>Ga0206794_1167_pt1 | contig 16350 bp, 20 predicted proteins | sample Alteio_BWOrgCont_70_FD_152877 | JGI IMG/M metagenome (GOLD analysis project Ga0206794, IMG submission 152877) | Enriched cells from forest soil in Barre Woods Harvard Forest LTER site, Petersham, Massachusetts, United States -... | ecosystem: Environmental > Terrestrial > Soil > Temperate forest >...
AGATCATAACGACACTCAACGGTCCTGGCCTGAAACTAAAAGCAGATATTATTAAAACCCGTGACCTCATCACGATCAACGCATTAACAGGAGAATATTTGAACGCGGCCTTTGACAGCCAAGGGACCATCACCCTGTCCCCGGGACAAGCGCCTGTATTTGATATCAATAGCCATGTGTCTTTTCTTTTAGAAGATATGGTCAAAGCCCTGCCGGCCCAGCAAAAAAAGAATTTCCTGCCATTAACCCCGACAGGGATGATCAACATGACTGCCAATCTTAAAGGCACGGCATTGGATTGGAAGGACTACACCCTCAATGCTGCGATAACCAGCCCAACGATCAGTCTCATGGGCTATAAACTGACGGACATGAAGATCAGCATCGATCAGGACGAAGGCAAAGTCAAGAACCTGACCTTTGACGGGAAATTATATGACGGGACAGTGCATGCGGTAGGCTCTTTGGACCTGTCGTCCAGGGGCATGCCCTATGACCTGGCTTTGAATATAGACGGCACCGACCTGCATCAATTAAAAATGGATTCGCCCCTTAAAATGGAAGAGATCGACGGAAAACTTTATCTTACCACCTTGGCCCACGGTGCCGTGGCTGACTTTAAGGATACTTTGCATGCCACCGGCTCCCTGGCGGTCAGGGATGGATTTTTAGCAGAATTCAATATATTCAAGGGATTGCTCGGTGTTCTCAACGATGCCCTGCGTTTAGGCCAGGTGGAGATCACGGACATAGAAGGCAATTTCACGGTCGATGACCAAAAGATCAAAACTGATAATTTAAGACTTAAAGGACCTACCATCGTGCTGCTGGGCAAAGGCTGGGTCAATTTTGATGAGATGTGTGACCTGAACATGACCGTGGACTTAAGCTCGGGGGTTGTCCCGGCCATTGCCCATGACGTTCTTAACACCCTGAACATCCACATCTATGATAAGATCGCCAACCCCAAATTCAAAAAGAAGATCTCCGTCCCCCAGGTCATCAATACCCTGCTTAAGAATTTGTTGCAATAACTTGACTTAAAAGTAAACGGAATTTCTTCAGGGCGCGGGCGCGGTGGGAAATTTTGGCTTTTAGTGACGGCGGAAGTTGACCGAAGGTTTTGTTGTAGCGTTTAAGAAGGAAAAGGGAATCGAAACCAAAACCATTGGTCCCCATGTCCTCGGTCGTTACATAACCGCTGCATGTGCCCTGCACCATCCCTAATTCCTGCCCCTTGGCATTGACCAGGGCTATCACACAGCGGTAACGGGCCTGGCGCTTGGACATGGGGACATTCTTTAGCATCGCGAATAGTTTCTTGTTCCGGACTTTTTCACTGGCCCCCTCACCTGCAAAACGGGCAGAATAAATACCTGGGGCGTTATTCAAAGCCTTGACTTCAATGCCTGAATCATCGGATATGGCCATCTTCCCGGTGGCTAGCGCGACCGCGCGTGCTTTCTTCAGTGCATTAGCACGGTATGTTTTGCCATCTTCAATGATGTCTGGAATATGGGGATATTCTAAAAGGGAGGTGACTTTGTAAGGAAGATCAGCTAATAATTCCTTGATCTCACCCACCTTGCCCTTATTACGGGATGCAACGATCAATTCCTTCACAATTTGACCTTTAATCCTGGTAAATTCTTTTTTTGTAAACTCAAAAGTTCTTTAATGCCTTTGCGCGCCAAACCCAGCAAGGCCTTCATCTGGATCTCGGAAAAAGTACCGCCTTCACCTGTACCCTGCACCTCGACAAACTCGCCCTGCCCATGCATGACAACATTCATGTCCACATCAGCTTTTGAATCCTCGATGTAATTTAAATCCAAGACGCTAACACCTTGATAAACACCAACACTGATCGCCGCGACAAAATCTTTGATAGGCACTGTATCGATCATCTTTTTTTTGTGCATCCATAGTACTGCGTCAGCCAAGGCAATGAAACCGCCGGTGATGGAAGCGGTGCGTGTCCCGCCGTCACCTTGCAGCACATCACAATCGATACGGATGGTGCGTTCGCCTAATTTATCCATATTAACCACTGAGCGCAAGCTGCGGCCAACCAGCCGCTGGATCTCTTCCGTACGGCCGGAGGTTTTCTCGCGACGGATACGGCTGGTGCAGGAGCGGGGCAACATGCCGTATTCCGCAGTTACCCATCCTTTGCCCGATCCTTTAAGAAATGGCGGGACTCCCTCTTCCACAGAAGCTGTGCAAATGACCTTGGTCTCACCAAACTCGATCAGGCAGGAGCCTTCGGCATTTTTCATATACTTCTTGGTGATCTTGATCTTACGTAATTGATTGGGGCGGCGCCCGTCAGGTCTTTTCATTTTGATCTTCCTTTTGAATATTCTGCAATTACCGTGGTGCCAATGCCTCCGCGGGGATTCATAATCACTTCAACACGCATCCAACGGGGATGACAGGCCTTGACCAGATCATCCAATAATTTATTGACCAAATGCTCGTGAAAAATACCCACCTGGCGGTATTCCACCAGATACATTTTTAAGGATTTCAATTCCAAGCAAACCTTGGCTGGTTTATAGCTGACCTTGATCAGGGCAAAATCAGGCAAAGCCGTCTTGGGGCAAATACAGGTGAATTCAGGGATGGTCAGATCCACGACGTAATCGCGGTCAGGATACTGATTGTCCCAGACTTCGATATCCGGCATCTTAAGGGTACGGATATCTTTTTGCCGGCCTTCGTATGAGCTGATCTTTGACATATTTCCTTTAACGTATTTTCATGAATTTGTGCACTTGGGGGAGTATTCTAACGTCTTTAAGGATTTTTGCACATGATTTTTGATGCCCCACGCATTCCTCAATGATCCCTTTTTTCATATCTAAATAATTAGGTTGAAGGATGAACAATATCTGTGGATCAACGGCCGCCACTAATTTAGCAGCCTTAATGATCTCTTCGGCCTTGGTATCTAAAGAAATGACCGCTTTCACAAAAACCTCACGGCGGTTAGCGATCTTCAAAAATTCTTTATGCTCTGCCCAAAATGATTTTTGCTTGGTGGATGAAGGTAATTTGACATCCATGGCGATGATATCAATGTCCCTGATCATCTCCGCTAAGGCATCAGGCAAGGTGCCGTTGGTATCTAAATACACCTTCTTGCCCTCCCGATGAAGGGCGTGACAAAAGCCTTTGACGAAATCCTTCTGCAGTAAAGGCTCTCCGCCGGTGATGCTAACGGAATGGGCATTATCGTATAAGGCGTTCACTTGGGAAAGAACAGCCTCACCGTCTAACTCTTTATACTCACGCTTCCCGTCTCCGATGGACGCGGGGGTATCGCACCAGACACAATGCATGTTGCACTCAAAGAAACGCACAAACACCTGAGGCACGCCGGCGTACTTACCTTCGCCTTGAATGGAACGGAATATTTCTAAGACCTTAGCGTTGTTCATAGGGCGCTATCTTGGATCTTTGCTTGCGCGAAGCCTTGGGCACGCAGGCGGCAGCTGTCGCAGACGCCGCAGGGTTTGGAGCCACCGTTATAGCATGACCATGTTAACTGCAATGGGACTTTAAGCTTACCCGCAAGCTTCACGATCTTGGCCTTGCTCAAATGGATCAACGGGGTCTCAACCTTGATACTCTTGCCTTCAACCGAGGTCTTAAGGCCTCGGGCCAGCATGGCCTGATAGGAATGGATGAATTCGGGCCGGCAATCAGGATAGCCGGAATAATCCACGGCATTGGCCCCGATAAAAATGGTCCGGGCGCAGATCGCCTCGGCAAAAGAAGCCGCAAAACTTAGAAAAATAATATTACGCCCAGGCACATAGGTCACCGGGATCCCTTTGGCATCCAGGGACCGCCCCTTAGGAACTGATATCTTATTGTCTAACAGTGCTGAACCTTTCCAAGGCAGGCTGATCTTGACAACAAAAATCTGACAATGCGCCTTACGTGCCACAGCCCTGGCTTGGACGATCTCTTTTTTATGTTTTTGCCCATAATCAAAAACCAGGCAATGACACTCATACCCTTGGGCGACCGCGTAATAAAGCGTTGTCGAGGAATCAAGACCGCCGGAAAGTAATATAACTGCCTTCTTATTCATAATAAATGACGCTCGCCGTATCTGATTCCCACACCTGCACCTGCTTTAAACGCAAAGGAGCACACTTCGGACTTAACGTGCGGAAAATATAGCGGGCTAAATTTTCTGTCGATGGATTAAGGTCCTTAAATGCAGGCAGGTCATTAAGGACCACATGGTCTAAAGGCATGATAACTTCTTTGAGTTTTGTTTTAAGGACCTTGAAATCCGCCAAAAGCCCCACCCCATCCAAGGTGTTCCCGCAGACGGTCATCTCCACCTTCCACGTATGTCCATGCATGTCCTTGCACGGTCCATCATAGCCGTGCAATTGATGGGCAGAAGCAATATGATCACGCACAGTTACTTCAAACATTGATATATCTCCTGACATTCTTAACCCCGCCGCCTAAGAACCTCATGGCCAGGCGCTGGAATTGTTTCGGTTCATCACTGACGATAAATACATGCTGCCCAGGCCTCAAGCGGGTACGCAATTGACGGGTCTTGGTCAACAATTCCTTGACCTGCAAAGCCACTTCCTGGGCTGAATCCACCAACTGAACCTTGGGCCCCATGACATTATGCAGCACCCCTTTAAGCAAGGGATAATGCGTGCATCCCAGGATCAAAGTATCAACCTTGTTCTTTTTCATCGTCCCTAAATACTGCTGGGCCACCTGATAGGTGACGGCATGCTCAAACCACCCTTCCTCGACTAAAGGCACAAATAAAGGGCAGGAAAGGCTTGTCACCGTGATGTGTTTGTCCAATTGTACTATTTTCCTGGCATATTTGCCACTTTTAACCGTCGAGGATGTAGCAATGATCCCGACCTTTTTATTGCGGGTGACCTGGGCCGCTTTTCTGGCACCCGGCTCGATCACGCCGAGGATCGGTATATTGAATTCTTTCTTGAGGACCTCCAGCGCCAACGATGAAGCTGTATTGCAGGCCACCACTATCATCTTGACCTTGTGTTTGAGCAAGGCCCGCACGATCTCCCGTGAGTAACGGATGATCGTCTCGCCTGATTTTGTGCCATAAGGCACCCGCGCCGTGTCCCCGAAATACACGATCCTCTCGTTAGGCAGATGATGGATGATCTCTTTGACAACGGTCAATCCGCCTAAGCCTGAATCAAAAACCCCGATAGGGGAATCCGAATGATCATTCATTGGCATAATCCATGACCCCGCGGGCAACGATATCCGCCAATTTCTGACGGTAAAGGGGTGAAACCAATTTATTATGTTCCTGGTGATTAGACAAAAACCCTGTTTCAACCAAGACCGCCGGGATCAAGGTATTGCGCACCACAAAAAAACGGCATAAACGGATGCCGTCCCCGCGCACCTTGACACCTTCCTCTTCGCGCGCTTCCCGGACGATCAATTTCGCCAGCTTCTGTGATTGCGCGGTCTTGAGTGTGTTCATCATGTCTGTAACAATCGATTGTAACGTGGGGGTATCATTGGCACCAAGTGACTGGAGAAAAGTCTGCTCATTTTCTTTTCTTTGCTCTTCATACACGTCTTTCCTGCCGAGGGACTCCAAATAATAAACCAGCAATCCGTTGACAGTATGGTCCCGGTTGGAATTAACATGGATGCTGACAAACAGGTCCGCACCGCTGCGGGCAGCAATGATGGTGCGCTCAGGCAGGGATATAAAATCATCCGTATCACGGGTCATGATGACCTTGATCCCTGCATCTTCTAAAAGCCCCCGGAGACGCTTGGCCACATCTAACACAATATCTTTTTCATTCATTCCAGACGAAGCCATGGTCCCCAGGTCCTTGCCTCCATGCCCGGCATCAATGACAATGACATGCACCCGTGAAGAACTCTCGACAGGACTTAATCCTGCCACAGGCACCCCAAAAGGGGCTAAAACCTTGGCCTCAAAATCTTCAGGGACATAGATCGTGCTGTTTTCACGTCGAAGAGGGGCACTTAAGACTATCTGCTGCTGGCCTATAAGGACTGTTGCACTTCCCACTAAAGCTTTTGATATATTACCCCTATATTCCATCAAAACGACCTGGGTAACCCCGTCCCATTGCCAGGTAACATGATAACGGTTACAAACTTCATCGAGAGGTATCCCCACCGGTTGAGTGGGCAGGACAACAGGCCTGCCCCCGCAACCATGCAGGGCCAATAACATTAAAAAATAAATAACGGACCTGAATATCATGATGAGCTGTCATCCTCAGAGGTATCAACAGCGTTGGCCCGTACTGTCAAAAAGACCACCGTTTCTGTCTTCTGCATCAGGCGGCCCTGACTGCGGAAAACAAGGCCTACGATGGGAATATCCCCCAATAAAGGAAATTTGCGTGTCCGGGTGATCTCTTCTTCCTTCATAAGTCCGCCGATGACGATCGTTGTATTATTGGCAACCAAAATATTGGTCTCTGCACCTAACAGAACGGACGCCGGAATCTTCTGCCCATCAAAAAGTTCTGTTGCGGCAACAGCAATTTTCGGGGCGATATTCAACGAAAGGTCCCCTGATTTTAAACGTGAAAGCATAAGGTCCACATGAATATTCTGTTTTTCCAAATTGAGGACAGCAGGCGTGCCTGAGGTGATTTTAATGGAAGGTTGAGGAAATTGGCTCATCTGCCCTACCGTATCCAGGGCATCAAGCAGGACTGCATAATCATCCTGGGAAACCGTACCGAAACTCAAACGGTATTTCTTATCATTCCAGACCGGGTCATTTTCCTTCTTCAAAAGGGCTGTATTAAAATCAGAGACAATGGCGCCCCAATCAACACCGCTGCGATGCTCGTCGTTAAGGATGATCTGCACGACATTTGCTTCCAGCGTGATCTCATCCGGCGGTTTATTCTGTGCCTTGGCGGCAAGCGTGCCGGCAAAAAACAGGAGGAATATTAAGATAAGTCTTAAATACATATAATCATTTATAGTGAGAATTCATGAATTTAGCAATAAAAAAACCTTCCATCCTCTCATCGGGCAAAATACGCGCTGCGTCCTTGATACGAGGATCATAGGAACGTTTATTCCATTGGGACAAACAAGGGTAGGTTGTGACCCCCTCTATATGTATGGGGGCAAGTCCAAAACGGCCGTCAGTCTTGCGCAAGAACCAGTCCACCACCTCTTCATTTTCTTCCGGGGCCAGGGTGCAGGTGGCGTAAACCAATATCCCGTCGGGTGCAAGCATCCTGCTGGCATTGAGCAGCAGGCCTTTTTGCTTATGGGACATTTCTTTGATCTTACGCACGCTCCAATAAGCAAAACTTTTGGGCTCATTCATGATAAAACGGCCCTCACAACTGCAGGGTGCATCCACTAAAATACGGTCATAAAGACCATTATGTTCTTGCAGGCGGCGGCCGTCTGTTGAAGATATCTGCGCCTTGGCACCGGTCAACTGCAGCACTGATTTAAGCCTGTAAAGCCTCTGGAGGATCGGCTCATTGGCCTTCAAAGTCCCCTGATTGTTCATGTGCATGGCGATCTGGGAAGTTTTACTGCCAGGGGCCGCGCACAAGTCCAAGACACGCTGATGAGGACGCGGGTCCAAGACAAGCACCGGCAAGATGCTTTCCAGGCCTTGGGCATACAAAAGCCCGTCATTGGCAAGGTCTGAATTTAAGATCTCTTGCGCCGCTGATCTCTCGACAATAATGGCATACGGGCAAAAATTGACTTTTTGAAAGTCTATTTTTCGATCCAACAGCAAGGCATGCGCATCTTCAACGCTGATCTTGAGCGTATTGATACGAAAGGACTGATAAGCCCTCGGCTCAAAAGCACAAACCGGCCTTTGAGGCAGGATACCTTTAAGTCTCTCTTCAAAATCCGCAGGCAACGATTCTTGGCTCATCAATGAAGTGTATTTTTAACAGTCTTTGGACAAATTGTCAACGTGATACTCGCATATAGAGCTTAAAACTATACTATGATGCACTTACAGACTTTGGAATTAATTTTTACGGCCACGAGTTGTCTTTTTCCGACAATCTCTTCTAATCACTCAGAAATACAACGCCCCTTCGGGGCTGTATTTCTGAATCGGTGTCGAAGATTGTCGGGACAACAGTGGCCTTAAAAAATCAATTCCAAAGTCTGTTTGACGCATGCTATCTATGCTTGCTATTTGGCTTCAATTTGTTTTTTTAGCGACTGTAGTTTTTAGCCAAAAGTTTTTGTTGTTGAGGGAATCCTGAGGCTTTAGGCCGAAGGATGTCTGAACTGTTCAAACCTTGAAGTTCAGAGAACTTCAAGGTGAGTTGTTCAGACACCGAAACAACAGATAAACTTTTGGCGGCCTGCCGTTAGGCAGGCAAAAACGATTCCAGGAGCTAAAAAAATAAATTGAAGACAAGTAGCTTGCTAATAACGGAAGCAATCAGTGGTATGGTCGTTGACCATGCCGGTGGCTTGCATGAAAGCGTAGCAGATGGTGGAACCAACGAAATTGAAACCTCTTTTTTTAAGGTCCTGGCTCATGGCATCTGACTGCGCTGTTTTGGCGGGCAATTTCTTATAATGCAGGAAATGGTTCTTGACGGTCTTGCCATTGACAAATTGCCAGATATATTTGTCAAAGGTGCCAAACTCCTTTTGCACGGCTAAAAATGCTTTGGCATTACTGACCGCTGAGGCTACTTTAAGGCGGTTGCGGATAATGCCTTCGTTGCTTAAAAGCTCTTTGACTTTTTTATCGTCATAGCGGGCGATCTTGACCGCATCAAAATGGTCAAAAGCTTTACGGTAATTCTCCCGTTTTTTTAACACCGTAAGCCAGCTTAAACCTGCCTGGGCCCCTTCCAGGACCAGGAATTCAAATAATAAACGGTCGTCATGGACAGGCTGCCCCCATTCTTTGTCATGATATTCCATATACAAAGGATCAGAGGTGCACCAGCCGCAGCGATTTTTCATTGTCTTGGGCATGGGCTCAAACTAATCTGTCAGGACTAATTTCACCGAATCTAAAAGTTCTTCTAGATTATTATACTCAACAAAAGTCATGATGCCAGTCTTGGCTTTGATACGCTCCATCACTTGACGGTCATGCTCAGCAGTCTTATGAGTATATAAAACAAATTTGACGTCCATGGTCTTGGACATTTGGCTAAGCTTAAGAATAACTAAATCCCCTGGGATATCCGTCAATCCCAGATGCACCAATGCCACATCCGGGACATCCTGCATCATTTTCTCAACGGCCACGGCGCCACTCCTGGCGGGCATGACCGTATAATTAGCATTAAGAAAGATCTTGCTCAATTGATCGAAAGTCTTCTGGTCATTATCAACGATACAGACCTTACGGGGTCCCCGTGCAAAACCGCCCTTTGCTTGGGGCGCTTGCTGCCCCCTTTTTTTAATGATAAGGTCAGCTTCATAAACTAAGTGATCGATCTCAAAAGGCTTGATCATAAACCCGTCGATCTGCAGGTCCTGGAAAAGGCCTTTGATATTGGACCGGGCGGTCAGTACCAATACCGGATACAGCGGCTTGCCATTAGTGGCACAGATCTTGCTGTAAAATTCGATTCCACCCATCCGCGGCATATTAATATCCAAAATGATCAGGTCCGGGACGAACTGATGGACGATCTCAAGCGCTGCGAGCCCATCTGAAGCTGTTTTTACTTCAAAGCCATTGGCCTTGAATTGATACCCGATCATCTGGGTGAGGTCGATCTCATCATCAATAATAAGGATCTTCTTATTTGTATCCATAGGCCTACCCTTTCATCTGTTCGAGGGGAAGTATGAAATAAAAACAGCTCCCTTGGGTACTTTTAGATTCAACGCCCACCTTGCCTCCGTGCTGACGGATGATCTCCTTGCAGATCGCCAAACCCAAACCCGTTCCTGCCTGCCTTTGGTGGGCCTCACCTAATTGCTGGAATTTTTCAAATAATTTGACCATATCTTCTTCTTTGATCCCGCAGCCCGTATCTTGCACACGCACCTCAACTTGATGTTTTCCTTCATCCGTCCGGCTTGAGACGGTGATCCCTCCGGTGTGGGTAAATTTAAGCGCGTTGGCGATCAAATTATTCAATACCTGGATGATCTTATCCTGGTCCAGTAAGAACATGGGCACCTGGGGGTCCAACGATAGCTTGAGATACAGCCCTTTGGCCTGGGCCACGGATTCCTGGGTTGCCACGACCGATTCAATGACCTTATTGATATCCTCATTTTGCTTTTCCAGCGTGATCTTGCCGGATTCCAAATGCGCCAGGTCCAGGATATCATTGATCAAACGGTTAAGACGGTCAACATTGGACTTGGCCCGGCCTAAAAAATCTTTCTGCGCGGCCGTGACTTCTCCGGCAGTACCGCTGATGACGATATCAATGGCTGCTTTGATTGACGCTAACGGCGTTCTGAGCTCATGGGACAGCGTTGAGCTGAATTCTTTTTGGACATCGTAGAGGACCTTGAGCTTTCTATTGGCTAGATTGAGCTCCTCATTCTTGGCTTTAGTTTCCTCAAATAAACGCTTATTCTCCACGATAATATCAAAATAATGGATGGCCCCTGCCACCACTGATCTTAGTTCATCCGGATTCCATGGTTTATTGATATAACGATACACCGCACCGATATTAATGGCCTGCTCTGCAGCCGAAAGGTCCGCGTAGGCTGTAAAAAGTATACGGATAACATCCGGATACTTCTCTCTGATCTGGCCTAAAAATTCAACACCGGAAATATCCGGCATGCGCTGATCACTTAAGACCACCTTTATTTTCTCACGCGTCATGAACTGCATTGCTTCTTTATAATTGCCGGCGACCGCAACGCCATAAACCTCATCGGCAAATACGCGCCTGATCGAGTTAAGCACATTCTGCTCATCATCCAGGAATAAAACGCTGATTTCTTTCATATCGCCTCTCCTGACTGGCCCTCACCTTGTGGTTTGGGCAACATCACGGTAAACGTTGTTCCTTCACCTAATTTAGAATTAAACTGTAAATCACCTTCGTGCTTACGGACAATATCATAGCTAAGGCTCAATCCCAAACCAACGCCCTCACCCGGGGCCTTTGTTGTAAAAAAAGGATCAAAGATCTTCCCTCTATTTTCTTCGCTTATCCCGCAACCGGTGTCTTTGACATCAATGCAAACATATTCATCCCTGGTATACGTCTTGACCGTTATCATCCCTTTGCTTTCGATGGCTTGGGCCGCGTTGATCAGTAAATTGGCAAACACCTGGCTGATCTTCTGAGGATTGCAGACGACCATGGGTACCAGGCCATATTCCCTTTTTATTTCCGCTTTATATTTGATCTCATTCCAAACAATATTCAAGATGCTCTCCAGGAGCACTTCCAGATTGACAGCATCAATAACACCCTTATCCGGACTGGCAAAGGTGCGAAGGTCCGTCACTATTCTTCCTATTTTTTGGGCACCTTCGATGGATTCATTCAATAAGTTGCTGATGTCCCCATCCATAAATGTAAAATTTGTTTCCAAACGGATCTTCTCCCAGGACTGTACTATTTCAGCCACCCTCTCCTGGTCTTTGTCTTTTAAAGCCTTTTCCAATTTATTGAGGATCCCCAATAATTGCTTATAATGCACCACATAAAGCCGCAAGGTCTGCAAATTGCTGTTGATAAAACCTATCGGGTTATTGATCTCGTGGGCAACCCCGGCCGCCAATTGGCCGATCGCAGAAAATTTTTCAGACTGCAATAACTGGTTTTGGGCATCTTTTAATGCCTGATGGGTCGTCTGCAAATACGCCAAGGCCCTGCTCAAATGGTTCGTCCGTCCCAAGACCTTGACCTCAAGGGTCTGGTTTAATTCATCAAGCTGGCGGTTGCTTTCCATCAGCTCATCCTGCGCGCGCCGGGAAATGCGCAGGATGATCAGCCATGACAATAATAATAGGCAAAGCACCGTGATAAAAGAGACCTTGGCCAAATATTCTTTGCTGTTCTCAACCGTCAACGCCGATTGCATCTGCTGTTTTAACAGGGTGTTCAAATGCTCGATGACATGGACCTTGCGTATATCATTATGCCCTGTCTTATTCCGGTAAATTTCAGGAAATAGATCAATGGCCTGCCTGACGGCAGCGTTCAGTTTATATTCATAATCTTGATAAAGTTTCTGCCATGTCCTATCGCCTGTTGCCGCCGTCATGCGGGCAGAGAGGGTCAACATCTCATCAAGATGGCTGATGTCATTCCTGAACTGTTCAATTTGGTCGTAACGGATTTTTAATGTTTTCACTGATTCTTCGGCCCTGTAATCATAAATAAGAAGCATGAAAAGCAAAATACCGGCACTGATCAGGACCATCTTAAAGAAACGGACTGAAAAATGAGTGCCGACCGCTTTCATGCGCTTGTCCCCCACAACAGTTCATTGATCTTCTGCTGCAATACTTCATTGCTAAACGGCTTTTGCAGATAATCATCAGCCCCCAGATCTATGATCTTTTTGATCTCCTGGGGTTCACTCATGCCTGAGATCGCCAGGATCTTAACGTGCTTGCTGTCTGCCTCCTGGCGAAGATTGACACAGACTTGATAACCGTCCAATCCCGGCATACATATATCCAGGATCACAAAATCAGGCTTAAATTCGGAGAATTTCTTGCCTGCCTGAAATCCATCATAGGCAGCTTCTATAATATACTTATTTTCCATCATCAATACCCGTTGCAAAGACTGGACAATGCCGCGGTCATCATCAACGATCAGGATCTTCTTATTGGCTGTAGGTCGCAGTAAAACAGCAGGTACCGGCATATTGTACTTCTTAAGGAATTCTAAAAAATCTTCAATACTTACCCGGCTATGCTTGCCAGGGGTACGGTAAGCCTTTAATTTACCGGATTCGACCCATTTAAGCACACCTCGGTGGGTAACATGGCAGTATTTGGCGATCTGTCCTGTGGTTAACGGTCCTTTTTCATGATTCTCGGCACTCATAGTCAACTCCAGTCATTCCATCTATTCTGGATGTTCCATTTGTTCCTATTTGAAAGGATATACGGTTTTTAGACAAAAAGCAAATTGCGGAAGGTGGAAAGGAGAGGTGCTAAGAGAAGATCAATTCTTTGGTGATGGGCCTGCGGCCGGCATACCCATCCTCATACCCATGAAACCATGTCACTAGAGGTTCATCTGAACGCCAGCATAATAAGGCCCGCTGACCATGGATAATAGCCGGAAAATCCACTAAACCAATTTCAAAATTCCAATCCTTATAATAACACCCCATGTCTTCAAGTTGGGTCATTGATGCTTTGATACGCTGGTCCAGATCGATCAGCTGGCCCTGATGCTCATTGAAAGGATCGGGCTTGGATATCAAGGACCTGATCTCACCGGCCTGGGACATGATATCCCCGACTATTTTCTTAATATCGGGCAGGGCCTGATTTGCTTCTTTAGGGGTAAAGAATCTCTCAGTCATGATACCTCAAGGTTTTTTCAAAAGTTCCTTGATCTTTTCGATCAATTTAAATATATCAAACGGTTTAGGCATGTAGGTGGTACAGGTCTCGTATTCTTCCGGTTGCGCTTCCCGTTCCAATAATCCGCTTAATATAATGATAGGAGTTGTTTTATATCGCGCATCTGTGCGGACTTTCAAACTAAAATGCCATCCGTTCATGACCGGCATGGTCAAATCCACGATCATCAGGTCCGGGACATTGGTCTTGATCAACCGTAACGCCTGCTCCCCATCAGCAGCCGTGATAACCTCAAAGCCGCTTGCCTCCAGGGCCAACTTCACTATATATACCAAATCCTCATCATCATCCACTACCAAGATCTTTTGCGGCATACAAAACTCCCTCCTGCTTTGTTCTCTAATTTACCACATTAAAGCACTGTTATCCATAAACAAAAAATCTGAAGTCTACTTTGGAATTGATTTTGTCCAGCCAGCGTGCTATACCTTAATAAGGAGGGATTATGTCTGATAGGAAGGGATTTACTTTAATAGAGATCATTGCCGTCATGGTGATCATAGGCATTTTAGCCACCATTGCAATTCCTAATTACTCTACTATGGTAAGCCAGGGAGCTGCCAAGGCTGCACAAAATAATCTGATCTCCATTTATAATGCGCAAAAGAACTATTATTTCAGTGCTACCAATGGCGGCACTTATTACACCATTGCCCCCGCCGCTTGTCCTGATACAGAGCTCAATATCAATACTGCCCTGTCGTTGAATATCTCTGACACCCGCTTTTCTTACTGCTGTACTAATGCAGGTGGATTTACATGCACCGCATCAGGTTTGGGCGTAACCCTGACTTTAACAAACAATCCGATCGTCTTGCCTGGTGCCGCTGGCGCCAATAACCCAAGCTGTGCAGGTGGCAACATTTGCCCCAGTTAAACAGGAACAGGCAAATACTGATATTCCAATTCCAATTTCATCGTTGAATGGGCATGGCCTTTAAAAGTGCCCTGGATCGGAGCGGCATCAATGGCGGATGCGCCGGTCGCCAGGGCGATATGATGGCCGTAGCAGGCCAGCCCTAAACTCGGGTCAAATCCCCGCCATCCTCCGCCCGGAATATAAATTTCAACCCAGGCATGCAGGTCCGCCAGTTCGGGCTTTTCATCAAAATAATACCCGCTGACAAAACGAGCGGCCAATCCCACCGCGTTGGCAGCAGCCATATAAAGGATCGCCCAATCCCGGCAAGAACCGCGCTTGGAATCCAAGGTGTCTTCCGGTTGAAAGGGAGCTCCGGCATGCCTAAACTCATAGACAAATTCCCGTTTCATCCGTTGAGCGAGATTCACCAAAAAATCCATGGTCTGACCTTTGGCATCTTCCAGGACCTTAAAAGCGAATTTCTTAACAGATAAAGCAATATTATCCGCCATTAAAAATGTCCGTAATTCACGCGATACCTGCGGCGGATAGATCATTGGCAAGGTAAGGCAACTCTGCGGATAGACCAAAAAATCAAAGGGATTTTTATCTGTTATTAAACTGATACGAGCCTTAGACTCCACGGTAAAAACCTTTGTTTCTCCCTTAAAATGCACCCAATGGCTGATGGAGCCGTCATTTTCAACGCTTGCAGATATGCTGACAGGCTCTGGGATGATATCCAATGACCTTTCCAGTAAAAACTTATACCCATCGGCCCTCGGCGTCAGCCGAAGGCAATGCGGGTCTAAAATGACCGGATGATCATAGGTATAGCTGGTCGTGTGCCGGATACTTAACAGCATAATTTCTTCACCCATTCATCAGGCATTTCATGGACCGACTTGGCAATGCGCTCCTGCCACCACACTGAATAACGGTGCATATCATCGCGGTCAAAACGTGCTTCTGTGATATGAAAACTGTCTTTCTTGCAGGCAACCACATCAATGGGGTATTCAACGTCATTGGCTGAAACCCTCGTCGCATTAAAAGACAGAAACCCGACCTTCAGGGCAAATTCCATACTGGAATCATACCGCAATACCCTATCCAGCATCGGCCTGCCGTGGCCGGTATTGCCGATGATAAAATAGGGGGAGCCTTCTCCCACCTCAACCCAATTGCCCTCTGGGTACAGCATATAAAGCATTGGTTCCTTGTCTTTTTCCAATTGGCCGGCAACCAAGGCATACAGGTTAAACGACAGGCCATTGGCCTCAATGGATTCCCTGTCTTCGCTGGCCACTCTTTTAACCTGTTCACCCAAGGCATTGACCATTTTATAAAGTTTATCAAAGGTCTGCTGTTCCTCATCAATGATCTCATGAAAATACGTAATGGCCTTGTCCCGCAAAGACCGCAAACCCGAAGTCATGACAAATACCGCATGACGGTCCTGTCCTTTTCGCACCGTCACCTTTTTCGCCGTCATACATTCCTTGCCGCTCGTCACCCGTGTGTCTGAGATCCCAACGATCCCATCCTTGACCTTCATTGCCAGACAAAATGTCATCCTGCTTTCCTTTCTCTTTAAGCAACTGCATCCGTAAAAAATGTTTCCGCAACAGCGAAACCTACATTGTTGAGCTTGGTTTGGAATTGGTCCAGATACTCATGCAAGCCGATCTCAAAAATATCTTTTACATCGGTGTAATCCAGTTCGGAGCGCAATTTGCCCATATCTTTTTCAGCCTTGGTCTTAAAAGCACCCGTTTGCCCGCCGGTGATGGCGCACAAGGACTGTTCTGCTTCGATCAGGCAATGCCGCACAGCCCGGGGGAAATTCCTGTCCAAGATCAAGAACCTCACGATATTGGCCACATCCAGCTTGCCA
>Ga0206794_1161_pt1 | contig 16312 bp, 8 predicted proteins | sample Alteio_BWOrgCont_70_FD_152877 | JGI IMG/M metagenome (GOLD analysis project Ga0206794, IMG submission 152877) | Enriched cells from forest soil in Barre Woods Harvard Forest LTER site, Petersham, Massachusetts, United States -... | ecosystem: Environmental > Terrestrial > Soil > Temperate forest > O...
GTCGGGCTGCAATGCGAGCGCGCGGCGATAAGCATTGACGGCTTCGTCATATTGGCGCGCTCCGAACAGCGCATTGCCGAGGTTCAAGCAGGCCACCGGGGAATCGGGAATCAAATCGACCGCGTGACGGCACACCGCGACCGCTTCTTCGTCCCGCGCCTGCGCATTCAGGGCAGCCGCGAGATTGAGAAGCGCCTCCGGATAGTCGGGCTCCAAATCCAACGCACGGCGAAAACTGGCGACCGCCTCGTCCAACCGGCCCACGGTGCGATAGATTTCACCCATGTTCGAATGCGCGGCAGCATCGCCCGGATGGAAGGCAAGCGAACGGGCGATCAATTCCATGGCGAGTTCGTGTCGCTCCGCTTGATGTGCGAGGACACCCAGATAATGCCACGCGCCCGCGTGCTCCGGCGCCACGACGAGGATTTGCCGATACAACACCTCCGCTTCCCGCAGTCGCCCTGCTTGGTGCTCCTCCTGCGCGCGCTCGAATATCTGCGACACGTTCACGAGGGCGAGGAAGGATGTTCGGCGCACCACCCCCGCCACATGGCGCGATAAGCCGACTCGATGTTGCGGGCGAAGCGCGGCGCGTCCATCAGCGGAGAACTTTGCATGAGTGGTCGCAAAGCGGCGCGAAGATCGGCCAGCCGCGGCAGGTCACTGCTCCACTCGACGGCGATCTGGAGGCACTCCTCCTCGGTGCGCGCCACCCACTCGGGCAAACCCACGGCATGGAGCAGGCTGCTCCCGGCGCGCGACACCGCGGTCTTTCCCGCCCGCGTCACCACCGGCACGCCCATCCACAGCGTGTGGCAGGTCGTAGTCATGCCGTTGCAGGGAAAAGAATCGAGCGCCACGTCGATCTCCTGGAAAAGCTGGACGTAGTCCACCCAAGGCCGCGGTGCGATTAACTCCACACGATCGCCAGCCACGCCAAGCGCCGCTAGACCGGCTCGCAGATGTTGCCGCGCTTCCCCTTCCGGACAGATTGTCAGCAACCGCGAGCCCGGCACCCGCCCGAGCAGCGCCACCCAGGACGAGACCAGGGCATCGTTGATTTTGCAGAATTGATTGAGGGAACCGAAGGTCACGAATCCCCGGCGCGCCGCGGGCAGTGGACGGACGGCGGGAAATTCACCCAGCGGCGCATAACAACACCACGCGTCCGGCAGCCGCATCGCTTCCCCACCTCGCGTGCCGCCCTGGCCGTCAGGCGGATCGATCTTTCCATCCGTCAGCCGAAAATCGATCGCACCCAGGCCCGTCGTTCCCGGATAGGCCAGCCAGGAAACTTGCACGGGAGCGGGACGGCGCGCGAAGGCCAGGAGCCGATTGCCCACAGTGTGCATCGAGAGATCGACCAGGATATCGATTTCATCCTGCCGGATGCGCTCCGCCAGTTCCGTATCGGAAAGCGCCCCGACATCGTGCCAGACATCGGCGGATTTTTGGAAACGGGCCGTCAGCTCGTCAGGCCGCCGGACGCTCGCGTAGCAATAAATCTCGTGTTGCCGGCGATCGTGATTTTCCAGGAGCGGCGCGAGGAAGAACGCGGGCGAATCGAAACGAAATGCGGGCGAAACATAGCCGATGCGCAGGCGGCGCCGTGGGTCGGGATCGTTGGTGTGCGGCACGATGGACTGCCGGAGGGGTTCGCCGAACTGCCGCTCCCAGCGCTCGTGTTCCCGGGCGATCGTCCCGTCGTCCTCGCCCGGATGAGAGTGGAGCGTGTAGATCAAATTGCTGTGGGCATCGGCCTGTTCCGGCTTCAAATCCAGCCCCCGTCGAAATGAAGTAATCGCCTCATCGAGCCGCCCCTGGCCAGCCAGAGCCACGCCCAGGTTATTGCAGGCCAGCGCATATCCTGGTTCGATCTCCAGCGCCCGCAGGTAAGCCAAAATGGCTTCGTCCATCCGGCCCAGGTCGCTGAGAACGAGACCGAGATTGTTCTCCAGTTGCGGGTAAGGCAGACCAAGCTTCCGCGCCTTTTGATACGCCGTGACGGCTTCCTCGAGCTGGCCCTGCTCCTGGTGCGCGTTGCCGAGATTGTAATAGGTCTCGGCGAAATCCGGCTGCAACTCCAGCGCCCTGCGCCAGGCGGCCACGCCTTCGTCGCGGCGGCCACATTCCCAGTGGAGACCGCCGAGATTGAAATGGGCCTGTGCATGGCCAGGCGCAAGCTCCAGCACCCGGCGATAGACGGCGAGAGCCTCATCAAACCGACCCTGCTGAACGAGCGCCCCGCCCAAGCTCATCCAGGCCTCCACCCGAGCCGGCTGCAAATGGAGCGCCTGCCGGTACGCGGCGATCGCTTCGTCGCTCCGCCGAAGGTCCAGCAAAACGTTCCCTAGATTGTAGTGTGCTATGGCCGAGTGCGGATTGATCGCCAGCGCGCGCCGATAGCAGGTCATCGCCTCATCAAACCGGCCCGCCCCGCGCCACGCTTCCCCCAAGTGCGATTGAGCCGCATCATTCCGAGGCTCAAGCGCGACGGCCCGACCGAGGAGCCGAATCGCGAGGTCAAATCGCCCGTGCTGCTGCGCGAGATTCCCCAACCGGTGCAGGGCGCCGGGATGATCGGGATGCGCCGAGAGCACCTTCCGGTAGAGTGCCTCCGCCTCGGCCAGGCGCCCCGCCTGATGATGCTGGAGCGCCAGCGCGAAGGCTTGTGGGAGCGAGTCCGTGGACATGGTTCGGGGAGTTCGGATTCGCCAAATGATACGGCCCCGGCGGGAAATGCAATCCGCCCCTGCCGGAGACACGACCAAGCGAGCGCAAGCTCACTCCGGCGAGGACGGTATTTTTGCACACCAGCTTTCCCACATCGTGCGAAAGGCGGCCTCGATATTGTGGGCAAAACGCGGCGCATCCATCAGCGGCGAAGCCTGCATCCGCCCGCGCAGGGTCCGGCGCAATTCCGCCAGGCGGGGCAGATCGTTGGCGGCGGCGGCGGCGATCTGAATCAGATCTTCCTCACTATTCGCAATCCACTCGCGCAGGCCTAGAACATGCAGGAGGCTGCGGCCCGCGCGTGGGACCGCAGTCGCGCCCGCCCGGGTGATGACCGGCACACCCATCCAGAGCGTATGGCACGTCACGGTCATTCCATTGCAGGGGAAAGGGTCCAGGGCAACGTCGATGCGGTGGAAGAGCCGGAGAAAGTCCATCCACGGGCAAGGCGCCACCAGTTCGATCCTCCCCAGATCGATCCCCTGCCCGGCGAACAGCGTGCGGACCCGCTCCTGCGTTTGCCCCGCCGGACAGACCATGAGGAGCCGCACCGTGGGCACGGCCGCCAGCATCCTGGCCCAACTGCTCAGCAGCCGGTCGTTGATTTTGTTGAATTTCGCGACGGAACCAAACGTGACGAACTTCTTTTCCTCCGCGGGAAGTGGGTTCACGGGAAGAAAATCGACCAGCGGCTCGTAGCAGCACCACGCATCCGGCAGGCAAACCGCAGTGTCCATCCGGCCGCTTTCCGATTCCTGCGATTCCGCCGCATTCTCTCCTTCCAGATGGCGATCACTGATCCGGTAGCGGATGCCTTCCACGCCTGCGCTTCCCGGGTAGGCGAGCCAGGAAGCCTGGACGGGAGCCGGTTGGCGGGCGAAGAGCAACAGGCGGTTGTGCTCGGTGTGCATGGAAAGATCGACGAGGATGTCGATCCGGTCTGCGCGCACGATCCCGGCCAGTTCGGCGTCGGAAAGCCAGCGTACATCCCGCCAGACATCCACGGCTTTTTCCATCCGGCCGGTCACCGCATCCGGCCGCCGGACGCTGGAATACGCGTAAATCTCGAACGACTCCCGATCATGCGCTTCCAACAAGGGCGCGAGAAAAAACGCCACCGAGTGCACGCGGAAATCCGGCGAAACATAACCGATGCGCAGGCGCCGCGCGGGATCGCGGTCGTTGCCGTAGGCCGGCGGATTACTCCCTGCGCTGGCGTACTTGCAGTTCCAGCGCCGCTGCTCCTCGGAGATGGTCCGGGCATCGTGGTCCGGATGGAAATTCAGGAGATGCACCAGATTGCTGTGCGTGGCGGCCAGACCGGAATCGATCTCCGGCGAAGGGTGCGGCGCGGCCGTGTCGTCATCCTGTTTGAGCAGAGCCAGTGCCCTCCGATATCCGGCCACCGACTCTTCGATTTCGCCCCGGTCCGCGAGAGCATTGGCGAGGTTGAAATGGGCCAGGGCAAAGTCCGGCCGGATCTGGATGGCGCGCCGGTAGTGGGCGACCGCTTCGTCCAGCCGGCGCTCGCGCGCCAGGCAGATGCCCAGGCAGTCGTGGACTTCCACGCTGTCGGGCTTGATCGCAAGCGCGTGCCGCATGAGGGCGATCGCCTCCTCGTTCCGGCCTTGTTCCCGGAGGATGCCGCCCAGGCTGACGCAGGCATCCACGTTATCGGGCTTCAGTTGCAGGGCCCGGCGGAAGGAACTGCCCGCCTCTTCCAGCCGCCCCGCTCCGGCCAGCGCTTCGCCGAGATTGAAGCAGGCCTCCGAATAGTCGGGCCGAAGCTCGAGCGCCCGGCGATACGCGGCCATGGCTTCGTCGATCCGTCCCAGTTTCACCAGCGCGATGCCCAGGTTATTATGCGCCTCCGGAAAATTGGCGTTCAACTCGAGAGCCCGGCGATAAGCGGCCGCTGCCTCGGCAAACTGCTTCCGCCGCCGCAACGCATTTCCCAGGTTGTAGTGCGCCGGGACAAACCCGGGTTGCAGTTCGAGCGCGCGGCGGCAGTGGTCGATCGCTTCGTCCAACCGATCCTCCTCCACGAGCGCGGCGCCCAGGTTGAGGTGAGTCTCGGGGATATCGGGTTCGAGTGCGAGCGCGCGGCGAAATTCCGCGATCGCTTCCTCGCGACGGTCCACGGCCGCGAGCGTCACGCCGAAGTTGAGATGCGCGTCCGCGTGGCCCGGATCAAGATCAACGGCCCGGCGCAACAGATCGGCAGCCATGTCGAGACGGCCGACTTGATGCGCAATCACTCCGAGAGAATGGAGAGCCCCGGCGTGGTTCGGTTCAGCCGAGAGAATCTGCCGGTAGAGCGCCTCCGCTTCTCGAAGCCGCCCCGCTTGGTGCTCCTGCTGCGCCCGCACAAATATCTGCGTCACGTTCACGGGATCGAGGAGGGATGTTCCGCGCACCACGACTGCCACATGCCGCGGTAGGCGGCTTCCACATTGCTGGCGAATCGCGGCGCATCCATCAAGGGAGACGCCTGCATGCGGTCTCGAAGGCTGCCGCGCAGCTCGGCCAGCCGCGGTAAATCCGCCGCCCAATCGGTGGCGATGCGAACGTATTGTTCCTCGTCGTTCGCGACCCACTCGGGCAGGCCCACGGCGTGGAGCAGGCTGCTCCCGGCCCGCGACACCGGAGTCGCGCCGGTCCTCGTCACGACCGGCACCCCCATCCAAAGGGTGTGGCAGGTCGTGGTCATTCCATTGTGCGGAAACGCGTCGAGCGCGATGTCGATCTTCGTGAAGAGCTCCGCATATTCGCGCCACGGGCGCTGCGCGATGCATTCGATGCGCTCCGGCGTAATGCCGCGGGCGGCAAAAACTTCCCGCGTGCGCGCTTGCGCCTGCCCTTCTGGACAGATCATCACCAGCCGGGAATCGGTCACCGCAGCGAGCAGTTTCGCCCAACAGCGCAGGAGATCTTCGTTGATCTTGTTGAATTGATTGAGCGAGCCGAACGTGACGCCTCCCCTGGTCATCGCGGGCAGCGGTCCCACCGGCGGGAACTCCTCGATCGGCTCGTAACAACACCACGCATCCGGCAATCGCACCGGTTTTTCGCCGAAAGCGTCGAGCTTTTCGCCAGGCGCCTCGACCGCTTCGCCCGGCGGCTCGAGGCACGCATCGGTCAATCGGTAGTCGATCGCCTCCATCCCCGTGCTGCCCGGGTACGCCAGCCACGAAACCTGCACGGGCGCCGGTTTGTGCGCGAACAACGCCAGCCGGTTGTCGCCCGCGTGCATTGCCAGATCGACCAGGATGTCGATGCCATCGCGGCGGATACATTCGGCAAGCTGGGCGTCCGACCAGGTCCGCACGTCACGCCATCCATCCGCGCATTTGCGAAGGCGTGCGGTCACCGCGTCGGGCCGGCGCACGCTCGCGTAGCAATACACCTCGCAGCTCCCGTGATCGTGCGCCTCCAGCAACGGAACGAGAAAGAAAGCCACGGCATTCGCATGAAAGCTGGGCGACACATAACCAATGCGCAGACGGCGGCGCGGGTCGGGCACATTTTCAAATCGTGCCCACGTGGATCGCAAAGGAGCCACAAAACGCCGGTTCCAAAGCGTCTTCTCCTCGCGCATCCGAGCGCCGCCGCCATCGGGCAGAAACTGCAGCGCGTAAATCAGATTGCTGAGATACCGGGGTGCGGACGTTTCCGCATCGATCGCCTTCTTGAAATAGACCATCCCCTCCCCGGCCTGGCCGCGATTGGAGAGGGCGACTCCGAGATTGCAGAGCGCATCCGCCGAGCGGGGGGCCTGTTGCAACACCCGGCCATATTCCTCGATCGCTTCGTCGAGCCGCCCGCAATCGCGCAAGGCATTGGCCAGATTATAACGCGCGTCCGGATAATCGGGCCTCAGTGCGAGCGCCCGTTGGTACTCCGCCGCGGCTTCCCTCCACTGGCCCAACTTGGCGTGCGCCGCAGCCAGATTGTTATGCGCCTCGGGCATCTGCGGTTGGAGCTGCAAGGCCCGGTGAAACTCCGCGACGGCTTCCTCGGATCGATCCAAAGCCTGGAGGACGTTGCCCAGGTTGTTGCAGGCCTCCGGATAATCCGGCCTCAGTTCCAGCGCCCGGCGAAGCGCCGTCACCGCTTCCTCGCGCTGTCCCGCCTCGCTCAACGCCGTACCCAGATTGTAATGAGCTTCGGGGCTCCGCGGTTTCATCTCACAGGACCGGCGAAAATGCGCGATCGCCTCGTCCACCCGGCCGAGCCGGCGGCAGGCCTCGCCAAGATTGGTATGCGCGGCGGGATTGTCCGGCTGCAGCGCCAGCGCCTGCCGGATCAGAGGCAACGCCCGGTCCGGCTGGCCCGCCTGGATCGCGATCACCCCCAGGAAATGCCAGGCCTCGGCGTGCTCAGGCTGCGCGGCGAGGATTTGCCGGTAGAGCGCCTCAGCCTGCGCCCATCGACCCGCGCGGTGGTGCTCAAAGGCGAGGGCGAAGGCTTGTTGCGTGGTCTCCGGGGACATGAAGGATCGGTGGCAAAGAGACACGGCCCACCGCGCCCACACAATCCGTCGCCACCCCGTAAAACCAGAATAAATTTCGCCTCGAGGTCAAAGTTTTGGCACCTTGGAAGGTCAATCCGACGGTCCATGCTACGTTCTTCCATTCTCCTTGCCGCCATTCTTGCCTCCGGCTCGCTTTTCGCCGCCGAAGACGCGCACACCCTCTGGGCGCAAAAGGTGGAGCAGCTCCTGGATGAGAATTGCGTGAAATGCCACGGCCCATTGAAACAGAAGAGCGGCCTCGAGCTCGACACCCTCGACGGCGTGCTCAAGGGCAGCGAGAACGGCGCGATCATCGACAACAAGAAGCCGGACACGAGTCCGATCCTGGAGGCCCTCAAGCCGGGCGCCGACCCGCACATGCCGCCGAAGAAGCAGTTGACCGACGCAGAAGTCGCGGAGGTCAAGGCCTGGGTCGCGGCCCTTGCGTCAGAGCCGGACAAAAAGGCCGCGCCGCTCCCGCCGCCGCCGGAAGGCACGGAGATCGCCGGAGCCATTGACTACTATCTCACCGCAGGCTGGAAGGCGCGCAACGTCACGCCCACCGGACTGTGCGACGACTCCACCTTCATCCGACGCGTTTATCTCGACCTCGCCGGGCGCATTCCCAAGGCCGAGGAAGTCGATGCCTTCCTCGGCAACAAGGATGAGAAGAAGCGCGAGAAGCTCGTCGACCAATTGCTCGCGGGCCCCGAATACCCGGTCACTATGCGCGAAGTCTGGGACGCGCTCCTCATGGGCCGCCATTCGGGCCGCCGCGAGGGCAGCCGCCGCGGCGACGGCTGGTTCGCGTTCCTGGAGCGCGCCTTCAAGGACAACCGCCCGTGGAACGACGTCGTCCACGCCTTCATCGCCGCGCGTCCGGACAAGCCGGATGACAAGGGCGCGGGCTGCTTCCTCTTTGAGCGGAAAAACGATTTCCAGCAGATCGCCGAGTCCGTCGCGCCGATCATCTACGGCACGCGCATCGACTGCGCCCAGTGCCACGACCACCCACTCGCCCGTGAGATCAAACAGGCGCATTACTGGGGCCTGGTCGCCGCCTTCAACCGCGGCAAGAACATCGAGAAATCCGAACCGATCGTCGCTGAATCCGCCATCGGCGGCTTCATGAATTTCACCAACCTGAAGAAGGAATCGCAGCCTGCGGTGATCACCATGCTCACCGGCAAGACAATCGACGAAACACGCCCCGCATCGGACGTGAAGGAAGTCGATAAGCCCGAGGATTACATCGATCCCAACGCCAAAGTGAAGGTGCCGAAATTCTCCCGCCGCGGCGCGCTCGCCGATGCCGCGACAATCGACAACCCGCTGCTCGCCCGCGCCTTCGTCAATTACACCTGGGCTTACCTCTTCGGCCGCGGCATCGTTTTCCCCGTGGATGAAATGAACTCGCGGCACGAGCCCAGTCACCCGGAAATGCTCGACTGGCTCGCTGCGGATTTCGCCAGCCATCACTACGACGTCCGACGCGAGATTCGCGGCCTCGTCCTCAGCCGTGGTTATCAACTGGCCGCTTCTACCTCCAACCCGCCTCCACCACCCGAGGCCTTCTCCGCCGCCGTGGAAAAGCCGCTCATCGCCGAAGCCATCCTCCGCTCCATGCGCATCGCCATTGGCCGGGACAAGGACGTGCCAACACTCCACCAGGTCTTTGCCGATTCCTTCCCCGACGTGCTGCCGCGCGTCGAGCAGGCCACTACACAGCAGGCCATGTTCTTCACCAACAGCGGCCAGTTCGCCGACCTTTTCCAACCGGTCAAGGAAACCTCCGCGGCGCAGATCGGCGCATTGCCCACGCCGGAGGAACGTGTCCGCGCCACCTTCCGCCGCGCCTTGATTCGCGAGCCCGATGCCGATGAACTCACTCACAGCGTCGCCTTTCTCCAACAGTGCAAAGGCGATCCCGCCGATACCGTCAGCCAACTGCTCTGGGCGCTCGTCACCGGCCCGGAATTCCTGACCAACCATTGATTTCATGAGCGACCCGATCAAACGCCCCGGTTCCTGCACGCCGGACGAGCATCGCCTCCATCGCCGGCTCTTCCTCAAGGGCCTCGCGGCCTCCGGCGTGGCCAGCGTGACCAGCTTCAGCGGCCTCTTCACCAATTCCGTTTTCGCGGACATCGCGAAGCGCGCGCAGAAGAACGTCATCCTGCTTTTCCTGACCGGCGCGCCGAGCCAGTTCGAGACGTGGGACCCGAAACCGGGCCGCCCCTCGAGCGGGCCGTTCGGCAGCATCCCCACTTCCATCCCGGGCGTGCATTTCTCCTCGCTCATGCCGCGCTGCGCGACCATCGCCCACAAGTTGAATGTCGTGCGCTGCATGCACACCAAGCAGCCCGAGCATCTCCAGGCGATCAACCTCATCACCCGCGGCGCTCCCGATCGCGCCGGCTTCACCCGCCCCACGCTCGGCGCCTCCGTCTCCGCCGCCATCGGCCAGCTCGACATCAAGTTGCCAAACTTCATCCTCCTCGACCCCAATCCCGAGGGCAACGAGTTCAAGGGCTACAAGGCGAGCGACCTTGCGGGATGGCTCGGGCCGCAACACCAGCCCGTGCGCCTCGGCGGTACCTTCACCCAACTGCGCCGCACGACCGACGCGATGACCGATGACAGCGAGGCCCGCGAGGCCCTGCGCACTTACTTCTCCCGCCGCTACGAAAGCGAACACAGCAGCCGCATGGCCGCCGCGGAAAATGCCGCGTTCGAAAAGGTGAAGGGCCTCATGTCGAGCGCCGATCTTTTCGACATCGCCAAACTGCCGGAAAAGGATCGCGCCCGCTACGGCCCCGGCACCTTCGGCCTGCACACCCTCATGGCCCGCCAGCTCAGCGAACAGGGCGCGCCCTTCGTCATGGTCGCCAATGGCATGCCGTGGGATAACCACACCTTCCAGCATGAGATTCACCAGATGCTCGTGCCCGAGCTCGACCGCATTCTCCATTGCCTCGTTACCGATCTCGACGACCGCGGCATGCTCGATCACACACTCGTCATCGCCATGGGCGAGTTTGGCCGCACCCCGTGGCTCAATCCCGCGCGTGGTCGCGACCACTATCCCAACGCCTGGAGCATGATGATGACCGGCTGCGGCCTGAAGCGCGGTGTGATCGTCGGCGCCACCGATGAAGACGGCGTCGATCCCGATGGCACCTCCTACAACGAGCAAAATCTCTTCGCCACGATCTTCACGGCCCTGGGCATCGATCCCTACGCCGAATACGACCTGACCAACATGCCCACCTTTCATCGCGTGGAAGATCACGCCGAAACGATCAAGGACATCCTCGCATGAAACTGGAGAAACCCAGCGAAATCTTCCTTCCCGCCGGCGCGCTCGGCTTCGCCGCCGTGCCCGATGGTAGCCGCCTCTACGCCGCGTGCATGGACGGCCAGGTCCTCGAGATCGACCCGGCCAAGGACGCCAAGCCCGCCTACGTCCCCTTTGCCGACAAACACACCAGCTACGCCACCGGCTGCGCCCTCCTGCCCGATGGCCAGACGCTCATCTCCGCCGGTTACGACGGCGCGCTGATCTGGCACGACATCGCCGCCAAACGTTCCTTCCGCCGCGTGCAGGCCCACCAATTCTGGTCCTGGCAAATCGCCCTCTCGCCCGACGGCGAACTCGTGGCCAGCGTCACCGGTCAGTATCTCGCCGGCGGCGAAAAATACGAACCCGCTCCCGAGTCTGAGCCGTCTGTCAAAATCTACGACACCGCCTCGGGCGATCTTGTGCAGACCTTCAGCCACGTGCCGCCGGTCCATTGCGTCACATTCAGCCCCGATGGCCAGTACCTCGCTGCGGGCAATATGATGGGCGAAGTGCGGATTTACGACGTCGCGGGCGGCCGCCAGGTCGGCGGATTCACCACGCCGGATTTCACCTGCTGGGGCATCATCAAGAGCGCCCACTACATCGGCGGCATCTTCGGCCTCACCTTCGCGCCCGATGGCCAGAGCATCCTCTGCTGCGGCATGGGCCCGATGTCCGACCCCATGGCCGCCAATGGCAAAATGACCTGGCAGCGCTGGGCCTGGCGCGAGAACCCGCCCAAGATGCTCGGCCAGATTCACGATGGCGAACACGGCTCCGGCCTCATGGAAGCCGTCTGCTTCCATCCCGATGGCGAATCCTTCCTCATGGCCGGCCGGCAAGCCCAAGGGACCTGGAACGCCGCCCTCTTCTCCGCCGACGACGGCAAACTCATCTCCTCCGTCGACACCAAGTCCCGCGTCACCCACGCCCACTTCACCCCCGACGGCCAGACCCTCTACCTCGCCGCCACCCAGGGCCAGGGCAAACGCGACCCGAAGACCAAGCAGTGGCAGGACTACGGCCGCATCCACGTCGTGCCGATCAGCGTGTAGAATGAGCGCATGATCGTGCATTATCTCGAAAACGGCACGGCAGGGCTGCCGGATATTAGCCCCGGGTAACATCCGGGTATTCATTTAGCGTGCTTCACTGTTCGCTAAACGGCCACACACCCGGGGCACCCTATTTCTTAGCGTGCCCGCCCCGGCAGGGGCGGCGGAATGTTCTGGCCATTCCGCGCCCCTTCTGTGTTCGCCAATTCTCTCATCCTGGGTCGGAGCGCCACACAGGGCTTTGTCGGCTGGATTTGCGAATGCGAACTACGCCTTCCGCGAGCGGCGTTGCATGCAGAGTCCCAGACTGCCGAGGAGCACTAACACGACGCTGCCGGGCTCCGGCGTAGCGGTAATCGTCATGACGGTGTTCGTGCCCGCCTCATCCACAAACGCCTCACCGCTATCAAACGCGATGGCATCTGCGTTGGACACGGTGTACTGACCAAGCAAATTCATGCTGGAATTCAGTTCCACCACCTTGTTTTGCGCTTCCAGCGTCGCCCAGATATTCCCCGTGGACGCGTCCACCGCCACGTCTGTGATCACCGCACCGGCCCCGAAATCGTAGGACTTGCCCGTAGCCGAGTCGTCCGCTCCGTTCAATTGATCGAGCACCTCGCTGCTGCTCCCGGGTTCCAAATAGACATAATTATGCCCGGTCGTGGGATCGATGACCGTGATGTTCCCGGACAAGGAACGCACGATGGTCCCCGAAAGATTGATGACCCGGCAAGTATTCGCGCCGGAGACTGCCGCGTAATAGAGGTTGTTCGTGGGATCGCTCGATACGGCGCCGGCCACGCCACCGAGAGCCACCACCTGCGAAACCGCACCGGTCGAGATATTCACGATGTCCATGTTGTCACCGCTACCTTGCAGGCTGACCCCGTACGTGGTTGAAAGCGCCGCCATCCCGGTAGGATAATACCCCGGGTAGCTATCCGTCCGGGAGAGTGAGGGACTGCCTGTCCCACTGATACTTATTAATCGCACGTTCTGGTCCCCTTGGTCCGCCCAGATGGCGTAGGTCCCACTGTAACCCATATTCCCTTCATACCCGCTGCCAGAAAAGCTATAATTCCCTACCACTGCATTGGTCTGGGTGTTAATGACATCGAGATATCTCGCTCCAGGACCATTATTCGCAAACGCATAGAGAAAATGGTGCGTCGGATCAAGGACCAAGCCGGCCCCAAAACTATTATCCAGCGTGATAGTTCCGGCAAATGCGGAACTAGTTGCCAGCATCAAAGTGAGCGCCACAGCCCGGAGGGACTGCCTCAAACGGTTGGTGGGCGTATTCAGTGCGGAGGTACGGTGTGTAGCAATGGTATTCATGGTTTTCGCGTTTGTTAAATGCCCACGGCGAAATTGGACATCTGTGGATCGTGTTGTTTTCGCCGCCCCACGCTTTCGTTCCGCCCGGAAGTGGCCCGTCGCCCCACGGTGGCGTGCCGATCCAAATAGAAATTGCACTGGGGTTGCGCGAGCGTGATCTTCGAGTTTTAAATACGCAATCCTAATGTGTAATTATGCAAGAATTAGATTGCCGACTCCCACCGCCGATTTGGTTTCTCAGCGGCCGCGACGGCGGTGATGCTCATCACTATCAGGAACGCGATGTCCGCCTCGCCATCGAGAGATCGAAACAGCCATGAAAAAGAAAATCACTCCATCTCCTTATCCCTATACGCTCCTCGTGGAATGGAGCGACGAAGACAAGTTGTGGATCGGGACGTGCCCGGAATTGTTCCTCGGTGGCGTGTATGGCACAGATCAAAAAAAGGTTTACGCTGAACTCTGTCAGGCCGTTCAGGAACACATCGCCATTGCCAACGAAACCGGTGCCGCGCTGCCAAAGGCTATTGCCGGCAAGGAATTCAGCGGCAAATTTGTCCTACGTACGACTCCCCAGCATCATCGCTTGCTGGCGTTGCGCGCCCTCCAGGCCGGTGACAGCCTCAATGCCTACGTGGTAAAGAGACTCAAGCCTGCGGTCTCCTGATCGGCGCCGTCCTCGTGATGTCACACGATGGCGTTTAATTTTCATTCGCCCAACCATCCAAGGCGTGCTATCCGATTATACGCATACGTATCACCATCATTTCGCTTCGGGATGATCCGCACCACACCCAAACTCCTCTTCCGCCGCCGCGGCTCTCCGTTATCGATCGCCGCGCCCGGTCAGCCCTGATCCAAGTCGAGCAAAACACACTCTCACACCCAAAGCTGTCTCGCGCGCCCCACCCCTTTCCCTTTACGCTGCGAGGCAGGTCTTCCTGACCCAACACCCATGCAGCCCCTGCCCTCTCCCGCACGATGTGGATCGTAAGACTCGCCCTTAACCGGCCTTACACGTTCATCGTTCTCGCCCTGCTCATTTTCATCATCAGCCCGGTGATGATCTCGCGGACGCCCACGGACATTTTCCCGAGCATTGATATCCCCGTGGTTTCCGTCGCCTGGCAGTACGCCGGCCTGAATTCCGAGGAACTCGAGGGCCGCCTCACCACCGCTTACGAAAAAGCGCTCACCGCGTTGGTCGACAACATCCAGCACATCGAATCGACCACCTACAGCGGCACGGCGATCGTGAAGATTTACCTCCAGCCGAATTCGAGCGTCGACACCGCCAACGCCCAGGTCGGTGCGGCTTCGGAATTCATGCTCCGCTCGCTGCCCCCGGGCACACTGCCGCCGGAGATCATCAACTTCAGCGCCTCCAGCGTGCCGGTGTTGCAACTCGGCCTCTCGGGCTCCGGGCTCTCCGAGCAGCAGCTCAACGACGCCTCGCAAAACTACGTCCGCCCGCAGCTCATCACCGTGCCCGGCGCGGTGGTTCCGAATCCCTACGGCGGCAAACAGCGCCAGGTCATGATCAACATGGACCAGCGCATGATGCAGGAGAAAGGCGTCTCCGCCACCGACGTGCTCAACGCGGTCAATGCGCAGAACCTCGTCATCCCCACCGGCACGGTGAAGATCGGCTCGCGCGAATACGACGTGCGCACCAACGCCGCCACGCGCAGCCTCGCCGAGATCACCAACATCCCGATCAAGCAGACCGCCAGCGCCACCATCTTCGTCGGCGACGTCGCCGTGGTCAGCGATGGCTTTGCTGTGCAGACCAATATCGTGCGGCAGGACGGCCATCGCAGCGTGCTCGTCGCCGTCCTCAAGAACGGCCGCGCCTCGACACTCGACGTGGTCGCCGGCGTAAAGGCGATGCTCCCGCGCATCTCGCAAATCGTCCCACCAGGATTGAAGATGACACTGCTCTCCGACCAATCCATCTTCGTCCGCGGCGCCATTAGTTCCGTCGTTCGCGAAGCGGTCATCGCCGCCGCGCTCACCGGCTTGATGATCCTCCTCTTCCTCGGCAGTTGGCGCAGCACCGTCATCATCGCCACGTCCATCCCGCTGGCCATTCTCACCTCGATCATCGTGCTCAGCATGCTCCACGAGACGATCAACATCATGACCCTCGGCGGCCTCGCCCTCGCCGTCGGCATCCTCGTCGATGACGCCACGGTGGAGGTGGAAAACATCCACCGCAATCTCGGCATGGGCAAAGACCTGCGCCAGGCCATCCTCGATGGCGCGCAGCAGATCGCCGTGCCGGCCTTCGTCGCCACGCTCTGCATCTGCATCGTCTTCCTCCCCATGTTCATGCTCGGCGGCGTCGCGCGCTATCTCTTCGTGCCGCTCGCCGAGGCCGTGGTCTTCGCGATGCTTGCCTCCTACCTCCTCTCCCGCACGCTCGTGCCCACGCTCGCGATGTATCTGCTCAAAGCCCACACCCACGAGCAACCCGGCACGGGCCTGCTCGGCCGGATGACGATCCTCTTCGAGGATACCTTCGAAAAAGTCCGCGGCTTCTACAGCAACATCCTCGAGTATCTCGTCTCGATCCGGAAAGTCTTCGTCCCCGTGTTCATCGTCCTCTGCCTTTCCGCCGCAGTGCTTGTCCCGTGGCTCGGCGAAGACTTCTTCCCCAGCGCCGACAGCGGCGAATTCATCTTCCACGTCCGCGGCGCCACCGGCCTGCGCATCGAGGAAATGGCCCGGCTCTGCGATCTCGTGGAAGCCACCATCCGCAAGGAAATCCCGCCCAAGGAACTTGCTAGCATCCTCGATAACATCGGCATGCCTTACAGCCCGATGAACACGATGCACATCACCTCGGGCACCATCGGATCGAACGACGCCGACATCCTCGTCTCGCTGAACGAAGATCATCACCCCACCGCCGATTACGTGCGTCGCCTGCGCAAGCGCCTCGCCCACGAATTCCCCGGCGCCACCTTCTACGCGCTCCCCGCCGACATGGTGACGCAAATCCTCAACTTCGGCATCCCCGCGCCCATGGACATCCAGATCGAGGGCACCGACGTCACCGTCAGCCACGACATCGCCACGAAGATGATGGCCGAACTTCGCGGCGTCCCCGGCCTCGTCGACCTGCGCATCCAGCAACCCATGGATTACCCCACGCTCGACATCGCCGTGAATCGCACCAAGGCGCTGCAAGGCGGCTTCACCCAACAAAACATCGCCAGCGACGTCCTCAACACCCTCAGCGGCAGCATGCAGGTCACGCCCATGTTCTTCCTCAACCAAAAGAACGGCGTGAACTACAACCTCGTCGCCCAGGTCCCGCAA
>Ga0206794_1164_pt2 | contig 16199 bp, 12 predicted proteins | sample Alteio_BWOrgCont_70_FD_152877 | JGI IMG/M metagenome (GOLD analysis project Ga0206794, IMG submission 152877) | Enriched cells from forest soil in Barre Woods Harvard Forest LTER site, Petersham, Massachusetts, United States -... | ecosystem: Environmental > Terrestrial > Soil > Temperate forest >...
GTTCAACGCCGAGCATCAGCCCGGAACCGCGCACGTCGGCGATATGAGGTGAGCGCAACCCTTGGAGCGCGGTCATGAGCCTCTGCCCCTGGGTTTGGACGCGCGCCGTGGTCTCGGGGCGGTCGTGTACGCACAGGGAGGCGAGGGCCATGGCGCAGCCGAGGGGATTACCCAGAAAGGTACTGGTGTGGAGCGCCTCGCCTGAGGAGGGCGGCCACGCGTCCATCACCGCGGCGCGCCCTACACAATCGGAGAGGGGGAGGCCGCCGGTGAGCGCCTTGCCGAGGCAGATCAGGTCCGGCACCACGCCTTGTTGTTCGCAGGCAAAGAGCGTGCCGGTCCGGTTGAAGCCGGTGTAGATTTCGTCCAGCACGAGCAGTAACCCGTTCTCGTCGCAAATTTTACGGAGCAGGGGCAGAAATCCGGACGGGGGGACGATGCAGCCGCCCCGGCCTTGAATCGGTTCCACCAGCACGCAGCCGATCTCGATCTTGCTGATCGTGGTTTCCAAGGACCGACGCAGTGAATCCAGTTCGGCCGAAGGCCCGGATGGGTAGGGGAGCAACTCTGCGAAATCCTTCAGTTGCGCGCGGAAGGGTTCGCGGAAAAAGGGGATGCCGACCGCGCTCAGCGCGCCCAGCCCGAGGCCGTGGTAGCCGCCGGTGAAGGCGATGACCCCGGGTTTGCCCGTGTGCAGGAGCGAGGTCTTGAGCGCGATCTCGACGGCGTCGGAGCCGGAATTACCGAGCACGACCTTGCCCGTGCCCGCTCCCCACCGCTCGAAGGTGAGGGCGCTGAGCCGCGCGCAAAGCTCTGCCTTCACCGCTGTGGGATGCACATCGCCCATGGCGTGCATGAGTTCCGCGCTTTGCGCGACGAGCGCCGCCTGGGTGGCTGGATGCGTGTGGCCCAGGCCGCTCACGCCGAAGGCCGAGGTGAGATCGAGGAAACGGTTGCCGTCAGCGTCCCACACATTTGTCCCCGCGGCCCGCTGCCAGAAGACCGGGAAGTCGTCGGCAAGATAAGTGACGTTTTGCGACTCGTATTGCCGCAACCTGGCGGCTAGGGCCTGCGAGCGCGGACCGGGAATGGGAGTGAGGATTTCCGGGAGCAAGGTCGGAGGGGTTTATCTTGATCCTCCGGGATGACGGTGATGGAGGGATTAAGAGTAAGAGTAAGAGTAAGATTAAGACTAGGAGAACGCGGGGATCATGCGCCGCGTAGGACGCGGGTGTAGATTTCCTCGTAGCGCGGGACCGCGCTTTCCCAGGAAAAGTTGCAAGCCATGGCGCGGAGGCGCAACTGCTTCCAGCGCTCGGCATCGGTGAAGCAGTTCCGCACACGCATCATTCCGTCCCAGAGAGCTTCCGCCGTGTAATCGTAGAAGAGGAAACCGTGGCCGCTATCGTTGGTGGGATCGTAGTCCTGCACGCTTTCGTAGAGGCCGCCGGTGGCGTGGGCGAGGGGCAGCGTGCCGTACTTGAGCGCATACATTGCGCTGAGGCCGCACGGTTCAAAGTGCGACGGCATGAGGAAGACATCGCCCCCGGCATAAATCAGGTGGGCGAGCTTTTCATCCATGCTCTGGCGGTAGGCAAAACGTTCCGCGTGGCGTTTGCTGGCGACCAGCAATTCATATTCAAAGGTGGAGTCGCCTTCGCCGAGGATGACGAGCCGCACATCATCGGCCAGCAGGCGGTCGATGAGCGGGAAGAGCAACTCGATGCCTTTCTGCTCCGTGAGACGAGACACCATCACGAAGACCGGCCCAGCGGGTTTGGCGGCCAGGCCGAGCTGGGCCAGAAGTTCCTCCCGGCACTTCTGCTTCCCGGCGAGGTTTTTCGGGGTGTACTTTTTGGGTAGCAGCACGTCTTTGGCCGGATCCCAGACATCGTAGTCCACGCCATTGAGGATGCCAGTGAGCTTGTGCGACTGCTCGCGGACCACGGCATCGAGCCCGGCGCCGCCCTCGGGGGTCTTGATTTCCTGGGCGTAGCGCTCGCTGACCGTGGTGATGGCATCGGCGAAAACCATGCCGCCTTTGAGCAGGTTCAGGTTGCCGTAGAATTCCACGCCCGCCGCGCCGAAATAATGCCCCGGCAGATTGGTCAGGCCAAAGTCGAGTCCCCAGAAGCTGCCCTGGTAGGCGAGGTTATGGATCGAGAGCACCGTCTTGAAGGGCAGCTTGCGTTCCTTCACCAGCACCGGCACCAGGCCGACCTGCCAGTCGTGCACGTGCACGATATCCGGCGGTGGCACGGCGCGGCGGGCGAGTTCCACCACCGCGCGGGAAAAGTAAATGAAGCGCTCCGCGTTGTCCGTGTAATCGTGGCCTTCCACGCCGTAGAGGCCGGTGCGATCAAAGAATTCATCCTGCCGGATGAGGAAGACCTGCACCCCGTTGGGAGCCGTGCATTCGAGGATCTCCGCCGGGAGGCGCTTGTAGCCCACCGAGACCGAAATCTCCACCCCGGTGCTCTGCACGTTGAGGTCCTGGCGCTCCGGGAGGCCGCGGTAGCAGGGGAGGACCACGCTCACCTCGTGGCCCTGCTTCGCGAGGGCCGCGGGCAACGCTTCCATGACATCGCCAAGTCCGCCTGTGCGCGCGAGAGGGGCCATTTCGCTGCCGGCAAAAAGAATCTTCATGTTTCTGAGAAATGGCGGAAGCCCCGGCGGGAGGCGAGCAGGATTTGTCTCATTTCGGATTTCGAATTTTTGATTTTGGGTGCGGCTTGGTGCTCATCGACATCGGCAATCCGAAATCCGAAATCCCAGATGGACCTTTGTTCGCCTGCCCAAATCGCGCTTGTCATCCCCACCTTCGTTGCTAGAGTCGGCCACCTTTTCAGCAAGGGCTACTCTACATTCAATGACGCTCGGTAACCTACTCACTGTCGATCAAATCCTCCCGGAAATGAAGTCGACCGAACGATGGACCGCCATCGTCGAACTGGTTGATTTGCTGGTCGCCCAGAAGCAGGTGAAGCCTGCGGATCGGGATGTCGTTCTGGCTGCTCTGCGCCAGCGCGAGGAGACCATGAGCACGGGGATCGGTTTCGGAATTGCCATCCCTCATGCTTCGTCCGACCGGGTGGACAAGGTCGTAGCGGCTTTCGGGCGTTCGATGTCCGGGATCGAGTTCGACTCGCTGGACAACGCTCCGGTCAAGTTCATCGTTCTCTTCGTGGTGCCCAAGGATCAGTTCCAGACTCATCTGCGCACCCTGGCGGCGATTGCCAAATTTCTCAACGATCGTTCCGTCCGCGAGCGCCTCGGCACCGCTGTCTCCGCCGGCGAAATTCTCAGCATCTTCGAGAACGACGGCGCGGGCAAATCCTGACCAGTCGGTTGCGTGCCGCAGGGCCAGGGGCCCAGTGCCGGGCGTCCAAAAAACCTGTCATCCTGAGCGGAGCGTAGCGTAGTCGAAGGATCTCCAATATCCGCCTTTCATCTGGCCCCCGGCAAACAAGCCCCATGACCATTTCCTCCATCCTCGAATCCAAAGTCCGCGCCGCTGCCAGCGGTTTCGGCGCGGTCGACGTCAATGTGCAGGCGGCGAACGATACTCGTTTCGGCGATTACCAGACGAACATCGCGATGGTCCTGGCCAAGCAGCAGAAGGCCAACCCGCGGCAGGTCGCCCAGCAAATCATCGACAAGCTGGATGTCGCGGATATGTGCGCGCCGCCGGAAATCGCCGGCGCCGGTTTCATCAATTTCCGCCTCAAGCCCGAGTGGCTGGCGCAGCATTTCGCCTCCTTTCTTGGCGACCAGCGGTTGGGCGTGCCGCAACCGGAACAGCCCAAAAAGATCGTCATCGACTTCAGCTCGCCGAATGTCGCCAAGCCGATGCACGTCGGTCACATCCGCTCGACGATCCTCGGAGATGCCCTTGCGCGGATCGCGTCGTTTGTCGGCCACGATGTCGTGCGCGACAATCACATCGGTGATTGGGGCACGCAGTTCGGAATGCTGCTCGTCGGCTGGAAAACGGAGTTGGATAAAGCCGCCCTCGCCGCCGACCCACTCGGCGAGATGGAGCGCATCTACAAGCTGATCAGCGCACGCTGCAAGGAAGATCCGGCCACGCTGGAAAATGCCCGACAGGAACTGGTGAAACTGCAAAGTGGCGACGCGGAGAATCTCGCGCTCTGGCAGGAAATGCAGCGTCTTTCGCAGGTGCAGTTTGACACCATCTACGGCCGGCTCGGCGTGAAGTTTGACGTGGCCCTCGGCGAGAGCTTCTACAACCCGCAACTCAAGAGCGTGGTCGAGGAACTGCGTGCCCGTGGCATCGCCACCGAGAGCGAAGGCGCGCTGTGTGTCTTCTCGGACGGCACAACGAAGCCGGAGGAAGACCCGTTTCTGATCAAGGACAAGGAAGGCTGGCGGCCCAACCCGGCGCTCGTCCAGAAGAGCGACGGCGCGGCCAATTACACCACCACCGATCTGGCCACGCTGGAGTATCGGCTGAAGACATGGTCCCCGGACGAGATCATCTACGTCACCGATGGCCGGCAGCAGCTCCACTTCCGCCAGGTTTTCGCCATCTTCCGGCGCTGGCACGCGGACCTCGCCGCAAAGGTGCGGCTCGCCCACGTCTGGTTCGGCTCCATCCTCGGCGACGATGGTAAGCCATTCAAAACGCGCAGCGGCGAAACCGTGAAGCTGGCCGAGTTGCTCGACGAAGCCGAGGAGCGCGCCCTGAAGATCGTCACGGAAAAGAACGCCGAGCTTCCGGAAACCGATCGCCGCGAAATCGCCCGTGTCGTGGGCCTCGGCGCGGTGAAGTACGCCGACCTCGTGCCCAACCGGCAGAGCGATTACATCTTCTCCTGGGACAAAATGCTCAGCCTGCAAGGCAACACCGCTCCGTATCTGCAATACAGCTACGTGCGCATCCGCTCAATCTTCCGCAAGGCCGCCGAGCAGGGCGTGCAGTTCACCAGCGCGGGCGAAATCGTGCTCACCGAGCCCGCGGAACTCACGCTCGCGAAAAAGCTCCTCCAATTCGGCGAAGTCGTGCCGCAAGTCCTCGACGACTACCGCCCGAACGTCCTGGCAACCTACCTTTACGAGCTAGCCTCCACCTTCCACAGCTTCTTCGAATCCTGCCCCGTGCTGAAGTCCGAAGGCGCGACCCAGTCCAGCCGCCTCGCCCTATGCGATGCCACCGCGCGCGTTCTCAAGCAGGGCCTCGGCCTCCTCGGCATCGAGGTTCCCGAGCGGATGTAGCAGTTTTGGTTAACGGGAGCGCGCTTGCGGCTCAGCCCGTTTCAAGTGCCCCACAGGAATAGGTAATCTGCTCCGAATCCGGGAGCCCGAGGCCGCGACGAAGCAGGTCCAGCGCGATGGATGAAACCTCGTTGGCCGGAGTGAACGCCAAAAGGTAATTGCCCTGGATATCCGGGCTGTCCTGAGCCGGCGACAGCCCATGTTCGGCGGCCACCGATTTGACAGCCGCAGCCCGCGCCCGCCAATCCGGACTGCGCAGGATAAAGTCCAGAAAGCCCGGTGAAATCGCCACTCCATCCTGTGCTGTGAGTTCGATGTGCAGCATGAGCGCATCCGTGGGGCCTGGCAGTCGATGAACGCGCTCAATGATCCCCGTAAGGTCGGATAGCTGTGCCGAACGCTTGGGGAGTGGCGGCCCGACTGGACCGATGAACATGCAACCGCTCTCCGTCGGGATATGAAACATGTCGCCCGCGTGATGGGCGTTTAGGGCGTGAGGTTTGTAATCGACGGCGTGGGTTTCGAGAAAGGCTCGGTCATTGGGCGAGAGCGCCCCGTCCGCGACCAGCGTGTCGAGCCGGAACCGCCGCGCCCGCGTGCTCACGCTGATAAGCGAGAATCTTCGACAGAATCTCATGCACCCGCTCAATGTCTTCGTCTTGATTCATGGGAGAAAGCTTTCACCTGTTCCCAAGTGCGCGCGGATGCGGGGTGCTCCAAAAAACGCAGCTTGCGCCGCCGCAATTCGTCCCGCTTCCAATCGGCGACAGGCAACTGCGCCTCCTCTTTGGCGATGCTGTCCCACAAGTCTTCGACAAGTTGAAGGCGTTCGGCCCGCGCAAGCTTGAAGAGCGGCGCAAATTCGGGATTCATGAGTGTAGTTCTAACCGTTTTTCCGGCTCTATTCAACAGAGCACAGGCTCGGGTGACGACGGTATTTTCTTGTTGACATTTTGAACATATTCAGGCAGGATTGGTTTCGCAGTCTCGACCTGAGGAAATGGTCGATGGTTGTGGGATCTGAAATCGGAACATCGTGAACACGACGCAAGGCAGAGAAATTGATCTGAAGTTACCCGGAATCGGGTGTCTAACGGCGACTCCTACCAGTCGCCTTACGAACCCCCATTTCCGGCAGAATATTGCCGTCGCCGTAACGCCGGATCACACTCAATCACGGTGGATCACGCTGGATCACACCAGTTTTTTCTTCATTTCCGCGAAAAGGGCGCCTGCAGAAGCGGTCCGGCAGGTTGCCCTTCGGCGCAAGCCTTTACGGCTCGAAATCGCTATTCTCCCCCACATACGGGTTCGTTTCCCGTTCGATCCCAATCTTGGTCGCCGGCCCATGTCCCGGAAGCACCGTGATGTCATCCCCGAGCGGAAAGATCTTTTCCTTGATCCCCTGAAACAGCAGCGGCCCATCGCCGCCGGGCAAATCCCAGCGCCCAACCCCGCTGGCAAAGAGCACGTCCCCGCCGAAGAGCACCTTTTCCTTCCTGTCCAGGAAGCACAGGCTGCCCGGACAATGCCCGGGAACGAGCAGGACCTGAAAATCGACCCCGTCGATGATCGTCGACGGCGCCTCGTCGATATGAAACCCGGGCGTGATCTGCTCCACATCCCACATATAGCCAAAATTCCGGAAGAAACCCGGCTCCGTGACCATCGGTTCGGTCTCCGGATGGTACCCCACCCGGCAGCCGTGTTCCCGCTGGATCCGGGCCGCATCCCACACGTGGTCGATATGCCCGTGGGTCAAAAGGAGCGTCGAAACCTTGTATCCCTGCTGCTTCAGCCAATCGGCCGCCTCCTGCGGGGCATCGATCAGGATGCCGTTTTCCGGCAGAAAGAAGCAGTTGGTTTCAAATAATCCACCGGTAAAGGAGTCGATTTGCATGAATGAAAGGCGCTTTTTCCCCGCCGCCGCGGATGCCCCGACCAAGCAGCAAAATCGTCCCCTCCGCAAGTTTATGAAGTCGGGTTTGCGCTTTTCCTGAATTCTGTCAGCTTGAGCAGCCGTTTTCCCAAGACCTACCGTTCGATGAAATTTCTCCATGCTTTTTGCGCGCCGGTGGCCCTGTCCCTGGTGCTTGGTATAGCCAATCTCCGGGCCGACGCACCGGATCCGGGCCAGATCGAAATCTCCGTCGGACGGCTGCTCGAGCAGGGGCACTACAGCCGGATGAAGCTGGACGAGAAGGTCTCGCAGCGGTTCCTGAAGAACTACCTCGAGGCGCTCGATTACAACCATCTCTATTTCACGCAGTCGGACATCGATCTCTTCACCGCGAAGTACGGCAACTCCCTGCACAACGATGTGCTCCTGGGCAATCCCGATCCTGCTTTCACGATTTTCGATATCTACAAGAAGCGCATCGAGGACCGCATCGCCAAGATCAAGGAATTGCTCAAGCAGAAGTACGATTTCACCAGCGACCACAGCGTCGAGATCAATCGCCAGAAAGCCCCGTGGCCGAAGGACGACGCGGCGGCCGATGAACTGTGGCGCGACCGCGTCGAGGGCGAACTGCTCCAGGAAACGCTGAACAAGCACGCCGTTGACACCCCGGTCAAGGTCCTCACCCGCCGCTACGACCAGGTGCTGCGCAATCTAGGCGAGCAGACGAAGGAAGACATCATCAAGGGCTTCCTCAGCACGCTCGCGCTGACTTACGACCCGCACTCCGATTACATGAGCAAGAGCGAACTGGACACCTTCCAGATCAATATGCGCCTCTCGCTCGTCGGTATCGGCGCTGTGCTGCTCTCCGAGGATGGCTACGCCAAGATCGGCGAACTGGTTCCGGGCGGCCCTGCCTCCAAGAATGGACAGCTCAAGGTCGGCGACCGCATCGCGGGTGTCGCGCAGGGCGACAAGGATTTCGTCGACGCCGTCGACATGAAGCTCGACAAGGTCGTCGACATGATCCGCGGCAAGAAGGACACCATCGTCCGCCTCCAGGTCATCCCCGCGACCGCGGCCGACCCCTCGGTGCGCAAGGTCATCGAGATCAAGCGCGACGAGATCAAGCTCAAGGAACAGGAAGCCAAGGCCGAGATCATCGAGCGCCCCGGCGCTGATGGCAACCCCATCCGCCTCGGCTGGATCGTGCTGCCCTCTTTCTATGCGGACATGGAGCACAGCGGCGCCGCCGGCGCCAAGAGCACCACGAAAGACGTGCTCGCGCTCATCAATCGCCTCAAGCAGGAACACATCCAGGGCCTCGTCATGGACCTGCGCCGCAATGGCGGTGGTTCACTCGAGGAAGCCGTGAATCTCACCGGCCTCTTCATCAAGCGCGGCCCCGTGGTCCAGGCCAAGGATAGCAACGGCAACATCCACGTCTCCAAAGATCGCGATCCCTCCGTGGCGTGGGATGGGCCGCTCATCGTGTGCTGCAATCGCCTCAGCGCTTCGGCCAGCGAAATCTTCGCCGCCGCGCTGCAGGATTACAACCGCGCCGTGATCGTGGGCGACAGCAGCACCTTCGGAAAGGGCACCGTCCAAACGATGCTCGAGATCGGCCGGATCATGCCATTCCTCGGCAGCGGCAACAACGAAGCCGGCGCGCTCAAGCTCACCATCCAGAAGTTCTACCGCATCGCCGGCGGCTCCACGCAGCACAAGGGCGTCGAATCCGACGTGAAACTGCCTTCGCTCTTCGACCACCAGGAAATCGGCGAAAGCGCGCTCAAGAATCCGCTGCCTTACGACACCGTCCCGCCGGTCGATTTCGACAAGTGGGATCATCCGCTCTTCAAGAACGACCTGCGCGCCCGCTCCGCTGCGCGCGTGGCCGCCGACCCCGAGTTCCGCTACATCACCGAGGACTTGAACGAGCTGAAGAGCCGGCTCGCCGACAATCACGTTTCGCTCAACATCAAGGCGCGCCAGAAGGAGATCGATGATGACAAGGCGCGCCGCGACAAGCGCGAGGCCGCGCGGGCCAAGGTGAAGCGGCCTGAGGACAAGACCTACGTCATCACGCTCGACAACCTCAGCAAACCCGACCTGCAACTCGTAACCTTTGAAAAGCCCGAGAAGAAGCCGGCGGAAGCCAATCCGGTGGACCCGAAGCCGGCGGAGCCCAAGTCGGCGGATGGAAAGTTGCAGGACGGCAAGTCGAAGGATGCCAAAACCGACTCGACCAAGCCATCGCCCGACGCCACCACCTCCATCGAACCCCCTGCTGCCGAGGGTGACGATCTCGCGGAAGACGACGGCGAGACGACCAATCACATCGAGCGCATCGACCCGATCAAGACCGAGACGTTGAACATCCTCAACGACCTGATCGACCTGTCGCACAATCCAAAGACCGCGACCGCCAGCACGTCGAAGTAAGCGACGAAAATCGCGTTGCGGATTCTTCGCGAGGCGCGCTGCTGTGTCTTTGTCCCTCCTCCGGGACAGAAGAACGCCAACGGCGTTCCATCATTCAGCCCAGGGTTGCGAGGAACGAGCTACCCTGGGTTCTTCGGGCAGACAAGGCCAACTCTGAAAGAGTTGAATCAAGCCTCGCTGCCAAACTTCGCCTGCAGGTGCAGCGCCGGGCTCACCGAGAGCTGGAGGTCGCGTAACTTCAAGCCGCCCGGTGAAAAGGCGAGCAGGGGAAAGGTCCGCCCTTCGAGTTCCTGCAAACGCGGACGCAGAAAACTGCCCGCGAGATTGACGACCATGGAATCGCCGTCGAGGTCGAGGCCGGAGATCTTCGCATTGAAGGCGTCATCCACGTCCAGGCGGCCCGTCAGCGCGAGGCTGGCGTTCATGATGAAAACCTTGGCCGCCACCTCCGCCCGGAAGGAAACGCGGCGCGCGCCTTCCTGCGTGAGGTCGAGCTTCACATTCTTCACTTCCACGCCCTGCTTGGCGGCGAGCTGCGAGACGATGGAAAGCAGCAATGCCTCGAGCGCTTCCCGGGCAATCTTGACCGAGACCGTGCCCGCCGTCGCGCTTTCCGGCACGAGGCTCGCCGTGACAGGCTCGCCCGAGATCCGCAGCCGCGCGTCTTCCGCCTCCAGGCGGATTTCCGCCGGAACCTTCTCAAAATAGATGGGCTCGCCGAAGAGCGCGAAGTGCGCGACTTCTACCGAGTCCCCAGCCCCGCGCAGGGTTGCAGGCGCGGGGCGGCTCCAGCGCGACACCTGGCCGTTCGTCAGGTCCACCGTGAGCTCGGTGAGCTTCGGGTAGTCGCCGGCGACGGTGACTTTGCGCGGGTTGAGCCCGTGCAATTGGAAACCGCGCTCCAGGGCGGCAGCCAGTTGATTGGCAGTGGTGGGCAGGGTTTCTCCTGTGAGCGGAAGCATGCGGGAGCGTCCAGTGCCGATTCCGCAGCGTCAAGCTTTGCCGCGACCGGAGGCCTACTTCAGCGCTTTCACCAGCGCCGGCCGGCCTTTGGGCAGGCGATGATACGCCCGTCCGATCGCCACGGCAGGAGTCACATTTTCCTGCCCTTGTATCCCCAGCAGGCGTACCAGTTCCCGCTCGAAATGCAGCAGCGCGCGCGAAGAAGCCGGCTTCTCACTCAGATGGCCAAAGGCTCGCAGCACTAGGTCGTGCAACTCCGGCGTCGGGTGGTCCGATTCCGTGACCAGTTCGATCAACTCCACAAAATACGCCGCCAGCATCACCCGCTGGTAATCCAGCCGCAGCCCTTCGTGAGGATTGCGCAACGCCACCTCGCGCAGGATGTGCAGTTCGCTCTTCCGACTGCGCACAAACTGGATTTCGCATTCGTAAAAGAGATCGAGCACCCCGGCAAAACGGCTTTTCGCCTGCCGCGCGCCCTTGGCCACCGTCTGGATCTTTCCATGTGCCTCGGTAAACCAAGTGATGATCCAGCTCGTATCGCTGAGCTTGGTCTTGCGGAGGAGAATGGCAGCGGTGGTTTCCAAGTAACGCGTGGAATGAAGATAACGGGTGTGAGAGAAAAACCCGCTTCCAAAGCCCATCTCCCCACCCTTGACTTCGCAAGTCGAGTCTCTAGTCTCTTCGGCTCCTTAAAAGACCCTTATGACACTGAATACTGCTGCCCTCTCCAAAGCGGCTGACGAGGCCCGGGGCCTCGCCATGGACGCCGTTCATACCTCCAATTCCGGCCACCTTGGCCTCCCGCTTGGCTGTGCGGAAATCGGCGCCGTTCTCTTCGGTCACGCCTTGCGCCACAATCCCACGCGCCCCAAGTGGTTGAACCGCGACCGCTTCATCCTCAGCGCCGGCCACGGCTCCATGTTCCTTTACGCGTGGCTGCACATCAGCGGCTACAAGAGCATGCCCATCGACCAGGTGAAAAGGTTCCGCGCCCTCGGCTCACACACCCCCGGTCACCCCGAGTTTCACGAGACCATCGGCGTCGAAGCCACCACCGGCCCCCTCGGCCAGGGCGTCGCCAACTCCGTCGGCTACGCCGTCTCCCAGAAAATGGCCGCGGCGAAATACAACACCGACGCCCACAAGATTTTCGACAACCACATCATCGCCCTCGCCGGCGACGGTTGCATGCAGGAAGGCGTCGCCATGGAAGCCATCGCCTACGCCGGGCACAACAAGCTCGATAACCTCATCCTCATTTACGATTCCAACGACGTCACCCTCGACGCCATGGCGAATCAGACCCAGAGCGAAGACGCCGCCAAGCGCTTCGAGGCCATCGAATGGAACGTCCAGACAATCCCCGGCAACGACATGGCCGCCATCCTCGATGCCCTCGACAAGGCCAAGGCCGCGACCGGCAAGCCGCAGTTGATCATCGCCCGCACCCTCATCGGCAAGGGCATCCCCGAAGTCGCCGGCACCGCCAAGGCCCACGGCGAAGGCGGCGCGAAGTTCGTCGACGCCGCGCGCAAGGCCCTCGGCCTGCCGGACGAACACTTCTACGTCAGTCCCGAGACGCACGCTTTCTTCGCCGAGTACAACCAGCAACTCGACGCCGAATACGCCGAGTGGTCGAAGACCTACGAAGCCTGGCAGGCCGCCAACCCAGCGCTTGCCAAGGACCTCGATGTCGCGCTCAAGGACGAAGTCCCCGCCGATCTCCTCTCGCGCATCCCGGAATTCCCGGCTGACTCCAAGATCGCCACCCGCAAGGCCGGCAGCGACGTCCTCCAGCCCATCGCCGCCGCCGTGCCGAACCTCATCGGCGGCAGCGCCGACCTCTACGGCTCGACGCTCAACTACATCAACGCAGCGAAGGACTTCAACGCCACCAACCACGGCGGTCGCAACATCCGCTTCGGCATCCGTGAGCACGGCATGTGCGGCATCCTCAACGGCATCGCCTACGATGGCATCTTCCGCCCGAGCGGCGCGACGTTCCTCGTCTTCGCCGACTACTGCCGGGGCTCGATCCGCCTCGCCTCGCTCAGCGGCCTGAACACGATTTACATCTTCACGCACGACTCCGTCGGCGTCGGCGAAGACGGCCCCACGCACCAGCCGGTCGAGACGGTCAGCGGCCTCCGCGTCATCCCGCACCTCGACGTCATCCGTCCCGCCGATCCCGAGGAAACCGCCGGCGCCTTTGCCGCCGCGGTGCAGCGCACGAATGGCCCCACGCTCATCGCGCTCACCCGCCAGGCCGTGCCGATGCTCAACGAAGCCTCCGCCAAAACCCGCCGCGCAGGCGTGGCCAGGGGCGCTTACGTCCTCGTGAAAGAAACCGGCCCGCTCAAGCTCATCCTCCTCAGCGCGGGCAGCGAAGTGCAGCACGCCGTCGCCGCTGCCAAGCAACTCGGTGAAGGCGTCCGCGTCGTCAGCGTACCGAGCTTCCATCGCTTCGATGAACAGCCCCAGGCTTACAAGGACGAGGTGCTCCCGCCGTCCTGCCGCAAGCGCGTCTCCATCGAGGCTGGCGTCACCGCTCTGTGGTGGAAGTATGTCGGCCTCGACGGCAAAACCATCGGCATCGACCGCTTCGGCCTCAGTGCCCCCGGTGGCCAGGTCATGGAAAAGCTCGGCATCACCGCCCAGGCGGTCGTCGACGCCGCCAAGTCGCTGCTGTAAAGCCCAGCGGCCCACCGCATCTGCGGCGGCCCCGACCGCACCTGCGGTCAACCTTGTGACACACTTCCCACGGAATTTGGGTGGAAATACCCCCGATTCCGGTGGACGCTCGTCACCCCTCATCCCGCTGCCATTCTCATCATGACTCCCGACAAAATCGCCCAAGCCAACGTCGACCTCCGCGAAAAATCGCCGGAGGAAATCATCGGCTGGGCCATCGCCCAGGCCGCCGGCCGCGCCATCGTCTCGACGAACTTCCGTCCCTACGAGGCCGTCGTCCTGCACCTCGCCACCCAGGTCCAGCCCGATATCCCGGTCCTCTGGGTCGACCACGGCTACAATCGCCCCGCGACCTACAGGCACGCCGAGGAGCTCAAGAGCCTGCTCCATCTCAACATCAAGCCCTTCGTGCCCAGGATGACCACCGCGCATTACGACGCCATCCACGGCGGCGCGCCCGAGCCCACGCCTGAAAACGAGGAGCGAATCAAGGCTTTCAGCACCGTCATGAAACTGGAGCCCTTCCAGCGCGGCATGAAGGAACTCGCGCCCAGCGTATGGATCACCGCCCTGCGCAAGGTCCAGAACCCGAATCGCGCCGGCCTCGACATCGTGAGCCACGATGCGAATTTCGGCAGCCTCAAGGTCAGCCCGGTCTTCTACTGGACCGACAAGGACATGCACGAGTACCTCACCGCGCGTGGCCTGCCGAACGAGTGGGACTACTTCGATCCCGCCAAGGCCGATGAAAAGCGCGAGTGCGGTCTGCACGCGTCGTGGGGCGGCGCGGCAGTCGCCGCCGGAGATCGGAGTTAGGAGATCGAAGATCGATGACCGCGCTCCACATCCCCATTTCCCGACCTCCGACCTCCGATCTTCGATCTCCGAGATCCGAACTTCGATCTTCGAACTCCGAGACCCGATCTCCGAAATGAGTTCCTATCACCTCGACCACCTTCAATATCTCGAGACCGAGTCGATCCACATCATGCGCGAAGTGGCGGCCGAGTTTGAGCGCCCCGCCATCCTCTTCTCCGGCGGCAAGGATTCCATCTGCCTCCTGCGCCTCGCGGAAAAAGCCTTCCGTCCCTCGGATATCCCGATGCCCTTCCTCAACGTGGACACCGGGCATCACTTCCCCGAGCTGAACACCTTCCGCGATCGCCGCGCCACGGAACTCGGCGGCAAACTCATCGTGCGCAAGGTCGAGGACGCCATCGCCTCCGGCATCGCCGTGCCGAATCCCGGCGAAGTCAGCCGCAACCGCTTGCAAATCCCCACGCTCCTCGCCGCCATCGAGGAATTCCAATTCGACTGCGCCATCGGCGGCGCCCGCCGCGACGAGGAAAAAGCCCGCGCCAAGGAACGCTTCTTCAGCTTCCGCGACGGCTTCGGCCAGTGGGACCCGAAGAACCAGCGCCCGGAAATCTGGAACATTTATAATGCGCGTGTGAATCCCGGCGAACACATGCGTGTCTTCCCGCTCTCCAACTGGACCGAGATGGACGTGTGGGAATACATCAAGCGCGAGCACCTCGAAGTCCCGACCATCTATTTCTCCCACCAGCGCCAGGGCGTGCGCCGCGGCGGCCAATGGCTGCCCGTCACCGACATCCAGCCGCCGAAGGAAAAAGAGGAAGTGAAGGATCTCGTCGTCCGCGTCCGCACCATCGGCGACATCATCAGCACCGGCCTCGTCGAAAGCCCGGCCAATACGGTGGACGACATCATCGCCGAGATCGCCGCCGCCCGCGTCACCGAGCGCGGCTCCCGCGCCGATGACAAAGCGAGCGAGGCCGCGATGGAAGACCGCAAGAAACAAGGCTACTTCTGATTTCCCCGATGTCCGCGCACCCTATTGAGATATTACGGTTCAACACCTGCGGCTCTGTCGACGACGGCAAGTCCACGCTGATTGGACGTCTCCTCTTCGATTCAAAGAATCTGATGGAAGATCAGATCGAGGCCCTCGAACGCTCCGCCGACATCACCGGCGGCGGCCAGATCAATCTCGCCAACTTGACCGATGGCCTCCGCGCCGAGCGCGAGCAGGGGATTACCATCGATGTGGCCTACCGCTACTTCGCTACCCCGCGCCGCAAGTTCATCGTCGCCGATACGCCCGGCCACGTGCAGTACACACGCAACATGGTCACCGGCGCCTCCACGGCGAATCTGTCCATCGTGCTCATCGATGCCCGCCAGGGCGTGATCGAGCAGACCCGCCGCCACAGCTATATCGCCGCGCTTCTCGGCATCCCGCACGTCGTCTTCGCGGTCAACAAGATGGACCTCGTCGATTGGAAGCGGGAACGCTTCCTCGAAATCCGCGATGACGTCGAAGCCTTCCTCCCCAAACTCGGCGTGCTCAAGGACGTCAAGTTCATCCCCATCAGCGCGCTCAATGGCGACAACGTCGTCGAGCCTTCGGCGCACACGCCGTGGTACGAAGGCCCCACCCTCCTCGGCCATCTGGAAAACGTCCACATCGCCAGCGACTGGGACCTCACCGCCTTCCGCATGCCCGTCCAGTGGGTCAATCGCCCCAACAACCCCAAGGATCACACCTTGCACGACTTCCGCGGCCTCAGCGGACAGATCGCCCGTGGCATCGTCAAGACCGGCCAGCAGGTCATGATCCTTCCCGCCGGCATCAAGAGCGAAGTGAAACAGATCTGGACCTACGACGGCGTGGTCGAGGAAGCCTTCGCCCCGCAGTCCGTCACCATTTGCCTCAAGCACGATATCGACGTCAGCCGCGGAGACATGATCGTTGGCCTCGATAGCCTTCCTGGCATGACCTCCGAATTGCGCGCCCACGTCTGCTGGATGAACCAGCGCCCGCTGCAAAAAGGCAAAAAATATTTCCTCAAGCACGCCACCCAGACCGTCCAGGCCGTGGTGACGAGCCTCGATTGCCGGGTGAATTTCGAGACCTTCGAGCCCGAGCCCGAGCCCA
>Ga0206794_1169_pt1 | contig 16139 bp, 15 predicted proteins | sample Alteio_BWOrgCont_70_FD_152877 | JGI IMG/M metagenome (GOLD analysis project Ga0206794, IMG submission 152877) | Enriched cells from forest soil in Barre Woods Harvard Forest LTER site, Petersham, Massachusetts, United States -... | ecosystem: Environmental > Terrestrial > Soil > Temperate forest >...
TGGCGTGCTTTCAGGCGCGCCTATCTTTGCGGTTTTTTATTTTTTTTTCGCCACCTTGGGGTGGCTTGTCTACGTCACGTATCCCGGGGCATTGCTACTGCTCGCTTTTTTATCTTTATATTTTGCGTTTTTTGGAATGCTCTTTGTTTATTTTCAGCGCTTGGCCGTGATCCCGCGTATTTTTGTTTCAGCGTCATGCTGGGTGGCCCTGGAATTTATCCGTGACCATCTTTTTTCCGGTTTTGGCTGGGTCATGCTGGGGCATTCGCAGTATAAAAACATCTGGCTGGTCCAAATAGCGGACAAGACAGGTGTCTATGGGGTGTCTTTTTTGGTCATCCTGGTCAATTTATTGATCTTTGAGAACTGGCGGGCGCGTTTATTCCTGATTAAAGCCAATACGGCAGTGACCATGATTTTATTGGTAACCTTAAGTTACGGCTATTGGGTCGCCGGACAAAAGAAAAATGATGAGATGGTCAGGGTAGGCGTGGTACAGCCCAATATTTCCCTTCAAGACAATTGGGATGAATCCCGCAAGCCCTGGATCGTCGACAGGACCCTTGGGTTGACCCAACAGCTCAAAGACCAGCATTTGGACCTGATTGTCTGGCCGGAATCATCTTTACCGGGTGTGATCAATGACGCCCCGTTTTTAACCAGTGAGATCCGGGCAACTGCGGGGGGCATGCACACTCCGGTCCTGATCGGTTCCGTTGCCCAAAAAGGAGAACATTATTTTAATTCTGCGTTCCTGATCGGCGCGGATGGACAAATGCTGGACCGTTATGATAAGATCCATCTTGTTCCTTTTGGTGAATACGTGCCTTTACGGCCGATGTTAGATTGGGTCGGTAAGTTAGTTCATTTGGATGATTTTACACCGGGAACGGCATACAAGGTCTTTTCAGTCACGCCCCAACAAAAAAAGTTCGGGGTCTTGATCTGTTTCGAGGATTCCTTGGGGTATTTGCGCCGTCATTTTGCCCAAGCAGGGGCGGATTTTTTTGTGAACATGACCAATGATGCCTGGTTCAAAGACACCAAGGCGCCATTTTTGCATTTGCAGGCGGCCGTCTTTGGTTGTGTGGAGAACCATCGTTCACTGGCACGCGCGGCTAATACCGGTGTCAGCGCCCTGGTGGATCCCTGGGGACGGATAACGGCCACTGTCCATGATGGGCATGGAAAAGAAACATTTATTGAAGGGGTGGCGTGGGGATCGCTGCCTTTAGAGCACGAAAAGACATTTTATACAAAGTACGGAGATGTTTTTGCTATTTTATGTTTTTTGTGTATATTAGTGGCAGCGGTAACTACATAAGGCCTTTTGTTTAAGGAGCATATATGTCCAAAAAAATATTATTAGTTGATGATGACCCTGGCGTGCACTTGATCATTGTCCCGATCTTAAGTAAGGCGGGTTATTATGCGGTCTCCGCGAAAAATGGGGAACAGGCCCTGCATCTGGCCCTTAATGAACGCCCGGATTTGATCATCCTGGATGTCATCATGCCGGGCATCAAGGGACGTGACTTGTGCAGGAAGATCAAAGCTTATGAAGTGCTAAAAGATATCCCGGTCATTTTCCTGACGGCCAAGGATTCCGAAGATGATGTCAAGGCTGAGTTGGAAGCCGGTGCCATCACCCACCTGACCAAGCCGGTCGATCCGACTGATTTATTGCAGACGATCGAAGGGATCATTAGGAAATAATCATGTTCAAAGATTTGAAGAAAAAAATTGAGAGAACCCTTGTGCGCTGGGCGTTTTATTTTTTCTCCTGGCTCTTTAGGATCCTTCCTTATTCGGCCATCAAGGCCATGACGGGTGGATTACTGGCCATTGTTTATTTTCTCTTGCGTCGCATGCGCAAGGCAGCGATGAATACCTTAGGGATAGCGTTTGGCAGAGAAAAATCCCAGGCAGAATTGACAAAGATCTGCAAGGATTGTTTTTATAATGCCGGACGGGGGGCCATTGAGATCGGGGCCTTTACAGCCCGTCCTGTCCTGATCAAGGAGACGTTTTCTTTTGCAGGCAATTCCCGTGAAAATCTGGATGCGGCTTTTAAAGAAGACAGTGGTGTCATCGGCATATCAGCGCATTTCGGCAATTTTCCTTTGATGCTGTTATATTTGGCACAGATGGGTTATCCCACCAATGCTATCATCCGCCCCAGCCGTGATGAGATCATTGAAAAGGATTTTCAGGCTTCACGTTCACGGTTGGGACTCAAGACCGTCCACAGCTATCCCCGCGAAGCCTGTGTGGCGCAATCGCTCAAAGCCTTACGCGAGAAGGAACTGCTGGTGGTCTTGCTGGACCAGAATACCGGCAGCAAGTCCGGTGTTTATGTCGATTTTTTTGGCCAAAAAGCAGGGACAGCGACAGGTCCCATTATTTTTGCCATGCGCACAGGGGCACCGTTGTTGCCTATTTTTACCTTACGCCATGGTGACAGCGATGTCCATACGGTGGTCATCGAAAAGCATTTTTATCTGGAACATAAAGCAACGGATGAAGAAACCATCCAGTACAATGTGCAGAAATTGACCAATATCATCGAAGGCTATATCCGTAAATATCCCCATGAATGGGGCTGGATGCATCGCCGCTGGAAAAGCCGCCCTAAATCCACGGCCGTTGAGAATAAGGTAGGCATTGATGTGGAGTAAGGTGCTTATATTTATAGTCGGTTTCGTTTTAACGACCCTGGGGATCACCCTGGTATTGCAGCAATGGCAGGCCGTGGTCCTGGTGTTCAAGGCTTTTATTGGCGCCATCCTGGCGGTGACGGGTTTGGTCATTCTATTTGCTTCCACGTTAAAACGGCATGATTAAATTAGTCATCTTTGACCTGGATGGGACGCTGGTCAATGCGTATCCCGCGGTGAGCCAAAGCGTTAATTATACCTTGGATGTTTTAGGGTTTGCTCTCCGTTCCCATACTGATATCAAGCGCAGTGTGGGTGGAGGGGACCGCAAACTGATGGTCCATTTTGTCGGGGAGAAATTAGCGGACAAGGCTATCACTATTTACCGGCCTCATCATACCAAGGCCTTGAAGTTAAAGGGGGCGGTGAAATTCCTGCCCGGTGCGTTGGAGACTCTGAAATTTTTAAAAGGCAAAGGCTATAAATTGGCCATTGCCAGCAATCGTCCGACAAAGTTCACACGTATCATTCTAAAAACGTTGGGTGTATTGGAATTATTTGATATAGTGCTTTGCGCAGATCGTGCCCGGAAGCCCAAACCCTATCCGGATATCTTATGGTCCATTGCCAAGCAGCTGCGTGTAGATAAAACAGAAGTTTTGTATGTGGGCGACATGACTATAGATATCGATTGCGGGCACAGGGCAGGTATCCGGGTGGTGGCGGTGAGCACGGGCTCAAGTTCCAAGAAAGAATTAAAAGATTTGAAACCTTGGGGCTTTATAGATAAAATGGTTAAGTTAAAGTCAATAATAATGGAAAAAACAAAGGAAAATTCATGAGCAAGAGATTACGTAAAGGTAAATTAAATTGGCGTTCCAAAAAAGCTAATCACGGGGCCAAACCGGGTAAGGGCTAATTAAAGGGTATGAAATATCCTGTCAAGATCCTTCAAATTGTATTTGCGGCATACCTATGCATGTTTTCCAGCGGTTGTATTTTTTTAGTGGTAGGTGCTGCCGGGGCCGTTGGCGGCTATGCCGTAAGCCGGGACACTTTTGAAGGGGTCAGCAGCAAAGGCCAGGAAGAATTATTGGCTTCAGCCCATAAAGTGCTGTCGATCATGGGTACCATTACGGATGAGCGCCCCAAGGATGGTGAATTGGTGGCTACCGTCTATGGCGACCATGTTACCGTTGATGTTATCCAGATCAATTTGACCACCAGCAAACTGCGTGTCAAGGCCCGCAAAGCTATTTTCCCGCGTCTTGCTATTGCACAGGAAGTCTATACTAAAATCATGAATCAGTTGGAATAATAAACTAGCTAAGGAGATGAAACAATGGCAGTCAAAGTAGGTATTAACGGATTCGGACGCATCGGCCGCATGGTTTTCCAGGCGATTTGCGACCAAGGGCTTTTAGGTAAAGAGATCGATGTGGTAGCTGTCGTGGACGTATCCACTGATGCAGATTATTTTGCTTATCAGATCAAATACGATTCAGTTCAAGGCAAATTCAAACATCCGGTATCCACTGCGAAAAGCGATCCCTCAAAAGCCGAGGCGGATATTATCGTGGTCAACGGACATCAGATCAAATGCGTACCCGCGACAAAGACACCCGCCGAGCTTCCCTGGAAGGCGCTGGGTGTTGACATAGTCATTGAATCCACCGGTCTTTTTACAGAGAGCGAAAAAGCCGCGGGGCATTTACAGGCCGGCGCTAAAAAAGTAATTATTTCCGCACCAGCCAAAGGGGATGTTAAAACCATTGTCATGGGCGTTAATGAGCAGGAATATGACGCGGCCAAGCACCATATCATTTCCAATGCCAGCTGTACCACCAATTGCTTAGCACCGCTTGTCCATGTGCTGATCAAAGAAGGCATCGGCATTGAAACAGGTTTGATGACGACCATCCATGCGTATACAGCGACCCAAAAAACAGTGGACGGTCCTTCCAAAAAAGATTGGCGCGGCGGACGTGCGGCGGCTATCAATACCATCCCGTCTTCAACAGGTGCTGCCAAGGCCGTCGGAGAGGTATTGCCTGTGACAAAAGGTAAATTGACAGGGATGTCATTTCGTGTCGCAACAGCGGATGTATCGGTCGTTGACCTTACTTTCCGTTCCATTAAGGACACTTCCATCGAAGAAATTGATGCTTTGTTGAAAAAAGCCTCCGAGACCTATCTTAAAGGGTATCTTGGTTATACCAACGAGGAACTGGTGTCCACGGATTTTATCCATGATCCGCGTTCATCCATCTATGATTCTTTAGCCACGGTACAGAACAATCTAAAAGGCGAGAAACGCTTCTTTAAGATCATCTCCTGGTATGACAATGAATGGGGTTACAGTAATCGTGTCGTCGATCTTGTGAGATATATCTCTAAGAAATAGAAAGAGTTACAAGAATTATCAAAGATTGAAAGTTGTAAAAAGTGTCAAAACGACGGATATGCGACAATAACCAATAAAGGTTGACATTAAAAAGGCCAGTTACTTAAGCGGTAGCTGGCCTTTTTGTATACAAAACTATACATATTGACAATGTATAAAAGGATGATATAATATGTATTAGATACATAATGAAAGGATAATACCATATGATATTTCAACCTCCTACCCTATCAGAAAAAGAATTAGATATAATACGACAAATTGGAGTATTAAAAGAAAGACTCGGCTATCAATTACGAAATACACCTGGCAGGTGGTATGATGTATTAAGTCGGGTTAGTCTTGCTAGAGCAATACGGGGTTCTAATACTATTGAAGGCTACAACATAACCAAAGATGACGCTGTAGCTGTGGTTGATGGAGATGAACCATTTGATGAAAAGACAGAGTCGTGGTTTGCAAATGAATGTTACAAAAGAGCCATGACATATGTATTGCAATTAGCCAATGATCCGTATTTTCAATATTCAGAGCATTTAATTAAAAGCCTCCACTTTATTATGTTGGAATATAAATTAGATAAAATGCCGGGCAAATGGCGTCCAGGGTATATAAGCGTAGTTAATGATTTGACTAAACAGATTGTATATGTCGGGCCAGACGTAGAATTAGTTCCAGAATTAATGTCTGAATTTGTAAAATATCTCAATAATACTTCTAAAGATATGCCAAGTCTTATTCATGCTGCAATGGCGCATCTTAATTTAACTATGATCCATCCATTTAAAGATGGAAATGGGCGTATGGCTCGATGTATGCAGACACTTGTACTTGTGCGTGATGGTACTTTAGCAGGACAATTTTCTAGCATTGAAGAATATTTAGGCAAACCTGCCAACACACAAAAATATTATGAAGTACTGGCAAAGGTAGGTGATGGAAAATGGCAGCCTGAGAGGGATGCGTTACTTTGGGTTCAATTTTGTTTAAATGCCCACTATGCGCAAGCAATGACGATGTTAAAAAGAACAAACGAGATGGAGAAGATTTGGGTGCGTCTTGAAGAAGAGGTTAAGAAAAAGAATTTACCCGAAAGATCAATGATTGCGCTTTGTGATGCCACCTTAGGTTATAGAGTGAGAAACACTTCTTATAGAAAAATGGCAGATATTGAAGATCAAGTAGCTAGTCGAGATTTGAAAAGATTTGTAGATGTTGGTTTTCTGGTACCGCAGAGTAAAGCCAGAGGTAGATATTATGTGGCATCTGAAATTTTAAATAAAATTAGGGAAGAGTACCAAGATAAAACAGAAATAACACTTCCTTTCGAGATTTAAAACTCCCGATGATAACTCGTTGGTGTTATTGTTGTGATAATAGGTCTTATGATTCAAAGCCATTTTTTCCCAATATAAAATAAAATCTACGGAGTACGGTTTACCCCAAAAATAAGGTCGTTTAATATGTCTGAAATCTCAGAAGCACGGGCTGAGCAAGTTTTTAATCTTTTCTTACCAAGCTATAATAGTCACAATTCAAAAAATTTTTTATATTCTCAACGCCAACTGGGCTTTCCCCCAAATGGGGTGGATATAGATTTTTACTTTTCTAACCAGAAAGATGGGGAATTAAAGATTCAACATACAAGAGTGGTTGGGAATGCAGATAAAGAATATAAGGAAGATAGAATAATCAATGATTTAATCGCAGAAATTCGTAGTGTTCTTGAGAAAAAAGGTGTAAAGGTTTCAATCAGTATTAGTTTCAATTGCAGGATACCAAATAACCAAAAAGATTTGTTCGTTGGATATTTATGTAGATTTGTGGAATCAAAATTTCATAAAGGACAACTATCCAGTTTTAATTTTTTCTATGATGATGATTGGTGCTACTTTTCTAAAATAGCACCGTATTTACTTCATTTTGATGTAAGAGAAGCTGATAGTTTGCGTATTGGTTTTTCGACGAGTTTTGGTGGTTCTTATGGGGTAATCGATCCGCGGACAGCCCTTTTAAATGCCTACGAAAGAAAACTGGGTAAGATTTCGAGTGATTCCGATAAAGTCCAGGCTCAAAACATAGTGTTGCTTCTTGACTGTGAGCGTTCATTTCTAGATGATTCTGGACAAAAACTAAAGGAAGATCAGGCTTTTTCAAAATCTCCATTTGCTCAAGTTTGGGTTATAAGTACAGCTAAACCAGAAGAAGGGGCTTGGAGGCTAGATGGCTAAAATTAAGAATCAAGTTGAGATGGATATGGCCGTTGGATTTTATGACAGCGGGACGTCTTTTGACATTTATAGGCTCGGATGGTATATTAAAAAATGTTATGAAGATTCTTAAGCCATTTGCTGCTTCTATATTAGCCTTGACCATGTTTGTTGCAACGGTCCTTTGTTGCTGCATTGGAGCGGGAGTCGTGGCTCATTTTTATAAGCCAGCTGCCATGTGCTGTGAGAAGCAAAATGCTTCTCATCAAGCGTCTTCCCCAATGGGATCATGCCAAAATCATTTAACCAGCGCGGAATTTTCTCATGCTCAAACAGTTTTAACAGCACCCGCGGCAATAAGTTTTTCTCCTGCTATTTCATTAGGCACACATCACGCAAATTTTTTAGCTTCTTTTCCTCAAGTCTACTCTCGTGGTAGTCCGCCCTTAATTATCAGTACTGTTCCAATTTATCTTCAAATCCGCAACCTCCGTATTTAATTTCCTCTAAATAGAAAGTTTCTTTTTGTTATGCGAAGAGTTTCTCTTTGTATTTAATTGTCTATTTAGGGGAAATTTTATGAAAACAAGAGATATTATTTTTATCATAGTTTTGGCAGCGATAGTAACAGGAAGCTGGTTAATTTTTAGAAGTCCATCCACTAATACTGTACAAGGGCAGAATCATCAAGGGGCGTATTATTGTCCGATGCATCCTTGGATCAAGAGTGATAAACCAGGCATTTGTCCTATCTGCGGCATGGCTTTAGTCTCAGGGCATAATCACAGTCAGGAGGAGAGCCATGCTTTCTAAGTTAATTGAGTTTTCAGCCCGGAATAAATTTTTGGTGATGATCTGTGTTGCCGCGGCTTTGGCTGTGGCTATTTGGTCTATCCAGCATATTTCTTTAGATGCCATTCCTGATTTGTCTGATTCGCAAGTCATTGTTTATTCCCAATGGGATAAAAGTCCCAACATCATGGAAGATCAGGTGACCCATCCGATTGTTTCTTCTTTATTAGGCGTCCCAGGAGTCAAAGCCATTCGAGGATTTTCTGATGTTGGGGTTTCTTATATTTACGTTATTTTTAAGGATGGGACTGATATTGCCTCAGACCGCAGCCAGCTGTCGGAATACTTGAATAAGGTTCTGCCTCATTTGCCTAAAGGGGTTAAAACCCAATTAGGGCCAGACGCGACTGGTGTTGGCTGGGTGTTTCAGTATGCCCTGGTAGATAAGAGCGGTAAGCACGATTTGCAGCAATTACGCAGTTTCCAGGATCAACATTTACGTGATGCCTTGGCACACGTGCCAGGCGTTGCAGAGGTAGCTTCCATTGGCGGTTATGGGACACAATCCACAGTCAGCGGCGTATCTGATTTAGATGGCCAGTGTGATGTGGTCGTGGGTACGGTTATCATGCGTTTTGGAGAAAATGCTCTGAACGTCATCAATAGGGTCAAAGCCAAACTCCAAGACGTCAAGAAATCCTTGCCTGATGGTGTTGAAATTAAGATTACCTATGACCGTTCCCAACTAATCGAACGGGCCATTGCCAATTTACGCCACCAGCTGATAGAAGAAATGCTCGTTGTGAGCCTGGTGATTTTATTGTTTCTCTGGCATTTTCCATCAGCCTTTATTCCGATTGTCACTATCCCCATTGCCGTCATCTTGTCTTTTATACCGATGTTAGGGATGAAATTAACGTCCAATATTATGTCCTTGGCAGGGATTGCTATTTCTATGGGGGTATTAGTCGATGGAGCGATTGTGCAGATGGAAAATGTTTATAAGCATCTGGAACGCTGGGAAGTGGGGGGACGAAAAGAAGATCCTCAAGAGATTTGTTTAAAGGCTTTAAAGGAAGTGGGGCCGGCCGTGTTTTTTTCGTTGTTGGTCATTGCTGTTTCATTTTTTCCTATATTTACACTTGTTGATCAAGAAGGTCGTCTATTTAAGCCATTGGCTTGGTCTAAGACATTCTCGATGGCCATTGCTGCGATTCTGGCGGTCACTTTTAATCCAGCACTTCGCATGTGGCTTTTGCGGTTTAAGACTAAGTATTATTCTGAAAGCAAACATCCTATAAGCCGTGTTCTGTTTCGTGTTTACAATCCCGTCTGCCGATTCGTTTTAACATATCCCAAACATGTTATTGCCACGGCCGTTGCCCTGTTTTTGGCCACCATTCCGGTCTATTTGAAATTGGGATCAGAATTTATGCCGCCGTTATGGGAGGGTGATATTTTATACATGCCCGTTACCACGCCTGATATTTCAGTGCCAGGGGCCATGAAATTATTACAGACCGAGGATAAGATCATTAAGAGTTTTCCAGAGGTAGAGAGTGTATGGGGCAAGGCTGGGCGTATAGACAGCTCAACAGATCCAGCCCCGCTGTCCATGATGGAAACGACCATCCTTCTTAAACCAGAAAGCCAGTGGTCTGGGCACATTTCCCACGAAGAACTTATTAATCAATTGGATGGCGCATTACAAATTCCAGGCAGCACCAATGCCTGGACCATGCCCATTAAAAATCGCATTGATATGCAATCGACTGGAATACGTACTCCCATTGGAATTAAAATTTTTGGCCATGATATCAAGACGATTGAGCGTATTGGGATTCAAGTAGAAAAAATCGTTAAGGATATTCCAGGAACCAGGAACGTTTACGCAGAGCGCACTGGTTTAGGCCCATCCATGTTGCGTGATGAAAACGGGCTTTTGGCAGGCTATGTTTATGTGGATGTAGCAGGGCGGGACATAGGCAGTTATGTTGATGAAGCCAAAAAAGCCGTTGATGAAAATTTACAACTGCCCCAAGGATATCAACTACTTTGGAGCGGTCAGTATGAAAACATGCTTCGTGTCCGTGATCGATTGAAAGTGGTTTTACCGTTGACCATTCTTATTATCGCCTTTCTTTTGTACATGAACACCAAATCCATGGTCCAGACAGGCATTGTACTTTTGTCTGTACCGTTTTCACTGATCGGTGCTGTTTGGCTCTTATGGGCGCTTGGCTATAACGTTTCTCTCGCGGTATGGGTAGGGATGATTGCGCTTATGGGGCTTGATGCTGAAACAGGCGTGTTGTTACTTTTGTTTATGGAATTGTCATATAAAGAGGCAAAGGCCCGCAATCAAATGAACACGGACCGACAATTAAAGGAGGCCATCATTCAGGGGGCTGTCCGACGCCTGCGCCCTAAATTGATGACAGTCGCAGCTGCTTTTGTTGGGCTTTTACCCATCATGTGGTCAATGGGTGCAGGATCAGATGTGATGAAACGCATTGCCGCTCCCATGGTCGGAGGCCTTATCACATCATTTTTACTAGGACTTTTGGTTTATCCAGCGATCTATTATCTTTGGAAATCAAAATTTGAATTAAAGGGAAAACTTAAAGATTAATTAAATACAAGGAGGATGTATGAACAGAGTCGCATCATTAACATTAGGAATTTTTTTGCTGGGTTCAGGATTGGTTTTTGCCCAACAATCACCGGCACCGGAATCAATGCAATCATCGGTGCAGCCTGTAGATGCTGGTAATAAATTTTGTCCTGTTTCTGGTAGACCGATAGGTGTTATGGGGCCAGGTGTTACGCAAGAATATAACGGCAAAATATATCATCTGTGCTGTGGCGGTTGTATTTCAACTTTCCAAAGCAATCCTGAAAAGTATAGCAAGATTGCCGATGCCAAAAACACGACAAATGGACAATGAAATGTTTGGAAAAATGAAACAATTCTTTAGGTCTTCAACATGTAAATCCTGGTTTTTTGGTTCGACTGGTTATTTAATGTCGTCCTCCACTTGCCCTTTTTGTGGTAAGCCTGGGTGTCCAGCGGGCATAGGTGTAGGAGTAATGGTAGGAGGTGTTTTTGCATTATTGGGCAAAGGAATCATTAAATTTAAGAATTGGTTTAAGAGCAAGCAGTCACTAAATAAAAGATGCCATTTGTAAAAGCCTTTGCCAGTTTCTTGATTGTATCAAGTCTTGAAAATGGTGGATGTTCACTTCCATAACGTTGATGACAATGAAATAGAATGGCCTTGGTGTCGTCATAAATTAAAACGGACCTAATTTAGCTAGATTCCTGCCCATGTAAAAAAATTCCTATTTATTTGGTTTTTAATTAATTTATGTGGCATCTTTAAAGTAGGAAGAGTTTTTTACCAATAAATGATAAATCAACTGATTAATATAAACTGTGGACAAACCATTTCATACCGTCAGAGATTTTGGATGGGCAAGAATAACCCACCCGTATCATCCCCTCCGGGGTCAAAGATTTAAGATCCTAAAGATAAAAAGATCCCTTCCTGAAGACGATGTTCTTATGCTGGAAGCTGACAATCAAAGCTGGCGGTTTATTCCTCGTGAATGGACTGATAAAGCGAGTAATGTCACGCCAGTAGTATTCCGCCTTTTAATGTTATTGGAAATTGTAGAGGAAATAAAAAGGAATAAACAATTATATGCTCCATGATTGTTCCAACGTAAGTTTAGCGTCAATCCTTGTGGCAAACATGCTTGACAGTTTTATTAAGCCCCAGAATGAGGTCATTTTATCGGGAGGTGACAGCTATGGTGACAAAAATCCAGACGTTTCATCTTCAGAAAATTGCTTATGTGTATCTCAGACAATCGACCATGAAACAGGTGATGCACAATCAGGAAAGCACGGAGCGGCAGTATGCTTTGAGCAGTCGTGCAGAGATATTAGGCTGGCCAAGGGAGAAGATTATAGTCTTAGACGAGGATCTTGGAATGTCGGGAACAAGCGCAGTCAAAAGAGAAAGTTTCAAAACGTTGGTGTCTGATGTATCTTTCAAGAGAGTAGGGGCTGTTTTTGCCCTGGAAGTATCCCGCTTGGCTCGGTCGAATACAGATTGGCACCGCCTGGTTGAATTATGCGCTATAACCCACACTCTTATCATTGACGAAGATGGTTGTTACGACCCGACTGATTTTAATGACCAACTTTTATTAGGCTTAAAAGGAACAATGTCGGCGGCTGAACTTCATTTTCTGCGGGGGCGTCTACAAGGTGGCAAGCTCAATAAAGCCAAAAAAGGCACCCTGCGTATTCCTATTCCGGCAGGATTAACGTATGACCAACAACAGATAGTCCTTGATCCAGATGATAGAGTGCGTGGAGCATTAAGATTATTATTCTCGACATTTCAAAGAGTCGGTAGCGCCTACGGGGTAGTGAGGTACTTCAAAGAGCAAAAGTTTGAATTTCCAAAGCGAGTTTATGGTGGAGTATGGGCAGGCACACTTAAATGGCAACACCTAAGCTATGGACGTGTGTTGAGCGTATTGAGGAACCCTTTGTATGCGGGAGCCTATGTTTATGGCCGACATCAGTACAGTAAGGCCGTGTCCCCGGAAGGTATTATCCAATCCAAGAAAGAAAATTTACCGTTGGAACGATGGAAGGTCCACATCAAAGACCACCATGAAGCTTATGTCAGTTGGGAGATATTTTTGAGTAATCAAGAAGCACTTACGCATAACCGTACAAACGGCGATGTCTTGAGCGGGCCTTTGAGAGATGGGTTAGCTTTGCTGCAAGGGTTATTGTTATGTTCAACGTGCGGAAGGCGATTGACGGTCCGATACACCGGCACTAATGGCATCTATCCTTGTTATGAATGTCATTGGCGTAAAAAGAACGGCTTATCTGACAAGATTTGTTTATTGGTCCGTGCCGATGTGTTAGATGAGGCGGTCTCCAAACGGGTTTTAGAAAGGCTTAGGCCCCAGCAGTTAGAAATAGCCGTCAAGTCTATTGATGAACTGGAAGGCAGATATCGTACCGTTGATAAACAATGGCACATGCGTATCCAACGGGCAGAGTACGATGTTCAATTGGCCCAGAGGCGTTATGAAGAGGTAGATCCTTCCAATCGATTGGTTGCTTTAACACTGGAAACTCAGTGGAACGATACGTTAGCCAAATTAGAAGACCTTAAGGCAGAGTATGGTAAGTATCAACAGAAAAAAGCCGTAATGTTGACTCCTGAACAGAGAGATAAGGTTATTGCCCTGGCCAAGGATTTTCCCTATCTTTGGAATAGCCCCACGACCAAATTCAAAGATAAAAAGCGTATGTTGAGACTGATTATCAAAGATATTACTGTCGAAAGAGTACCAGAACCTAAAAAGGTGATCCTTCATGTCCGTTGGCAAGATGAAACTTGTGAGGATATAAGTATTGATCTCCCCAAGAAAATCTATGAACGCATCCAATATTCTCAAAAGACGGTTGATAGGGTTCGACAGTTGGCATCTCATTTATCTGATGAAAAAATTGCAACAAAATTCAATCGACAAGGTTTGATGAGTGCTAAAAACAGGCGCTTTACGGCTATTATGATTGGATGGATCAGGCGCAGATACAGAATACCGTCCATTCAACAGCCACCTGGTGAATTTACGGTCGGACAAGTGATGGAGAAATTCGGTATCAGCCGTCATGTTGTTTATTATTGGATCGAGCGAGGTGTTTTAAGAACACACCGAATTAGAGAACACTCTCCTTATTGGATCAACATAGATACGTATAAAGAAAAAGAACTCCTGGACTGGATAAAAGCATCTCATAAGATACCTAAAGTGTCAGAGCAAAATGTTTTTAGAGAACCACATTTTTAGGGTAAATAGATTTTAACGACGAAGATAACAGGCTAAATCAATGAATTTATCCCCTACAGACCGTGGATAATACACTTCGTTCTCACAAAGATTTGGTATAGAAAGAATAATCCCGCCCGTTCTATTTCCCGTACAGTCAAAGATTTAGATAAAAAATTCTCCTGAGAAGATAACATGTTTTTGTGAAAGTATGATCACGCCCGGTTGGATCTGCCGTAGAAAAATTCATTCATTAGATTAATACACAAAAGAGAAAAAAGACTTTAGGGCTGAATAAATACGTATTTTAGTACCCCTAAACTACCTGAGAAAGAAGTGCGAAATGTCAGGTCCGTCCCCGGTGATGATTATAGGTCAGGATTAGAGAGGGTGTAATTTCTTAAGGATCAAAGCAAGCCTTTGGATATAGCAAAACATTTCAATAGGGACATCATTTTTATAGGTAACAAAAATAACAATCTGCCCATTGGGAAGAAATTTTCTAAAGCCACCGTCTCGTTTTCCATTTAGATAACCTTCAATACTTTTTATTTGACCATTAGGGTAGTATTCTTTAACTATCCCATTAGGTTTAGGATGGGGAATAAATGCAAATGCTAATAGTCCTGCCCGAGGTCAATAGAGAGCCAATTCCCGAGGATGTAAAGCGTGAGGTGTGGGGAAGAGATAATGGCCATTGTGTCAATTGTGACAGTCAGGAAAAAATAGAGTTCGACTCCGTAACAAAGCGTATTCTTGACAAAATGGCTGCTTATAATAATATGTCCTTGTTGCCTATCATTGCTGAGCTTACAGCGAAATAAGTCTTACTAAAAAGAATAGTGGTCCTCAAAGGCCAGTTACGCTAAAACCGTAGCTGGCCTTTTTATTAGAACCGCAACTGAACTAAATATAACGAAGTGAACATTATAAAATATTTTCATCTTATATTCATCCTCCCTTAATCTCCGTTTTTGTACCTTATTGATGAGGTTCTTTAACTAGGAGGTTTTCATGAAAACTAAACCAAACAGAATTACAAAAGTAGTCAAAGAGCATAGAATTAAACCATCATCCGAAACGTCAACAGGCCCATTTAAGCTTCCTGAGCTTCCATATCCAGCGAATGCCCTTGAGCCCCATATTGATCGCCGCACCATGGAAATCCATCATGATAAGCACCATGGCACCTATGTAGCTAACCTGAATAATGCTATTTTGGGTACCAACGCTGAAAATTTAAGTATTGAAGATATTTGTATCAATATTTCCAGCCATCCAGTGGCTGTCCGTAACAATGGTGGGGGGCATTATAATCACTCTTTATTTTGGACGATCATGTCTCCTAAGGGTGGTGGTTCCCCTCATGGAGCGCTGCTTGATGCTATCAATGATTCATTTGGTTCATTTGAAGAATTTAAGAAACAATTTTCTTCCGCCGCTAGCAATCGTTTTGGTTCCGGTTGGGTATGGCTTATTATCACCAAGGATAAGCTTACTATTTCTTCAACCCCCAACCAGGATAATCCCCTTATGGATGTTGCCGAAGTAAAAGGCTTCCCAATCTTAGGCATGGATGTATGGGAGCATGCGTATTATTTGAAATACCAAAACCGCAGGGCAGATTACATTGCTTCTTTTTGGAATGTGATTAATTGGGATAAAGTCGCAAATCGTTTTACAACTTCTAAATCATAGGAAGCGCTATGAAGCCATACCACATTGTTACGGTTTGTCCGCATTATCAGGGTCTTGTACTGTGTCCGGCCTAAAAGATTTTGCATAAACCAGGAATGGTTGCTAAAATTGCCGGTATGCAAAATAAGAATCCTGTCATTGATATCGCCCGGGGGATTGCCATCATCCTGGTTGTTTATGGCCATGTTATTGAACATAGCATGGCACCTTGGAACCAAGATTTCTTCCAAAACCCGGTCTTTAAGATTATTTATACCTTCCATATGCCATTATTCGTTTTTATCAGCGGATATTTGATGGCCCATAGTTTAAATAAACATACCATCGGTGAAGTTTTTACGTCCAGGTGTAAAAGTCTCTTAGTCCCTTTCCTGTCATTGGCCATTCTCGGCAGTGTTGTAATATTTGCTTTAAATAGGATGTTTGGAAATAATGCCGGCGGGGTCGATCTTACAGGCATTCTGGCTGATCAATTATTCTTAGAACCTCAAGTATGGTTTTTGCTGACCT
>Ga0206794_1144_pt1 | contig 15926 bp, 11 predicted proteins | sample Alteio_BWOrgCont_70_FD_152877 | JGI IMG/M metagenome (GOLD analysis project Ga0206794, IMG submission 152877) | Enriched cells from forest soil in Barre Woods Harvard Forest LTER site, Petersham, Massachusetts, United States -... | ecosystem: Environmental > Terrestrial > Soil > Temperate forest >...
TCTATCAAGGCGATCACGAGGTGCCTGAGGTTTCGGCCGCATGTCGTGCACTTCGAGAGAATTTGATCCTTACCTCGCCACGAATTGGTACTGGCCACTGTCTGGTAGTAACATCACCGAGTCCAGGAGAGGGGAAAACCAGTATTGCTGCTTGGCTCTCGATGAGCCTGGCATCTGCTGGGGCGCGAGTCCTGCTCGTAGATGCAGATATGCGGCATCCGTCCCAACACGAGCAACTCGGCATCGAAATGGCTGAGGGGCTGAGTGCGCTATTAGCTGGCAGCGCCAATGTGTCGCCGATCGGATCAGACATCCCCAATCTTGATTTCCTCGGGGTAGGCTCAATTCCTTCGAATCCCTCAGAGTTACTTTATAGCCCTCAGTTAAGCGCATGGCTCGCCGATGCGCGACTGCACTATGATTACATTATTTGCGACTCGCCGCCATTGTTGGTAACAGATCCGTTGATTTTAGGAGAACAAGCTGATGGCATCATCTTGGTCGTGCGGGAGAATCAGACGACCAAAGTGTCCGTTCGGGAATCCATGTTGTCTCTCCAACCGCTGCGAGGGCGGTTGGTTGGCTTTGTTCTCAATGATTCACGTGAGGATCAGGTCCGGGACCGTTATTACTATTACGGCTATGGCCAGGCGAATTCACCGGCCTTCACGCATCAGCCGTCGCAGCTTCCCGTTGCCTAGAAGTGGGTTTCTGCTTCATTAGCGGACATCGGACTTAAAAGAGAAGTAAAGGGCATTGCTATTCGAAAAATGCTACAACCATGATCCGTCAGGTCACCCGTTGTTAGTAGTAGGCTGATGCCAGACACATCGCATGCAATTTTGACGCATGGTACGAAGAGCTATCGCCGACATGTAAGCGAGCCGGTGGATTGGTGGGTTCCTCTGAGCTGCCTGCTGCCGGTTCTGGTCTTGCTATTATGGTATGGCGGAAAAGGGTATCAGGCACGCGCGATTGCAATGGGGTTGATTGGGTTGATGGCGCTATTGCACTCGTTCTCACGCCGTGGGGTCTGGTCCTGGCAAGTCTATGTGCTGTTCCTTCCACTGGGACTAGTGCCGTTCCTTCTATCGACGGCGCTGGCACATGTCGGCCTGAAATGGGCTCCAGATCTGCACATCCAGTCCTTGGGTGCAACTCACTCCCATGCATGGACCTTAGATAATGAGGCGGGATTATCGCACTCGATATGGATTCTCACCTTAATGTGCAGTGCTGGAGTGACGTCATGGGTGTGTAGCAGTGATCCGCGTCTCATCCGCCGCATCTTGCATATACTTGTGATCACTGGTTCAATTTATGCACTTCTTGCACTATTCATGGCCGTGTTATTACCCGGATTTCCAAGTGCCGATTATGGAGAGCGAGTTAGAGGTTTCTTTGTATCGCCAAATCAAGCCGTCTCATTCTGGTCACTCTTGCTGCCATCGGCAATGCTGCTGTGGTCGCGCTATGGCTCGCCATGGGGTTGGTGCTGCGGAATCTTAGCCTTGACCATCATTTGCACAGCGAGTCGCGGTGGGATCCTAGCAACGGGTATCGTCTGCATTCCGTTTGGATTTATGCTACTTCCATTGCGAACACATTGGCGATCCATCTCAATTGTGGTCATATTGCTCGGATTCTTGGCATATCTTATCAATATCACGCCTATCCAAGAGCGCTTCAATGCTCTATCCGACGAACACGAAATATCCTTGAGTGGTCGAATCACCATTTGGAAGGCCATTTTACCGGTCATTCGTTCTAATGGGCCATTTGGTAGCGGCGCTGGAACCACGATGTTGGCCTGGCGAAGGACTGGAAATTCAACCTTCGAGCCTGTACCTGTGGCACATCTTCATTCAGATCCACTGGAAATCATTCTTGAGTATGGATGGCTGGGCTGCGCCGTGATCATTTTGGTGATGGGATTTATTGTTTTATCTTTTTTCAATAATAAAGGAAAAATTCAATGGTTTCGAACTACATTTATCGGTCCATGTTTAGGACTTACGATATTTGGATTACATAGCTGTGGAGACTTCTTGTTTAGCAACGAATCTCTTGCATTATCAGTCGTTGTTCTTCTTGTTCTCGTAACTACAACATTAACAACAAGTGAAAACAGTGAAGAGTCGCTTCGTCCCTTAACTGTAAAAAGAAATTTTATATTAATTGGAAGCGCTCTCGTGTTGCTGTCTTGTATTCCATGGGAGGTATCTCGAGCGATTGGAGAACAAAAATTCATTGAAGCAGCACGGATTACCACAGCTGCTTCAATGGATCCGGAAAAAATTCGGAGAATCAGTGATAATTTGGTGAATAATAATGACGATGCTTGCAATGCACGTTTGCAGGCTTTGCGAGCTAGGATGATTTTGGATAAAGTTGAGGAAGCCAGCCCAAATGATCATGTCTTCAGAGATAGGATGCTCTCTCTTGCGTCACAATGTTTAGCAAAAGCTGCAATAGAATCTCCGATAGAGCCAAGGGCCGCAATTGAACGAGCACGTCTTGCATTGCTTCAGGATCCAATAGATGAAACAAAATCATTTCTGGCGCTTCTAGACGAACAAATTTGGGCCAAGGTATGGATGGCAGGTGACCAAGAGATTTGGAAGTTACTAGCCGATCCAATTTCATCGCGTATGGGACATGAAATACGTGGTCAGTTAGAGCGTGACATAATAAATAATAACGTGCCTCAAACTTTCGCTGCGCTATCAATTGCAAAAAAAGATCTGGGAGCGGAGGTAATTGAAAATATTCTTTTAAAATCGAATCACGAACGTATGCTATCAAATTCAGCAGAATGGCTCCGTGTTTACGGGAGCCTATTTAGCTGGCTAGCTGCCGGACAGATTAATAAAGCTAACAAAGCAATTGATCCAGGGCAAGAATTGGCAGCAAAAGCAGCGCTTGTCGACAATGCGCGTTGGCATCTACGACTTGCCGATTCTGCAGAAGAGCGAGCGCAGCAATCATCGCAACTTCAAGATGCAGGAATGAAGATTCCATTGGAGTTACAAAGGGCTCTCTTTGAGGATGGCTATCCATGGTCAATATGGTCACACTCCATAGATATGCACAATTATGATATTATGATACAATTGTCTCATCTTGGAGATATTGACACAGAGTGGGCTCAAAAATGGATCACATATTCAAGAATTTCAGAGTCTATCGAAATGGGAGATACACGAGTCTTGAATGACAAATCGAATCCAGAATTAATTCAATATGCGATTCAAGAAATCGACAAGAAAACTATTAAGGAAGCTAGTGCCGGTGAGCGCGATCGATTGCAATTATTACTTGACCAATATCGACTTCCAATATGGAGGGATTTTTCAAGTGTTCATTGGGCTTGGGTTTATAATGATTCAAAAACTCCGCCTATCGAGTTGTTCGCAGTAGGGTGGGTTGGCATTGCCGTGGATGGCAATTGGATTAATTGGGCCCGTGGATCAATCGACTTTCGTAATATTCTAAACTCAGGACTACATCGCATTTGCATAATTGAATGGTAAATTTTCCGAAAAGATCCTAATTTGATCTCCGAATACTGGATTGGGTCAATCTGTTAATCTACAAAATTCAATTCAGATTATGCACATTGAGGTTATTTTATAGGAGATGTACGCATGATTCGAAAAAACTAATGAATATTGTAAATACTTTATAATATATTTAAGTATAACAAAAATGATAAGTTGTAAATATAAATTTAAAACTACGGTTGTTTTGTATACGTACCTTTAAACGCGGTAAGTATTAAAATTTTTAGATCAAGCCATATTGACCATTTTCTAATATACTCAAGATCATATTGAATTCTTCTTCTCATGGATTCGGTATTTGGGGTTTCGCCTCGAGCACCACTTATTTGTGCGAGACCGGTGATTCCTGGCTTCACATAGTGCCTGCGCATTAAATCTTCTACAGAAGAGGCGAATTTCTGATTATGCTTGATTGCGTGAGGACGTGGACCGACCAAGGACATATCGCCTACAAGTACGTTAAATAACTGGGGAAGCTCATCGATACTTGTGCGACGTATGATGTTCCCAATAAAAGTAATTCTCGAATCGCCATTAATTGCTTGAACAAATGGCTCGTTTCCACTCGCTGAAGGGGTAAGTAGGGGGTTATTATGTGTTTCAGAAACTGTATAGTCGGATTCAATGTACACATCATTGTTAGAATTTCCGATTTGTGCTAAATTAGGAGAATCCGAATATCGATGAGAGACAGAGGGAATTTTATAATCAAGTTTAGCTGACTTTGGCACAGCTTTTAAAGAAATCGAATTATCTGGTGCTAAATGATACATACTTCTAAATTTGAAAACTTTTATCCTCTTGCCATTTAAACCATGACGTTCCTGAATGAATAATATTGGACCATTCGAGTTAATTTTAATTGCAATTGCCGTCATTAGCATGATTGGGAAAAGTAAAATTATCAATATTGAGGACAGAACTTTATCTTCAATAAGTTTGAGCAATTGAGATTCATTGCTTAAAGGATTTGCGGATAGACTTATAATTGGCCGGCCTGAACAATCGGATAGGCGAAAGCTAAATATGGGTAGTAAGCCGTGATCGGGAGCATATTCAATCTCAACTGGATGGTTGTGAAGAAGGCCCATGACCTCAGAGACTAAAGAATCAGTTCCAATAAGTCCGCAAATAATAACTCGTCTTGCATCTAAGGATTCAACCATATTTGGAAGATCGTATATATGACCAATTGTAATTGAGTGACTTTGCTTTTCTTTTAAACTATTTGATGCAATGGCTATAACTTTTATGCTGCTATCTTTATGCATCGAGACATGATTTAAAAATGCAAAACACTGATCCGGATGGCCAACTAGAATCGTCCTGTCCAGACCTATTCCCTGTGATTGGAGAGAGGTAATTAAATGATAAACCGATATTCTGCCAATAATAATAATGGCAGTGGTCGCGGCAATACCGCCGAAAATTACACTTCTCGAAAAGGTATCGCTTTGTTTAGTAAGATAGGCATAGGCTAGAAAAAATCCAAGAGTGATGCACAGAGCCATCAAAGGTTGTTTGCACCAAAGAATCACGTTCATTTTTGTGAGAGCAGTGTAAGTTCCATTTAAATTAAATATTAGTATGCTTGATATAATCATGAAGATATTCGGAATCCAATCAGGACCCATAGGAAGATGTCCCCATCTAATAAATCCAGCAAATAACATTACACACAAAAAAACTATAGGATCACTAAATCGAAATATTTGTTGTCGTAAAAACGGGTGCGAGCTCACAGAATGCATACGTATCTAGATTATGCCACTTTGTGAAATTTGCAAATTGTCGGTTAGCCTTTGTGACCGTAAGGATTGGATTTGCGTCTCGATAAATGTACCAAATGATTCAATCGACGACAATGGAAGCAGTGTATCCATGATATACTATATTTATAATAATTAAAAGATAGCGAAGCTATCGACACTAGATAACATAGCAGATCTAATCTAAAAAATAGCAATAGATAATTAAATAAATGAATGCTCATCTAGACCTGAGGTCTATCTCTGAAAATTTAAAGACTAAGATACATTACAATAATTTCTATATATTAAATCTCATTAATCATCTCAATTATTCAGGATCAATGGACGGAAATTAAAAAATGATTGAGTTTGAAAATTTGATTGGAGTGATGATACAGGTTTTTTGTTTATTATTCATTTTAAGACGTAAATTTATTTTCTCTCCTTTTGCATTACTTAATTTTTTTTGGTTGGGAAATTCAATTTTTTTACTGCTCACGCCAATTATAAAGGAAGAAATTGAAAAAAGCGGTTGGGGTATAATTTCATATGCTGGAGATGAGTCAAGAACTTCGGCAATTGATCTAATCGCCACTCAATGCGTGATCTGTGCCATCGCTACAATGCTAGCCAATGCGATTTATATGAATATGAATAAAAATGAAGCAAATTCCGAAAAATTGGGTAAATCAATTTCTAGATTCGCCTCAAAAATCATAAATGCGAATCAAATTTCAATTATTGAATTTTCTGTTGCGGTATTATGCGGAATGGTGCTGATATTCCATATGTCATCTCTAAATTGGGATTTAGCTTGGCTAAATAATGAATACTTACTCATGAATTCCGGAGAAAGAATTGGATTTTCTAGTGTTGGTGGACAAATTATTCATAAAGGCTTAGGTTTCATAGCGGCACTATCATACGTTTTAACTGAAATCTTAATTCGAAAGAAAGGGGGAAAATTGATATGTCTTATGCCTGGGGCGATGTATTTGTATGGGGTACTTTTCTCGTTGGCTCAATGCTCGCGATGGGCTCCGTTGCTACTATGTCTACCATTATACTATTTCATTGAAAAGAGACAATATACTGTAGCAATATCCATCTTACTAGGTGTATTGCTTTCATTTTGTATGGTTATTGAGGGGAGGAGCAGTAGCAAATTGGGATTCGCTCGGATACCAACGAATATGGAAGCTGTAATTGAAAACCCTGATGTAAGCCTTCTGAGTATGGGCAACAACATATTTTTCGGCGGTCAAGTTGTTGCTGAAGCAATGGAAATCAATGAGCATCAATATCCATTTACTTATAAATTACTCTCCTTTTCACCGCTCGCTTCAATTATTGATGGTTTTGATAAATATCGTGGTTACGAAATTCGAGTTTCAATATATGTTCCATATAACTGTATTGCCGAGGCATGGAGTATGGGAGTGCCTTGGCTAATATTATATTTTATTTCAATTTTTTTATGGGTTCTGCTATCGTCCTTGGCATGGCAATTAAGTAATTCGAAATTTACATGGGCCATGATTTTTTCATTTATTTTATTTTTAAATTCGGAATATCCAATTAGAAATTGTTTTAGATTTCAGCTTATTATGATGGCCGCAACAATATACGCAATATATTATTATCACAAACCGCAAGAAAAGCCTAATAATATTCCAAATAATATAATATGAAATCTGATAATATTTTACACTGGGGAATGATAAATGCAATCTTACTTGTTGTTGGTAAGGTCGCGTCGGTCATATCTCAGTTATATGTATCCAAGATATTGTCCCCAGTGGAATTTGCAAACGCAAATCTAGCAATATCTATATTGAGCATATTTGTTAATTTTTCTTCGGTCAGCATGATCGATGCAGTTCCTACAATGGGAAGATATAGATTTGATGCTTTGCAATATATATTTCCATTGGCCGTGTTGATAAATTCAATATTGATGATATTTTTAATTTTATCTTCATTTATCTTTTCCTCTATATATCATTCGAAGGAACTTATCTATCTAATAATAGTATCGTCCATTTCACTACCTTTGATTGCCATAAGCACTCGGCCGACCTGTGAGCAAAAATTAACATTGAAATTTAAAAGAATAACATTCTCAACTTTTATTGTAAATATTTCTAGTTCAGTGATTTCAATTATCTTGGTGATTATGGGATTTTCATCAATTTCTTTGATATTGCCACTAGTAGTTTGTCAAATAATTCAAATCATGATAATATATACTCCTTCGAATCATGGCTATAAAATTTCAGATAATAAAATTATAATTTTCAAAAAACTTATAGGAACTACCTCATTTTATTGGTTAATAAACTTTCTAATAAGCATTCAGCTAGCATTGCCAATGCTGATTTTAGGTACGAAACTAGATAAAAATACATTAGGATATTTAATTTGGGGCATCTTGCTAGCAACGCAATTTTCATATGTTGCTAGCAATAGTCTTAGGGGAATGTATATGCCTAAGATTTCATCTATTTATTCTGATAATCCAAAAGCCGGAGACGATTCAATTATTAATCTATCGATGTCTCTTCATGCGGTATTTTTTCCAATTATTCTTTTTCAAATGCTATGGTTGCCAAGAATCATTCCATTCGTTTTTTCTAATAAATGGAACTCATCAATTGATATTATAGAATATATGAGTGCAGGACAGTTGTTACTTTGTTGGAACGCCATTTCCTTTTGTCTATTTTCGGCAAGAGCCGAATATACTCGACTGTTGGTTCTGCTTTTAATTCAGGGAATACTCATTATTATTGCATCAGTTATGTCTATAGTTCGTCCTCTTTCTCTAGATTGCTTAATCTCAAGTAGTTTTTTAATTGGAGGGCTTATGGCTATGGGATTCAGCGTTCATCGACTTAAACAGTATTTCAAGATTATTGTAAATCATTTAAGGATTTCTCTTACAGCAGGCTTTCTTATTATCCCAATATTCTTTTTTAAATCGATTTGTATTGCAATCATAGCAACATTGATTTCATCGATACTGTATATTATTATAAATAAAAAATATTTTCATAGTATAAATGGAAAAATATGAAAAAAAGAATTTTCATAAGCATACTAATTATTTTTCTCCCATGGTATTTTCGGAGAAAGTTACTAAATATTTTATTTGGATATAATATTTCTCCAAAATCCAAAATAGGACTATCAATAGTTGTTCCACGTAAATTAACATTAGGTCCTGGGTCATCCATAGGTTCATTAAATATGTGTAAGGGTCTGGATGAAATTTTTATGAGTGAAAATTCCAGTATAGGAAATATGAATTGGATATCAGGATTCTCCGCAAATGATCCTAATGTTCCATTTTTCCGGAATCAGAGTGAAAGGAAATCTTGTCTTACGATTGGTAAGCACAGCGCTATAACTAATAGGCACCTAATTGACTGCTCTGATGCATTTACGATTATGGATTTTTCGACATTAGCTGGCGCTGGAACGCAAATATTAACACATTCCATTGATTTAAATTTAAATGAACAAAAGACAAATCCCGTCACAATTGGAAATTATTGCTTTATTGGGACTAAATGTGTTATTTTGAGCGGATCGAGTATACCAGATTATTGTATCGTTGGCGCCATGTCATTGATAAATAAAAAATTATTAGAAACTCACGCTTTATACGGAGGTGTGCCAGTGAAAATGATTAAAAAGTTAACTGATATTAAATATTTTAGCCGACTAAGCGGTACGGTATATTAATAGTATAAAAAAATAATTATTATGAAAAAAATTCACTCAATTATAATCGCTGAATCCTTTGATGAAAACGGACTTGGACTCCCTAAGGCAGCTTTGAAATTTACTGAAAATTTACCGGACGAAGTTGAGGTGGATGCTTCCATTTCTTTTCAAAAATTGGGAGTATCATCGCCGCGTCTGAATCAAAGATTTGTTAATGGAAATTTTATTTCAAAAAAATTTCTTTGGCCTATAGGATTAATGAAAATAATAAGTAACTTGAAGCCGGATATTGTCCACTTTCATGGAATATGGACTTCCGCGATATGCTCCATTCCATATATAAAAAATTTAGGATGTAAGGTCATAATATCTCCGCATGGTCAGTTTGACAATGAAGTTATGAGGAATAATTGGTTACGAAAAAGGTTATTATTTTATACGTTATTTGGGGCTTCTATGTCTGAAGCAAATATGTTCCATGTATTAAATCAATATGAGATGAATAGGGTGATTGAGTTCATGGGACCAAGAATTCATACAAAAATAATTCCAAATGGTATTGATGCTCCATCGTTTCAGAATGACGAAAGTAAAGATTTATCGATAAAAAAAATTCTTTACTGTGGTCAGTTTCATCATCGTAAAAATATATTGAGATTACTTCAGGCGTGGCAAAGGTGTTGTGGCGATATAAATTGTGAACTACATATAGCAGGGGATGGGATCGGTAGTTATTCTGATAGAGTAAAGTCAGAAATTAAAAAAATTCCGAAAGTATATTATCACGGATATGTAACAGGTCTGCAGAAAGATAAATTATATAGGTCTTGTCATTTCGGAATTCTGGTAAGTCGTGGAGAGGGTCAGTCTCTCGCGGTTTTGGAATCACTGGCTTATGGCAATCCCTGCATTATAAGTGAAGAATGTCGAATGCCAATAGTTGCTAATACTGGTATTGGATGGGTAGTATCTACTGATTTGCAACTTGATAAGGCGATCAGAACTGCGTCGATAATGAAGCCATCCGAATACTTGGAAATGTCTAGAACTGCAATGAAATTTATTCATGATCACCATAGGTGGCCAATTGTCGGCAACACTATGTCTAGAACGTATCATAACATAGTCGATGGAGTCTTCGAATGAGAACTAAGATTTTGAAAATAATTGATATAATTCTTGATCCACGAGCTATGGTGGCTGCGGTAACATGGCCTAAGTTTTCTTACACTTCTTACAAAAATGTCCGGAGTCTAAACCTCCAGAATTTTCACTTTCCTACAATAATCGATGTGGGTTCGAATACAGGTCAATTTGCAATTGCTGCTCAAAAATTAATTCATCCTGAAAAGATTTTCTGCTTTGAACCAGTCTCTAGATCTTTTGATAAATTACTTAAAAACACAAAGAGAATTAACAGTATCGAGTGTAGAAAGGTAGCGTGCGGCGCTGGTTCCTCAATTGGACAAATTAATGTGAATAAGCATTCGCAGTCGAGCTCCATCCTTCACCGAACAAATGTACATGAAGACGCCTTTCCCTCTGAAATTGAATTAAAAATGGAGTCTATACAAATCGAGACATTAGACGATTGTTTATCAAATAAATTATTTAATACACCTGCACTTTTAAAAATTGATGTTCAAGGATTTGAGTCCGACGTCTTAGAGGGTTCTAAAAGAACACTTTCCTCGTCGGTTGAGATGATAATGATCGAAACAAGTTTTAAGGAGCTATATGATGGGGAAAAGACTTTTGAATCTATAAATCGACTTTTGGCTTCAATGAATTTCGCTCTGCTAAGACCCATTAGCTTTATGAGAGATGACCGAACTGACGAGGTACTGCAGATGGACTGTTTATATGTTAAACAGGGCTCAAAATACTCCGGAGGGAAGAATGAAGGCGTCTGAGAATTTAGTTAATATTTTAAATAAAGACATATCAACTAACGAGGTTCATTATCCATCCAAGAACGATTACGATGGTATACGCAAATACTATCAAGAAAATGGATATGTTGTTATTCGTGATGTAATAGCGAAAGAAGATTGTAATAATTTAATTCTTGAATTTTATCGCTCAATAAAAAAATCAAAACAGTATTTTTATCGACAAACATCGAGCGGACTGGCAGAGATTAACATATTCAATTCAAATAATTTAATGATAAACTCAATACTTAATATTCAGGATATAAATCGTAGTAAGTTTGGAATATTCGTAAATAAATCATTTGATATATTTTCGAATAATATACTTATCAATATAGTAAGTAGTATATTTTCTTGTAAACCAGTAATTGTTCAGTCTATGTATTTTGAGGGAAATCCAGCTACCTGGGCACATCAGGACACTTACTACTTGGACTCCAGCAATCCAATAGGAATCCTTGCGGCTTGGATCGCGCTAGAAGATATTGATCCAAATGCGGGAAGGTTTTACATTTATCCTGGTAGCCACTTACTAGATATTCAAAAAAATACTGGAGATATAAATTTCTCATACAATCATGAGGAGTATAAAAAACACATAGTAGAAATTATTAATAAGAACAAACTGCAAATCAGGATTCCCCAATTGAATGCAGGTGATATTCTTCTATGGTCGTCGAAGACGATCCACGGCAGTATGAGCACTGTAGACTCTAGTAAATCGAGAAATTCACTTACTGTTCATTATTTACCAACTAATTCAGAATTAATTGCTTTTCAATCTATTAAAAGAAAATTGAGAATTCATAAATTTAATAACACGGAAGTTCATTGTCCTAAACCTTTAAATATGTTAAAATATAGAATTTTATTGGAATTTGAGAAGAAGTTTCCAAAATCTTATGTTTGGCTAAAGCGAAAAGTACTGAAGGCTTTTACACGTTAAAATTAATTTGAATGTTTACAAGTAATCATAGGCCAATATGTTTCTAACATGCCTTGTAAAAATTACCTATCAAACTACCGTTTTCTTTCCCATCCTAATAAATGGTCTGTTTTGAAAATATTTATTTTAATCAGAAAGAATTTATGTTAAAAATACTATTTGTATATATTATTCTTTTACTTAATCAGTTTTGTCAATCGTCTGAATATTATGGAAGTGATTCTAGAATTATTGCGGTTGATACCGTAGATGATCTTGGAAAAATAAAAAGAATAGAACAATCAAATTTATATATAGTCATGGGCTACCATGCAATAGGCGATGGAGGAGGGGGGTATTTTATTTGGAAAGCTCACGATAAAGGAAATGCAGATGGTGGTACCATATTTGAGGGTTCAGATGATGGTCGATTCTATCGTACAGCCTTAGAAGGTGGACCTATAAATATCCAATTATTCGGAGTAATTCCAGGGGATCACGACTATACCCTATCGGCTGATAGGGCTGCGAAATATTGTTGGGAAAATAATAAAGTACTTTATGTCCCAGCTGGAAAATACATCTACAATGGCTTTGGACTTGGCGGAAATTCTGATAGATATTCATTATTTGGCGACGGTCGAGGAAAGACTGAATTCTATTTGGGAAAGGAGTCGTATCTCTTGAGTTCGAACGTATTGATGAAATCGCTAGATGTTCACGACATCTCGGTGATTGGCGGCTTGGGATGCATTCAGCATAAATTTACGGGAGTAGATGTGCAGGAATCCTTTAAAGTTGCAGACTGTGATTTTTTAGATTATTCACGGTGTGCCATATATACGAATAGCCAAGATATGCCATATTGGTATATTTCGAATAACTTATTTCATGCTATTAATGATACGAATACTATAGGATTTGCACATGGTGGGTACTCAGATAACTGTACATTTTTTAGAAATGACTTTCAAAAAAATACTGTAAGTATTAAATTAAGACGCGGAGGTAATAATAGCTATATTTTTAATAATGATTTTCTTAGATGGGATTCTTATAATTCTGTCCCTAGGGTTTCGATATGGATTGTACCTGAAACCATCCCAATTAATGCTGGTCCAGGATTATGCGTTCGTAGTAATAAATTTGGAAATGAAAATCTATCTCAATATGATTTCCCTATACTTTTTGCGGATGAAAAAATAAATTCCGATACTGGCGATTCATTTCCATCTTATGCTGCCGAATCAAAAGGGTATATAGACGGCCACATATATTCTGAAAATTTGTGCAATAATATAGGTTTAATAAGTCCCCCATTCATTTATTCAATGACTAAAAATATTAGAGGTATTCTTGTTGGTCCACTAGTTATAGCTGGTGGCGCTCCAAAATACATTTTGGAGTTTTGTAATGATATTCTGCCGTTAACCCCAGATCGATTAACATCTAATAATAGATTCGGACCTTTTTCTGGTTCCTCAGTCAATATAGATCCTGGACATTTAATAGCAATTTCAAACGGAATTGGAGTGGGATCAGATAGTAATTCTAATACTGAATCTAGAAACTTATCTAAATCTCAATCGAATAACAACAATAATTTTAGTGAAGATATATTGGTTAGTTCATTTGGTTCATCAGGAAAACTATTCGTAACTCCTACTGCTGATTCAGAGAATGGCACAGATGCAGTTACATTACGAATAAGCGATGGATACTATTACGCTGTCCTACCAAAAAATTATATAAAATGTGGTATTCCAATTCGCATCGAATTCGATATCTCTTCGGATTCTTCTGATGTAGTTGATGTTATAATTGCTGATAAAGACTACTTGTCCAATGGTCTAATACATGCAAGAAGGCAGATTAAGAGTAATCCAGATTGGTCTAGGTTCAATTTCACTTGGACTCCAAGAGTTTCCAACGGCAATACGATCCTTGGATTCAGGAAATCTGAATTCCTGAAAACATCCAATATTAAAATTGGACGGATACGTATAATCATTTCTGATAATCATTAGTAGTAGGAAAATTGAATCTAAAACAATTTAGAAGACGGGTACAAACCGTTATAAAAGACGATTGTATTCTTCGTTGGTTTGAAAATCAGGTTAGAGTTCTTTGAATTTGATTTCTCATCGAGCTTAAACCATATGTATACAAAGGATTAATAACTAGTATAATAATATAATAATTATATATTATTTTCTCCATATACGAGAAATAAAACGATAGCTAATTAAAAAATGTATTGTTATGTGGTTTAATATATACTTACTAAATTAATAGTAATAAATGGATGAATATTTGTAGATATTTCAACTTTAGAACTAAAGTATGGAACCGTTGACACGAGTATTTTTGTGAGTCCTCAAAATTACTCACTGTTTTTGAAAGTTTTCAACACATTCTTATGCTAAAAAATCGTGATTTTTCGATATCCCTGTTAGTTGGTATTCTTTTCATATTTTTGTCTATCATTGTCAATGAATTTACATTGGCAAAACTTGCGCATCGAAATGTTCAAAGTATAGCGTATGCTACGAGGATTAACATTCGTATTGTTCAAGGGTTATGCATTGCAATCAGTTTATGTGTAATATTTCATAGGAAGTTATTGCCATATTTAGAGAAATTTCAATTTGATGTTAAGCCGATCATTCCTTCTCGAAAATTAATAATATATCTATCACCGTTCATATTACTAAATGCTTTTTTTTGGTTCCTTTCTTGTGTAGTGGATGACATAAATGCATTCAATCTAATTGGACTCGTATCGCTTATAAATAAGCTTATCATTTCTTGTTCGTTGATAGTCTGTATCGTTTCATTTATTTCTATCATCTTTCGCTATTCTATATTCGGAGGAATAATTTCCACTTTATGGGGATTATTAATTCCGATTGACACGCTTATTTTTTATTATGGGCGTACTCGTTTTGAAGCGAATCATTTTCACATGGTGACGTATTATAGTATTCACGGTTTTATGACATTTATGAATATTCTATTTTTAATATTATCGATATTGTCAACGTTTATATTTGGTACGATTTTATCAAAATATATTATATCAAATCATAAATATTCGATATTTGCGAAATCATTAACATTGTACTTAATCTTGCTAATAGTTAATCCACCTTTTTTATATGTTAAAATAACTGGTCTATTCGAACCTGCGTTATATCGAGGATTGAACGAATCATCTTATCATAGATTTAATTATCTTAATCGAGATTCCTTTAATAATTTTATTTACGAAGAATTTAAAAGACCATCGCCTTTCGTAGAGGTTCAAAAGTTCGATCCATACCTCGACACAATAAAACATTATAATCTAAGTATTGCAAATCATCATTATGTACAATTAAATTCTGAAAATAAAATTAATCGCGTGATATTAATATTTGTAGAATCGCTAAGTTTGAAGTTTATTCAGGGGTCAATAGATGGCGAAGGATTGTCTCCTTTTTTAACTTCATCAGAATTTTCATCTTGCTTATTCACAAACTATAGGACCAGTGCATTGCCTACTTTACCAGGTCTGACAGTGGCTCATTGCAGTGAACCTCGATATCTTGAGCTTCGAGGCGCAAAACTACCAAATTCGTTTATAAATAAAGCCGTCAATGATGGATTTCATACTGTATTCTTTCGTTCTGCTTCAAAATATTTTGATAACATGGATTTGGATTTCACTCATGCGGGTTATCAAGATATCTTTGGAAAGGAATATTTCGAAAAAAATAAGAGTAATTTACAGTATATTTCTGGATGGGGCTTATGCGATCGTATATTATATCAAGAGACAGCCAAATATATTTCTGATCATAAAGATGAAAAATTATTTATTTCGATGCTTACGGCCGATACTCATTCGCCTCAGGGGCGTCAAGATTACTCAAATTTAGCATATCCAGATCCTCCCAAGTGGATTGTGAATTATCCCTCAATTCGCGGTCAACTTCAATCCTTTCAACGGGCGGACTACGATCTGAAATTATTTTTCATGGAT
>Ga0206794_1160_pt1 | contig 15659 bp, 22 predicted proteins | sample Alteio_BWOrgCont_70_FD_152877 | JGI IMG/M metagenome (GOLD analysis project Ga0206794, IMG submission 152877) | Enriched cells from forest soil in Barre Woods Harvard Forest LTER site, Petersham, Massachusetts, United States -... | ecosystem: Environmental > Terrestrial > Soil > Temperate forest >...
CGCCTCCTTTTTTGGATACTTAGACCGGCAGATGATGTCCTGTTTTTGCAGGATATAGCCATCGCCCAGTATCTTGACAACATTGATCATCAGGTTATGGAACTCGTCGTAAGCATTCGGCGAAGCGGAAAAACGGATGACAGGGTTATTCATTTTGATGATCACCGAGCATTCCCCGTTCGAGCCCACCAGGAAATCATAGTCGCCGTTTTTATCCACCCCGGCGTAGGGTATTTTAAAGGTATTTTTTGCGCCCATAATGATCAATTTGATTAATGATGTAAATTCCTTTCGCGGCAGCTTTATCGTGAAGGCCCTTTTTTTGCTTCCCGGCTATATAGAGCAAACCGCCCACGACACTCCCGATAAGCACCAAAGCGCCAAGCCACATGTTAACGAGGGACATCGTTAAGGAACCAAAGACGAGGCCAGCCAGTAAGGCGCCGACACCCCAATAGATGTATTTTCCTTTGAATCCCCGAAATACAAGGGGCTTTTGGAGCCCCTTGTATACTGCGAAACGCTTTGCCATCAGCTTAAACCGAAGAAAGCTTTGATTACCAGCGCAGAAACTACTAGGAAGACGCAGGAGCCGCCCCAGCCCATAAGTTCCTTATTAATGTCCTGATCACCCGAATTCCATTTGGAGTACACGCGGATCGCGCCAACGATGCCGACGATACCGCCTATGACGAGGGCGATGTTGGTGACAGGGTCGACATAGGTTTTGAGGGTTGTGGTGGCGGTGTTCAGGCCGGTTACACCGCTTTGGGCAAAGGCAGAAGCCGAAGTGATGGCCAGCAGCACAGCCGTGGCCCATAGTTGTTTGATTTTGCTAAGCATATTGGAATAAAAAATTAGTGATGAAATAAAGGCCCTTCGACAAGCTCAGGGTGACAAAAAGGAGAACCGAAATTTTGGATTATATTCCGAAAACGGCTTGCAGGAAGGCCCCTGCCAGTACCATGAATAAAGCAGCCAGGAACCAGCCGGTTACTGCCTGATCTATACGGGGATGCCCCATTTGCCAGTTGTGGTAAATCCGAAGGGCACCCAGTATCCCGAAAATGGCTGCGACGACCAGGCTGCAATCCAGCGCCGAAAAAAATGAGGAGGTCAACGATTGCTGTGCCTGCTGCATTTCATCGAGGCCGGGCTGAGCGGCGACAGAAGCGGTCAATAGCAGCAGTGGCAGTAACAATTTGATTTTGTGATTCATGGTGTTAAAAACTTACTTGCCTTGTATAGACGATTACCTCCTTTCTTGCCAGGCTAAAGACATCCTTCAGTAATACCCCGCCGGAGGCGATCACTTCGGGCGCTGCTTTTGCGGCACTTTTACCCTGATCATTTTCCAATAAATGTTCCGCCTCGTGGGGCACAATATTTTCGGAAAATGTCAGTTCGTTGGTTGCTAATTTTAGCGATCCGGGCTGTTTGCCGCCTGCTACATCCAGTAAAATGTTGACGAGGTAATACAGGCAGTAAATCCCGCTAACCCAAAGTAAAAAATGTGTCCAGTTCATAATTCCAGTTTTTGAAGGTGTTGTTTGATAATTGTTTTTAATTCGGGGTGCTGTTCCATGAATTGCTTTACCGCGTAACCCACTACCTTGTTGACTTCGACGCCGGTCGCCATTTTTAAGTGATGCAGCATCTGCGCGGTGTGGTTTTCGAATCGGATATGCACCATGCTTTTATGATCCGCCAGGTCGTATGCCCGGAGCAATTCGATGACCGGCGGGATAACGGCAGCTTTCTTCTCCTTTTTCTTTTCTGCCGCCACTTCATGCGTCACCGGCGTATCGGGTTTTCCGATTTTGCTGCGCAGCTGGTCAGCCAGCGATCTGATCTCACTCATTTTTTTGATGGATATGTTTATTATAAATGGCCTCCAATACCGGCCTTACCACGGGAAAAATCGCTAAGGGCGTTTCGAACGTGCTTGTCCGCTGGAAGTCGATTCGGTCAGGAACGGCAGGCGATACTATACCGAATTTTTGGAGTTGCTCGTCCACATCGGTTTGAGTTTCATACTTCACATTAGCCTTGATGCGGTTTGGGACATAGACCATTGGTACATCAGGATTAATCTTTTTCAAGACCACCGAAAACAAAATCGTCGATTCAAAACTGAACTCATCATAGGCAAAAGGACAGATCACCAAATTGGCGGTTTTGAATATGGGTATCAAACCGTCATCATCCAGCTTGCCGGGCAGGTCCAGTAAAAAGAATTGCTTCTGGTTTTGGGTGAATACCTCCATCATGTCAGGATAATCTTCCAGCCCTGCGGCGATCACTTCGTAGGGCTCTTCATTTTCGAGCACTTTTGCTTTTTCGTATTTCTGTGAGATCGACTGCTGGTAGTCGAGATCGATCACGGTTACTTTATGTTTTTTTACGCGTGATAGGTAATTGGCCAGTAAAAGGGTAAGCGTACTTTTTCCGGCGCCGCCCTTCTGGTTTCCGATAATAATAATCATACAGTTTATATTTATGGTTGTTGTTTGCGCCGTCTTTTTCGGCCATGGACAGCTTGATCGTCTACGTCATTTGCGATAAAGGGTGCAGATATGGGGCTATGTTGTTTATGTACTTCGGCTGTAATTTCCTCAAGCTGGAAATCTTGCCGCTGTAGCGCGGCAAGCTCCGGTTCGCTGAGCAATTCGTCAATGGGGATGGAAGTAAAATTGCTTTGGTCTTCCAAATAGAGCCTGCCGCCCTTTTCGATTATATTTAAACCCAGTTGATGCAATCCCTGCAATAAGTCGGGGTAATTTCGCATCGCAGCTTCGAGGATGGCTTTGTAATACGCAATTGTTTCCGCGTCTAAATCCCTGCCGTGGGGGCGAAATTCCTGCTGTTCCTTTTCTTCTGCATAGCTTTTCTGCTGCTGGTTACTGGTCAGCAATTCTTTTAAAGGCATGATCTCACCGCCTTTGAATACTGCTTTACCGGAATGGTCGATCACGGAATAACCGTAGGCCGGCTTGCCATCCTTTGCATGGAATATTAAAACCAGGCCATGCTTTTCTTTCAGGTATGCTGCAAATGCAGAGGTATAGCCGTTTGTTTTCTGCTGATAATTACCCGGCAGCGGAACCGTATTTGGCACCAGTGTGGTATCATATATTGCAGCGTATTTATGAAAGATGGCTTTCAGTTGGGTGATCCTTTCGGGAGAAGCATGGCTATTTTTAATCCGGTCAGTAACCTGATTTAAATCAATCATCTCCTGTTTGTGGCCAAATTTGATCACGTCAAACTTGCCTTCGGCCTCCTTTAAAACATAGCCCTGGCTTTCGAGGATCATCATGAATTGGGCCTTTGTCGAAAAGTTATATGACAGCGCATTCGCTATATCCTGGTTTGCATTATGCTTTTCATCGAGTCCCAAAATCTTGTTCAGGTTTTGTATCCCACGTATATTTTCGAAAGAACTATTTATTTTTCTCCCCTGTTTATTTACCCGTGTCGTGACAATGTGAATGTGGTTATTCCGGGTATCGTTGTGAAACACGAGCAGGTAAGGCTGGTCTGCATAGCCCATTGCAGCCAGCCATTGGGTCGCTATTTCAGTGAGTTGGTATTTGTCGTGGCTCTTGCCACCGGCTGAAATAACGGCATGGAGCTGCGGAAACTTTACGGCTTTGTTTGTAGCTGAAACCGCTTTTAAATAATTCCTGTAATCCTCCGGCCGCCATTGCTGCAAGGCTTGCAATGGTCCGAACCCGGAAACCTTCATGAGTTCGCCTTTGGTTTTATCGATTTTGCCGGTATTATACCTAACGGCCGGAAAGGATGCGGAATTTTTGGTATTTGGAAATATTTTGACGATCATCCTGGGGATATTTTGTATCCGGTGCACTTATAGCCGGATATTTTGTAGCGGGATATTTTGCTACCCGATAGTTTGTATCGAGCCATTTTGTATCGGGATACTTCATTATGCCGTAACCAGCGATTTTGTAGCCAGACAGTTTATATCCTGATAGCATATACCGCGATAGTTTGGAACAGGATACAAAATATCGGGATAATTTATAAGGGGTTCCAAAGTATCCAGAGACGAGTTACCCGGATATTTTGTATCCCGATGTATTGTATCAATTGCCCATTGACCGGATGATCCGGCGCAAGGCCGTCTCCAGTATCTTTTGATTCGTGATATATTGTTCAAACAGCATATTAAAACGTTCGGCAACAACAGGTGATAGCACGCTCTTTTTTGTTAAAATATTGACATAGCGGGCGAACTGGTTTACGTTGTTTCCTGAGCGGCCCAATTCAGTGCCTATCTCATCCAATTGGCTGATCAGTTCCTTTGCGTTGATAACGACATTGGGCGCATTATTCAAAACCTTTATCCTGATGAGGTCGCTCTTCCGGATACCGAGTTCTTTTTCCAGCGCCAGTACGACCTTGTATTCTTCTTCGGTAAACCGAACATCGATCTTTTTGCTGCGGTTGTCCTTCATTGGATACGAGTTGCGAGTATCCAACACTCCTTAATTTTGAGCGGAGGAACGGAACGAAAGTTTAAGGCAAGATTGCGATTGGCGGACAAAATAGCGACGAAGGAGTGTTTTGTCGGACAAGAGCACTTCTTGCCAGTATAAAAACCAAAAGGTATCCTGATATACGGATACAAAATAGCCGACAGTTTGCAAGGACAGTTTGCAGTTCCGCCGTCGCTACCTCCTTCGCTGAAGCTACAACTGTTGAAATAAGGTATTGAGGGCGAATGCCAGCACGGAGAAAAAGTAAAAAGTATCCAGATATACGGATACAAAATAGCCGGCGTTTTGTAGCATCAGTTTGCAGTTATTTCCATGGATAAAAGACAAAATGCAGATGGCTACCTTAACAACAACATGTAAGGCTGCTGTAGTAAACTACGATCAATGGCGATTATGGCGTTGTTGTAGTAACGGCAGGATTTGGCTTAAATACCTGGACCAAATCAGGAAGCGCAATTCCTTTGGCTGTGGCGACTGTTATAAATTCATCTTTTTTTGTGCTTTTTGCTGAAAACAGCCGCTCAAGTTCCGCAAGCAGAAAAAAGGAGTAATAAGGCAAGGAAGACATAAATTCTTTACTGATTATTTCGACTACATCATCCGCCAGGGGGTAGAATTCGATATACTGTCTTATGGTGAGATAATGGGTGTTCAGGAACTTCCAATACAAATAGTTAGCAGGATTGCTTTTTACAAACAGCACATCATGCAACGCTGTACCAAATCCATTCGCTGCCAGGATCGAATGATCGGCAAAATCGTCAGTATATACTTTTAAGCTCGCAAATATTTCGTTCGCTTCATTTAACTGATCGGCAGGAATAAGGTTATTGCGTAGCATTGAAGCATATATTTTTAGCGGTTTCTGCCTCGCTGGTATCTTTGTTTTCCACAAAGCTCTAATTTCGTGAGCTTCGTAGGACAAACGCTGTATGATTTCCGGATGTTCATCTATATACGATAGTAATAATGGCCCATGACCCTTTAGCCACGCTATCAAGCTTTCAGAAAGATAGATATCATTTAGTCCAAAAATCTCGTGAATGAACCTGCTGGAATGGTAATTGAACCAATCCCCTGCGTTATCTATGATCTGAAAAGCATCAATCCAAAAACCTGGAAGGTCCACACGCTCAACAGATGATGCAATTTGTTGTACCAAAGGGTTGAGCAGTGCATGAGCCGGGGTCTGGTTAGGGTCATAAAATATTGTTAATTTGTTTAATAAAGCGGCTTTACCGCCTTCGACTGTTATTTTCGGTAAATTGCTAATCAAAAAGCTCCAAAAGGCTTCGACGTGCGCGTTCGTGATTTCGTTGTCTTTGTTGTGCGCACAATCATTCCTGCGATCTTTCCAATAACGAATTTGTACGCGTATGCTATCATTCACAACAAAGACAGGATCTTGGGTACGGGCCTTCGTGGCCTGGTCGATTTTTTCGTGCTGAACCGCTGCATCAAATACGCTGGCTTCCCATTTATCTTCAAGCTGTATGTCGCGAAGTAACTTATCCCAAAGCCCCTGCGGATAGAGCGAAGGCTTATTTGCGGTTAAAATGCGATTTTTCAGAATATTCAGAAAGCCGAGATAGCTCATCAGCATACCGGCCGTAAATGCTTTTGCTTTATAGCAGATGATTGCATCATTCAATAAATATTCTGCCTGCGGGGGTATTTTTGCGCTCTCAAGCCAAGTTTCTATATTAAGTTTCATAACTACGAATCCAGGCGGCAAAAATAAGAAATAACAGCCATTCGGGGCTTTTAAAAATAAAAGGTAGCCGCGGAGCCGGATACAAATTAATTGGCAGTTAGCAGAGGCCGTCGGCCATTGGCAGTTTGTACCTGGGTACAAAATATCTGGGTATTTCGATTATTAAACGCATCTATTTAACGAGTACTTATTTTTTGATGCGATGACGAGCATTTCGTTGTAATCGTTAAAATCCTTGCCAGTATAAAAACCAAAATGTAGCCATGTGCCTGGATACAAAATATATGGTTGTTTCCGGGCTTAGCAGCCCCTGTATACCTTACGTATCTTTTTGATGCAGGTAATGAGCATTTCGTTGTAGCTGTTAAAATCCTTGTATTGGACAGATTTGTCCATTGCCTGGGGCAATGCCTGTATGAATTCTGCACAGGCCAGCCGACCGATGTAATCGCGGTTAAAGAAGACGCTGATCTCTAAAAAATCCTTTGCCTTGCGGATAGCAGATTGCAGCAAGTCTGGTGAGTTTAGTACCAGGACACTTTCCGACGCCAATGGATTTTCTGTTAGCCAGCTGAGGTAATCGAAGCAGTTATCGAAAACGGCCAAACGGCTATCATCCCTGCCTATAAAGGTGATTGCTTTATGCCCCAGGCTGCCTTTAAAATTGGGGTTCCTGACTTCCCAGGAGCCTAATTCGTTTTGCCAGCCGGCCGCAAAAAATTGCTTTCGGTTCTTTTGTTCGTCTTCGACGAAATAATAGATTTCGTGCAGACGCGCTTTTGCGACTTCCAAAATTCCCCGGCCTGTAATATATTCCGTAATGATTGGATTGTCACCCAACGGCTTAATTTCTTCAATGCAGTAGTGGGGTAATTTACGGGCATGTCGTCTAAGCCTTTTTTCGCCCGCTGCTGGTATTAAGAAATCCTGCCCCGAAACCGACGCTATTTTTTTTAGCGCTTCAATAAAGGTCAGTTTCCAGTAAATCATGGCAAAATCAATGATACTGCCGCCTTTTCCGCTGCTGCGGTCATACCAGACGTTCAGTTCCCTGTTGACGAAAAATGTAGGGTTAGTGCCGGTTTCGCGAAGCATACTGTTGTAGATAAGTTCCTTGCCGGAAGGCTTCGCAGGTTGGTGGCCCAATGCGGCCAGCAAGTCGACCAGCGAAATTTGTTGCTTGATGTCCGCTGCATTTAAGTTTGTCTGTTGCATAAATATGTGTTTGTTATAGATAGCGAAGCAACTCTATCGCTTTGGCGACCGCCTCGATTTCAAGCCGGTCAATGCGCCAGGCCGCGGAATGATCGCCGTCTTTGCGGGGTGTGACCAGGCCATCGTCGATCCAATGCTCGACATGCTTGCGGCCGTACAACCGGAAGGTTTCAGATTTTTTGAGATAGGGGCGCAATTGCCCGGTTTTGACCAGCGCTGTGACCGCGCCCATTTCGGCGCCGCAATTGAAAATGAGGGTAAAGAGATGTGAGGGGATTTCGTTTTGCATAATTTGGGGCATAAAAAAAGGGGACAACAATCTGCCCCCTTTTATATATTGTCGGGATTACCCACCTCGTATCCTACGATACGGACCCTCGTCTGCCCATGCGCTTTCGGTCTATTGCGGCTTTACGCTCACCTTCGCATGATTTTCCGCTGCTAAGCGGATTAATGCTTCATCCCCGGATGTCAAAAAACGTTCGTTTACCTGTTCTTCCGTTCGTTAGCGGTGAGATAGGTGATGCGGTTGCTTTGGGACGCAATGCGCTCCAAGGCAAGCCTGTCAATACGTTCTTTGGTTGGGATGAGGCCCTCGGCCATCCAGCGATCAACATCGCTTCTGCCGTACAGCCGGTATGCCTGCTGCTTTGAAAAGCTTGCAGGCAGCTGCGGACAGTGCGCGAGCACTTTTCGTGTGCTAGCTAAGGCGGACTGACTGAGTAAAAGGGCTAATTGTTTCCGTTCCATGTGAACCGTATTACCGGAAGTGTTTGCTTCCGGCTGACGGTACAAAGGTGGCGGGGACGGAATTTTTATTTACCGGAGTCCGGTTGTGGTCCTGTAAGATTTATTTTTTTCTTGCTGATTTAGAGCCGGATACCGGCTTTGGCGGTTGTGGCCGAAACGCATCACCTTCTGCCAGGTGCTGTTTGACCATATCACCCATGTGGTCGAGGTATCGGGTCGGGCTGACGGATTTGCGCTTTTTCATTTCGGAGAACATGCGGTAATGCCTGCTCAAACTGACATTCAGACTTTCTTCGAGCCATGCGATAATATCCTTAATATCGACATCGCCGTTATTGATCTGCGCGGTATCATGGATGCCATAGGCAATCTCGACCAGGTTCATTTTATCGCCCGTCCATCTGAGAACGCGCTTTAATTTTTCGCGTTCGGTGGCAGGGTATAATTCACCCAGCAAATATTCTTTTACGCGTTCGTAGGCCATGAATTTGGCGAACAGGTAGTCACCCTTAGTTGAAAATGCCGGGTCGAGGTCGGGCGTTTCCGGTAACAGCACGGATGAAGTTTCTGCGCCCCTGACAAAAAGCAAATTGTCCATTTCGGTTGCTTCCAAAAGATAATACTGGTATAAAAACTGGTGCTTGTCCAGGTAATGCCCGACGAAGTTCAATTCTTTATTATAAAACGCCCGGATATCCGAATCGTCGGTAAGCGGCCGTTGTATCTCGATATTGTACATCTCCACTGCAAATAGCTGTTCACTGACGAACAGCGGCTTTTCTTCTTTAAAGAAAATGATCTCTTCCGCCACATCTTTAAATGGATGCGCCGGCAAATAAACTTTTATTTTTTCAAGCGCTTCGTTGATCGCGTCCAGCTTAGCGCTTAACCGCCTTACGGCCGGGATACCCATATCGCTAACAAGAGAAAGGTCTTCCCGCAGGTCTTCATATAAATTCTGAATGTATTCTGTCATAATTTTTTAGGGTTAACTGCCAAAAAAGCACAAAAAAAACACTCCCTGCTTTTGCATGATTAACGTTGTTCGAGAATATTCTTTTGATTTTGTGCCCGGCTTAGTGGCAGGAGACTGACATTTTTATACTAAAGCGTGGGGCTTCATTGAGATGGCTAGTGGGAGGCAAAGCCCGGAACCCAAAACAAATCCACGCCCACACTTTGGCAGGCGTTCAAAATTTGTTTCTCTAGTTCCATGTTAGAATTTTGCCTTTTCTAGTTGAGAAGCAATTGAACGAAATATTGTTATTCTACTTAAAATGTCTGTCTGTTTCTTAATTGTGTTATTTAATGTTCAAATATACGTGAATTATCGCTTTCAGGAAGCTTGTTTGGCATCGGCTTTTTCAAAAGCCCAGCTGATAAATTGGGCTATCGTCTTCAGCACTTGCTCCCGGTCCCTTTCGCGATTGATGTCAAGGCCAACTACCGTACTTTTATTTGTTTCGTTATGCAATACCAGGTAATAAGAGCCGCCTAAAATCAGGGCCAGCACCGCATTAAAGTTTACATCAGAACCATCGAAAAAGGGCTTAACCAGGGCGATCACATTCGCGCCTTCTCTTTCCCTGTCTTCCGACACGCTCTTAAGCATCGGGCTTTCTTCACTGATCTGCCAAAGGATGATCTTTTGCATTTCAGGGGTATTTTGTAAGACTTTCAAATTGTCCTGCATCAAGTCAGTAAACAATTTAATGACCTCGGTTTCATCGGGTTTCTCAATGTGTTTAAACCTTTCAAAAAAACCGGGCCAATAATCCGTTTGGCGGATATAGGTTTTCAGCAAATCATTCAGATTTTTGTAGTGATAAATGATAATGCCTTTATTGCGTCCCATCCTCCTAGTTATTTTCATGGTCTTTAAAAATGTATGCCCGTTTTCCTTCATGATCTTTGATACGACCTCAATCAGCCCGGTTCGCGTTCGTTCAGCCTTCCCCGAAAGGCTGCTGTTCCAATTGTTCCTGTTTCTGTTGTTTTTCTTTCTTCCCATAATTTAATTTGTTTTTTATAGTGATATGTAGTTTATTATCCACCCATTGCCAGGCGTTGAGCACTCTATCCATGTGCTCATGCGTATGGGTTGCCATAATGCTCATTCTTATCCGCGCCCTTTTTAGCGGTACCGCCGGGTAGCCGATCTGGTTGGCGTAAATGCCTGCTTCCATTAATAATTTGCAGGCTTCGGCGTTTAAATTAGGGTTACCCGTCATGACAGGAATAATAGCTGACTGGGTATTGCCTAAGTCAAATCCCATCTCCAGCAAGCCGCCTTTTAAATAGTTAATGTTCTCCCATAGCTTCGCTTTCCACCAGGGCTCCTCGTCTATCAGGTCGATACTCTTCAGGATACAGCAGCTGGCCGGCGTCGCAGTCACCGAAAAAATATGCTGCCTGGCCTGGAATTTTAAAAAATTGATCATATGCGGCGCAGCCACTACGTAGCCCCCTAAATGCCCGAAAGTTTTACTGAACGTTCCTGTGATAAAATCTACCTGCTGGTATAAATCATAAAGTTCAATTACACCACGGCCTGTTTCGCCAATAACGCCTACCCCGTGTGCGTCGTCCATCGCCAGTAAGGCTCCATAATGTTTTACCAATTTGACGACCTGATCCAGGTGGGCTATATCTGCCGGTTGTGAATACACGCCGTCGACGATAACCATGCGTGTACGGTATTTACCCTGGCTATCCTTCAGAGCCCTTTCGAGCCTGTCCATATTGTTATGGGCGAATTTGACAACATTTGTCATTTGCACCCCTTCCCACATGCTGGCATGTACAGCTTCATCCATGATCGCCAAATCCTTCATTTTGAGCAGGGCCTGCATCGTGGCAGTGTTTGCGGCGTACCCAGTGGGATATAACATTGCCGCTTCGCGTTTGAAAAATTTGGCGATCTTTTCCTCGATTTGCCGGTGATAAGTTATGTGCCCCCCGATGGCAGGCGAAGCCGCTGCACCGGCGCCATACTTTTCAATGCCTGCGATCGCTGCGGCTTTAACTTTCGGATGCTGGGTAAAGCCTAAGTAATCATTGAACACCAGGCCTACGAATGTTTTGTTTGGGTTGCCCGGCAGGTTCAATTTCAATTCCGGCATGCAACCGCTGAAACTCTCCTGCCTGTAGTTCCAGTGGCCCCGGCTGTCCCAATTCTCGGTATAAAGTTTAAACTGTTCTGCCCATTCAAAAGGGCCCATGTCCTCCATGTCTTCAAAGTCTCTGAAACTGGCGGTTTCTAAATTGATTTTCATATTAATTTTGTGTTAATTCAGATCGAAGGTAAAGGCGTTTTTATACCACGCTGGGCAGTTTTTTTTGCACTATTTTTGGGTTTAGGACGGGTTAGGCACAAACAATAAAAGCGCCTTCCAGACGGAAGCACGCCAATTCGTAAACTACTTATTTACAGCTATTTATTATTCTATTCTTTCTATCATTTCTTTTAAATCTGCTTAAATTTTTTATTATTTTTCGACCCCTTTACTCCTTTTTCCTGCCGCAAAGTGCAGCAAATCCAATGATGGCCAACACCCCGGCGACTATTGGTCCTATCATGTCTTTCATCTGGTACTATTTAACCTCGAATCTCGTGATTGGATTTTCAGTGCTGGCCCCATAAGCCGCGAAAGTTTTAAATCCGGTTTGTTTAAACACACTGTCAATTTGTTTGACGCCAGGAATTTTGTTTAAGCGCGCCAAGAAGTCCTTATAAGATTTTTCGCTTCTGACCGCTACAAATAGGATAAAGCTTGCTTCGCCTGTCAAGTGGTGAGCCAATTCTATCTCCCGAAAATCGCTTATTGCTGTTTCAAACGCGGCTATCCGTGGTATATCATTCGTTTCAAGTGTTACCCGTGTGATAACGCGGAAAGTATATGTCTTCTTTATCCAATCTGCTATTAAATTCTTATTCATCCTGTTAAGCGTTATTTACTGATTGTGTAAAATCAATTCCGCATGCGCTGCTTAATCGGCTTAAATGAAAGACCGTCATCGATCCGGGATACTATGCTGCCGCGCATCAGGTCAAGAAAGTGGGTTGGGCTTAAAAGCTTACGATTCTTGATTCCGGAGAATCTCCTCCAGATAGTTTTCAATTCCACCTGAAACACATCTTCCATCAGCCTGGTAATATCCGTTAAAGTCGCCTGTCCATAGTTCAATTGCCCTGTATAATACAGGCCATAGATAATCTCTGCCAGGTTCGTAACCTGACCTGTCCATTTTAAGCGCATCCCCGTAAATGGCAACTGCCAGGTATCCAATACACTCAAATTGCCCAACTCCCGGATACGAAGCAATACCTGTTCTCTCATTTTGTCAAATGCTAAAAATCGAGCGAATAAGTCGCTCACTCCCGTACTGAATGCAGGATCAGTCAATGGCAGGTGGCGGGTGCTTTCTGCTGTCGAGCCACGTACAAAATAGCTTTCATCTAATTCTGACAGATTCAGTTGGTAATATTGGTAAATACTATAATTAAGATGAAAAAACCGGTCGATGTGATGTAATGTTTCTACGTAATAATTCAAGGCGAGCCTGCCTTTGCCTTTGGGCCGATTACTTTCAATTAACAGCCGTTCCCCGTAATACAACTGTAAGCATGCAAAGCGAGGTTTTATCTTTTTCATAAACCTGATTTCTTCCCTTTCGTCTTCAAACCCAAGTTCCAGAACATCCATACGCAATTCATTTAATACTCCCCGAATGAGATCCTGTTTTCGTTGTAATTTCACCAGCGCTGAATCTTCCGTAGATTCTATACTGTGCAACGACGATTCCATCTGGGCATATTTTTCCGCTTCCCATTTCTCCCAGCAATCACGCATTACTGGTATATCATTTATATTCATTACTTGTTAGTCGTTATTTTGCAACTTAAAAAAGCGCCGTTCCGATCCATGCGGAACAGCGCCCAAACTAAACTCAAACTAAATACCAAAGCGGCCCGCCTCGCCTGCAGCGGGACCTACTTATTTTTATTAATCCTTAACTGATCATATTACGTCATGAAAAAACGATAAAGAACAAAAGCGAATATTTTTTAAACATCAATGGTTGTTTTTCCTGAAATCCTTCATTAGCCAGATACCTACCCGGATGATAAAAAGCGTGATAATCCCCAATCCAATCCATAATGCTGTTTCCATTTCTTAATCATTTAAATAAAGGCGCCCCGCCCGTACGCGGGGCTGCCTTAACCAATTTAGCTACTCCCTGCCTGGTTGGGCAAAGCTCTTTTGATGTCCTCCGCAGTTTCAAAATAACACCGCAAGGTTTCCGCAATTTCCGTCAGCTGCTCATGGTAACAGGCCAGGTAACCCTTCAACTGCTTCTCCAATTGCTTCACTCGCTCATCACCCGATGGCATACCATTGAGCAGGTATAACAACTGCCCATGCTGCACCTCGTCTATTTTTTCCACCTGCTCAATCATACTCCGTTTGCATTCAAAGCCCGGTAACTCGCTAATGTCACCAGTGAGCTTAAATAATCATCCCGCACCGGTTCAACGTTAAACAGGTCGGTGCTCAGATACTTCTTATTGTCATCCGGGAACACAGTCACCACCACTTTGCCAGAACCCATTTCCTGCTGCACTTTGATCGCACCCAACAGATTAGCTCCGGAAGAAATACCGACTGCCAGTCCCAGCACCTTGCTGAGTTTTTGGGCCATCAGAATAGCATCGCCATCATTGACCGTTACAATTTGGTCAAGCAACGGGAGTTTAAGGATTTCCGGGACAAACTCATCACTGATCCCCTGGATGCGGTGGCTGCCATTCCGGTAGCCTGTAGATAGTGTCGGACTTTCCGCAGGTTCCAGGGGGTGCACCCGCATTTCCGGGAATAAAGTACTTAAGTATTTCCCAACGCCCATGACTGTACCGCCTGTACCCACACCCGCTACAAAAGCAGCGGGCTTAATCTCTGCCAACAACAAGCTATGCCCGATCTCCCGCCCTGTGGTTTTTTCATGCGCCTCGGCGTTATACAGGTTTTCAAACTGTCGTGGCAGGAATATGCCATCGTAATGGCCCATCGCTTCGGCAATTTGAATACTACCAATAAAACCACCCTGTTCCTTGCTGACCAACTGCACTTCGGCTCCGTAGCTTTTGATAAGCGCCCGCCTTTCCGAACTCATCCAGTCTGGCATAATGATCTTTACCTGGTGACCGAAATACCTTCCGATAGCTGCAAAGGCGATACCCGTATTGCCGGAACTGGCCTCCACGATCAAATCGCCCGGATGTATCTTGTCTGTTTCCTTCGCTTTTTGCAGGATATAAAGCGCCATGCGGTCCTTAATGCTGCCCGTCAGGTTGTATTGTTCACATTTAACCAATATTTCCTGTGCGGGCTTATCCTTATAGCTATACCGTACCGCAATGAGCGGCGTATTGCCGATCATCTTCCAGAGGTTATCGGCCTGTTTGCTGGAACCGAATTTGAATGTATCAGGCATATACCTCCTTTCGCAAATGGCACAGCATATCGCTGACCATGTCCGATAATTTAAATTTTGGGCGCCAACCCCATTCATGGCGGGCAAAGCGGTCATCGATGCTGGATGGCCAGCTATCGGCGATATGCTGGCGGTGGTCAGGGGAATAACTGATCTTAAAATCAGGTATATGCTTTGTAATTTCCGCTGCCAGTTCCCGCGGGGTGAAATTGATCGCCGCCAGGTTATAGCTGGTGCGAACGCTCAACTTATCCTCCGGGCTTTCCATCAACTCAAGCGTCGCCCTGATGGCGTCCGGCATGTACATCATGGGAAGGCCGGTATTTTCCTTAAGGTAGCACTGGTAACTACCTGTTTGTACGGCAGCATCGAATATTTCGACCGCGTAGTCCGTTGTTCCGCCCCCTGGTTTCGCGGTATAACTGACTAAGCCGGGAAAACGGATACTACGAACATCCAGCCCGTACTGCTGGTAATAGTATCGGCACCAAAATTCGCCAGCCTGTTTGCCGATGCCGTAAACGGTCATCGGGTCACCGCCTACGTGCTGCGGACAGGCCGCGCGCATGGAGGCGGGACCGAAAATGGCAATGCTGCTCGGCCAGAATACCTTATCCATCTGGTATTTTCGCGAAACATGGAGCACATTCAATAGGCCCTGCATATTGATCTCCCAGGCACGAAAGGGGTCGGTTTCGCTATTTGCCGACAAGACGGCGGCCAGGTGATATATCTGCCCGACATTCAGGTTGCTGACCACCCTGCCCAACATGGTTTTGTTGAGCACATTCAGCTTGAAATAGGGTCCTTTCTCCTGCAGTTCAGCGGTTGCCGGGTGAATATCAGCGCCCAGCACATTTTGCCAGCCATATTTTTCCCGCAATGCCGCGGTCAGTTCCGTACCCATCTGGCCCAAAGCGCCGATGACCAGTATTTTGGATTTATTTCTCATTTAATGAAAA
>Ga0206794_1037_pt1 | contig 15476 bp, 10 predicted proteins | sample Alteio_BWOrgCont_70_FD_152877 | JGI IMG/M metagenome (GOLD analysis project Ga0206794, IMG submission 152877) | Enriched cells from forest soil in Barre Woods Harvard Forest LTER site, Petersham, Massachusetts, United States -... | ecosystem: Environmental > Terrestrial > Soil > Temperate forest >...
TATCTGATCGAACGAGCCGTTGACGTGCTGGCACTGGAACTGAAGATGGATCCAGCCGAGTTGCGGCTCAAGAATTTCATCTCTCCACATAAGTTCCCGTATAGCTCACCGCTCGGCTGGTCGTATGACAGCGGCGACTATGCGGCTGCGATGAAGGTCGCTCTCGATACTATCGGTTACGACGAACTTAGAAAGGAGCAAGCGGAGAAGCGCAAGCGAGGCGAGTTGATGGGCATTGGCATCTCCAGCTTCGTCGAGGTCGTCGGCGCCGGACCCGCGCATACCTTCGACATCGCAGGAATCAAGATGTTCGACAGTTGCGAGATCCGGGTGCATCCCACAGGCAAAGCGATGTGCCGCATGGGCACCAAGAGCCAGGGGCAAGGACACGAGACGACTTATGCGCAGATTGTTGCCGAGGAGTTAGGCATTCCGGCGGCCGATGTTACAGTCGAAGAAGGCGATACGGACACGGCTCCCTATGGTCTCGGCACCTATGCCAGCCGCAGCACGCCGGTTTCCGGCGCCGCGACAGCCATGGCTGCCCGCAAGATTCGCGATAAAGGCAGAAAGATCGCCGCGCATCTCCTGGAATGCAGCGAGGAAGATCTTGAATGGGAGACAGGTAAGTTCTTTGTCAAAGGCGCTCCCAGTAAATCGAAGACCATCCAGGACATCGCGTTTGCGGCCTATACCAACATGCCGCAGGGCATGGAAGCCGGCCTCGAAGCAGTGGATTACTACGATCCACCCAACCTCACCTTCCCGTTCGGCACTTATATCTGCGTCGTCGATATCGATAAGGGAACGGGCGAAGTCAAGGTGCGCCGCTTTGTCGCTGTTGATGATTGCGGCAATATCATCAACCCAATGATCGTCGAAGGACAAATCCACGGCGGCCTGACCGAAGGCTTCGCCATCGCCTTCATGCAGGAAATCACCTACGACGACAGCGGTAACGTGCAGGGCGGTAACTTCATGGATTACCTGCTACCCACAGCGGTCGAGACGCCCGTGTGGGAGACAGGGAAGACCTGTACGCCGTCGCCGCATCATCCATTCGGCGCCAAGGGAGTGGGCGAGTCGCCCAACGTCGGATCCCCCGCGGCCTTTGTGAATGCGGTCGTCGATGCGCTCTCCCATCTGGGCGTGAAGCATATCGATATGCCGATCGCGCCCTGGAAGGTGTGGACCATCCTCAAGGAGAAAGGCGTGGTCACCTAACTCATGGCAATGCAGATTGAAAAAACGTTTCAGGTTGAAGAGCCCATCGATCAGGTATGGAGACTCCTCAGCGATCCGAAACGGGTCGCGGTGTGCGTGCCGGGCGCGAAGATTACCGAGCAGGTGAATGAGACGACTTACAAGGGCGCCGTCAGCGTGAGAGTAGGTCTCAGCGCAACCGACTACAAGGGCGAAGTGCAGATTACTCGTCTCGACGCGGAAAACCATGAAATTGAAATCGTCGGGAAGGGCCGGGACGTGAAGGGGCGCGGAAGCGCTTCGTTGAAGATGACCGCAAAAGCCCACGCTCTCGACAATGGTGGAACGGAAGTGACGAGCGTCTCCGAACTGAACGTTATCGGCATTCTTGCGCAGATGGGCGCCCGCGTCATCAACGAAGTATCGAACATCATCTTCGCCCAGTTCATCAAGAATTTTCAGGCGCAGCTAAAACAGCCCGGAGATGCAACCGTGGCGGAAGCAAAGCCGCTCAGCGCCGCGTCAGTTGCGTGGGCCGCGGCCAAAGGCGCATTTCATCGCGATTCCTGATGGCTTGCCGCTTATCCCGGAGCTAAGACCAGATCATCATGCCGCCGCCCCAAGCGCAGCCCGCCGTTCGATCCTTTCATGACCCAGACGACCTGATGCGCGAGTTTGAGCGCCTGGGTTATGTTACGGATCGTTCTCTGGCAACGTCGGTCTATCTCACCATCAAGCTCCACAAACCGCTCCTCATCGAGGGACACGCCGGACTTGGAAAAACGGAGGTCGCCAAGACGCTTGCCGCGATGTTAGAGACCGAGCTGATCCGCCTGCAGTGTTATGAAGGATTGGATGTCAACTCTGCCGTCTATGAGTGGAATTACCAGAAGCAGTTACTTGCAATCAAGCTTCAGGAAGGCACTGGCCAGACTGTTGAAGAGAAGGAAAAGCATATCTTCAGCCGCGAGTTCCTCCTCGAGCGTCCGTTGTTGCGATCGATTCTTGCCCAGGAAGCCCCACCGGTGTTGCTGATCGACGAAGTCGACCGCGCTGATGAAGCGTTTGAAGCCTTTCTGCTCGAACTGCTTTCCGATTTCCAGATCACTGTGCCGGAGATGGGAACCCTGCACGCAAAACATCGGCCGCATGTCATCCTCACCTCCAACCGGACGCGCGAGTTAAGCGACGCGTTGAAGCGTCGCTGCCTCTATCACTGGATCGATTATCCGAGCCTGGAAAAAGAGATGAGTATCGTGCGTGCGCGCCTCCCCCAGATCGAGGCGGAACTGGGGAAGCAGATCGTGCGCTACGTCCAGGCAGTGCGCGGTCTTGACCTCGCGAAGCCGCCCGGAGTGGCAGAGACACTCGATTGCGCGCAGGCGATCCAATCGCTGGGCAAGCGCAGCCTCGACGCGGACGTGATCGATGGAACGTTGGGCTGCGTGGCAAAATCGATGGAAGACAGCGCCAAACTCAAGGCCTCGATCGACGAGTTGGTGGCGCAGATTCATTGACGCAGATTCATTGACCAGGAGCCGCGCAATGCGCCACGAGCACGCTGACCGGTTAGCCGCCGCCATCATCGAGTTCTGCCGGTTCCTGCGCACATATGGCTTCACCGCGGACATGCGCCAGACCCTCACCGCTCTCGAAGCAGCCAACATCATCGACGTCTCGAGCAGCCAGTCTCTCTCCTGCGCGCTGCAGGCGGCGCTCTGTTCGACCAATGAAGAGTGGGAGCGGTTTCCGCGCATGTTCCAGGAATTCTGGGGAGCATTGCAACCGAGGCCGCGCTCCGCCGCGGGAGAATACAAGGGCTCGTCGAAGAAAGTTTCGAGTGACCGTCAGAACGAATCCTCGGTGTTCCTTGGGCAAACCGAAAGCAACTCCGCACCGCCGGAGGGAGAGGGCAAGGCGGTCTTCGGTGCAAGCGCGCAGCAACGATTGAGGAAAGTGGATTTCTCCGAAGTTCCGTGCGACGACCTGGCCGCCCTGGAACAGATCTCGATGCGCCTTTTGCGACGCATGAGCCAGCGCCTTTCGCGACGCCTGGCGATAAGCAATCGCGTCGGCCACGTCGATGTCCGCCGCACCATCCGGCGCAGCATCTCTCGCGGCGGCGATCCGGTCGCACTCGCCTACAAGGCAAGAAAACGTTCGCGGAATAACTTCGTCATCCTTGTCGATATCAGCGGCTCAATGAATTTCTACAGCTTGTTCCTGGTGAGATTTGCGTATGTGCTCCAGGCTTGCTTCCCGCGGGTCGAGACATTTCTTTTCAGCACCAACATTATTTCGATCAGCGACCTCCTTCGTGCTCGCAGCCTGCCCGAAGCGTTGCGGCGGCTCTCGCAGCGGTCCGCCGGCTGGTCGGGCGGTACAAAGATCGGCGAATCCCTTCACCAGTTCAATCGAACTTACGGCAAAAGGGTTCTGACCCGGGGCACGGTTCTCATGATCCTCAGCGATGGCTGGGAAACGGGTGACCCAAAACTGCTTGCGGACGAAATGCGCGCAGCGCGCCAGCGGGTTTTCAAGATACTCTGGTTGAATCCGCTGCTGGGGCTCAAGGATTATCAGCCCCTGACACGCGGGATGGCCGCCGCACTGCCGTATGTAGATGTCTTTGCTCCGGCGCACAATCTGGAGAGCCTGTTGTCCCTCGAGAGGCACCTCTAGAACTGAGGAGAAGCTTTCATGTTCGATCAATTCCTGAGCAAGGCGGCCGAAATGCTCGCGAGCGGCCAATCCTTTGCCATCGCGGAAGTGGTGCACTTTCTCAAGCCGGTCTCGGGAAAATCGGGAGACAAGGCGATCATCTCCGCAGATGGCGCAATCTGGGGCTGGATCGGCGGCGGCTGCGCGCAGCCTGCAGTCGTGAAGGAAGCTCTGAAGGCTCTCAAAGATGGGCGTCCGCGATTGGTGCGCATCAGCACATCATCCGCCGAGGAGGAAGGTGTGGTGGCCTACAACATGTCCTGTCATAGTGGGGGAACGCTCGAGGTCTACATCGAGCCCGTCCTGCCCAAGCCACACATACTCATTTTGGGTGGCTCTCCGGTGGGACGAACCCTCGCCAGGTTGGCGAAGACCATCAATTACACAGTTACCGTTGTCGCGCCCGCCGCGGATCACGCAAGTTATCCGGACGCCGATTATGTGTTCCCCGATCTGAACCTCGCCGGGCTCAAGATAACCCCGCGGATGTTCGTTGTGGTTTCCACACAGGGAGAGCAGGACGAGGAAGCCCTCGAACAGGCACTGCTTACGAAAGCCTCGTATGTGGCATTCGTGGCCAGCAAAACAAAGGCCGCCAAGGTCATCCAGTTTCTTGAAGAACGAGGGATCGACAAGGCTCGACTAGCCCAGGTGCGAGCTCCCGCAGGACTGAACATCCAGGCTCGTTCGCAGGAAGAAATTGCGGTCAGTATCCTGGCGGAAATTGTGCAATTGAGCAAGAATCAGCCGTCGGAAGAAAAAGCGTCGGCAATGCCGCCAGAAAAGTGCATCGAAGCAAAGGACCCGATTTGCGGAATGACCGTCGATGTTGCCAAAGCAAAGCACATGTCGGAGTTTGATGAGCGAAGGTTCTACTTTTGCTGCGCCGGATGTAAGCAGGCCTTCGACAAGCAGCCGGAGAAATACACCGTGGCGGATCTTACCACCTGATCCGGCTCCTCCGGATTCGGCAAACGAGCGCGACGCGCTTCCGGCGGAATCGCACCCGTAACATGCGCCGACCTCAACAGTAAGCTCGGAGTGTAGGAGAATCCGGGATGCGCGCTGCCGTTTTCGATTCCACATCAAATCGCCCCGGACGATGGCTTTCAATCGAAGATGTCCCCCGGCCTGCATTGCAGACGGGACATGTTGTGGTCAAAGTAATTGCGTGTGGAGTTTGCCGCACCGATCTTCACATCGTCGAGGGCGAACTCCCTCCCCTCCATCCGCGCATCATACCGGGGCATCAGATAGTCGGCGAAGTGACGGAAGGCGCAACCCCGGCTCTGCCCACGGGGACGCGTGTCGGAGTCTCGTGGATGGGCGGCGTCGACGGCGACTGCTGGTTCTGCCGGCACCACATGGAAAACCTTTGCGATCATCCCGTGTTCACGGGCTATTCGGTGAATGGCGGATACGCGGAATACGTATCTGCGCGGGCCGACTTCGCGTACTCGCTGCCGGTGGAACTCGAGGTTGCGCAAATCGCTCCGCTCCTGTGCGCCGGAATCATCGGTTTCCGCAGTCTGCGCGTAGCGGGAGTTGAGCGCGGAGAGCGCGTTGGACTCTACGGCTTCGGGAGTTCGGCATCGCTCGCCATTCGCATCCTTCAGTCGTGGGGCTGCGAGGTTTACGTGAGCACACGCGGTGAGTTGCACCGCAAGGCTGCCGAGGCGCTTGGGGCGACTTGGGTGGGCAACGAAGATGCGAAGCCTCCGACCGATCTCGACCGCGCCATCACCTTCGCTCCCAGTGGCAAGGTAGTGGTCGCCGCATTGTCCAGCCTGCGCAAGGGCGGGGTGGTTGCTATCAACGCTATTCACCTTGACCAGATGCCCTCATTCGACTATGACAAGCTTCTCTGGGGGGAGCGCCAGATACGCAGCGTGGCCAACATGACAAGACAGGATGCGCGCGACTTTCTCGTTCTGGCTCGCGATCTGAAGATCCGACAGACCGTGACGACTTTTCCGCTGGACGCCGCCAACGAGGCTCTCGAAGCCGTGAAGCACGAGTCAGCCACACGGTCGGCCGTGATTGCGGTTTGACTATCGTCTCGCCAGTCGGTTCGGAGCAGAACGGGTGAAGGCCCCCTGGACGGTCAATGCAACTTGTTACTGTGTAAACTCCAAATCGAACCGAATCGAATCCCAATTTGCGATCCATCGTCGTCTTGAAATGCACCATCGTGTTACATTGAATTCCCGGGCTTCGCCCCCTGGTGTTCGCCGGTCAAGAGGAAAGCATGCGCACTGTCCTGAATTCCTGCCTTGGAATTTCCGCCTGCGCCGGCGTGGCGGTGCTGCTGTCCATGTTCCTGGGGGATAGTACGGACGCCCGACTCGTGGCCCCCTCAATTTGTCTCCAGGTGGTCATCGCAGCCACATTGTATTGGGGGCGAATGGCAGGTCTGATTGGCGCTGTGGCAGCAACCGTCATCTTCGAATTGTTGTTGTTTACGCCGCTTGGCAGGTTCGCGGTTAGTGATCCGACCGAGCGGGCGGTGCTGATTTCCTTTCAATTGGCGGCGATCGGAGTGGTCTTAATGTCTCCCCGTTCTCCCGGCTCTGGGTCACTACTTAGAACCCGGCCGCGACACAAGCCGTCTGGCGCATTCGTCCGTGAATTGATCCGGCAGCGGGACTCTCGTTAGTCTCGCCCGCGCAATCAGCCGATTTCTCTCCTGGAGAAAAGTAGCGGCCCCCAAGCGAAACTGGAATAATCACCGATAGCTTGCTTCCAAATTGGTGACCTTTGTCATAAATACCTTCGTGATATTTGTCAGACAGAAAAACGTGGTAGCTTGTTCTTGTCTGGCCGGATGCGCTCATACCCCCCGGAGCGAGCGCTAAAAATAAAGGCGTGTGGTATCCAACCCTCCCCCGGGTGCCACACGCCATTGAACCGTCGCCAGTAGACCGTGCGATGAGTTCCTTCGCGTTCATGCACGGGCCTGCGGGGTGGACCCCGCCTTTAGCCCAGCTTATCCGCGCGCGGAACATTCGATTGCACAGCGTTGGACGAAGGTTATTTTCCGATGCAGAAAGTCGTGAATATCAAGTTGAGGATGTCCTCTGGGGTAGTTTGGCCTGTGAGGGAATCGAGCGCCCAGAGAGCACGGTAAAGATCGATCAGGATCATCTCATGAGGAATCGCGTCAGCGTTCGCCTCGGCTGCTGCCTCTAAGGCCTCGAGCCCGATGTGAACCGCTTGTTGATGCCGGAGACTCGTTAGCACGCCGGGCTCTGAAGCCGCACCCCCCGTTGCCAGGCTCAAGATCCGTTCACGCAAGGCAGGGATGCCCTCACCGGTTAACGCCGAGGTAGGTAGCACGCCAAAATCGGCACCCTCTGCCGCAATAGACCTGAATTCGGCCTGATCCGCACTCAAATCGCTCTTATTAATGATGACCAGGGCCGGGCGCTCGCGGACGGCAGCAAGCAATTTTCTCTCTTCATCATTGAGCGGCTGGGTGGCATCGAGGACCACGAGCACAAGCGCCGCATCGGCCAAAGCTTCGCGGCTGCGAGCGATACCCAGTTGCTCCACTTCCTCTACGGCGTCGCGAAGTCCAGCGGTGTCGACTAATTCCAGCGGAATGCCATCGAGCGAGATTCGCTCGGTGACCAGGTCGCGGGTTGTGCCAGGCATCGCAGTTACGATGGCCCGATCACGTTCGACAAGTCGATTGAAAAGTGAACTCTTGCCTGCATTCGGTCGGCCCACGATCGCCATGGTAAGACCGTCATGCACTATGCGGCCGCGCGCGAACGAAGCTTCCAACCTCGCGAGCGGGCCGGTGAGTTCGCGAATTCTTCGTGCTATTTCCGCCGGCGGGGTCACATCGACGTCGTCCTCGGCGAAATCGATGCCCGCTTCGAGAAGTGCTATGAGTTCAACCAGCGATTGTTTCACCGGCGCTACTCGTCGGCTCAGGGCTCCACCCATCTGGCTGGCGGCCTGGCGCGCCTGGGTCAGCGTTTGCGCTTCAATCAGGTCGCAGACAGCTTCGGCCTGGGTCAGGTCGAGCCGGCCGGAAAGGAATGCGCGCTGCGTGAATTCCCCGGGCTCGGCCAGTCGAGCGCCCAACTCGACTGCCCGGCGCAGTAGAAACTCCAATACGACGGGCGATCCATGGGATGCAATTTCGACCACATCCTGGGTCGTGTAGGAGTGGGGCGCGGCGAAGTACGTTACCACGGCCTCATCGATCCGCGTTCCCGCGTCCTCCGCTCTGACAGCGTCCAACACATCCCCCAACCGAGCCCGCGCATGTTCGAGAGGCAGGCGCAATCGCACCAGTTGTTCGGCGATGGAGGTTGCCGCCGGGCCGCTCAGCCGCACGATGCCGATGCCGCCGCGCCCTGGCGGGGTAGAGATTGCCGCGATCGTGTCGGTTTCTCGAGGGATTTCGCTCATGTACTGGAAACAGTGTAGAAGCCCGGGCCAGATCAGCCTGGAATCCCGAAAACAGCTGCCAAAACCTTTTAGCAAATGGCAGACCTATATAATGAAGCGGAAATCCATTCTTATTTGATGGAACCATCGGGGCGCTGCAAACGTTTTCAGGATAGAGGTTTGGAAAACAAGTGAAGTCTACATCGAGCGAGGGGTGGGTCCTTCTGTCTTTAAGAGTTCTCCACCGGGTGAAAGCGCTTTGGATGGTGGGTTTGGCAGTCTGGTTAGTCCTGTGTCCAGCTTTGCGGGCGCAACAACAACCCGCTAATACGCCCGTTTGGCAAGGGATTCTGCACAATGCGGCCGGAGCGCCCATCGCCGGCGCGACCATTACTCTGGCGGCTGGCGGCGTCAGTGCTGACGCCAAAACCGGTCCGGACGGGCGATTCCAACTCAAGCCGCTCCCAGCGGGACCCTACAAGCTCAAGATCGTCGCCGAAGGCCGCACCATCGAATACACCCAACCGATCACTGTACAGGTGGGCGAACTCCCGGCCAGCATTGAGATTTCCAACCGCGGCGAAGTCAGCGTTGCGGTTCAGGCTCAGGCCTCCGGCACCGGCGGAGAAGCCCTTTCGAGCCAGGCCGTAAGCGAATTGCCGCTGAACAAGCGCGACTTCAGCCAGCTTCTTCTTCTGGCAGCCGGAACCATGACCGACACCAATGGCGCTACCAATTTCACAGCGCAGTTTGCGATCAACGGGCAACGCGGGGTCGAGGCGACCTTCGCGATGGACGGCGCCGACATCAGCGATCCCGAGATGGGCGGATCGACATTTTCCAACTTCAATGTGGACGCCGTCGAAGGCATCCAGTCAAGCTCTGGTTGGATGCCCGCCGAGATCGGACGCGGGGCGGCTGGATTTACCGATATCATTACCCGTTCTGGGTCCGCCGGCTTTCACGGCTCATTCTTTGAATTCGTACGCAACTCCGCGTTCGACGCGCGTAACTACTTCGATCATCCCACTCCTGCATATCCCGGAAGAATTCCTCCGTTTCGCCGCAACGAGTTTGGCTTCACCAACGGCGGGCCCATCTACATTCCTCACCTGTACGATGGCCGCAATCGGACCTTCTACTTCGTGCAATACCAGGGATTTCGCCAGGTACTCGGAACTACGCAGGTAATGCCCGTACCCACCCAACTTGAGCGCGACGGCTACGACGTAATCACTTACCCCGACGGCACAATCGATACATTGCGGGTCCCGGTCAACCCTTCCATTGCCTCCATCCTGGCACGCTATCCGCTCCCCAACTATCCCACTGGAGCGTTTGGTGCCCGCACCTATGCAACAGCTTCCAAGGTAGATACCGACGCAAATCAGTTTTCACTCCGGCTTGACCACAAGTTTTCCAGCAAGGATCAGTTTTTCGCGCGCGTCAACTTCAATAATTTGACCGGGCCCACCACCAATCCCGATCAGACGGCCATCGATCCGGCCTTTGGTGTCCAATACATCGACAGGCAGCGGAATGTCGTCGGCACTTACACCCGCACCGTCTCTCCCCGCATGGTACTCGTCTCTTCAATCAGCATCACGCGTTCGACTCCCGGTTTTCCCACCTTTGATTACACCGACCCGGGAGTCAAGTTCAATGACGGATTGTTCGAGCCTTTTAACGCCCCGGCTGGATCCGTCATGCAGGCTTACGGCAACCTTTTTCAGGGCCAGCAGAACGTGGCAATTACTGCCCGCAATCATGCCATGAAAGCCGGTGTGGATGTTCGTCTCAATCGAGATACCACCTACTTCGGCATCAGTCCCAACGGGGAATACGATTTCGGAGGAGGCACTTCGTATGCCCTCGAGGGAATTCCGTCGGAGAGCGGAATGCATGACGTTCATCCGGGCGATCCTTTGCCCGACACGCTCTCCGCGTTCCTCTCCGGCAGTTCGTTCGCGTACACCATTGGCATCGCCTCGCCTGGCTTCTCGAGCGGCGAGCATATCGGACCGGCCGCCATCAGTCGCAACAGTGTGGCCGTTTATGCGCAGGATACGTGGAAGTTGACTCCGCGCATCACCCTTGACTATGGCCTGCGATGGGATCTCTACACGCCCATCACCGAACGGGCGCATCGTACTTCGAGCTTTCTCACGACCAATGGCGTTCAGAACTTTCTGATTAATCCGCAACCGGCTTACCAAACCAATTGGCATGAGTTGGAGCCGCGCGTGCAAGTCTCGTGGCAGGTTACAAACAAATTCCAGGCGCACGCCGGCGGAGCCATCATGGCCGTTCCGCCTAATATCTGGCAGGACAATTTTCTGACCGGGTCCACTCCGTTTGTGGTGTATCCGCGCCTGGTGGCTGCACAAGGTGCGCCGATCGCCTATGGCTTTAAGATCACCCCCGATCAATTGCCCGCCACCTATACCACATCCGGCACCGACGTTTTCGCCACATGGACGACCAAGGAAGTTCCCGGGAACACGCCCATGGATGTCGATCGTTACGAGAAAGACATGGCAACCCTCGGCCAGCAACTCACGGGTAGCTATCAGATCAGCCCGCTCAATCTCAGCGGCGTCGACCGCAGTTTCAACAACGCCACGATGTACACCTGGACTTTTGGGTTGGAACGGAAGTTCGGCAATCTGACCGCCGACGCAAGTTATGTCGGCACCGCGAGCGAGAAGCTTCCCCGCTATAGTTTTCCCAATGCCTTTGCTGGCGCCTCGCCGGGCTTTGCACCCCACACCACCTTTGATAGCCAGGGAAATGTCACTGGCGGCTTCGGCGTGGAAAATGTCATCATCGGCAATTCGCACTCCACTTACAACGCGCTGCAGACTTCACTCTCCGGCACAGTTGGCCACGGTGGCCCCGGGGTTCAGGCGAGTTACACCTGGAGTAAGTCAATCGACGACACCAGCCTTGTCCTTCCCGGCACAGGCTCGACTGGTGCGGTCGCCGCTGGAGCCTCACAGGATCCCTTCAATAACCACCCTGAGAAGGGCCCGTCGCAGTTCGATGTCACACACGGCTTCAGTTTGAGCCTGGCCCAGGATCTGCATCTGGAAAGCGTCAATTTCCTCCATGCCGTCTCACGGAAGATAACCGACGGATGGGAACTGCTCAGCATCTCCAGCATCAACTCCGGCTCTCCTTTCACGGTTTATTCGGGCATTCAGCAGACCGGCTATGGCGCCGGCGGAGTCGATCGCCCTGACCAGATAGCCACGCCTCAGCTGTCGACCGCCCGCAAAGTTCGGGAAGACTATTTCGGGCACGGAGGAGACAACGGAATCGATTTTTTCTCCATTCCCATTCATCTATCCGACGGATCGGGCCCCAACCAGGGCCGCTTCGGCACCCTGGGACGAAATACGTTTCGAGGACCTGCGTTCTATAACTTCGATTTCGCGCTCATCAAGGACACGCCCATTGGTCGTCGGAAAAGTGGCGCCGAGCGCATGGATCTCCAGTTCCGATCGGAGTTCTTCAACATCTTCAATATCGTTACCATGGGTCTTCCGTCCAACACGCTTCAAGTGAACAGTTCCACGGGAGCCATCCTTCGCGACACCGGCTTCGGAATGATCAGCAAGACAGCGGGTAACTCGCGCCAGATTCAATTTTCGCTGAAACTGATCTATTGATATTGGGCGGTTATGAGGCATACCCCTGACGCTGCTCACCTAACTCCTTGGATCATCGCGTACAACAACTGATCGATTGCGAGTGAATCTAGTCGATACCAAGCCCGGCTTCCACGGGAACGAGAACTTGCGCTGTGCAGAGGAATATCGGGCCGATATTGATCGCCATCAGATTACCGATGTTCAATCAAATTCCCCAACTTACAGGCATCGTTTCATGGGTACTGATCGACTTCCATTCACCCGACCGGGCGCTCGGCAACACTCAGGATCACTCCATTGGAAGAGACTTATCTCCTCGCTGGGGCAGAAGGAGCTGGCCTTCTGCCTGTTACTGAAGGGTTATATGAGCGAGCAGCCGGGGGAACCGGAGTGCGTGTTGTTGCAGTACTTTTGGCCAATCACAATGATTCACATAGGATCTGGTCAAAATCTGCTTGAGTGAGTTATCCTCAAGGCTATGGCGATAGACACGATACTTGCACAAATTGATGAAGAGATTGCGCGGCTAACTCAGGTTCGCTCCCTATTAGCCGGCTCCGGTAGTCTAGTCCCAAGCCTGTCTGGGCGTAGAGCCAAGAAAGCTCCTGCCAAAGCAAAGAAATCACGCGTGCTCAGTCCCGAAGCGCGGAAGCGGATCGCGGATGCGCAACGAAAACGTTGGGCGGCGCAACGGGCCAGGAACAAGTAACAACGACCAGGCTATTTTGTGGCTGACGTGAGTCCTGCTGGAGTAAACCGGCATTGTGCCCTTACATAAAACCTGATGGGCCGCTTCCAGCAGCCATATCAGATTGAAGCGGCTGCAGCTGCTCCTTCCTCCAAGGACAGAGCCATCTCCGACTATGCGGTTATAGCGAGTCGTCTCGCTGTAACCAGCGCCAGGATCCGGTGGCGTCAATGCTTTCCTGTGCGCGTTTAACGATCGTCGCTACCAGGTCTCCAGAGCGAGAACGGTGGGTGGCCCCGGGTGGCCTTCGATTACCTGCGTCCCGATCACGGCCTCCATATTCAGTTGCTCCCAATTCTTTGGGGCCTTGGCGAGCAGTGAATCTAAATACACGGGATTGTAGAGAATCTCGCCGGCCGCCTCGGTCCCTTCCTCGGAGATGCCGGCCGCAATAATGACCGGCTGTCCGGTTGTGCCGTCATGGATGCGGGCAACGATCGCGTAATCCCGCGAAAGTTTCTGATAGGGCAGGTCCCAGGCGGTGGCCCAGGTCGTCTGCGTCTGGCTCTTGCGATCCACCAGCAGCGCAACCCCATCCTTCGATTCAAATCCGAATCGAAGTTTCTGGGTGACGCGCAGTGTCCAGATGTTGTCGAATGCGCCGATGAGCACGACCGGACCTTCCCGAAGTTGTGAGAAACTGGCCTCGGACGCGGGTACGACGCGAAATGCCTTGTGGCGCGAGGCCAGGGCAGCTACCGTGCGCGTCAATGTGATCACGTCGGCCAGGGCCAGGTGTCCTGAGTAGTGCAGGCGGAAATAAAGCGGTTCTGGCTTGGAATTGCCACTTACCGGGGCGTCGTACGAGTTGATCGTACTGACATCGAGATTCTTGGCCGGTTCGCCCAGGCAAAACGTAGTCGGATTCAGGCTGTCGGTCACTGGTTCCCAAAAGCGGTCAAGGTTGGAGGGTGGCGGAGGCTCCGCTTTATACCGTCGTCCTGCAATCCAACCCGCGGAGGCGGCAAAAACCATGAGAGTCACGATGCTCCCAGCGAGCCACCATCGCCATCCCCCACCTGGGCTTGGGGTGGTTGAGACCGGCATACCCTCGGACTCGACGACCGGGGCCGGCACCACGGGCGCCAATTCCGGTTCGATCGGCGACCGCTCCGGGCCGCGGAAGAACGGAACGTACGACCCGATGGGCAGCTCGATCACCAATTCGCTGCGGTGAGTTGGGTCGTAATAGTACTGCGTCAGGCGCTTGCGCACCTCCCCGGCGGTGATCCGCACCACTGGGTCGGCGTTCGCATCGTAGGTGGGAGACCGTCCGAAGACCTCCACCCCGATGCTTCGCTCTTTTAATTCGGCGGCATTGCCGAGGAGCGTTTGCTCCACCGTGTAGGCCAAGAGGGCAGGATAGCGCTTGCTATTCGCAAAGAGTGGGTGGGCCAGCAACCGTTCCAATTGCTCGCGGATCTTCGGTGCGTCGATGAGAGGGTTCGCATCCGAAGTTTCCGGAATGGGCTTTGGTGCCACTGGCATTGGTTCTGCAACCTCCGGCCGGCCTCCGCATTTGCGTAGCGCTCAACCGCGCTCGGCTTTCGGGACCACGGATTCGCATTGAAAGAGTCGAGATGTCCCCTGTCCCGGCCCAATTCGAACGGGAACCGCAACACAATCACCAACATCCCGCGCTAAAGAGCGTATCATACGTGGACGTAATTTACTTGTCCAGGTTCCTTTAAACCAAGGTAAGGTAAGGGCTTAAACAAAGATAGCATCGATGTGGTACCCGATGACACCTTCTCCCGTCGAGCCAACCAAAATATATTCATTCTGGTCCAGGAAGTAAGGTCAGAGCGGTTCCAAAGTCGACAGGTTACGCCGGCGGTGGTAGCGCATCTGGTCATTACTTCTATGTGATTGCGGCTCCTCGCCCCTTCGGTAGGTCCCACCCGGAAATCCGGGCTTGGCCACCAAGGGGCGCCTTTTTCTCAGGCGAGAAACTGCATTGAGAATGCACCAGGACAGCCTCATTCCCGCGGAAACACGCGCCCTCGCCGACGGATCTAAATGTGACATGCCGACTACGAGCGGAATGCGAAGTGGACCTAATAGAAGAGGTATTTGCGCCAGCGGTCATCGCCTCGACCGAGCATGCGCATGATCTGCCGGCTGGTGTGCAGCGAGAATGGCCGCGGCTCGCGCAGCAGAACCATATCGTCGATTTCGCCGAGCATCCGGTTTCCCTTGCGACGGTTGCAACCATGGCAGCAAGCCACCAGGTTCTCCCACGTTGAATTTCCACCCCGAGATCGCGGTACGACATGGTCCAACGTCAGTTCCCCCGCGGGAAGCACCTCACCGCAATACTGGCACGCGTTGCGATCGCGAAGGAGAATGTTCTTGCGAGAGAGCGCTCGAGTCTGATGGGGGATGCGCCGATACTCTAACAAACGGATCACCGACGGCATGGCAATCCGGCTGCGTTGCGCGTGCAGCGTCAAGCCATGTTCCTCCTCGGTTCGCGCAATCCCTTTGAGCACCAGTACCAGGGCCCGTCGCGCTCCGCAGATATTGATCGGCTCATAGGATGCATTGAGCACCAGCACCGGCATCTGGAGAATCTGGTTGGGATGCGCGACGGAGCCGTCGCCGGTGTGGGTGGTCGTGCGTGCGATTGATTTTTGCTTGCGTGCATGAATCATGGCTTTTCCCAGCGACATCTCTTCTTCCCCCGTCAAAAAGATGGTTGGTTCGGTGACGCGTGCATGCGTGCCGGTTTCACCTGATCGACACGCGGA
>Ga0206794_1172_pt1 | contig 15370 bp, 13 predicted proteins | sample Alteio_BWOrgCont_70_FD_152877 | JGI IMG/M metagenome (GOLD analysis project Ga0206794, IMG submission 152877) | Enriched cells from forest soil in Barre Woods Harvard Forest LTER site, Petersham, Massachusetts, United States -... | ecosystem: Environmental > Terrestrial > Soil > Temperate forest >...
TTCTATCTTTCCTCGTTCAATCCGGTCGAGGTGTTAAAAGGCGGGGGCCTGAAACGGAGTCTTTCACGTCTCCTTATTCGAAATGGATTGGTGGTCTTTCAGTTCGGGGTCTCGATAGCGCTCATCATTTGCACCATCATCCTGTTCCAGCAATTGCAATTCACGCAAAAAAGAGATCTCGGGTTTAATAAGGAGAATGTGATCGTCCTTTCGAATGCGGAAAAAATAGATACCGGCGCCAGGGAAGCATTGAGGCAGGAACTGGCCACCATACCGGGTGTTCTACATACAAGCGTCTCTACTAGTTTTCCGCCACATGCGGCCTATGACGATACGTATGTTCCGGAAGAAACCGGAGTCGCAGAATCCCTCGTCAAGGATATCGACCTCTCGTCATTTATGGTGGACGAAGAATTCATACCGACATTGAAAATCCGGTTGCTTGAAGGCAGAAACTTCTCCCGGACCTTCAACGATTCAGCATCCGTTATTGTGAACGAGACAACCGTGAAGAAGATCGGCTGGAAGGATGCGCTGGGAAAATACCTTATCTATCCCGGCAATAACAACCAGCGTTTCAAGGTTATCGGGGTGGTAAAAGATTTCAACACCGAATCGTTGCATAGTGAGATAGAGCCGTTCGCCCTATTCTATAAAACCTGCAAAAGCTTTACTACCCCTAATTCCTATCTAATCGCCAGTGTGCGTAGCGATAACGTTTCCGCGGTAGAAAGATTCATAAAGTTTACGCAGGCAAGGACAATGATAAACAAGGCGATAGCAGAAAAAATGTAAACATAGGTGATGTTCCCGAGATTGTGCAGAAAGGGGGAGTCGATATTCGCCGAATGCAAATGCACATCGGTTAAAGGCTGCAGGTGGAGTTCGTATCTGCCTCCTTTCTTGATGAATTCGTCGAAAGATTTCCCGATCCGCTTGAAAGCGCTTGCCGCCTGTACTCGCACCATGGCAGGAAACCTGCTTTCCATTTGGGAGATCAATCCGGGATTGCCGCGGGATCGCTTGTCTAGCAGAACATAGGTGTTCATTTGTCTCCAAACCCAGCTCCAGCTGAAGCGTTTAACGGGCCTAACCGCCGCAATGGGTATCAGCATGTCAAATTGAATGGTGGATTGCAGCGGTATGTCCTTTACCACTGCTGTGACCACAAAGGGCTCTCCGTATGCGTCGAGAACCAGGCTTTTGCCTACCGGCTCCACGTCCCCAAAGAATTTCTTTGCCGTGGACTCCGTCAGGACCATGGAATTAGGGTTGTTCAGACAACTGCCTGCCTCCCCCTCTTTCAGCGCGAAATCAAATAACTGGAGAAAGTTCGAATCTACTGCCAGTAACCCATGCTCCGCAAGATGCTTTTGAACGGTACTCGACGCATCGTTGCTGACGATCATTGAACTGAGCCCATTGGAGTAAAATCGGGTGTACGCTTCGATCTGAGGAAATTCCTGTTTCAAAGCCGGACCAATGGGCGGCGGGGTGTTGGAACCAATACTCGCCTGGTTTCCCGTCGACATATCGATATTCACCTGGTAGATCCGGTCGGCGTTGCCTAAAAAGCGGTCGTAGCTCCGTTCATCCTCTACATACAAAATGATCAGGATCACCGACGCAATGCCAATGGCCAGCCCGGCAATGTTAATGATGCTGTTTGTCCGGTGGCGTAGTATATTACGCCAAGCAATCTTGAAATAACTCTTTAACATAGGTTGATTTTTGCAAAGGAATTAACCAAAAAGATCAATTTTCTAATGTCGTCCTGGTACCTGGTAGTAGTTGCTCAAATGAACAGATTTTTCCATACCATCATTATAAGAATTTTTCGTTTGGTGGATGATTCAGATTGCTAATCGGCCCTATTCCATTCTCAAACTCCTTACGGGATTGGCTCTGGCCGCTCGTATCGCCTGGAAACTAACGGTAGCAAATGCAATCAATAAAGCCAGCAATGCCGCCGCTACAAATAAGTACCAACTTATTCCTATACGATAATCAAAATTCTGCAACCAGCCATGCATTATCCAGTAGGCTATTGGAAATGCAATACCCAAGGATAATATAACCAGTATTAGAAAATCTTTAGATAACAATGTAAAGATAGAGCTAACCGAAGCACCTAATACTTTGCGAAGCCCAACTTCTTTTTTTCTTTGTTCTGCCATAAAGGCTGATAAGCCAAATAATCCCAGACAGGAAATAAAAATCGCCAAACACCCAAAAATAGTAGCCAGCGAGCCAATGAATTGCTGCCCATGAAATTTCCGATCAAAATCTTCATCTATAAAATGATAATCGAAAGGCACGAGTACATCTGCCTTGCGAAAAATATTCTGCAGTTTGGAAATTATTCCCTGTAAGTCATCTGTAGGGTTCAACTTCATATAAATATAATTGGCGTTGTGAGGGTTGTTAAAGTATATCAGTGGAGCCGGGTATCTTTCATTCATATCGTTGTACACAAAATCTTTCATAATCCCAATTATTGTCAAACGGTAATTCTCTCTCAAGATTTGTCCGCCGACGTGTCCCGCTTTTCCCATGATCTTTGCAAAAGATTCGTTAATGATAACATTCAAGCCGTCAATATTTGGATCCGGTGAAAATGCTCTTCCGGCTTGCAGTTGTATCCCAAAGGTCTTGAGGTAATCCGCATCGGCGTTAAGATTGGTAACTAATACATCTTCCTTTGCGTTTTTGCCTTCCCACATCCAGCCACCGCCATTATTATACATACTTATCGGAGAAAACCGGCCTAATGAAATTGAACTCACCTCATTGGTATTTAAAATTTCTTGTTTCAAAGAGATGTACTGTTTTTGCAAAGTGGATGTTGCAGGCACATACAAAATATTGTCCTTTTTAAAACCAAAATCCCTGTTTTTTGTAAACTGTATCTGCCGATACACAACAAATACGGAAATAATAATGATAACCGAAACAGCAAACTGCATGATCACTAAACCTTTTCGTATTATACTCGCATTGCTTGCATTTTTGGCAATTTGACCTTTTAATGACTGAATAGGATTAAAAGAAGATAAATAAAAGGCAGGATAACTGCCCGCTATCAACCCAGCGATACCTCCTATAATAACCAGGAATAAAATGTGCGAAGAATACCACCAGTGCAGATACAAGTGAATATTAATTAAACTGTTAAAATAGGGCAAAGCTACTGCCACTATAACGACCGCTAATACTACAGCGACATATGCGACTATCAGCGATTCGGCTAACAGCCCTCTGATTAAGCTGGCCTTGGTAGAACCGAGAGCCTTGCGCATCCCTATTTCCCCCGCGCGTTTTTCACTGCGTGCTGTAGAAAGGTTCATAAAATTGATACATGCAATGGTGAGAATGATTAGTGCCAATATCGAAAACCTTTTTACATCTTGACTAGTTGCCTTTGAGGTATCTTCCTTTCCATCGGTAAATTCTCCATATAACTTTAATCTTTTCAATGGATATAACCATAAAGACTGATTGGTTACCTGCGGGTCTTTCTGTTCGATAAGCTTTCTAAGCCGGCTATTGAAAGAAATAACATTGGTACCTGGATTGAGCTCTACCCAGGTACTTGCCCAGTTGCTTGCCCAGGAATTCATTCCATGATCTTTATTTTGATCATAGTAAATCTTAAAAGGTAAAAAGAAATCCTCACCATAAAACTGCACATCCTGCGGAATATCTTTATACACTGCAGAAACCTCATATGGGTTGTTATCAACCAACAATGTTTTACCCAAAGCACCCGAATTGCCGAAATAGGTTTTCGCCAGTTTTTGCGAAATGGCAATTTGAGAGATGTCATTCAACACATCATTCACATTTCCTTCCACCAATGGTAGCCCAAACATTTTAAAAAAAGCAGAATCTACATATGCTCCGGCCAGTGATAAACGTTTATCACCCGAAGAAACGATTCCATCTGCATCGCCATATCGCGAAACATTTACAATACCGGGAAACTCGTGCTGCAGGGCATCTTTCACCAATACTGATGTAACAGGAAACGTAACCATATCACTGCCATAAGTTTGATTGTTCTCTACTTCATATATATTATTATAATCGGGAATAGAATGATTGTAGGTGAGGTGATACTCTATCCACAAAAAAATAAGGCTGGCGCACGCAATGCCTACAGCAAGCCCGACGATATTCAACAAACTGAAAGTTTTATTGCGAACTAAATTTCGCCAAGCCGTTTTTAAATAATACCTAAACATGATTTAAGTTTAATCTTGCTATAAACATCACAGAACATCTAGTTATCAAAAATACGATTCTCTCTGAACTAACAGGAAAAATACCTTCCAGAAAAATTTTTGAGAAAAGGTGTAAGTAGATTCCTTCCCCTCCATCTCCGCAGATGAAGCGATGGCCCCGCGAATGCGGGGCATTTTTTTGTCCGGAAGATCAGTCCCCTGTTGGTATTATTCCGCTCGTTTCAACCATCAGCATTACTGTCTTTACGATTGCTCTTGGCCTGTGCATCACTCCTTTCGTAATCGTCACCCCCTCACCGGGGTTAAGTTCGATAGTCTGGTCTTCCAGGTCGATCAAAAGTTGCCCCTGCAGTACAAAGAAAAACTCGTCATCGTTGTCATGTTTATGCCAGTGATACTCTCCTTCCACGATTCCTATTCTGACTACACTCTCGTTCACCCTGGTAAGAGTCTGATTAAACCATTTGTCGGTGCATTCCCCAACCATCCGGGGAATGTCAATCTTTTGCAGGTGTTTAAACTTTACATCAAGTTTGGTTACATAATTAAATTGCTGTGTCATATTTGAGTTGTTTAATTGCCTGTAATTGCGTTTCCCTGGAGGTCAGGAATTTAGCTTTTTAATCACTTCTTTCGTATACGAACTGCCAATAGGCAGGGCAACCTTACCGACTTCTATCTGGGTCGCTGAATATGCATTGATATGGCTCAGCGAAACAATATAAGAGCGGTGGATACGGATAAACTGATCGTTTGAGAGTTTTTCTTCAAAATAGGTCAGGGTTTGGTAGGTGATGATCGAACCTGCCCGGGTATGCACCTTTACATAATCTTTTAGACCCTCGATATAAAGCAAATCCTTTAACATGACCCTGACCATCTTTTTATCCGATTTTACATAGATAAATGCCTTGCCGCTATCGGCTTTGTCACCGGCCGCTGACGGCATCGCTGTCGGTTGCATCGAGTTTGTCGATGACTCGTATTTACCTACCGCCTTCAGGAATCTTTCAAAGGAAATGGGTTTTAGCAAATAGTCTATCACATTCAGTTCATAACCTTCGATGGCAAATTCACGATAGGCCGTAGTAATGATCACAGCCGGAGGGCGCTTTAATGTCCGTAAGAGCTCGATCCCCGTCAAATGCGGCATTTGGATATCCAGGAATAAAAGATCAGCCGGTTTTGTTTGAAGCGCATTAAATACTTCGATCCCGCTCGAACAGGTAGCAGCAAGATGAAGTTGCCCGATCTTTAAAACATAGCTTTCGATAACCTCCCTGGCGAGAGCTTCATCGTCGGCTATAATGCAATTGATTCTTTTCATAAATCCAGTTCCAGTTCCGCTTCGAATGTACCGGTAGTTTGATTTATCGTTAATTCATAGCTGCCGGGATAAGTCAATTCGAGTCTCCTCTTCACATTGCCTAATCCCATTCCTTTCCCTTTTTGTTTCGATACGGCGGCGCAGCTATTTTCAACTTTTAAAAACAAGCGGTTCCCTGTTACTTTCAGGTTAATAGTTACCCAACCCGAATCATCCTCGATGCCGTGCTTAAAGGCGTTTTCAACAAAGGGGAGCAACAGCAATGGCGCTATGAGCTTGCCGTCGATATCTCCGGAACATTGAAACGAAAGCTCCAGCCTTTCAGCAAATCTCATCTGTTCGATCGAAATATAATTTTCCAGGTATTTGATCTCCTCTTTTAATGATACTTTGTTCGCGCTAGCTTCATAAAGCATGTAATTCATCAGATCAGAAAGCCGGAGTACCACCTTCGAGGCCTGTCCCGACCCTTTTAGCGTCAGCGCATACAGGCTGTTCAGGGTATTAAAAAGGAAATGTGGGTTGATTTGGGCTTTTAATAAGCCTAACTCGGCCGAGAACTTTTCCTTTTCGATTTCCCGGAGCTTTTTTTCCTGTTTAAAGGAATTGTCCATCAGTTTGATCAGCATGGTAGCGGCGATCACGGGAAAGGTTTGCACCGCATTTCTCAATATCCTCACCGGAATATAAAAATTCTTGTTCTCGGATAAATAGACGGCCGGGTTATGCACCTTATCCCAGTTGTTCCAGATCAACCAGGTAAAATACCTGGCCAGGATGCCATCCATAAAAAGCAGGATGATCAGGGCCAATACATATTGCACATATTTTCGTTTATAATAAAATGACGGCATCAACACATACAGGTTGATATAGACGAATAAGATGTCGATCGGTATATTAGTCAGCAACTGGGGGTACAGCTGAAAAGAAAACGTATCCTCGTTTTCCCAACCCTGCTGTAAGATCTGATACAGGGTGTATGCCAGCCAGAACAGCACATGCCTCAAAATGCGTTTGAAATCGATCTGCCGTTGGACAGCCATCCGGTAAAATTAAGTATTCTATACTAAAACAGTTTTTCGCCCGGCGGCGTGATCCCCTTGAGGCGAAGATAAATGGTCATTTGGCCACGATGATGGGTTTGGTGTTCAAAAGCCTTGCCAAACAGGTTGGCATTCGATATTTCAATGTCCTTCCCCTTTTTCCTCATTTCATTCATCTGATCCGGGGTCATGTTTTGTAACGTATTGATCAGGAAATCATAGCTGTCCATTACGGCTTTCGTGGTTGCTTCCCTGGTATGCGCGGCTAAATCCCCGGCGTCCTTCCCCTCATAGGGGTTCTGTGTGCCGCCTGCCCAGGATGCAAAAAAATAATTGGTCCAGGCCAGGTGCAGCATCTGCTCTGCAAACGAGCGGATAGCGGGTGTTGGTTTAAAATCGTAACCATCTTCCGGCATGGCATCCAGGTATTCCCTGGTATAGGCTTTTGCCCGTTGCCATTCTTTGACCATTTCGGATTGAGTGAATTGTGCTAAGACCGATTCACCCGGGAAGGTGAGAATAAGGAGCGTACCCCATAGCGGCAAACTTTTCATTATCATACTTTTTTGTGTGTGATCGGGTGTGAATCAGAACAGCTTTTCGCCCGGCGGCGTGATCCCCTTTAAACGCAGGTAAATCGTAGTCTGGCCGCGGTGATGGGTTTGATGTTCAAAGGCCTTTCCAAAAATACCAAACCGGGTAATATCCTCTTTGGCAAATTTTATGGTCTCCTGCAATTGATCGGGTGTCATGCCTTGCAGGATGCTTATCAACCAGTCATAACTAGCCATCACGGCTTGCGTAGTTGCTTCTTTTGTTTGTGGTATTGTCCTTCCGAGCTGACCGTGATCGGCGCCGGTTTGTCCAAACGGGCTCGGTTTACCGCTGGCGGTAACGGTAAAAGCGTAGTTGACATCGGCCAGGTGCAGCATCTGCCCAGCAAATGAACGCACCTCGGGTGTCGGTTTAAAACCATAGCCATCTTCGGGCATGGCATCCAGGTACTCTTTGGTATAAGCCCTGGCACGCTGCCATTCGGCTATCATTTGTGATTGGGTGAATTGTGCAAAAGCACTACTGCCGGCGGCTGTCAAAGTCAGCATTGTAAATAATAACGATAGTCTTTTCATAATAGCTGTTCTTGTTGGTTTACTATCGGACAAAATTGGCTACTCCCTGTTTAAGATCATCGATTTTTCGACGAAGCCCGGACTGATCACCGTCAAAACAGGTTTTAAAGCCCCGGGATATGTCGATCCGGAAAAATCCCCCCTGACGGCATCATAACCGGTCCCGGTCTAAAAGATCACAAAGTGATCGATCTGCTTCATTTATTTGACTATGGCAAAAAAATCACCGCAAATCCGAACGATCGGGGTATCATATCGTGACAAGTTATTTAATATAGAATATTTCTACCGGGAAGGACACAAGAAAACACTGTTATTCCTGCATGGTCTTGGCGGAGCAAAGGAAAATTATTGGGAAGCCTTTAAAGCAAATGTCCTGGATGGTTATACACTTATTTGTCCCGACAATCCCGGCACAGGCAATTCGACGTACTATGACGATTTTCATTTAGGTGTCGATGACCTGACCAATATCACCTCCTTGTTTATTGAACGATTGAACATAACCAACTTTATATTGGTTGGCGCCAGTATGGGTGGCCTGACAAGCCTTTTGCATCTGCGCGGAAAAGGAGCGGAAAAAGTAACCGCCTTTATCAATATCGAAGGCAACCTGATGCCCGAAGACTGTATGTTTTCCGGCAAAGTGGTAACCTATGATTTCAACACCTTTTCAACCCAGGTGTTTCCCCGGACAATAACAGACATGAAAAACAACGGCAACGCAGGCTATCATATGATAGCGAATAATTTGGAGCTCAACACCAATGTCAGAGCATACTACGATTATAGTTTCCAAACGGTGGAATACTCCGCTACAGGGGAATTGCTAAAGCAATATTTATCTCTGGACCTGCCGGCGCTTTTTATTTATGGCGCGGAAAACGATCATTTGTCCTATATCCCGGAATTGATCGAAAAGAGCATGAATACTAAACGAATTTCGAACAGCAACCATTTTGTATTTTATGATAACCCCAAAGAGCTGTACGATGTAATTGCCGGATTTATAAATCCCTTAATTTGAAACGTCTATATCATCTTTTTGCAGCGATGTATTTAAGCCTGCTGCTTCCCGCCACTGCTTTTACCCAGGATGCGGTTTTTTTCAAACCCGATTCGGTCAGAAGACAACTAAACGCGGTAAATATCACGGCAGCTATAAATGTCGATGGCCTCCTGAATGAACCCGAGTGGAATTTGGCGATTCCGTCCACCCCTTTTATCCAGGTCGATCCGTACCAGGGGAAAGCGCCGAATTACCCTACCGTGGTCAAAGCATTATACAACCAAAAATACCTGTACTTCGGCATCGTTTGTAAAGATCCGATGGGCAAAAAAGCCATAAGGGCAACCGATTTTATGAGGGATTTTGATGAAACCAGGCACGACCTTGTGAGCATTTCCATCGATGCATTCAATGACAAGAGAAACGCCATGGTATTTGCAACAAATGCTTACGGCGTACAGCGCGATTTTGTTTCATTCGATGACCTTTATTACGATACCTACTGGGACGGGCTTTGGACCGTCCGCACCAACCGGACTGATTCCGGATGGACGGCGGAAATAGCCATTCCATGGAAAACATTGAGGTACCCCAAAATCACGAGTACAGCTCAAAACTGGGGGATTAATATTTACCGCAACAGGAGGCTTACAAACGAGATCAGCGCTTTTTCACCTTATCCCCGCGTATTTGCGGTTACGCACATGAGCTATGCAGGGCTATTAACCGGTCTCCAGCCGCCCCCTCCGGCTACCAATATACAGGTCGTGCCGTATTTTTTAACATCGTATGATCATTATACCAATTTTGGGAACACGGAACCGCCGCACAGCGCAAGTGTAAAAGTCGGTGGCGATTTGAAATGGGCTATCAATTCGAATTCAGTTCTCGATCTTACCGCCCACACCGATTTTGCGGAGGCCAATGCCGATATCCAGGTAAATAATATCACCCGTTTTTCGGTATTTTTTCCTGAAACAAGACAGTTTTTTCTCGAGAATGCATCGCTATTCGGGGTCGGGGTCAATCCTAATGTCGATAATTCAGGCGGATCGCTTGTATTTCAGCCTTTTTTCAGCCGTAATATCGGCCTTGACACCTCCGGCAACCCCATACCGATTGTTGGGGGCGGCAGGTATGTCTACCGTTCATCGACATTAAATTATGGCGCATTGGCGATCAGGCAACAAGGCGGAAGCGATCCGCAGGGCGCTAACTTTTTCGTTGGCCGCCTATCTGAAAACTTTGGGGGCCAGGACAGGCTCGGGGGCCTCATCACCGTAAAAAATCAACCCGGGGGATCAAATGTCGAGGCCACAGCCGACGGGTTCTTCCGTTTCGGTGCATCGAGCTCGTTCAATACGGTGCTTACACAATCCTATACGACCAATACGGGGCAACAGGGGTTCGGCGGGGTTGTCAACTATGGCTATTCGACAAATAAGTGGAGTGTTAGATGGACAGAATCTTTGATCACAAAGAATTTCGACCCTCAAAGCGGCTTTGTGTCGCGCAAGGATATCATCGGCTCGACACCCTGGATTATGTACTATTATCGCGGCGACCTGTTGCCATTTAAAAATATCCTGCTTACTTATTTACCCGGAACGCTGCCCGAACTTTATTACACGGCCTCAACCGGGAAATTTTCGGAGTTCGACCTGCCGGTATTTCCAATCTCGCTTGCCTTTAAAAGCGGCGCTTACCTGGGATATTCTGTCACATTCATCCGGCAGCATTTAACCGACGTTTTTCAGCCGCTTGGTGTTAGCATCGCTCCGGGTGACTACAGCTATCTGCAACAGGATGTATACATAGATTCGGATCCTTCGAAGGTGGTTAATTTCGCCATTCATTACGAAACGGGCAGCTATTACAATGGCCACATCAATTCAGGCGACTGGAAATTGCAATTTGCGCCCATCCCGAACATTTCGTTATCCGCGGAATACAACCTAAATTATTTAAGAGGGGTTGGTGACCCAAAAACAACTACCACGGTCAACCTGTATATTTTACAGGCTCGCTTAGCCCTCAACCCGCGCCTCCAGCTAACCGGGCTCTATCAAAAAAATTCATTGAATGCCGCCAATAATTATAACCTGCGGCTTTCATGGGAGTTTTCCCCGCTTTCATACGTCTACCTGATCTATAACCGGGGGGTGACCAATATGCTGAATAATATGGCGGTTCAAATCCAGACCGAGGACCACCTGATCGCCAAGATCAGCTATTTAAAGCAATTTTAATTGGGTATGATGGAACCCGCAATACAATAAAGAAATTGACGAAGCCATGGACTTCAAAAACAGGAACTGCCCTGTTTTGTGGCTCACCGGCCGAATTCAAGGTGAGATTATGACTCCATTTTCCTCCTGCTATAAGAAAATAATTATATTTGAAGATCAATTTTAGGAAATATTACTTATACCTGTTCATCATTCTATCCACCGCCTGCGTAAGAAGTGTAACGCCACCTATTCAGCAAGGGCAACCGATGCTGGTCGTGGAAGGGCTGGTTACAACCGATTCGACCCCATATACCGTCAAATTAAGTTACTCAGGAAAATATATATCGACTGTTACCTTGGATACAAATCAAATTTTTATCAATGACGCGAAAGTCGTTATCAAAGATGATGCGGGCGATTCGACAACTTGCAATCTTGCTTCGCCGGGGACCTATCAAAGCTCTAATAATAGCTTTATCGGAACAGTTGGCCGCAGTTATACCCTGCTCATTTATTTATCCAATGGCAAGACCTATATTTCTTCCGTTGAAAAAATAAACCCTGTTCCAGCCATCGATAGTATATCCGTAGTTTATGACAGCACATATATCACCGATATCAGGCCAACGCAGTTCATTGTTTCAGTTAACGTCAATGACCCGGCAAGCACACAGAACTATTACCGATGGACCGCAACTGCGTATGTGCCCCGCAAATCCTGGGGAGATAGTTGTAACTACCCATTCCCGGAATGCGGCAGCCCCTATTCGTGTACTTGTTTCGCAGAGTGTGAACAATTTACTACATCCAGCGAGGTGAATGTACTTTCTGATGAATTTATCAGAGGAAAGGAGTTCAGCCAACCGGCTTTCTATTCACCGATCTATTGGTTCGGCAAGCATTTCGTGGAAATAAAACAATACTCTTTAAACGAGGATATCTACGCTTTTTGGCTGCAATACCTGCAACAGACAAATGAAACGGGAGGTATCCTGGACCCACTGCCCTCATCGTTGCTCGGGAACATACACAATACAACAGATAGTAATGATGTCGCGCTCGGCTATTTTGAAACTTCTGCGGTTGTAACCAAAAGAGTGTGATCAATCCCTTTTTTCTCCAGCAATACCAGCTCGAGAGCGTAGCGGGACAATTTATCGCACCAAAAATGCCCGGTTATGGTGATTGCCATCTTGCTTATCCCAATTCGTTAAGTGACGGAACAGACCCAGCGGGATGGGCGAACGCGCAGGAAATAGACTTGCAATAAAAGGGGTCCATAGCGCTTTTTTGACAAAATCCTATTTTTTGTCAACTGTTATGACTACCTTTGCCACACCATGACGACAGCAGTCCCGGCAAACCCCGATGAACTGGCCCAGGAGGAGATCATCCAGGCCGCGCTGCGTCTCTATCAGAAATTCGGTCCGACCAGGGTGACGATGGATGACGTCGCCAATGCCTCCGGCAGAAGCCGCACATCACTCTACTATTATTATAAGAACCGGGATGAGATCTATCATGCGGTGATGGAGAAGATCGCCGATGAGATGGCAGGCGGGATCCGTACGGCCGTTGCGGGTGTGGAGGGTCTGCCTGATAAACTTTATGCTTTTTGCAGCTCGAAGATAAGGTCTTCGGGCGACTGGAAGAAAGTGCTTACCGCGATGTGGGCAACGATGAGCGTGGAGGAACAATCGCGGCATGCCCGGGTGATGGCTGTCCTGCACAACAGGCTTATCCACCATGAAAGCATCATACTGAATGAAATACTGGCTGACGCAGCCCGGCGTAAAGAGATGCGGGCCATCAGCCCCGGTGACCAGGATATGCTGGTCTTTCTCATTTCCAGTGGCATCCGCGGACTAAGGCGGGAGATCTTCGAGCTCAACGATCCCCACGATATGAAAGCGGCCCTGCGGCTGATGACGGACATGGTGGTGAAATGGCTAAGGAAATAAAAAAAATTTGACCAGATTTCGACATTTTTTACTTTTTTGTCAAATAGAATGGCGATGAAACAGATCAGCGAATTGAGCGTATTCAGGGCTTTCCGGAGCCGTAATTATTTACTTTATTTTTTTGGGCGGGCAATCACCCAGTTTGGAACCTGGATGCAGAGAACGGCGGTGGTATGGGTGATCTACTCGATCACACACTCTGCGTTTCTTACCGGGGTCACGTACTTTGCCGAACAGTTCCCCGCTTTTTTGTTCTCATTCGCGGGCGGAGTGGTTGCGGACCGATACGATCGGATCAAGGTCATCAAGATCACGCAGGTTGCGTCGATGATCCAGGCGGTATCCCTGGCCATATTGGTCTACACCGGTCATACCGTGATATGGGAGATCCTGACGCTAAGCGTGATCCTGGGCATCATCAACGCCTTTGACGTACCGGCGAGGCAATCTCTTGTCCACCTGGTGGTGACCGATCAGTCCGACCTTCCGAATGCCGTATCGCTGACCACGGCCACAGCCAGCCTGGCGCTGCTGTTGGGGCCGGCTTTGGCGGGTCTTATATTGAGTACCTGGAGCGCCTCCGTCTGCTTCCTCGTCAATGCCGCCAGTTTTGGCGGGGTGATCGTCTCGTTGCTCCTGATGAAGCTGCCCCCTTATCAACAGAAGAGATCGGGTAAAAATGTCTTGTCGGAGTTTTCGGAAGGTTTCGTCTATATCCGCAAAACGCCGGAGCTCAGGGACGTGATCCTGATGCTGGCTATCGCCAGCCTGCTGGTGCAACCCTATAATACGGTGTTGCCGGTATTCGCAAAGGTGGTTTTTCATGGGGGAGCGTCGACCTTCGGGTATATCACCAGTTGTGTCGGTGTTGGCGCGTTACTGGGTACGATCTTCCTGGCTTCGCGCAAGCCGGAAGCGCACCTCAGGCGGATCCTTCTTATCAGCACCATCGCAATGGGGGTAGGGTTGATCTGTTTTGCCCTGATCAAGAATTTTCCGGTAGCGATGTTGTTTGTGGTCCTGGCGGGTTTTGGCGGGATGACACAATACACAACCTGTAACATCCTCGTCCAGTCCGAATCCGAGCCGCACATGCGGGGCCGGGCGATCGGCATCCTGCTGATGGCGATCTTTGGGATGCTGCCGCTGGGTAGCCTGCTGGTTGGCAGGGTGTCGCAGATAGTTGGGGCGCCGGCCACGGTGCTGGGGCAAGGCGTGATCTCCATTGTAGTGGCGCTGGTCTTTGCACAGTTCCTGAGCCGGAAAACAAGGACGGTATGACCTCCAGGCAGGTCAGAACAAGGTAGCCAAACCTTTCCCCGTCATCTTCATAAAACCTTCCGCCGCCTTCACACCCAATTCCCTTCCCCTGAAATCTTCCATGGCGGTATGGCCACAGGCATAGATGCCCGCCGGGTCCTGGCTGGTGTGACAATAAACGGCCTTCCTTTTTTGTTCCTGGGTGTCGGTAATGTCCACGAAGTCGGTTGGGTGAAAGATCATCGTCTGCTCCCCTGTGCAAACTTCAAAAAAGTACAAATTAAACTTACCCGCCGACCGCACCCACGACTGGATGGTGAGCAGGCTGGCGCACTGGTGGTCCTTATGCGAGTCGACCGGCCAGTGGCAAAATACGATGTCGGGGTTCTCCTGGCCGATGAGGTCACGGAGATGTTGCAAAGCCGCATTGCTCACCACGGTATCGCCGTCGATCTGACCGGCAAACACCGGTTTGCAGTTGAGTATGTGGCAGGCATTGATGGCCTCCGCTTTCCTTATCCTTGCGGCTTCATCGTGGCTGGTGCCCTCGATGCCCGCTTCACCGGTGGTCAGATAGATAATGGTGACTTCATGGCCTGATGCGGCCAGTTTGGCCAGCGTCCCGCCGCAGCCGCTTTCCGGGTCATCCGGGTGACCGCCTACGCAGACGATCTTTTTCCCGGCAGCCGGGGCTGCGACACCGGCACGCAGCAATTCAGGCAGACCGATCGCACCGATGGCAGTGGAAGTCATTTTTATGAAATCTCTCCGTGTATCCATTGAGCAGCTATTTTTCCAGCTCCGCATCTATTTCGGCGATCAATTTCTTTATTTTCGCCACCACTTGTATCTTCTGGTCCTTCATTTCATCCAGCAGCGCATGCTGCCACATGATCTGAAACCTTATCGCCGGGTCATTGGTGAACCCTGAAATTTGTGAATTGCCTTTGGGACCGATGGGCGTTCTCGTGCCGATGTAAGTAATATATTGACTTCGTCTTTCCTGAAATATGATCTGGTCGGAGGCTGCCCGATCGGGTAGCGTTACGGTGAACATCCTGGTAATATCCTGCATCAGCGGCTGGTTCTCTATCAGCCTGAGATTGCCGGCAGACTTGAAGCTTTCAAATCGGCTGTTGTCGAAGGCAAACCCCAACATATT
>Ga0206794_1173_pt1 | contig 15304 bp, 13 predicted proteins | sample Alteio_BWOrgCont_70_FD_152877 | JGI IMG/M metagenome (GOLD analysis project Ga0206794, IMG submission 152877) | Enriched cells from forest soil in Barre Woods Harvard Forest LTER site, Petersham, Massachusetts, United States -... | ecosystem: Environmental > Terrestrial > Soil > Temperate forest >...
GGCGGAGCCTGACCGTGAACGTCCCCAGTGCGCCGCGAATCATTTATACTATGAACGCAAAATTTCTCTACTCTTCGCTGGCCTGCGCGGCCCTGTCTTTCACGGTCTGCCGGGCGGACGACGAAACCATCGGACAGAAAACCGCCGACGGAATTAAAGCAGTCAAGGACAAGACGGTCGAAGCTGGCCAGGCCGTAGTGAATGAAACCAAGAAGGCAGCGGAAACGGTCAAGGATGCAGTTACGCCCAGTGCCGACGCGCGCAAGATCGACGTGACGTTAAAGAGCCATTACATCGAGATCCCACGCGATATTCCGCCGGGCAAGACGGCCTTCGTGGTGCATAATGCCGGCAAGGAGCGGCAGAACTTCAAGATTGAGGGGCAAGGCATCGAGAAGGGGTTCTTTCTGGCGATCGAACCCTCCGACACGAAGACCATGGAAGTGGACTTGCGGCCTGGAGATTACAAGGTCTTCGTACCTGGCAAGGATAACGAGGCCAAGGATGAGGTGGGCGTACGCGTGAAATAGGGAGCTATCTCATCAAACGAAGACGGCACTTATGAATAAAAACCAATTTCCTCCCGACGAAGAAGCCGAAGGCGCAGCGGAAGAACTCGATGAAGCCGCCGCGGACGAAACGCCGACGGATGTGAACGCGCCGGAGTTGAATGACCAAACCAAGGACCTCACGGCATGGGATGAGGCGCCCTCTTCCCACGGCACGGCCGCCCCCAAGGTCGTGCAGGACGACGACGATGACGAGGACACCGTCGCGGCGAAATTGGTCTATGAGGGGACGGACGAAGCTGACCGGGAACGGCGGATAGCGGCCGCCGATCCCGATTTCGAGCCCTGAGTTGCCTCACCGATCTCCCCTAGGCCTATGCGATCCACCGCCCATGTCGATGAACTGGTGCACGGCAATATTCTCGAGGTCGATTTGCACGGCAAATTGAGCCGGCGGGATTTCGAGCAGATCGTGCCGGATACCGATCGCTTGATTTCCCGCTATGGAAAGATCCGCTTGCTGGTGACGATGCACGATTTCGATGGCTGGGATGCCGGCGCCCTGTGGGAGGAAATCAAATGGGAAGCGAGGCATTTCAATCACATCGAACGCATCGCTTTGGTCGGCGACGAGCAGTGGCACAAGGCTATGGCCAAATTGTGCAAGCCCTTTACTACCGCGGACGTTCACTATTTCACCCTGCACGAGTTAAATGCGGCCTATTCCTGGGTGGACGGCGAATAGAAGCGTAGCGGGGAAACTTTCTCCCCTACGAAATATGGAACCTAATCTGACCCTGCGCGCGGTGCTGAATCACCTCATTCAAACGTGCAAGGATGGCCAGGAAGGATATTTGACGGCGGCGCAAAACATCAGCGATCCACAACTGCGGCGGCGGCTCAGCGAATATTCGTTGCAGCGCGCGAAATTCTCCGGCGAGTTGCAAACTGCTTCGCATGAATTGGGCGACAGCAATCCGGAGTACGCCAGCAGCGCGGCGGGTGCCTTTCATCGTGGGTGGATCAATCTCAAGGGCGTGGTCGCGGATCGTGATTCGCACGCGATTCTCGTGGAGTGCGCGCGTGGGGAAAGCTGCGCCGTTACCGCCTATGAGGAAGCTCTCCTTCTCGCTCTCCCGGCGCCAATCCGCGAAATCGTCGCCCGTCAACACGTGGCAGTTCAGACCGCGCACGATCGCATCAAGGGATTTACGGGGACGCCCGAAGTGAAGCCGGTGTGATCGTTTCCGCCACACCCGTCGGCCCGCCGGGAGTCCCATCGGCAAAGGCGTAGACTTTCGTGAACGCGGCTCCGAAGAGGAGTATTCCCGAAGCATAATAAACCCAAAGCAGGAGAAGGACGACGGCCCCGGCTGCTCCGAAACTGGAGGAGGTGCTTTGGCGACCCAGATAATAGGCCAGGGCAAACTTCCCACCCTCAAACAGCAGCGCTGTCGCCAGAGATCCAATCCAGGCGTGCCGCCAATCGATGCGCACATCGGGCAGCACCTTGAAAATCAACGCGAAAAGCGCGGAAACCAGCAAATAGGAGAGGATGATCCCCACACCGCCCCAGATCCAATCCGGCAACCGGAGAATCGCTTCCACCCAGTGATTGAACGCATTGAGCAAAGTGGTGAGGAGGAAAGAAACCAGGAGGAGAAACCCGATCACCAAAACCATGCCGAACGAGAGCAACCGCTGGCGCACCATTCCCCGCCAGCCGAGTCCGGGCTTCGCCCGCACCTGCCAGATGATATTGAGCGCATCCTTGAGTTCTCCAAAGACGCCCGATGCGCCGACGAGAAGAGTAACCACACCAATGAGAGTGGCCGCGACGCTCGTCGCCGGCCGACTGGTGCTCTGGACCATCGATTGAATCACCGCCGCAGCCTGTTGGCCTACGAAGCCATTCAGTTCATAATAGAGCCGACCACGTAACCGCATCCGCGCCGAAAAACCATCCCGCCAGCCCCACGGCCAGAACAAGCAACGGCGCGAGGGAAAAGATCGAGTAGTAGGCGAGCGCCGCGCTGAGGCGCATGGCATTCTTATCCATCCAATCCGTGCCCGCGGCCGCGAGCAGTTTCCAGAGAAACCGAAACTTCGAATTTACTGAGTGCACACCAGTAAATCGCAGCGAATCGTCTGCTGGCTTCCATGCGAATCGCAAATGTGCACGTTCATTTTTCGAAACTCCAGCGCTGGCGATGATTGATTATTCCAAGCGGACCTGAAAATCCGAGAGCACCGTCTGCGCGGCGCGGTAGCCGCACATCCCGTGCACCCCGCCACCGGGCGGCGTAGACGATGAACAGAGATAGAGCTTTCGACGTTCGAGGCGATAAGGCGCCGGGCTGAAGGTGGGCCGGGCAAACATATGCCACAGGTCGCACGCGCCACCGGTAATGTCGCCTCCGCTGAGATTTGCATTCGAGGTGGCCAGATCGGAGGGGCGCAAGATGTGCCGGCCGATGACGATGCGCCGGAATCCCGGCGCGAATCGCTCGATTTGATCCTCGATGGCGGAAGTCATGTCGATCGTGCATCCGCGAGGCACATGGCAGTAGGCCCAGGCAATGTGTTTCCCAGCGGGCGCCCGGCTGGGATCGAAGAGAGTCGGCTGCGCGAGGAGGACAAAGGGACGATCGGGCACTCGCCCCTGCGCCACGTCTCTCTCCGCCTCGGCGATTTCCTCCAGCGAGTTTCCGAGATGCACCGTGGCGGCCTGATGGCACTGCTCCGCCGTCCATGGAATGGGCTCATCGAGCGCGTAATCGACTTTGAAAACACTGGGCCCGTGAGGAAAAGCCTGGAGCCGATTCCCGAGCGACCAGGGAAGGCGATTCCCGGCCAGCCTTGCGGCCTGCCAGACGGTGGTGTCCAACAAAGTGACGTCGGTCCCCGAGGACACATCATCCAGAGCCGTCACTTGCTGTCCGGTCTCCACCACTCCGCCAAGACCGCGGAAGTGTGTCGCCAGAGCGTCGCTGAGACGCTGCGCGCCGCCCCGTGGCAGCGGCCAGCCGACCGCATGGCCGAACAGAGCCAGCATGAGGGCGTAGGCCGCCGACGCCGGCGCCTCCAACTCGAGAAACGAATGGGCCGCCAGCCCCGCAAACAGGGCCCGCGCCGGTTTCGTTTGAAAACGTGAGAGGGCAAGATCACGGGCGGAGCGCAACGCCAGCGAACCAAATCGCGCCATCAGCATCGGATGCCGCGGCCAATGGAGCAGCGGTTGCAAAAACTCGTCGGCGAGCGCCTCCCAATGCCTCACCAACGGCTTCATGAGCGAGCGATACGCACTTTCGTCCAAGCCCAAGCCAGCCCCCGTCTCTTCGACAGACCGGCACAGCACCGCGGCAGTTCCGTCCACGAATGGGTGCGCCAACGGAAACGGAGAGTGGATCCATTCCACTCCCAGCGCCGGTAACGGCAGCGTCCGAAAGAAAGGAGACCCGACGGCCAGCGGATAAATCGCCGAACATCGGTCGTGCACAAAACCCGGCAACGTGAGTTCCGCCGAGCGTACCCCACCGCCGATCGTCGGCTGGCCCTCCAGCACACGCACCGCCCAACCGGCCTGCGCCAAAGCAATCGACGCCGCAAGTCCGTTCGGACCCGAACCGACGATGATGGCATTCATTCCATCTTCTTAATGTTGATGCAGCCGCTGCGCGATAGGGATCATTCGCCGGTCGCGACGAAAATAGGCATCGGTCGCTACGGCTGTGAAGGCGGAACCTCACCTTCCGTGCACGCAACAAGGTGTTGGGCAACGTAACCCGGTTGTTATGAGCACCGCTTCGGCCTCTTCTGCACAGGATTCGCGCGCTCCACGGTCCATCCTTCTTCGCGCCCTGGCCACGGACTACGATGGCACACTGGCACACGACGGCGCAGTGCCTGAAACCACCATCGCCGCGCTGCAAAACGCCAAACGCGCGGGGCTCCGCCTCATCCTCGTCACCGGCCGCCAGGTCCCCGAACTCGCGAAGATCTTTCCCCAGCTCGCATGGTTCGACCTCGCGGTGATGGAGAACGGCGCGGTGCTCTACGATCCGAAAACGGGCGGGAGCGAACTACTCGCCGGAGCGCCCCCCAGTGAATTTGTGAAGCGATTACACGAACACGGCCTGCCACTGCAATTGGGCCAGGTCATCGTCGCGACGTGGGAGCCGCATGAAACGGAGGTGCTGGAGGCGATCAAGGAATTTGGACTCGAGCTGCAGGTGATTTTCAACAAGGGCAACGTGATGATCCTCCCGAGCGGCGTAAACAAAGCGACCGGCTTGCGCAAAGCGGCCGAGAAGCTCGGCCTCGACGTATCCGAGGTGGCGGGCGTGGGAGATGCGGAGAACGATCACGCCTTCCTGGACGTCTGCGGACTCTCCGTCGCGGTGGCCAATGCGCTGCCGTCGATCAAGAAACAAGTCGATATGGTGACCCGCGGCGACCATGGGCAGGGGGTCGAGGAATTGATCGCCTGGCTCCTGGCGCAAAAGGACCCGACTTTATGAAAGTCCTCATGCTCGATATCGGCGGGACGAATGTGAAAATGATGGCCAGCGGTCACGAAGGTTATCGCAAGTTTCCCTCCGGCCGCACTCTCACCGCCGCGCACATGGTCAAAGGCGTCTTCGAGACCGTGGACGACTGGACCTTTGAAGCCGTTTCCTTGGGCTTCCCTGGCTTGGTGCGGGACGGAAAGATCGCGCGCAACCCGCTGAATCTCGGCGGAGGCTGGATGGACTTTGATTTTGAAAAGGCCTTCAAACGGCCGGTACGCATTATCAACGACGCCGCCATGCAAGCGCTGGCCAATTATGAATCGGGCCGCATGCTCTTCGTCGGCCTCGGCACCAGTGTCGGCGCGACCTTGATCGCCGACGACACGATCGTCCCCTTGGAAATCGGGCTGCTCCGCATCTCCAAGTCGGAGGCATTCATGGATACCTTGAGCAAGGACGCCCTGAACTCCAACGGCAAGGAACGCTGGCGGCGCGCAGCCACCAAGGCGGTCGCCCTGTTGCGCGACGTATTCTGGCCGGACCATGTCGTGATCGGCGGCGGCAACGCCAAGCATCTCGATCCTCTTCCCGAAGGTTGCGACCGGGGCAATAATCAGGACGCCTTTCGCGGCGCGCTGCGCCTGTGGCCCGATGCGGATCTATATGCGGAGCCGCTCACGACCACGTGGCGCATTACGCGAGCGAAAATCGCGAAGAAGAAAAAGAAACCGCCCGAGGGAAAATCGCCGGCCCGCAAATCGGGCTAGGGATTTCCCGGAGGTTCTCCGCCGGCGGCGCAGTCCGCTTTGGTCTCGATCTCCGCGCGACTGAAAATGCCCACGATGCGCATTTCCCGATCGACCACGGGAAGATAGCGCAGGCCTCGCTCCTGCATCAGCCGTTGCGCCGCAGCGCAATCTTCGTCCTCATAGCAGAAAACCAGTTCACGACTCATGATTTCGCCCACCTTCCATGCTTTTGGATCGTGGCCTTCGCCGCCGATTTTCCAATCCGGATTTGAGTCTCCGATAACACCGACGAGCTTCCGACCCTCGGCTACCGGCCAAAGGTTCGCGTCATGATCTCGCAGACGCCGGCCCGCGGTCTCGACGCTATCACCAGCGGTGAGAGCGCCCGCTTTTTTCGCGACGATCCGCTTCAGCGATTGCTTCCCTGCATTTTTGGATTTAGTGGAGGCCCGAATCATAGGTCAGCAGCACTGCGATTATCCCATGGTATCGCATGCATCGGGTCCCGCGGACGTGCTCTCTCCGCGTTGTCAAACTGCTGAAAATGCACATATTGGCAACCAGCTTCCCGATACGACCGCAGCGGTGTGCAGCAACGTTACGCTTTTTGCGATCCCATGAGTATGACTGTTCAACACCCATCAACGCCTGGTTCTGACGGAACACCCGAAAGCGCGGGAGTCCATCGGTTACTGGTCGTGGACGACCATCCCGGTTTCCGCCGGGGAATCGTAGCCTTGATCGCCGACGAAACGGATCTTTCCGTGTGCGGCGAGGCGGATTCCGCTCCCTCCGCGCTGGAAGCGATGCGTCGCTTGAATCCCGATGCCGCGGTCATCGATATCTCAATGCCGGGGACCAACGGCATCGAGCTGATCAAGATGATGCTCGCCGAGCGGCCGAAGCTGCCCATCCTGGTGCTGTCCATGCACGAAGAATCCCTCTACGCGCTGCGAGCTCTCAAAGCCGGCGCGAAAGGCTACGTGATGAAAGCGGAGGCCATGGAAAATGTGCTCAGCGCCATCAGAACAATCCTGACGCGCGAGCTCTACGTGAGCCCCAAGTTGGGCCAGCGCCTTATCTTCCGCGCCGTGCAATCCGCCGAAGCGGGCAACGGCTCGCCGGTGGACCGCCTTTCGGATCGCGAGTTGGAGGTGCTGCAACTGCTGGGCAAGGGATTCAGCACCCGGGACGTGGCCGCGGAACTGCACTTGAGCGTGAAAACCATTGAGACGCACCGCGCGAACATCAAACAAAAGCTCGGCTTCAAGGAATCGGGCGAGATGGTGCGGTTCGCCATCGAATGGGTGACGCAGGAAGAGGGGTAAGCGTCCCTCTGCGGAATGCGCGGCCCGATCGATCGCGATTGGCGATCAGACGATCCGCGATGGGATGCGAGAAAATGACTATCGATTTTATTTTGCGAGGATTGTATCCTATTGCATACAATGGCCCACACTCCCTCCAAATCCGGTCCTTCACCATACGCCAGGAAACGACCCGTCTGTCGAGAGGCCCTCTCCCGTGAGGAGCCGAAAGGCTCCCGGCAGGGCCTCATCCCGCGGGATCGCGGCTCGCTGCGCCTGGCCCGTGAGCATATTCTCGCCGAGATTTCGGACGGCCGGCTGCAGCCCGGGCGTGCCCTGGCGGAGCTTCCCCTGGCCGCGAAAATCGGCGTCAGCCGGACTCCGGTCCGTGAGGCCATCGGCCAACTCGTCGCGGAAGGTTTCCTGCAAAAGACCAGCCGCGGTGTGACCGTTGCCGAGCCGACGCGCCGGGACATCATCGAACTCTACGAACTCCGGGAGGCGCTGGAAGTGTACTCCATTGGACGCATCGCGGCCCGCGGCCTGGACGCCAGCGAATTGGATCGTCTCGAGGCGTCGTTGGCGGAAATTCGGACGGTCACGGAGGAATTGAAGCGGTCCGGCGAGCCCGCCTTGAAAGGCCAGGGTTTGCAACGCTTTTTGGCCAGCGACCTGCGTTTTCACATGCGCCTCATCCAGGCGGGCGGAAACGAGCGGATGCTCAAGGTGCTCGATGCAACGAACCTCCTTCTGCGCATCTTCACTTTTCGCCGCGAGCATCATACCGTCAAATTGCTGAAAGACGTCCACCACTTTCACCGCCGCATCCTGGATGCGGTGGCCGCTGGAGATAGCAGCGAAGCCGCACGCCTGCTCGGTGAACATATCCGGGTCAGCCGGGAGGAGCGCCTCGCAGAGTACGAGGAATTTCATCAACCCGCGCGCGGCTGGTGAGACCGCGGCAGTTAGCCAATTCCCTATTTATGAATCAGACCGTTGCCCCCCTTTGTTCCATTCGCGCCCTCACACGTTACCTCTCGCTCTTCGTTTGGCTGGGCTTGGTGAATAACTCGATCCACGCAGAATCACCCACGAAAGGAGCGATCCCCGCAGGATTGGATTTTTCACACGCCATGCTGGTGACGGCGAAGGATGCAGATCCCTTGGAGAAGAAAGCCGTGGTGGTGCTCCGGGAGGAAGTGCAAAAACGCACCGGCATCCAATTACAGGAGACGACCTCGTTGCCTGACTCGGGAGAAGCCGTCATCAGCCTGTCGACCAAGGCGACAGCCTCTGGAATGCCGGAGATGATCCGCAACGAACTCGGCCAGTCCCCGCCGTCGCACCCCGAAGGCTTTCGTATCGTAACCAAAGGCGGACCTCACCCGCTGGTCGTCGTGTGCGGCGCCGATCCGCGCGGGCTGCTTTACGGAGTCGGTCGTCTCCTCCGGAAGATGGAGCTGCGCAAGCAATCGATCGCCCTGTCCTCGGCGTTGCAGATCACCAGCACACCGGCACTTCCCCTGCGCGGTGATCAACTCGGCTATCGGCCGAAGGTCAATGCCTACGACGCCTGGTCTCCCGAGCAATTCGACCAATACATCCGCGAATTGGCCCTCTTTGGCGCCAATAGCATCGAACTGGTCCCGCCACGCACGGATGATCAGCGGACCAGTCCGCTGATGAAACTGCCGCCGATCGAAATGATGGCGCGCCTCTCCGAAATCATCGACTCCTACGGTCTGGACGTGTGGATCTGGTATCCCAACATGGGAAAGGATTTTGTTAGCGAGGCGGGCGTCAATTCTGAGCTGGCGGAGCGTGACGACGTTTTCAGCCGCCTGAAGCGGGTGGACCATGTGCTCGTACCCGCCGGCGATCCAGGCGATTTGGATCCGGATGTCTTTTTCCCGTGGATCGATAAGATGGCCGTGGTCCTGCACAAGTATCATCCCAAGGCGAAGATCTGGGTCGCCCCTCAGGCGTTTAATCCCACGAAGGTATGGATGGAATCGTTCTATCACCATATTAACGAAAAGCCGGAATGGCTCGGCGGGGTAGTTTACGGTCCATGGAACCCGACAACCTTGCCGGAGATGCGTCAGATCGTCGATCCATCCCTCCCGATTCGCTACTACCCCGACATCACCCACAACCTGGATTGCCAGTATCCAGTTCGGGATTGGGACCCAGCCTTTGCCTATACCCTCCATCGCGAGTGCTGCAATCCGCGGCCCGCGGCTATGAAGACCATCCACGACCTCTATGCGCACTACACCAGCGGTTCGCTGTGTTATTCCGAGGGCATCAATGACGACATCAATAAGTTCCTCTGGCTCGATCAGGATTGGGATGCCTCGACACCCCCGATCGAGACGCTGCGTGATTATTGCCGCTTATTTATTTCTCCGGACTTAGCCGAAGAGTTGGCGGATGGAATCATCGCCTTGGAAAAGGACTGGGTAGGTCCGCTCGCCGTCAACCACCAGGTGGATGTGACCTTCTCCCAGTGGCGCCAGCTCGAGGCCAAGGCCGGACCGGAAGCGAAGAATCAGTTTCGTTTTCAAATGCCTCTCCAGCGCGCCTATCTCGACGCTTATATCCAGCGCCGGCTGATCTATGAAACGGATCTGGAAAAACAGGCGACCGACGTGCTGCACACCGAATCCGCGCACGGAACTTTTACCGCTATGGAGAAAGCGGAAGCGATCTTACGCCGCGCTGTGACAGAACCAGTGGCGACGGATTTGAAAGATACCTGCGTGCGGCTCTCGGATTCGTTATTCGCAAAGATCGGATGGCAGACGAGCGTGGAGCGGCACGGCGCGGAAGAGCGGGTTCGCGGTGCTTTCATGGACGGAATTGACGAACCATTGAACAATGCGGCGTGGCTGAAGGCGCAATTCCGTGCCGCCCGCAATCTTCCCGATGAACCGGCGCGAGTGGCGGCGATCGACAAGATCCTCAATCGCACGAATCCCGGCCCGGGCGGTTTTTACGACAGCCTCGGGGCCCCCGATTGCCAGCGGCAGCCTGTAAATACGATTCCATGGAAGGACGACCCCGGCACACTGCGTTCCCCTCGAGTTACCTTCTACTACAAACCCGACTGGCCGGAGGACCGCGAAATCCCGCTCGCCTGGAAGAAGCAGGCCGACACGCTCTATGCCACTCCGCTACGCCTGGCCTACGACCATCTCGATCGGCATGCCGAATACTCCGCGCGCGCGACTTACAGCGGACGAACGAGCGGTCATATGCGCCTAATGGCGAATGACCAGTTTCTCATTAGCGATAAGATCGTCTCCCGTCATCCAATCATCCAGGAGCATCGCATTCCCAAGGAAGCGACGGCGGGCGGACATCTCGAACTGGAATGGACGGCCGCCGAGGGCGAACGCAGTTGTGAAGTGGCCGAGGTCTGGCTCATCCGGAATCCTCCCGCGCAACCATAGCGAATGAATAAGACGTTCGTCCAAATCGCCGTCGCCTCGGCACTGCTTTATCGCGCCGCTGCGGACGTGACACTGCCCGCCATCTTTTCCGAACACATGGTGTTGCAGAAGGCGGATTCCGTCCCGATCTGGGGAAAGGCGGCGCCGGGCGAAACAGTCACCGTCACTCTCGATTCGAAAACAGGCCGGGCCACCGCGGACAGCGATGGAAAGTGGAAGACAGCCCTCGATCTCAAGGCGGCCGCAGCGGGTCCTTTCGATATGATCGTGCAAGGAAGAAATCGGCTCGTGGTCCCGGACGTGATCGTCGGCGAAGTCTGGCTGGCCTCGGGCCAATCCAACATGGAGTTGCCTCTGAAAGTCACGGCCAACGCAGCCGCTGAGATCGCAAAATCGGCTAATCCATTTCTGCGCCAGTTCCTGGTGAAGAAGGCGGGCTCCAAACTGCCGGCCGACGATTGTCAGGGCCATTGGACGGTGGCCGCTCCGGAAACTTCCGGTGACTTTACCGCCGTGGGTTATTATTTTGGAAAGGAGCTGCAACAGGAACGAAAGCTCCCGGTCGGCATCATCCACTCTTCGCACGGTGGGACCCTCATCGAGCCGTGGACGCCCGCCGACTGCTTCGACCGGGTCCCGAGCTTCAAGACTTCAGCGGATGCGTTGCGAGAGCGAACCGAGGAATACCCGAAACAAAAAGCCTGGTTCGCAGCCGACTTTGCCGCGTGGCTGAAACAAAACGGACGCGAGGACGAGCCTCATCCGAATGTAACTCTCTATGCCGACGACAAAATTTCTACCGAGGACTGGACCCCGGTAAGCCTTCCCGGAAAGATTTCCGACTTTCCCTCGAGCGGCGTATTCTGGATTCGAAGGGAGATCGATGTGCCCGCACAGGTCGCGCATCAGGGATTCAAAGTGATGATCGGCCCACTGTCGGGTTATTGGCGGGTCTATTGGAACGGCAGGAAGATCGATGAAATGACTTATGCGCACCTGCCGGGTAAGAACTTCCCCTGTTACTTCCCGGTGCCCGTGGAAGATATCCGCGCCGGCAGCAACATCCTCGCCATTCGCATCTACTCCCCGGTCTCGCCGTTGGTGGTTTCGGGAGCATCGCTGTGGGCCGGACCGATCGACCTCAACGGGCCGTGGCTGGCCAGGGTCGAACGTTCGTTTTCCGACCTGACCCCGGAAGTGATGCGTTCCGCGCCGATCATGAGCTACGAGCAGCCCGACATGCTCCCCGGCGCCCTTTATAACGGAATGATCCATCCGCTCGTCCCCTACGCGATTGCCGGCGTGCTGTGGTATCAGGGCGAGAGTAATACCAAGCGTGCTTATGAATACCGCACCGCTTTCCAAACCTTGATCAAAGGATGGCGGGAAAAGTGGCAGCTGGAGAATCTGCCGTTCTACTTCTGCCAGGTGTGTAACAACCTGGCGAAAGTCTCGAAGCCGGGAGAATCGGCCTGGGCCGAATTGCGCGAATCCCAGGTACAAGCACTCGCGCTTCCGGAAACCGGGCAGGCGGTGACCATCGATCTGGGCGAAGCCGGCGACCTCCATTTCCGCGACAAGCAGACGCTCGGGCATCGTCTCTTCCTCATTGCCGAGGCCAGGCATTACGGAAACCCCGTCCCCTATTCGGGACCGGTCTATGATTCGATGAACGTCGAGGACGGAAAAATCCGCCTGCAATTCAAGAACGCCGATGGGGGACTCGTCGCGCAAAAGTTGCCTGCGACTTACAATGTCAAAACCCTCACCGGCGAAACCGCGCCCTTGATCCGAAACAGCCCGAACAGCCAACTGGAAGGCTTCGCGATTTGCGGCGAAGACCACCGGTGGGTTTGGGCCGACGCCCGGATCGATGGCGACTCCGTCGTGGTCTGGTCCGACGCCGTACCGAAACCCGTCGCGGTCCGCTACGCTTGGTCGGATAACCCGACGTGCAACCTCTACAATGGCGCCGGCCTTCCCGCTTCCCCCTTCCGCACCGACAATTTTCCCGCCATCACCGCAAATGCTCACTTCTAATTATCCTATGAGTTCAAAAATGGCGCTTCTTATCCTTGGTTTGTTCCTTGCCGCGAGCCTGCGTTCCATCGGCAGCGAAGGCTTTACGAACTCCGCAGGTATCGCGCTAAAACCGATTCCCGCGGGTTCCTTCCAGATGGGGCAGGCGGAGCGGCAGAAGTCGTTCAAGAATCCATGGAGCGCGGAGAAAGATACCGGCGCCGATTGGGATGAAGCGCCCGTGCGCGTGGTGAAGATCACGCATCCGTTCTTCATCGGCGTCACCGAAGTGACCAATGCCCAGTACGAACAGTTCGATCCGCATCACCGACGCCCATCGAAGACGGATTCCGCGGACGATGATGCCGTGGTGAACGTCAACTGGGACGATGCCAATGCCTTCTGCCAATGGCTTTCCAGGAAGGAGGGCAAGCCCTACCGCCTGCCGACCGAGGCAGAATGGGAATATGCCTGCCGCGCGGGCACCACCACTTTTTTCAACACCGGCGACACACTCCCGGACGGCTATCATCAACTGGCGCCAGGAGTGCTCGAGGGCTTTTCCCAGTTTTTTCCCGCGAGCAGTGCGGCACTCACCAACAAACTTGACGTTGCCGCCGCCGCGCAGAACGCGGCTTCCACACCGGCATCTCCCGCGACCAGCACTCTGCCTGCTTACTATAGGCTGGTAAAGAAGGCTTCATTGCAAGTCGGCCGGGGTCCGGCCAACGCCTGGGGCCTTTACGGCATGCACGGCAACGCGGCGGAGTGGTGCCTGGATTGGTATGCTCCCTACGATCCCTCCCAAACCACCGATCCAGCAGGCCCCGTCGACGGGGATTTTCGCGTCGTCCGCGGCGGAGCCAACTCCCAGCTCGCGCGGCTGCTGCGCTCCGCGAACCGGCTCTCCATGGAACCTTGGGCGCGCAACGTAAGAATCGGCTTTCGCGTTGTCCAGGCCGAGCCAGTCCCCCCCTCAATCGTAACGGCCCTGGAAGTTCCACCCGCGGCTGTGGAGCCCTTGCCCGCGCCTCGCAACAGCAAGGTGGATATGGCCACGCCGTTTTTCGTGGGGCCGGCGCGCTACGTCAATATCCCCCACGGCTCCGAGGGCCCGCTCTTCTCGGCCCACAATCACGACGCGGCCGTCACGGTCTTTCCGAATGGCGACGTCTTTATCCTCGACTACACTTGCGACACGGAATTCGGGCACGAGCTTGCCGTCGCTGCGACCCGGCTTCCCGTGGGCGCTTCGGCTTTCACCCCACCGGTATTGTTTTGGCAATGCGCGGACGCGAATAACCACGCACCCGGGCTTTTCGTCGACAGAATCGGCACGATCTTCCATTTCAATGGCAACCGTGCGATGCCCGGGTCGGTCTTCCGCACCTCGACCGACAATGGCCGGACGTGGAGTCGGGCTCGTCCGCTCAATGACGATATCCAGCCCAGCGAATCCAACATTCAAACTGCCGACGGCCGCATCCTTCAGACCAGCGACAGCATCTACGACAATGCCGGGACCGTCACAGTGAGTTCCGACAACGGTAAGACCTGGACCAAACTTTCCGATGAAACCACGAAGCCCATTTACAAGCCCGGAATGGCCGGCCCGTGCATCGCCGGCATCCATGTCGGCTTGATTGAACGCAAGGACGGCAGCCTCTGGGCTTTGGGACGTGTGGACAAACAGAACGCGGCTGCTTTTTTCAATAACAGGCTCCCCATCAGCGTCTCCACCGACGGTGGCAAAACCTGGACTTACAGCATCAGCGAGTTTCCCAATATCACTTCCGGTCAGCGGCTGACCCTGAAACGACTGAAAGAAGGCCCATTGCTGATCTGCAGCTTTACCGACGACCTCGCCTACCATGAACCGGATGGAACGGTAACCAGAGGGAAAAAGGAGTCAGAAAGAAAGGGCCTGCCGTTCCCGCAACCTGACGGCACCAACAAATCCGGCTACGGCCTCTTTGCCGCTCTCTCATTCGACGACGGCGCCACCTGGCCTGTGCGGCGCCTAGTCACTCCAGTTTCGGCCGGTGGTCAGGCCGTGCAGGCGCAGGGCACCGACGGCGGCTTGATTTCCCTGGATGCCACTCACGCCGAACTCAATGGTTACCTGGCAAGTTGCCAGGGTCCGGACGGTCGAATTCACCTCATCTCCAGCCGGAACTATTATGTCTTCAACATGGCGTGGTTGACTCAAGGGAGATTCCCCGGGGCTCCCGCCACGGAAATCCCAACTTTTTCGGTGAAATTGACCGCAAACCGATATTTGGGAGCTGAATTGCTGGACAGGCGAAAACCTACGCGAAGAATTCGCCCAACTTTGATCGTCAACGCATGTCCAGCCCTCTCCTTTCCCGCCCCAAAATCGTCGTGCTCGATGGGTTCACCCTCAATCCTGGTGACCTGAGTTGGAATGGCCTGAAAGAGTTGGGCGACCTCACTGTCTTTGACCGCACTCCGGCTGCGGAAACTGTGTCGCGCGCGGCTGGGGCAGAGATCGTGCTGACCAACAAGACGCTGATCAGTGCGGCGGACATGGCGCAGCTTCCGGCGCTTCGTTATATCGGGGTGCTTGCGACCGGGTACAATGTGGTCGCGGTGGAGGCCGCGAGGGCGCGCGGGATCCCGGTGACCAATGTGCCTGGTTACGGCACGGCGGCGGTCGCCCAGATGGTCTTTGCTCTCATTCTCGAACTGACGCACCGCACGGGGCATCACGCCCAGACCGTGCGCGAGGGGCGT
>Ga0206794_1174_pt1 | contig 15288 bp, 13 predicted proteins | sample Alteio_BWOrgCont_70_FD_152877 | JGI IMG/M metagenome (GOLD analysis project Ga0206794, IMG submission 152877) | Enriched cells from forest soil in Barre Woods Harvard Forest LTER site, Petersham, Massachusetts, United States -... | ecosystem: Environmental > Terrestrial > Soil > Temperate forest >...
CGCCTTGACAAAGCCGACGAAGTCATACACGGCCAATTTCCGGGATCATGCCTTACGGCCTGTCGGTAAGAAGTTATATTTTCTTTCAGTTGGATTTTCTTCAGGGGGCGGGGCCCCGCTTCCGGCAGTGATCTTGGCGGGTCGAAGCCAGAGGCGGAACCCCTGTGAGGTACGATCCTCTTTGTCTCAGTTTCCGCCGGGCCGGATAAGATTGCAACCGACTGGGCAGACGACTGCGACAAGATTATCTTACGCCGGTGCCCGGTTTGTGATCGGGATTCGATCATTGGTCATGGTCGTCGCCGTAAGCAGGCTCACGATCAGCATCACGACTGGATCTGGATCCATCGCGGCCGCTGCGCTGGTTGCGGAAAGACTTTCACCTTTTCTCCCGCTGCTCTCTCTTCCTTACACGCATTACAGCCTTGTAGCTCGCAGCCAGGCATTGCTGCTGCGCTTTGTAGAGAACTGTTGCTGGGACAGGGCGTTGCCGAAGCTCAAGGACCCTGATCGATTACCCGATCCATCCACCGTCCGCCGCTGGTCGAGCGGTCTGGACTCGACCCAGCCGACTCTTTCCTTCCTCCGTCAGACCGTCACCCGTATAGCTCATTGGCTGGATCGTGGTGGTCGGACTGTTGACGAAGCAGGATTATTGGGGTCACTACACCAAACGTCAAAAATCGTACGCTAAGGGCTTCCTGAACTCTTCAGCTAGTGCTACTTCCGAAAGTGGGGTAGCTGCCTGAGTACAGTGGCTACTACAGGTTGTGGTTTGTGCTTTGAGTGCGAGAGCGTGAAGGGCGATATCGAGTGGGTGGCGTAACGACCGCGTGCTGAAGGAGGCGAAGGAAGAGCAATCCGCGCCGGCTGGAGTGGCGGCGATTGAAGCGGAAGGCGAATTCATTGAGATAGGCATCCAGATGCTCCGCGGTCACCGATCCCTGGTGTGTTCCGAGCAGCCAGCGTTTGAGGAGGGAAGCCACCTTGTGCACCCCGGGCATGGAAACATGGGCTGGGTCTCGGCTTTCGGAGATGCTGGTCGCGTGGTGTCTGTACCCTTGACGGGATAGCCCGTTGTAACCCTTCCATCCGTCGGTGCGCACTTCCGAGCCAGGTTCAACTGCGCCCGAAACAAAGGGAACCAGGCTGGCTCCTGACACGTCGTTGACGTGCTGCAAGCGCACGCGGCCGAACCCCTTGGGGGACAACACTTCGATGGCGACCGCCACGATAAACTTGCAGTCTGCGCCACGTCCGCGAATGCCTTGTGCGATACCGCCCACATAGGTTTCATCGGCCTCGACCGGACCGCACAAACGATCTCGCCCAGGCCGAACCATCGCCGTGCGCAGCTTCTGCAAGATCGTCCATGCTGTTTGATAGCTTCCCAGCCCCAGTAACCGCTGAAGCCCGAGTGCGCTTACTCCGTGTTTCTGATTGGTCATGTACCACGCCGCAGCAAACCACTGCTGAAGCGGGATTCGGCTGCGGTCGAAGATCGTACCCGCCGTAACCGACACCTTGCGCCCACATCCTGAGCAGGACCAGCGCCCATCGGTCATCCGCCAGCTCTTGGCGAACTCGCAATTTGGGCACCGAAATCCGGTAGCCCAACGCAACTGTTCCAGGTACGCAACACAGGCCTTCTCGTCGGCAAACCAGGAGAGAAACTCCTGCCATGTTCCCGGATATGGGGGATAAACTTCCGGAGATGACCGATCAGCAACCACTACCTGTAGAGTCTACTGTACTCAGGCAGCTACCCCACTCTTCCGAATAGGCGACCTCCAATCAGAACCCGGAGAAGGAACTATTCCTCTCGAAGTATTTGAAGAGGGTCCAGCAAGGATACTCGGCGGGCAGGCAAATAGCAGCCAAGCCAAGCCAAAAGACCCAAAGCGACGGCGCTCGCAGCCAAGGAAACCGGATCGTTTGGACTGGTTTCAAAGAGCAGAGAACGAATCATTCGGGCGAGAACGAGCGAGGCTACCGTTCCTGCTAGCAGGCCCGCGGCGATCGGTCGGGTCTCCAGCATGGTCACCCGGCGAATGAGGGACCCTGGCAAAGCTCCGAGCGCCAATCGGATCCCCAATTCACGCTCACGCTGACGCATATGATAGCTGACCACGCCGTAGATCCCGACTGCCGCCATGACCACCGCAAGAATGGCAAAGATCGTCATGAGCACGAGCGTAAATCGCTGGCGACTGACAGCCGCCGACATCGTCTGCTCCATCGTGCGCACGTCGGCTGCCGGTTGCTGAGCATCGACCCGGAGAATCGCTTGGCGTATCGCGCCAATGAGCTGTGCAGGTGGAGTCCTGGATCGGACGGCCCACGACATCGGAAGTACCCGATTCATCAGCGGAGTTAGGGTTTCTGGGATTTGCGCACGCGGAATAAAGACGGTGATACCGGCGGGTGTGTCGAGAGCCGTCTCGCGAACGTCTCCAACGATGCCTACGATGACGCGGGGCGCATCAGCGTACTCCGTACCAAGACCGCTGCCCAACTGAAGCTTCTGACCAATTGGGTCACGGTCCTGGAAGGCCTGCCGTGCCAGAGACGCATTGATGATAGCGACCGGGAGCGAATTCGGAGTGTCCGAATCCATAAAGCTCCGTCCGCGAATAAGTGGAATTCCGAGAACATGGAAGTATTTTGGACTCACCGGGCGATAGGCCGGGTTAATCGCGGCGGGCGGGGATTGCGCGAGCAGAATACCCGGCATATCGGGTCCGGCTTCTAGAGGCAAAGAGGTGGCGCTGGCCGCCGCGTCGATACCTGGAAGCGCATCGAGACGGGCCAAAATGTCACGCTCGAACGCCCACGACCGGGATGTGGTCGAGTAACGAGGTGGAATCGACATTTTGAATGTGAGAACGTTTCGCGAGTCAAATCCGGGAGCAACCCGCTCCAATCCAACAAAGCTGCGCATGAGAAGCAGGGCTCCGGTCAAGAGGATCAGGGACAAGGCTACTTCAGTGCCGATGAGAAGGTCTCGCCAGAGACGACCGACAGCATACGGTGTCTGGCGATAGCTTCCCGCCTTCAATGCGAGGTTCACATCCACTCGGCTTGCAAACATTGCCTGTGCCGCTCCGAAGACCGTTACCGTAAACGCGGAAAGAGCGATTGCGAATGCGATGACATTGAGATTGACGGAGATGTCCGTCGCGCGGGGCAGCCCGCTGGGTGACAGGTGGAGTAACAACGGGACTCCAATGACGGCCATCGGCAAACCGCACATGGCTCCAGCAAGAGCCAGCAGAATGCTTTCTGTGATCAGTTGGCGAGCCAGACGGAGACGTCCGGCGCCTAGAGCCGCGCGCACAGCCATTTCCTTGGTGCGGGCTGCGGCCCGTGAGATCTGCAGGTGCGCGACATTGACGCAGGCAATCAGCAGCAGGAGAGAGGTCGCGCCAAAAAGCGCCCAAAGCGCTGGGCGCGCATCCCCAAGAACGGCGTCTTGATATCGTCCCGCCTGGAAGCCGACTTCACCGTCATCAACAAGGTTGCCGTGGGTTACCTTGAATCGCGAAAACAGCGTCCCCAACTCGCTTCGCGCCTGGTCAAGTGTCACACCGGGTTTGAGCCGAGCCAGGAGCATGTAGTAGTGCCCAAGGTCGTTTGGAACCTGAGCGATCCGAGCGGGCATGAACATCTTCGTGTTCAGATGGAATCGAAACTCGGAAGGTAGAACACCAACCACGTTGCAGCTTTCCCCATTGATAGCGATTTGTTTGCGGATAATTGAGTGATCGCTTTGGTAACGGGTCCGCCAGAGACCGTCCGTGAGAACCACAGCGCACGTGCCGCCGGGGCGGTCCTCCTCAGACGTAAAAGCACGTCCTATGGCCGGGGCCACGCCGAGCACCCGGAAAAAATCAGCCGAAACGAAGGCGGTCGCCACCTGCTCCGGTTCGCTTCCGCCGGACAAGTTAACGCTGGAAGGGACCGGATCGTTCAACGCAAGCGACTCGAAGCTGTGGCTCCGCTCCTGAAGGTATCGAAACTGCGCAGCGCGAATGACTCGATAGTCGGGGCCGCCTTCATACATGCTGCTGACTTCCAAGATCCAATCCGGATGCGGATAAGCAAGCGGCCGCCAGAGAACACTGTCCACCACGGTGAAAATCGCCATCGTAGCACCGAGGCCAAGCGCGAGGGTTGCTATCGCTGAGATCGTGAAGCCTGGCGACTTGCGCATTTGGCGTAGTGCGAATCTCAGGTCCTGACCAAGATGCTCCAGGCGAAGCCATCCCCATGTTTCGCGGGTTACTTCCTTGACCAGCGGAACATTGCCGAACTCGCGCATCGCCGCTATCCGAGCCTGCGCCACCGACTCGCCTCTATTTACGCGTTCCTGAATGGCCATCTGGAGATGAGTCTGAATCTCTTCCTCCAACTCGTTCCTTCGATTCTCGAACAGCTTGGACATAAAATTCATGCTTCTCCTCCTTCCGGCTCGCGATCCATGATTGCCGTGACCGCATCTACAATCTGCTGCCAGCGATTAACTTCGGAAGCGAGTTGCTTCTTGCCCGCGGGAGTAATGCGATAAAACTTGGCCCTCTGATTGCTTTCGGTCTGCTTCCATTCCGACCGTAGCCAGCCTTGGCGTTCCAACCGATGAAGAGCCGGGTACAACGAACCGGTCTCCACCTGGAGAACCTCTCCGGAGTGCACGCGGAGAGCCTGCACCATGCCGTAACCATGCTGGGGCCCCCATTGCAAGGTCTTGAGGATAAGCATGTCAAGCGTGCCTTGGAGCAACTCAATCCGATTTTTGTATCCGTTCCTTCCGATCATAGGTGTAGACACTCTACTCCCTATGGATGGAGTGCGTCCACATCTTTGCAAGGCCAGCTGACGCAAATCTCCACCGCACCCATCGGGACCCGCGAACAGAGAATTCCAAGGTTTCCGAGTTGCAGTCGGATGACCGGAAGCGGCGCTGAATTGCTGCCGAGGTCATTGCGCAAACGAACGTTTGTGCAATAACTTCCAAACTGGCCCAAATCCCAGCGTTTCGAGTTGCAAAAAGGTATTGCAATGATAAAGTCATTGGCGATACCTTTCCGCAACTATGCTCATCGGCTACCTGCGCTATAAGCTCAGCCTGCGCGACCTGGTGGAGATGATGGCCGAGCGCGGGCTGCAACTTGCCCATACGACGATCATGCGCTGGGTGCAGCGGTATGTTTCTGAGTTTGAGAAGCGCTGGGTTCGCTATATGCGCCGAAGCGGCCGGTCGTGGCGGGTGGACGCGACGTATCTGAAGGTCCGTGGCCGCTGGATTTACCTATATCGTGGGGTAGACCGGGATGGCAGCACCGTCGATTTCCGGTTGAGCCCGAAGAGGGATGTGGCCGCCGCCAAGGCGTTCTTCCGTAAAGCGCTTCGCACCCAAGGACGCGCTCCTGTCAGCATTACTCTGGATAGCTATGCCGCGTCGCATCGCGCCGTACGTGAAATGCCTACTGAAAATAAAGCATGGAAGCAGAGCAAACTGCGATCGTCGAAATTCCTGAACAACCTGATCGAGCAGGATCATCGCGGGATCAAGTTCCGGACCAGGCCCATGCTCGGCTTCAAGAACTATGATTGCGCGGCCACGACGATCGCCGGCATCGAACTGCTCCGCCGCATCGGCAAGAACCAATTCTCGCTTCGTCCCTTGCGCGTCAAAGACCAGACTGCGCCTACCATCTGGAATGCTGTGCTCGCAGCATGAACCCGAGCCGGCCGAGAGGCCGTGCCATCCTGCCTCCAATATTTGCACCAGAGCCATTGCACGCACGTCACCGTAGGACGAGGGCTAGCTTGCCCATTTCCGAGGACTCCGAAGGACACCTACAGCGCAACTGCAGACCTCCGTGAAAGAAATGAACTGGACGCCTGAGTTCTCGAGGCGTTCCACAATCTCAAGCAGGTTACGGAGCGAGCGACCCAGACGGCGAGCCACTCGCCGATTTGTGTCTCACGAGATACGACGCCTCAATCTGCCGGTGCTTGTTTCTAATTAGGGGCGGGCTTTTCAAGACGGTCGATCACGATTACGTCCGCGCGAGCATTGCCCGCCTCTAATTTCAGTCCCAGTTGCTCTTGAATGGCGGTGAAAAGCGGCGGGGGCGCGTTGGCTGGATCGGTCGGTGGTGGAATTCTCTCAGTGATGGGGGTGAATTGCGACTCATCTGGTGTCCAACTAAGAGTGAAGTCATACCGTCCAGAAAGACCCGTCTCATCGACGACAGGTCGATCGAGCACTACGTTCTGGATCTGGGCAGCGAAGTCCTTTATGCCAGCGTTTCGACCAACAAGTTTGCCCCATTGGCCGGGGAAAAATACCATTGGCAGGGCCGACGGGTCGCCTTCGCTCCTATTAAGCTTTGCACCGCTGCGAACCAATCGCAACAGGTACACCGGGAGATCTCTGGTGTCCCGGTGATAACGGAGGTTGAAGCGGTCGGCCAGGAGTTTCTGAATCATCAGTTTCCATTGCGCAAGCGTTGGCTGAGTGTCGCCCTCGGCGAGACCCGTGATGTCGAATTCGTCCCTCCCTGTCCAATCAGGTGCACCTACGATCTGCCTGGGATGAAGCCCGTAGGCAAACGAGATGAGCATTTCCAGTTTTGTGTCGATGACTTCAAAACGGTGCCCATTGATAAACACACCGCTGCCCTTTGCCGAGGGCTTGCCTGGTTTGATGCTTGCGACTTCGAACTGCGGAAGGTCGGCAGAAGACTCATGCGAGCTGGATTCGACCCGCGCCTCGGCCTGACCGATGAGCCCAATCCACGCCGGGATGGCGATAACCAGGAAGGCCGCGACTGTAAGTAATGCGACCTTATGCGTGCCCAGCCTCTTCCCGGCGTGACCTTCCGCGATACGGATAATGCGATTCTTCAGATCGGCTCCCGAGATTCCCGAGATCATGAGTGGGGATGAATCCAAGCGACACTTGCAGACGTTGAGAATGCCCTGTGCGTAAACTTTCGCGTCATTCCCCGCCTGGAGCGCGGCTTCGTCGCAAGCCCCCTCGCGTTCTTCAATCAGGCGGGAGCCGATCCACCAAACCAAGGGATGAAACCAGAACATAGTCTCCACGACCATGTGGATTGCAAACAGCAGATTGTCTCGCCTGCGGACATGAAACATTTCATGCGCGATTACGGCTATTAATTGATCGTGCGAAAGATGCTCCCTGATGCTGAAGGGAAGCAGCAGCACGGGGTTGATGACGCCGCAAACGCCCGGCTCGGGCAGCGCCGAAGTAAGAAGCACTGGGACATCCGCAGGAATCCCACTCGGCAATGCGCGACGCACCACGAGGCAAATTCTTCGCCACCTGCGCCACCAGCGGGCTATCAAAATCAGCGAGCCACATGCCCAAATCATACCGATCATCACAAGCAGAACACTGGAGCCGCGCGTGTTTGTCGAAAAACCAAGTGAGGTGGGCGGTGTGGCAATGGTGGGCGCCAAGGGTATTCGCGCGAGCATGACGAGGACTGCGGATTCTCGAATCGGAGCCGCGACCATCCGACGAAACCACTCTCCGGCGTCCACAAGAATTGAAAACGGCAGGAGAAACTTTGCGGACGCTAGAAACCAAATCCAAAATCGCACGCCTGGACGATTCGAACGCAACGCACGTGTGAGCATCCAGGCAACAAGAACCACTAATGTCGATTGCGCGAGATGGCCCACGAGTCCCGCGATAGGGACGTGTCCGGAGACATTCATGGCCGGCGCTCCTTTTTTTTCAGAGGTGTCTGTAGAGCCTTTTCGGCTTCCTTGATGTCCTCGAGAGACAGCCTTCCCGTGTCGATCAGGTGCGCCATGATGGGTCGCGAGCTCTCCCCGATTACATCCAGAAGGTCGTCGATCAATCGGCGTTGCGCGTATTCGCGCGAAACCGAAGCCGCGAAGATGTCGCAATTCGATATACGTTTAAGCCGGTGTACCGCACCCTTGCCCTCCATGCGATAGATGGTGGTTTGAACGGTGGTGTATGCCGGTCGTCCCTTCGCTGGAAACGCCTCCTGAATCTCACGGATTGAGGCTGCGCCTTGGGCCCAAAGCGCTTCCATGATCTGAAATTCAAGCTTTGATAATTTGGGAACCGACACTCGGGATTCTCCTATATGTATAGGTGTTTCTACTATACGTGTATGTGGCGAGTCAAGACAGTTCCAAGGCAGTTCGTCACAAATGACTGACAGGTGCCACTGAATGCCGCGGGGGCAGATCGCCAGAGTGAATTCCATCCCGTTCACTAACTCCTCCGCAACAAGGGTGGAAGGAAGTGAGACCGCGTTTAATGGACTCGGATCGCTACCGCCGCGTATGGTCCCATGATTGAAGAGATCGATCGTTCGCTCCGTGGCGACCAACTGACCAGGGTCTGACTGGATTCCTCTCTTGACCACGTTCGGCTCGGACTTCCGGACGAGCGATTTCACTCCGAAAAGGCCGATTGCCACGAGCAAGCAGGCGATACCCCCAAGCAAGAATTCTGCGCCGGGTTCCGGTCGAATCGGGGATCTGGACATGACCCCGAGGTCATATCCGCAAATGCCGGTGATTCTCGCAGCAGTGGCATTTTGTCGCGCTTACTTGTATGCCTCCTCCGTAGTTAACTTCTGGCTTTGCGGAACCTACGAAGTCGCTCACAAATCAAAAGTTGAATCGAACGGAGAAAATTTCCGAGCGCGTGTCCAACGGCAGCGTCTTTCACTACAGGCGCTGTTCCGTCTGTGAAGTCCAGAGATCGGAGGAGGGACTGCGCAAATGCGAATTGCAAAAGCACCGGTCGGCCTTGTGTTCTGCTTATTGGCGCTCCCGATCGTATTCGGGTTGGATGTTGCCGCTGCAGCTCAGACGCCGTCCCCAACTCGGAGTAATAGGCCTCCATTAGTCGGGACGCAGTGGAGACTCATGAGTCTGAGTGAAAGACCCTTTCTGCACATGGCTTTTAGATCCTACTTCACGCTCAAACAGGCCACAGGTGCGAGCGGGCAAATTGTGAACGCGTCGGCGATGGATGTAACGAGCTTTGGGGAACATATGAATCGAACGGAAGCTCTTTGCGCTTTCAGGCATTGAACGCAACTGGCGTCTTCTGTTTGCCTTCTGTTCCAATAGAAAGACCCGCAGCTACTTACCAGTCCGATCTGTTTTTGAAGGCACTTCACGAAACGTACAGCTTCAGGATTCGTGGCACAACTCTCCAACTGTTGGATCAAAAAGGGGCGGATTCTAGCTCGATTCGAGCCCACAATAGGAAGTAATGACAGAGTGTAAGCAGGGATGCGATTTCTCGTTCAAGTTCTACAGTCGTGGGCAGTAGGGACATGGGCCCAAGTACATTTCCGAGCGGACGGTGATTCGACGAGAATATGGACCTCGGGCATTTGAGGTACCCACAGAGCCCCACAACTCATGAAAGTCTGCTTACCCGGCTAAGAATGGTTTGGAATTTTGGGAATCACGTTCTTTTCGGGGGCCCATCGATGTGGATTGACCGGCAAGATCTCCTTTATTCGATCCGTTCGGCACGGCGTGCGCCGCTGCTTTCAATCATCGCGATCGTAGCCTTGTCTCTCGGCATAGGGCTCAACGCCGGGGTATTCACCTTGTTGAATGCGCTGTTCCTGAATCCACCAACAGAGAACGATCCAGCTAGCTTCGTCCAGGTCTATCCAAAATACGAGGGCTGGTTTACCGGGGCCGCCCAATACTCTTCATTTACTACTGAAGACTATGACGCCGTTCGCACACATGCGACCACGCTGCAAGATGTTGCGGCCTGGCAGCATAGCGGGGCAATTCTCGAGCAGGAACACATGGGAATCCCAGCCGTGCTCGTGACCTGCAACTACTTTCATATACTCGGAATTGATCGCCCGCTTTTAGGCCGCATCCTCACTCCCCAGGAATGCGAGCGCGGCACTGCCGCCCAAGTTGTCTTGTTGAGCGAGCCTTTGTGGAGGAGCCGATTCGGCGCCAATCCGCATATTCTGGGCGAGACCATCCACCTCAACGCCTTGCCTTTCACTGTCATCGGAGTCGTGTCAGACCCTGCTAATGCTCGCATATCCGGAGTGTATGCTCCCTACACGGTTGAGCCCCTATTCGATCACCTGGTCGCCAGCCGGCTCACCGATCCGGATGCGCCATGGCTCGAAATCGCGGCACGGTTGCGTCCAGGATACTCGCGCGCGGACGCACAGGCAGAGCTAACAACCATCCTTCGCCAACAGGACCGCGCCTACGTGGAGCGCAAGGTCACCTCCTTCAATCGCAAAACCTCGGTAGAGCTGACCAACGGGTCATTCATCCAGGATCCTGCGTACCGCGACACGTTTCCTGTGCTGATCGCGTTGATCCTGGGACCCCTCTCTCTCGTGCTGCTGCTAGCTTGCAGCAACGTGACCATGCTCTTTCTCTCCCGGTCGGTGGTGCGTCGCGGTGAAATCGCGCTACGTCTCGCGCTGGGCGTCGGCCGCACGCGGCTTCTCCGCATGCTGTTGCTGGAGAGCTTTCTGACAGCCCTGATCGCCGGGTTGCTCAGTATCGCCATGGCGTACCGCATCCCGCACGTGATCATAAACGTTGCCAACCCAGCCGGTTCTGGTCTTGCCCCGCTCATGCGCCCCAACTGGCATGTCTTTGGCTACCTCGCTGCCCTTGTGGCCATAGCTACGATTGCTTCTTCGCTCGCCCCGATACACGCCGCTTGGAAATTGGATCTGGTGACCGCGCTGAAGGGGCGCGAGGGTACAGCCACCATGCGGTCGCGGATCAACGCCACTATGATCGTCGCGCAAATCGCGATGAGCTTTGTCCTGCTGACTGCCGCGGTTCTTTTTGCGCGCTTGCCCAGCATCGTGACCGCCTTGGACCCGGGATTCGAAACCCGGCAAACCCTCTCGGTTCCTCTGGCAATCGACACGTCTCCGCATAATCGCGCCGCTGCGCTGAGCTTGTATCGCGCTCTTGAAGCACGCATCCGAACCATTCCGGGGGTGCGGTCGCTGAGCTACGAAACCCTATATCCGTTCGAAAAGACGCCTCCAAGCGAGATTCGGCTCCCACGAGAAGAGAAGGGCCAGGGCCAGCCGGCAACCATCGACAATGTCTCTACCGACTTCTTTTCCACGTTCGGCATACGCATGATGGCGGGGCGATCCTTTGTTTCTTCCGATTCAGCTTCGACAACTGCAACCTCCGTCGCCGTGGTCTCGCAGGCTTTCGCCAGGCAGTTCTGGCCCGGCGAGGACCCAATCGGCAAGATCGTCGTCACTCCCGAGGACAAACGTTATACGGTAATCGGAGTGGCGGCCGACACTCGTTCAGAACGCTTCGGGATTCTCGATGGCCCGCGTCTCTACACTCTGCGCGATCCGTCCGCGCTCGATGGGCAAATGTATGTGCGCTTCACCGGAGGCGCCGCCTCTATGGAAAGGGTCGTCTTTGATGTGGTGAAGAGTCTCGACCGAAACCAAGTAATGACACCGCAAACCATTTGGGAACAGCTAGATTCCGCTGCCGATAAGCTGCGTTCTCTCGCGCACATCATCGTCGCCATGGCGTTGATCGCTGTGCTCCTGGCCGTCACCGGAATCTACGGAGTTCTCTCCTTCGCAATCAACCAGCGCAGGCGCGAATTCGGCATTCGCATGGCGCTGGGCGCGAATCGCCACAAAATCTTCCGGTCGATTCTGCTCTATGGAGGCCGGCAGATCGCCATCGGACTTGCCTGTGGCTTTGCACTTGCCGAACCTGTCGTGTGGGCATTTGCTCATTTGATTAAGAACTCGCCATTCCCATTTCGAAGCTTTGACGGATCGGCGTTCAGCATAGCGTCCGTCTTGCTTGTCTCCGTTTCGTTTGCAGGAATGTGGCTGCCCGCCCTGCGCGCTACGCACGTCGATCCGATGAAAGCACTGAGAACGGAATAGCATATCGTCCTTTCCGGTCAAGTCGCGGATACTTCTCCAATCCGGACCCAGTGACGCCCTATCTTTTCATAGGCGCCGCACTCGGCGTGGCGGCCTCGTACGGAATCCTGGCCGGCATCAAGGTCCTGCTGCCTCAATATGCCTTCGCACCGGAGGTCGTCATCCGCATCAATCTCCCCGTGCTCCTGTTCAGTGTCGCGATCGCGCTGGCCACCGGGATTCTCTTCGGGTTGTGGCCTGCGCTGCAACTGTCGCGCACCCAGACCGGGCAGGCCATGCAATCGAACGCACGCCGGATGGCGGGCAGTGTTCACGGGCGACGGGCCCATACCCTTCTGGTCGGCGGGCAGATCGCCCTCACCCTGCTGCTGCTTGCGGCAGCAGGCTCGGCAATGAAGGGTTTCACCCGGCTGATGCACGAGCCCTTGGGCTACGCATGATGTCATGTCGGTTGGACTGCCTCTGCACCAGAACACCTATACGTCCTGGGCCGGACGCGGTGCCTATTTTGAGCAGCTTCGCGCCCGCATCGCCGAAACGCCCGGGGTAACCTCCGCTGCTGTCTCCACCAGTGGCACGCCGCCCGAAAATAACTGGAACGGACGTTTCGAGATTCTGGGCAGGCCTGCAAGCGAGGAGCAACTGGCGCTGATTCAACTGGTGAGCCCGGAGTTTTTCGCCACGTTGCGCATCCCACTGCTGCAAGGGCGAATCTGGGATGCGACGGAGAACCGCAATGGCGCACATTTAGCCGTCATCAACCGGACCATGGCGAAACTCTATTTTCCCAATGGGGACGCGATCGGCCACTCCATAAAATTTCCGACCATTGAGGACAATCCACCCTTAAGCTACGCCGCCGAAAAGGCCGCGCAATCGTGGTTGCAGATCGTAGGGATCGTCGAGGACAACCTGAACAGCGGCCTTCGTAAACCTGTCCGGCCCGCAGCCTTCGTGCCTTACACCCTTTGGCTGGTCAACTTCACCCAGATTCTGGTGCGGACCCAGACTCCCTCTGGCACGATGGTTCGGCCCATCCTCGCACAGGTGCATTCGGTGAATCCCGAACAGCAGACCCTCGCCGGAGCTCGGGACCTGAGCACCTGGATCACCGACTCTGAGGAGTGGCAGAATGAGCATCTCACGGCCTGGATCTTTGGCATCTTTGCAGGTCTTGCTCTGGTGCTGGCAGCAATCGGCCTCTATAGAGTGGTCTCCTATACTGTGGCGCAGCGAACCAACGAGTTCGGCATTCGCATGGCCCTGGGTGCCACGCGTGGACACGTTCTGCGACTCGTCTACTCATCGACCCTGGTGAGTGTCGGCGGAGGAATCACCGCGGGTATTGCACTTTCTATCGGGTTGAACTCTGTTCTTACCAGGTGGGCCGAAGGAAATACACGTGATCCGGTCATTCTGCTGGTGGGCATAGTCATGTTGGGGTTAGTATCTGGGCTCGCGTGCACACTTCCGGCGCGGCACGCGACCAGGGTCGATCCTTTGACAGCTTTGCGCTGCGAGTAGCCGCCCACCGGTTCGGGTTGCCGACGGAACCTGTACCGATCTAAGGTCAAGCTCATTCACCATTCGATTCGTTTGAGGTTATGGACGGCATCAAAATGCCTTTCCTGGCTCATGAGCGGGAGCCGATGTTGGCGGGAGAGAGCGGTGAGCCAGAGATCGTTTGAGGAAATGGGCTTGCCGGCATCTTTTTGAGTAGAACTGAAACGATGGCGTCCCATCCGTCAGCGCCAGTGTAAACCGGCCCTTGCCGTTACGGTCCTTGCGGTTAGAAGATGTCAAAAACGGTCGTTTCCGCAATGCGCTGGTAGGCCCCTCTTCGATTTGATTGCTTCATTTCTGTCGCCGAGTGTGAAATCGAGACATGCGCCCGGCCGACCGGTGCTCGATGCGTGTGTTGCCCTGAAGTCAACAGTCGGAATTCGAATTGCTTGGATCGCTGGACACTAGCCGGCTAGCGGGGAGTAATCTGGTTCTAGAACCGCTATTTAAATTGTGATTTGAATGGGCACACGGCTTACGGGCACCAGCGCTGAAGTCGCTCGTTCGTGAGTTCGCTTGGGGTGTTCTCGCGGGATTGATAGCGGCGGCACTGTTACCGGCAGGGCGAACTTGGATCCTCAAGTCTTGTGGGCCCATTCTCGGTGATGTCTCGGCGCTGATTCCAATTGCGGTGCTAGCTATTTTGACGCTCATCTTCCCAAGCTTCTCACACGGAACAAAATGCCTATTCTGATCCTGGAAGGCGAGTTTAGTTCGGGGGACCAGCCTAGTCTGGGCCGTGGCAACCTTATTTATTGGGCGGTACTCTTGTGCATCGTCGCAGGCCTCGTCTTTCACCGAGATCGTTCAAGCCCAGTGCAAGCGGGAGCAATACAGCGCGACTGAGATAGCCAGTTGGGTACCGCGCATTTCAAGGAGCAATCTCTCGGAAATTGTAGTTAAATCGCGGAAAAGTATTGAAACATATAGCGACGCAATCCGCGATTTCAGTGCAGCGCGACAATAGCCTCCCAGTTCACAGTTTTCTTCACATGAGCTCTTTAGCGAGAGTATGGAGCCGCTGCTTGCAGCGAATTCCATCTCGCAAAGGAGTCTCCATGACCTCTCTTCGCCGACGGCTGATCGAGGACATGCAAGTACGGAACCTCGCACTCAACACGCAACGGTCGTATGTGGAACAGGTCTCGCGATTCGCACGCCATTTCAACAAGTCCCCGGAACTGTTAGGGCCAGAGGAAATACGCGCCTACCAGAAGCGGGTCTGTGGGCGGAGAGGTTGTCGAGGATGATGTGAATCTGCTGCTTGGCCGGCCAGTGAGCAACGACTTCTTCGAGGAACGGTAATCGCCAGGATCGACTCTTTCTCAAGAGCACCCTCTAACCTCGTGGTACTTGATGAACAGAAGCTCTCTAATCACTACTGGCATTTGCTACTTTGCGCTGCCTGCTTCCTCCTTGCCGATTGGTTTCAAGTTTGGGCTCAGGTAATCGTCTTGAATTCATCACAGGCCAAATTATGGCGTGACAGTAAAGTTAACACTCACCGGTTGCGCCGTCTGGTAGTTGCCCTGCGCAGCATACGTGATGGTTAACACGTCGCTGCCGACAGGTGGGCTTGCGATGGTCACTGTTGCCAGCCCGTTCTTGAGCGTTACCTTGCTGCCGGTTCCATTATTCAATGCATAGCCAAGCGTTCCGCTGACCGGGAACAGTCCGGCGCTGGCCTTTGCTTCGCAGTTCAGTGACTGGCCCGCCTTGCGCGTCGTGCTACTGCAACTGAGTTTCAGCGTTA
>Ga0206794_1175_pt1 | contig 15083 bp, 14 predicted proteins | sample Alteio_BWOrgCont_70_FD_152877 | JGI IMG/M metagenome (GOLD analysis project Ga0206794, IMG submission 152877) | Enriched cells from forest soil in Barre Woods Harvard Forest LTER site, Petersham, Massachusetts, United States -... | ecosystem: Environmental > Terrestrial > Soil > Temperate forest >...
CGGTGACTATCTGGGCGGAGGTATTGGCGGGCAGGTCGAGATCGAGCGTAACAGGGAGACCGGTTTTGACCATGGAAGCGTACTCGGCGGGCGAGAGCTCGGCGGCTTCGCGGTTTGCCTGCCAGTTGAGGGCGGTGCCATCTTCGCCGTAGGCCTTGACTCCGATGAGAAGCTTGGCGATACGATCGCCGTTTGGTGCCTGGCCGAATGCAACATCCTGGGCGCGAATGGTGAAGGAGATGGTGTACCGCGTGAAAGGACTTTTGACCTGCGCATTCTGGCCGGCGCGTTCGCTGCCGTGGTCCGCGCTGGGTGCGGCCGCCACGCCGTAGAAGATGCCGGTGGCGTTGGGCAGGCCGAGTTGGAGCAGAGGCGCGATGGGATCCTCCGCCGGCGCATCATCGGTTGAGGCGGAGTCTGCGTTATAGCCCTGGCGATAGGCGAGCTTGTATTTACCGCCGGCAACCTTGACGTCGATGCGGCGGAAGCCGAAGTCGGTCGCGGTATCCGTGGGCATGTAGCCGACCGTGTAGTACACGTCGCTCTCGTGGACGATGCGGCGGAGTGCGGCATCGATGTCGTTGGTGGTGAAGGCGCGGCCGCCGGTGGAGCTCGCGAGCTGCTCCATGCTGGTGAGCTCCGAGGCGGAATTCAACGATTCGGCGGCCAACGCTCCGGTGCCATTGCTGCCTCCCGCGCGTCCGGAACCACCGGAATCAGCAAGGCCGACGTTCGAAGACATGACGCCCGCGCCGCTAACGGGGTAGACGGCGACCTTGGAGAGGGTGAACAAGTTTGCCGTCCGCTCCACATGGTTGATGTAGCCGGGGAGATTGGGATTGTTCTTGAGCTGGTCAAGCTGGGCGGACGTGGGGAAGAATACGACGGGAAACGAGCTGGCAAACCAGACCAGATTCTTGCGTCCGGGAATGCCCTGGAGATAGCGGGCGAGCGCGTTGAGGGCTTCGAAGGTCATCGAGGCGCGGGCGCCGAAGCTGTAGGCGTGGGCGTTGGTCTGAGCCCCCTGCAGGGCTGCGGCGCCGTTGGAGCGCATGGCCTGCAGGGTGGCGATTGCGTCGGCATCGTCGGCGTTGTCGCTGCGGGTCTGGGCCATGGCGTCGCGCCTGGCTTCCTTGCGGCTGACGGCGGCGAGCAGCGCGGCGGCATCGGAGGTGAATCCCTGCAGAAGATGCAGACTGGAGCCGAGCGAAAAGACGGCAACCTGGGTCCCCGAATCCATCTTGCGCAGGTACGAGAGCACCTGTTCGCGGACGAAGACCTGGTCCTGGGGCTCGGTGTTGAGGGAGTCGAGAAGGAAGACGTAGAGCGCGGCCGACGGCGCGGCCGTGGAGACGTTGGTCACGGCTCCGGGCGGCATCGGGGGCATCGCGGGCTGCGCGACGGGCGCGGATGCGCTTGCGGAGTGTTCCTCGAAAAAGTCGATGGTGCGAGGCTTGCCGTCTTCGGCGATCGAGAAATCGGATTGCGGAAGGCCGGGGACAGGATCGCCGTTTCGTTTGTTGACCACCACATCGACCAGAACCTGGCGCGCGCTGGTGCGGAAGACGGGCACGTCGGGGATGTCGGGATTCGCAGAGTTCGCGGGCGCGGGCTGCGGCGGCTGACTAGACGCCGGTAGCGATGCCGCGGCCGGGGGCGGAGCGGATTCGGCAATGCTTTGTGCGGGCTGTGGGGCTGGCTGGGATTCAGGCGCGGGAAGATTCGCCAAATTCGCAGCGGCGCGTGTGGAGGACGCAGCCTGTGAACTGCTTTGCGCGGGGGACGGCCCGGGGGGTGCCGCCGCAACAGGAGAGGAGCTTGCTTCTTCTGTTTGCTTTGAACCGTTCCCGTTCGGAGCGGGAGCGGGCTGGTGCTCAAAGTTCGCCGCTTCGCTCTCGGTCAGCACGCGGGCATCCGTGCGGAAGACGTGATAGTTCTCGAAAACCACATCGTTCAGAGATGTCTGAAAGGCCCGCGTTACTGCAAGCCAGGAGCAGCTCTCGACCCCGCCAGCCCCACGGATAAAGAGATAATGCCCAAGCGAAGAGGTGACACTCTTGATAGGCAAGAAGTAGGGTTTGCCGCCGATACTGACCTGTCCGTATTCCACTTCAATGCCAGATCTGGAGGGGGCGAATTCATCCGGTTTCAGGTCCGCCAGCAGGATCAGTCGAAGGATGGTTCCGCTGGCAGGGTCGACGGCCATCTCTCCGTGATAGGCGACCACCTTGCTGAAGGTCTGTTTCGTGATGTTGCAAGGGGCTGGATCGATAGGAACGGAGTCGTAGGTAAGTGTGTAATGAGACTTTTCCTTTGGTACCTCATAACTGAAAACAGCCTGGAGACCGGATTGGCCCTGCTCCCAGTGGCTGAACGCCAACTTGCTGCGCGCAGCATCCACCAGCACCGTGCCAAGGATCGGTCCAAACACACCCGCGGTGTCCAGGTTTCGCACCAGCGGATCTAATTTGGTCTTCTCCAAAACCTCGTGGCCGTCACGGAAAGACACGGTGACCTTGGAGTCGCCGACCAGGTGAATGGGCTGGTAGGCAGCGTTTGGGTTGATGTCGCCAGCGCCGATATCCAGTTTCACTGCCGGCGTGTCTTCAAAACTACGGGTAACCCGTGTGGCATAGAAATTCGGCAACTGGTGAAGTGTCTGCGTGACGTAATTCACGGTCAGAGCCAGAGTCTTCTGTTGCGTGGTAAGGTCCGGGGGGGATTGGCTGGGAATCTCCGCTGCAGGAGGATCGAGGAAGGCCGACGCATCCGCCGGAATCATCAGCGCCTGCCGCGATTTCTCGCCCGGCAGGTCCGTTTCCAGGCGGTCGAGCTTTGCCGTGCTCAACCGTTCGGTCAATTCCAGATCCGACAGTTGCATGGCAACTTCCGCATCCGGCAAACCGTGTGCCGCGGCCAGCGTCTGCTCCAACCGGTCAACCGTGACCTGTTTTGCCCCATATGCCGGCAGCACGAACCCAGCCAAAGTGAGCAAAACTGCCAGCGCGCGCATCTCGACCTCTTAGTAAAGAACAATCTTGCCACTTTTATCTTCGACGGCCAAAGTTGTTCGTCCGGTTTCGTGCTGGAGCTTCTCCTGGATTCAGGACCACTCGCCACAGGAGGGCCGTCTTGCGTCGGGTTTGCCGAGAATTAAGCCATCCTGCCGCAAACTGTTAGTTGGAGATATCTGAATGCTCGGCGTCACGGTATCGGCAATGCACACAGCTCAAAATCTTCCGAAATCTGTTCCCGTCGGGGCTTCTTTTCGCTCTTTGTTCTCCCTTAAGGAGGCACCCCACCCACCCCCTATGTAGATTTGCTTTTCTTTCGCTTGTGGGGATTTTTGAGCATATTCTAAATGCTTTACGAGCCAAATTTACGAATGAAACAGAATTTTCTGTTACATTAGCTCCATTTTCGCCGGGTCAAACGGATCACCTCTCTATGCCGCGACCGTGGCCACGAAACTGCATAAGGGCAGTCAACCGCGACAGTTCCATCCGAACGGCAAGAAATCCAGGCTAACTCTTGGCGTCCTCGAACTCTTCGTGCCAGGCCATCTGGATGGCCTCGAGCCGCGACTCGTTGGATTTCGATGGGTCGTCGGCGAAGCCTTCCAATTCGGTAACGTAACGGAGCAGATCTGTGAAGCGGACCGTCAAAGGATCAAGATCGGGAAACTTCTCCTGCAACTGAATGCCGATCTCCTCGGCATCGGTCCAATGGATTTCACGCGGCATTCGTAGCGCTCCTTTGTTCGACAGACTCTGGACAGATTCTGACCACGCAGTTCGGGGATTACTTGTTTTCCGCCATGGCCAGCGGTTTGCCTTCCGATGTGTAGTTGCGGTTCCACTTGGGAATCTCGACCACGTAGTTGCCCGGACGCGTGATAACCGCCTGGCACCCGAGCCGCGAATTCAACTGCTGGTCGGCGGCCATGTCCATGCGATCCAACTCATCATCGTCCGCCGGGCTGATTCCGTCCTGGTCCTTGATCCACAAATGGCAGGTGGTGCAGGCGCATACGCCTCCGCACGCGTGGTCGAGGAAGACATCGAAATTCTCGGCCACGTCGAGAAACGACATGGGTTTGCCATGATGTTCGTAAGGCATGGTGCCGAATTCAAATTCGACCGTCTTTCCTTCGGGCATGAAGGTGACGCGGACCAGCTTGTCTGGTGGAATCTCTTTCTTGGCTACTTCACTCATACCGAGTACCTCAGCGCTAACTCGCTAACTTGGCTGACTTGCTGATTGCTGCTGACAGCTCGCGCCGCTGCCTGCGCTGCTACTTGAACTCTGCCGGCGCCATGGGGTGGGGCGCGGTTACCTCGTCGCCCAGTTCCTCGCCGGCGGCCTCCATCGTTTTGCCGCGAATCGCGGTGGAGACCGCGGCTTCCATCATCAGTTCCGCAAAATGCCGCGTCGCCTGGTCAAGTGCGACGGTCGCTTCACGGATCGCGGCCTGATCGTCGCCTTGCTTCACCTCGGCGAGGTAGTCGCGGGCTATTGCAATGGCAGAACGCTCGCCGTCGCTCAGCTGCGGCCAGGCCGGGCTCTCCGGAGCGTGGTCGACTGCAGCAAGAATCGTCTCTGCTTCGTTGCGGGCCTCGATCAGCAACCGCTTGGCGAAATCTTCTTCGGCATGATCGAACGAATCGAGGATCATGCTCTCGACCTGCTCGTCCGTCAATCCATAAGTCGGCTTGACTTCGATTTGCGCAGCCGTGCCGCTGCGCTGTTCGCGCGCCGAGACCTGCAGTATGCCGTCGGCATCGATCAGAAAACGCACTTCGATGCGGGGCAGCCCGGCGCTCATGGGCGGAATGCCCTTGAGATCAAACCGCGCCAATGACCGGCAATCGGCGGCCAGTTCCCGTTCGCCCTGCACCACATGAATGGCCACGTTGGTTTGTCCGTCGACTCCGGTCGTGAAGTGCTCGGTGGCCGAAGCGGGAACGGTGGAGTTGCGCTGGATGATGCGCGCCACCGTCCCACCAAGCGCCTCAATGCCGAGCGAAAGCGGAGTCACATCGAGCAGCAGCATCTCTTCGGTCGTCGTTGAGGTGCCGGCCAGGATATCCGCCTGCACAGCCGCACCCAGCGCCACGACCTCATCGGGATTCAGTTCAATGTGCGGAGTCTTGCCGCGCGCGCCCAGGTGAAACAGATCGTCGACCAGTTGCCGCACCGCCGGAATGCGCGTGGATCCGCCCACCAGCACGACCTCATCGATTTGCTCGGGAATGAGCCCTGCGTCAAGCATGGCCTGCTTGCAGGGGCCCACCGTGCGATCGAGAACCGGCTCAATCATGGTCTCGAAGACGTCGCGCGGAATCTCGCGCTGGTAGCGGTCGCCATTCGGCAGTTCAATATCGAAGTGCGCAACCGGCTGGCTGGAAAGCTGAACCTTGGCATCAATCGCCGCCTTGCGCAGAGCCTGCACCGCCCCGGCATGCGTACGCAGATCAACTCCGTGCTCGGCATGAATTTCATCCAGCGCAATGGCCAGCAGCAGGTTGTCAATATCGTCACCGCCCAGGTGCGTGTCCCCGTTGGTGGATTGCACTTCGAAGATGCCGTCGCGCAACTTGAGGATGGAGATGTCGAAGGTGCCGCCTCCAAGATCGTAAACGGCGATGGTGCCTTCCTTGCGGCGGTCGAGACCGTACGCGAGTGCGGCCGCGGTGGGCTCGTTCACCAACCGCAGGACATCGAGGCCGGCCATGCGGCCCGCGTCCTTGGTGGCCTGGCGCTGGGCGTCGTTGAAGTAGGCGGGTACCGTGATAACGGCCTGGGTCACAGGCGTGCCGAAGAACCGCTCGGCGTTGCGCTTCAGCTGGCGGAGAATGTAGGCGGAAATCTCCGGCGGCGTGAACCGCAACTCCCCAAGCTGGATGCGCGGAACCTCACCTTCCTCCACGTCGTCGGCAAGACGAAATGGGAACAGCGTCAATTCGTTCTGAACTTCGGCGAGGCCCCGTCCCATGAGGCGTTTCACAGAGTAGATCACGCGCTCCGGCCGTTCGATGAGCGCCTTGCGCGCACTATTGCCTACCGTGACGGTAGGCCGCCCGCCATCCGCGGGGATAGGATCGAGCGCGACCACCGACGGCACTAGATTCAAGCCGTCCACCCCGGGGATCACCACCGGTTTGTCGCCTTCCATATATGCGACCAGGGAATTCGTGGTTCCGAGGTCAATTCCGACTACGCGTCCTTCCGCCATGATCTCCCTTGTATGCGAGCGCCTTCAGAGTCTACGGGCGCCAATCTTTTGCCGGCCGCCTTCGGTACGTCTGAAGTAGCGTCCTGATACAAAGCTATGGTTGCCGACAGGCTTTATCTGCCTCGCTCCGTCGAAACGGTGCCGCCAGTGCCGTCCAGCGTCTCCGTTACATCGCGCACCAGGTTGCTGAGATAACGCCGCCTGTCCAGCAAGGCCACCATTTCGTTTTGCGCGTCCTGACGTGCCGCAGCGTCGCCGTCATCCCACGCTTTCCACTGTGTGTGCAAATCGTGATCGACGGCATCGCGCAGCCTATCGTATTTCTCCTTAGCCGCGGACAGACTCTGTTTGAGAGCAGGATCTTCTTCACCCAACTCGTGAGCCATGCGCATCTCTTCCAGTTGCATGTTCAGGTCGAAGACCTCTTCGAGTAAATCGGCAGGCACACGCGAGGCACCCATTTCAGCTTCGCGCCGGTTCTTGCCGCTGTGTTCTTCGCCGATTTCAGCGCCGTGCAGCTTGAGCAGATATTCCGTGCGATGAATGGGGTCTTTGAGTGTGCGATAGGCGTCATTCAGGAGGGCCGTATCGGCGAGGCTCCATTCTTTTTCATTGTGCTCGGCGCGCGCGAATCGGTCCGGATGCAGCTTGCGACTGAGGCGATGAAATTCCGTCTCCAGCGCTGGCAGATCGAGATTCAGCCTCGGCTCCAGTCTAAAGACGGAGAAGAAGTCACCGCCCGGAGGAGGCTGAATCTTGCTGCAGTGGGGGCAGAACAGAGTGGAATCGTTGTGGGCTACCGAACAAGACCAACAGGCAACGGGAACCGCGGAATCGATTACCTTCAACATTGTCTCAACCTTGCTTACAAAAAGATCGCTACGACGAGAAGGATGAACCGCAACCGCAGGACCGCGTGGAATTCGGATTGATGAAATTGAAGCCCTGCCGCATCAGCGTTTCTTCGTAGTCCAGCGTCATGCCGTGCAGATAAAGGAATGACTTGGGGTCGACGAAGACGCGTACTCCGTCGAACTCGTAAATCCGATCGCGTTCGCGCGGGTGGGTGTCGAACTTGATGGCGTAGGACAAGCCCGAGCAGCCTCCGCCGGATACGCCGAGGCGCAGCCCTCCGTCCTCCGGTGAGATGCCTTCCTTCTCCATCGCCGTTCGAATGCGCCTCACTGCGCGTTCGGTCACTTGCAAGCCCTGAGGCGCCTGCGACGCGGTAGGCTGCGGCTTTGACACCTGCGGCTGCGCTGCAAATGCCCCTTGCGCGGGCTTCGTTTCGATTGTCACCATGTTTGACATGTTTTCCGTTTCATCTGCCCGTGCGGCCGCACTCCGCAAATTCCAGAGTGACCGGCCGTGCCGGACCAGTCTTACTGCGCTGCCTGAACCGCTGCCGGAGCAGCTTCAGAAACGCCGTTCTTCTTCTTCCAGTCGCCGATCGCGGCGCGAATCGCGTCCTCGGCCAGCACCGAGCAGTGGATCTTTACCGGCGGCAGCGAGAGTTCCTTCACGATGTCGGTGTTCTTGATCGTCAGAGCCTCTTCGACCTTGCGGCCCTTGATCCACTCGGTGGCCAGCGAAGAACTGGCAATGGCCGAGCCGCAGCCGAACGTCTTGAACTTGGCCTCTTCGATCACCTGCGTCTCAGGATTCACGCGAATCTGCAGACGCATCACGTCGCCGCACTCCGGCGCGCCCACCAAGCCCGTGCCCACATCGCCCGAAGTCTTGTCCAGTGTGCCCACGTTGCGCGGATTGTTATAGTGGTCGATCACTCTGTCGCTATATGCCATTGTCCGTTCTCCTCGTGCGGGGAAGCCGCATCCGTTCTTTTGATTCGGCAGGCTGGCCTGCCGATGCTTCTCGTTTACTAGTGCGCCTGCCACTCGATCTTGGTCAGGTCAATGCCTTCCTTCACCATCTCGTAAAGTGGCGAAAGTTCGCGCAGTTTCTGCACGATATCGATTACTTTGGCGGCAACATAGTCAACTTCCGCCTGCGTGTTGAACCGGCCCAGCCCAAAGCGAATGGAACTGTGGGCTACATCATCGCCCAAGCCCAGCGCCTTGAGCACATAAGAGGGCTCAAGCGTGGCCGATGTGCAGGCAGAGCCGCTGGAAACGGCCACATCGTTGATCCCCATCAGCAGCGACTCGCCTTCAACGTAAACAAAACTCACGTTCAGATTGCCAGGCAACCTGTGCTCCATCGAGCCGTTTACGTGAATGTAGTCCAGGCTGGATTCCAGCTTGTTCTTTAGTCCATCGCGGAGACCGCGTAGATACGCGGCTTCATTCTCCATCTCTGCCAGGGCGATTTCGGCAGCTTTGCCGAGACCAACGATCCCGGGAACATTCAGTGTCCCTGATCGCATGCCGCGCTCATGGCCTCCGCCGTCGATCTGCGCCGCGATCTGCACGCGCGGGTTGCGGCGGCGAACATAAAGAGCGCCTACGCCTTTGGGCCCATAAATCTTGTGGCCCGAGAGCGACAGCACGTCGATGTTGTCGGCCAGTACGTTGACTGGAACCTTGCCCACGGCCTGCACAGCGTCGGTATGGAAGAGCACGCCCTTCTCATGGCAGAGCTTGCCGATTTCGCGAATCGGCTGCAGCACGCCAATCTCGTTATTGGCAGCCATGATCGTGACCAGAATCGTCTTCTCGTCGATGGCGCGTTTCAGGTCTTCAAGATCGATCAGCCCGTCCGCTTTCACCGGCAGATACGTCACCCGGTAGCCGTATTTCTCGAGGCGTTTGCAGGTGTCGAGGACTGCCTTGTGTTCCGTCACCTGGGTGATGATGTGGTTGCCGCGCTCTCGATACATCTCGGCAATCCCCTTGATGGCCAGGTTATTGCTCTCGGTGGCGCCGGAAGTGAAAATAATCTCCTTTGCGGTTGCGCCGATCAACCTCGCGATCTGCTCGCGGGCCGCCTCGACAGCCTGTTCCGCTTCCCATCCGAAGGAATGGTTGCGGCTCGCCGCATTTCCAAACTTTGTGGTGAAGTATGGCATCATCGCTTCCAGCACGCGGGGATCCAACGGGCTGGTGGCGTGATTATCCATGTAAATCGGCAGACTCACCCCTGCCGGCACTTCCACTTGACTCAATACAGTGCTCATCGCGTGTCCATCCTCAACAAATGCTTGCCGTTCGCGCCGGGCGCGACGGAGAAATTGCCTTACAACGTTAATGAAACAAGCCCCTGCGCTGCGATCCGTCCCGCCCCGGTTCGAGCCGCCTGAGTGTCGTGATCCGCCAAATCATGAATACTGATGCTTTTGAGTACCCCCGCGATCGTGTCGTTCACGCGGGCCAGGGGTTCTTTGATGGTGCAACTCGGCGTGAGTTCGCACCCTTTGGCACCCTTGGTGCAGGAGGTGATGAAAAAAGGCCCATCGATGGCGTGAATCACCTCGAAAGCCGAGATCTGACGTGCTTCCCGGGCGAGTGCATAGCCGCCGTTCATTCCCGCATGGGAGCGGAGCAAACCTGTCTTGGTCAACCTCTGGAGGATCTTAGCCAGCAACTGCGCCGGGATGCCATAGGCGTCGGCGATATCCTTGGCGCTCAGAGCGGCCATTTCGGGGTGTTCCGCCAGATACTTCAGCGCCATCAACCCGTAATCCGCCTTTTTTGTCAGTTTGAGCATGGTTGAATATCCGACTGGTTAGGTCCGTATTCAGTATACGACCATTTATGTCCGGGATTCAAGGTAGCCGTCATACCGCCCCTCCCCGCCCTCCGGCCGTCGTAAGCCCTGCCGGCCGGCGACGCTTCCGTTTTCGAAGGGGAAGATTCACCAAAATCCCATTTGCAATTGCGAGGAAGATGGATACAATCTGGCGGAAAGAGCATGTGTGTGTCTCTGCTCCAGGCCTCGATTGGACATGACGGCAGATGCAAACAGAGATGCTCAGTGCGACGCCACTCGCGGGAGCGACATCAGGTCAAAACTCTGGCTCAAACTCGTGAAATGGTGAGGGCTACGACGGAACAGGACTTGCCCCAGGATTTGTGACGCCTGACGGCTGAAAGATCACGATTCATCTCTGGCGTGAGGTGGATTCATGATGCAACAATGGCAGAAACACTCGAATCCAAACGACTCCAAAAGCGATGGCAACGGCTTGCAAACACCCAAGAGTGCGTATTGTCTCCCGGCACGATGACGCCGAGTTTGTCGAGTGTCTGGAATGTGGCGAAGTCTTTGACTCCGAAGAATTTCACGACATGGAGATCGAGGAAACCGTCGAGACCGAACAAGCAGAATCGGAATATTGACCCGGGCTCCTTCCCGGGATCGCTATTTCCCAGGGCCTCCTTCACCGTTCCCGCCGGGAGCGCCCGTCTTTCGCGTGACCATCCAGGCATAATGAAGGCCGGATGCCACCGTCAATGCGACGGTCGCGTCCAAGGCCACTGAGCGGAGCGCCAAAACCCAGGTTGGACTATATATCTGATGCAGAAGAACAACCGCGACAGCGGTCACCTGGGCGACCGTATTGGCCTTTCCGGACAGGCTCGGCCTGAACTCACGCCTTCCCACCGCAGCGTACAGAAGGGCGGCTACCGCCAGAATCCCCAGGTCGCGGCCAAACACCAGAACTGTAATCGTGGTGGGGATCAGGTTTTTATGGGTGAGAACGACGAAAATGGTGCTGAGAAGGAGCTTGTCGGCCACTGGGTCAAGGTACTGGCCGAGCACTGTTCTCTGCCGAAGCCAGCGGGCCAGGGTCCCGTCCAGTGCGTCGGTCAGGCCGGCGGCCACAAACAGTCCAAAGCCTAGCCGATAACGGTCCTCGAGAATGGCTGACACCAGGAAGGGTGCCAGACAGATGCGCATAAGTGTGAGCAGGTTTGGAGCAGCGTGGAGCGGATTGAATCGTGTGTGCGAACGATCGGACATGGCACATTCGTGCGGACTTCATTTGCTGCAGGGCCCATGTAGTTTGCGGCCATCCAACTGCCCCGAAGGCGGAAAACTGCGTCGGTAAGAAAAATTCCGAAACACAAAACGACTCGTGGGAGGCGGTAGAAGAACGCGTTCTTCACCAAGAAAGATCGTACAGCATGGCATCCGGCACTTGCAGCGGCCTTTGCGGGGTGAGTCAAGCCTGTTAAACTACCCAACAGGCTAGTTTTCCGGAGCGTAAACCCGATCTGGTTTGCTCTCGGTTCAAGAGAGAAGAGCGACTCCGCCTTTGTCTGGAACCGATTGGAACTTAGCCATCTACTCGCAGGCGCGTAGCTCAGTTGGTTAGAGCGCTTCCTTGACACGGAAGAGGTCGCTGGTTCGAATCCAGTCGTGCCTACCAATCTTTTCAATAACTTACGGCAGGCCACCAAAAAACGCGATACGCCTTCGATACGTTGGTTCTCGCGCTGCGTTTTCTACAGCTCTTTCAGCGACATTCCGCGAACGATCGAGCAAAACGTCGACAACACGACTCTGAGCTTCCCGTTTGGCAGGCGTCAGAGCCTTGGTGTAGATGTTCATCGTGGTGCTGATGTTGGCGTGGCGCATCAACTCCTGCACCACCTTAACGTCCTCTCCGTTGGCTTTGAGCAGCGTGGAGTACGTGTGCCTGAAGGTATGGAACCCGACCCACTTGGTGATTCCGGCCCGCTTCGCGGCAGGTTGCAGGAACCGATCCAATAACGTGTCTGCCCAGGGAGGCATTCTGCCCTGGACCTTTTCGCTTGCGAAAACCCAGTCTTCGGGCTCCGCATAGGTGGTTTCCCTTCTCCAGGACAACAGCTCGTCTGTGGTGAACTCGTCAATTGGAACCGGCCTTCGGGATGTTTCCGTCTTGCACTTACCGATGACGCCGTCCACGACAGATCGGGTGACCTCCATTTGCAGTTTCTCCCAGTCGATGTCCTTCCACTTCAACCCCAGAACTTCGCTGATGCGAAGTCCTGTTGTGGCTGCCACGATGCCAATGACGCGCATCTTGGGTGGCAACTCCAAAATGAGCATCCGTAATTCTGCTGCTTCAAGTGGCTCCGTTACCCGGACCCGTTTGGAACCCTGGCGGACCGCAAATATGGGGTTCTCACCGTCGTTCAGCCACCCGTACCGGATCGCATGCTGAAAGACTTCGCTCATGATGCACTTGATTTTTGACTTGGTTCCGTTCGACAAATCATCGATCGAACCAAGCCACCGCTCCACTCCTACTGCTTTGATCTCCTGAAACCGAGAGCTACCCCATCGGGGAACGATTCTCGTTTTCAGATAGATCCCGTAGGTTTGCTTCGTTTGGCGCACCTTCCGTTCAGATGCCTTTTCCAAATCCAATTCGATCATCCGATAGTGTTCCACCAATTGCTCGAATGTTTCTGGATGGCCCTCGGGGCGAAACGTGTGATGGTTGATGTCTAGGCGCAGTGTAGAGACAGCTTTCCACGCTGCCGCCTCAGTGGAATACTGTTTGACTGAGCCAACCACGAAGGAACGCATCTTGGGATTGCCGTTGGCGTCAATATCCCGCCACCGGTAGACCCAGACTTCCGGTCCCTTCTTGCGTTTTTGTCGGCTGAAAAAGCCGTGTTGATACCGTGGTCGATTCAAGGAATTCACTCCTCATTCCGACCCCGATGGCTACCTGATTCTATCGTTTTGGACTGAATCCAAGAAGCGAGCTCCGAGAGACGAAAACGCCAAGTGTGACGAATTCCGTCTCCAATCGGATGTGCCGGCACTGAACCTCGACGAGCTAGGTTCAATAGAGTCTTGCGCGGAAGGCCGAGGAAGTCTGCAGCTCGCTGGCCATCGACGAAATGTTCATGAGTGAAGCCCACGGGGGATTGCATATGAAACACCTTGGATATGAAATTGATTCAAAATGGGTTCCGTGAAGTGTGGTTACATCTTCGCAGGTGCCGCGATATAAAGCAATGCACATTTCAATAGTGGCATGAAAGTGTTATCTTGTGCAAGGTAGTCCTGTTTCACTTGCAGCGATGGATTCGAACTATTTGGCGGAACGAAGCCCTGCAAAGGCCGGCGTCGGCGGTTCAATCCCGTCCCTGGCCACCATATTATCAATCACTTACGGACAGCTCAATCCGCGTTTTCATTCCAATTCATTCCAATTGGTGCAAAGGAATTCGCCTCGTTTGAAGACGCGGAGTGGACTTTTTCGTTCTCAGGACATTGCAGACCAGGGCCAAGATTAGGTGAGGAAACGGGCGTTTTCCAACGCGCCGGCCCACTACGGGGCCTCGTCGCTGATTTCCGGGCAGCATCGGTGATATTGGCACAGCCAGTGTTGAACGTGGATCGTGCGCAACTTCAACCCGGGAATGGCAGCCAATAATTGACAAGAATTGGCATAAACGATAAGGTTCATCATTGAGGAACCCACTATGCAGACCATGAATATTTCGCTTCCCGACCCAATGAAGCAGTTCGTGGAGGACCAAGTGACGGCCGGGGCCTACAGCAGCGCCAGCGAGTATGTGCGCGAACTCGTGCGTGCTGACCAGAAGCGTCATGCGAAGGAACAGCTTGAGCGGGTGCTCCTCAGTGCTATCAACTCCGGAGATCCCATCGAGGTTACTCCCGAAATGATTAACGAGGTGCGGCAAAGGCTCCAAGCTCGTGCCGCCCTTCGCAAGCGGGTTGGGCGTTGAGTGCCACACTTTACCATTCGTCCGCTCGCATGGCGCGAAATCAACAAACAGCTTGATTATCTCGAGGAACAGGCGGGACTGGAAACCGCTGAGCGTTTTCTGGACCAGCTCATCACAAGCTTTGACAGCCTGACCCGCATGCCAAAAATGGGCAGTCTCTGCGGCTTTCGTAAGCCGGCGGCGCGCCGCCTCCGCCGTTGGCCGGTAAACGACTTCGAGAACTGGCTGATCTTTTATCAGGTAAGGCGCTTCGGCATCGAAGTAGTCCACGTGCTCCACGGAGCACGGGACATTCAAAGTCTCTTAGATTAGGTAGACGATGTGGATCAGCAATTCCCCTGGCTGCGGGTTCACCGGTAGAGCACCTGGTTCGGGACCAGGGGGTCGGAGGTTCGAATCCTCTCTCCCCGACCATTAACATTCTAAAGACCTTACATACTGTTCCGATACAGAGAATCCTACAGCCAAGTGGTTTGCGAGCAAGGATTATGCGGCCAGCTTAACGTCGTCTTACTGCGTAGTCCTATGTCCCATGCGTGCTTTTAGTGCAGTGACTCCCGGCAAGTCGAAGCCGGTCAGCCTTCACATCCTCGAAACCGCTCTTGCCTACCAGCAGAGGGTAGGGTCGATTCTCGCTGACAAATATTGCCTTCGCTGCCACGATCAAGAGTCATCGCCGGAACGCGCTTCGAATTTCGAAAATCTCGAAGTCAAGCCACATCCATTTACAGAGGGCGAAACGCTCAACAAGATGAGCGATGCAAATCTCACAGAGATCGTTCAGCACGGCGGCCCGGCGTTGAATCGTTCGGCGCTCATGCCTCCCCACGGAAACACGCTAAGCGCGGCGGATGTGCGGGCTCACATTGTCTATATTCGCGCCGTAGCTGATCCACCTTACGAACCAGCAGGGACCGTCTATGCGCGCAAGTAGAATCGCAATTCTCTCAGTCCTGTTGTTTGCCGTACGGCTTGTGCCTGCGCAGGTTGTGGATTCGGTTGAGATCAACGACCCGGGCCTGCGCGCACCGCAGGAAGAGTCATTCAACAATCTCAAGACCGTGGGCCAGAACATCGCAGGCTATCTATTCAATTTTCCTTTCTACTTCAGCCGCACGCTCGATATCGATGAGAAGGTTAGTTTCAGCACAACAATACGCAGTCGCACAAAACCGGGATGCCCGCCGTGAAAG
>Ga0206794_1176_pt1 | contig 15002 bp, 9 predicted proteins | sample Alteio_BWOrgCont_70_FD_152877 | JGI IMG/M metagenome (GOLD analysis project Ga0206794, IMG submission 152877) | Enriched cells from forest soil in Barre Woods Harvard Forest LTER site, Petersham, Massachusetts, United States -... | ecosystem: Environmental > Terrestrial > Soil > Temperate forest > O...
CCCAATCGGGATGAGTCGCGAAGACGTTGCCCAGCGTCAGCCAGGGCCAGCTGAGACCCCAGTTTTGGAGGTGGAAGTATTCGAAGCACAGCCAGAAGACCGCCAGCGAAAGATAGCCGATGGCGTCGCCGCGGTTGCGTCTTACCCAGTGAAAGCCGAGCCAGGGAAGACACATCAGCAGACTGTTGGCCATGATGGCCGCCACGGAGCCCGGCCCTGTGGAATTCCAGATCCACCAGGTGGCGCCGATGTTCCAGACCAGCATCGCAAGATAAGCCCAGCCGAAAAATTTCCTGCGCCGCATGCCGCGTCTTTCCAGTACGAGCAGGGGCACAAAGGCTACAAAAACGAGAAAGGTCAGGGGTGACATCGGCCAGGCGGCGAACAAAAGGACGCCGGTGGCCAGCGAAAGAAGTAATGGAGGAGGTTTTGTCAAGGTATGGGGTTTTCTACCGGCTGTAGTTCGGCGCTTCCCGAGTGATCTCTATATCGTGTGCATGGCTTTCCTTCATGCCGGCATTGGTGATCCTGATGAATTGCGATTGTTGCTGCAGCGTGCCGATGTCCTTTGCCCCGCAGTAACCCATACCCGCCCTGAGACCGCCGACATATTGCTGCACCACTTCCGACAGGCCGCCCTTGAATGCTACGCGGCCTTCGATGCCTTCGGGGACCAGCTTCCTGATATCGTCTTCCACATCCTGGAAGTACCGGTCGCTGCTCCCCTGTGTCATGGCGCCGATGGAACCCATGCCCCTGTATTGCTTGAATTTTCTGCCTTCATAGATGATGGTCTCGCCGGGGCTCTCCTCGACACCGGCAAATACATTGCCCATCATCACCGCGTTTGCCCCGGCCGCCAGCGCCTTTACCATATCGCCCGTGTAGCGTATACCGCCATCCGCGATAAGCGGGATGCCCATCGGGCTGAGCGTAGAGGCAGCCTCCATCACCGCCGTGATCTGCGGTACCCCGGCACCCGCCACGATACGGGTGGTGCAGATCGAACCCGGGCCGATGCCTACCTTCACCGCGTCGGCGCCCGCGTCGGCAAGCGCCTTCGCTCCCGCAGCCGTGCCGATATTCCCGGCGATGACTTGCAGACCTTTGAAGTCCTTTTTTAAAGATCGCAGGGCATTGATCACCCCGATATGATGGCCGTGCGCGCTGTCGAGGACCACGACGTCTACCCCTATCTGCTGCAGGGCGCCGGCACGGTCCGGAAGGTCTTTTGTGATGCCCAGGGCGGCGCCGACGAGGAGGCGGCCAAAGGAATCCTTTACCGCATTGGGATAGCTGGACAGCTGCAGGATATCGCGGTAGGTGATGAGCCCGATCAGCTTGCCTTGTTTGTTGACGACCGGCAACTTTTCGATCTTGTATTTTTGCAGGATCTTCTCCGCCTTCTTCAGGTCGGTCCCCTCCGGCGCCGTGACCAGCCTGTCCTTTGGCGTCATCACTTCGCTCACCTTGCGCCGCTTGTTGTCCTCGAACCGGAGGTCACGATTCGTCAGGATGCCCACCAGCACTTTTCCATGATCCGTGATGGGTATACCGCCGATCTTGTTTTCCTTCATCAGCCGCAGGGCATCGCTGATCGTGGCCTCTGCATGGAGTGTGATGGGGTCGATGATGAGCCCGCTCTCGCTGCGCTTGACCTTTCGCACCTGTTCGACCTGTTTTTCGATGCTCATGTTCTTGTGGAGGATTCCGATGCCGCCTTCCCTTGCAAGCGCGATGGCCATGGTGGCTTCCGTGACGGTGTCCATGGCGGCCGAGAGGATGGGGATGTTGAGGGTGATGGCTTTTGTCAGCCGGCTGCGGATATTGACTTCGCGGGGTAGGACCTGCGAAAAAGCGGGTAATAAGAGTACATCGTCAAATGTGAGTCCGTCGCCGAAAAACTTTGCGGGGGGTGACGCAGGGATATTTTTTTGTGACGCAGGGAGAATTTTTGTGTTCGTCTTGCCCCGGCGGGAATTTATTGTTGCCATGTGCAAAGATAGGGCAGGGGAGGGTTCGGCCCAAATTTTATGCCGTACGCCGATACATTTGACCGGGCAGGGAGACGACCATTCCCTGAAATTCAAGATTGAGCAGCGCGATGGCAATAGCGGAAGAGGTCAGCCGGGTACGCGCGGCAATCTGGTCTACGGACATTTTTTCATGGCCATTCAGCAAACCAAAGATCATTTGTTCCCCGGCAGGCAGCGCCGCTACCATTGCCGATGAAAAGAGTTCGGCCTGTTTGACCCGGCTGTTCTTTGGCTCGGTCCAACCCATTTCGGCTGCCAATTGTGCAGCGTCCGTCAGCAAGCGGGCATGACCTTCCCGGATCAATTGATTGCAACCCGAGCTGTTTTTGTCGGAGAGCCTGCCGGGTATTGCAAATAGCTTCTTTTTAAAGTTTAGGGCATTCTTCACCGTCAGCATGCTTCCGCCATCCGGCTCGGTCTCCACCACGATAAGCGCGTCGCATATTCCCGCCACGATCTGGTTGCGGAGGGGAAAATGATAGGAGGCCGGCTCCGTACTGGTATTGAAATGGGTCAGCAGCCCCCCTTGTTTTAACATTTCCCGGGCCAGCGGTCTGTTCCCCTGGGGATAGATCCGATCGAGGCCGTGACCAAGGATGCCGACTGTCGGCAGGGAATGCCTGATCGCGGCGTTGTGCGCGGCGGTATCGATGCCGCATGCCAATCCACTGATGATGATCGGCTCATAAGCCGAGAGGCCGGCGATCAGCCGTTCGGTCATTTGTTTCCCGTATTCCGTTGCATCCCGCGTGCCGATGACCGAGAGTATCCGTCGGCTGTTCAGATCGGCGGGGCCCATGCAGAACAAGAGTATCGGCGCCTCTTTGAACCGGAGTAACCGTTGCGGGTAATCCTTGTCGGTATAAAAGAGGCATCTGATCCCGTGTTTTTCTATAAAGGCCATCTCCTTTTCCAGGCCGGCGAATCGATCGAATGCTGCAATAGTGTCGGCCCGTGTCCGACCAAACCCCTTGACCCTCGCGAGTTCGGAGCGTCTGGCTTTAAAGACTGCTTCGGCGCAACCGTAATGATCGAGCAGCCGTTTCGCATACACCGGACCGATACCGGGAAGATTGCACAGCGCGAGCCGGTATAAAAGCTGATTTTCACCCATGCCCGAATTTACTAAATAATTTAGGAACCCGCTTTTCTTTATTGAATGCTGGTGACGGTCAGCTCCGTCCGCCTGTTTTTTGCGCGTCCTTCGGGTGTCGCATTGTCCGCCACGGGCCTGGTGTCTCCAAAACCCTTGAATGAGAGGCGGGCTGCCGGGATACCCTTTGCGACCAGGAAGCTGGTGACGGCCTTTGCCCTGTTCTCTGAAAGCGCCTGGTTCTCGGCCGGTCTTCCGGAGTTGTCGGTATGGCCGCTGATCTGGATATGGACACCCGGATTATCCCTCAGGAGCTGGACCACTTGTCTCAGCTCGGCCTCCGACTCGGGCCTGAGGTCGAATTTATTCGGATCGAAGAAAATGTTCCTGAGGACGACAGCGGCGTTGGCTTCGATGGGCTGCAGGGGGATATCGATCTGGAAGGCGCTGTCACCCTGCTCCCTGCTCAACGCAAAGTTCTCCGAATAGAACAGATAGCCGCGGCGGTTGACATTGAAGGCATAGTCCTTTCCCTTTGGCAGGGTGATGACATAGTTGCCGGTCTCATCCGTCTGAAGCCGGCTGATCACCAGCCCCGTGGAAAGATCGGTGAGGAGTACGCCGGAAGGAAGTCCCTTTCCCGTCTTGCGGTCAAAGACCCTTCCCTTCACCCAACGGGTCGGCGACGGGCGGATATTCTCGCGCATCTCGAAAGTATAGAGGTCCATTCCGCCCCTGCTGTCCGCGCGGTCGCTGGCGTAATAGGCCGTCTTCCCGTCCGAGGCGATGACCAGGCTGCCCTCGTCATCGATCGTATTGATCGGATAACCGAGGTTCTCCGGTTTGCCCCAGGAGCCATCCGGCTGTCGCCGGGAAACGAACAGGTCATTGTTGCCATAACCGGGCTGTCCGGTGGAATTGAAATAGAGAGTTTGGTTGTCGAAATGGATAAAGGGCGTGGATTCATCCCCGATGGTATTGATCACGGGCCCCAGGTTTTCCGCGGCGCTCCAACGGCCATTCAGGAGGTGATGGCTGACATAGAGGTCGAGACCGCCATAGCCGCCCGGCCGGTTGCTCGAAAAATACAGGTCCTTTTTATCGGGCGAGATCGAAGGGCCGGCCTCGCGGAATTCGGTATTGATGCTGTCCCCGAGGTTTTCGGGGGTGCTCCATCCGTCGGGGGTCCTGTAGGAGATATAAAGGTCGCACCCGCCGAAACCGCCCTCCGTATTACAGATGTCCAGGACCATCAGCTGTCCGTCGATAGACACTGTTTGGGCGCCCTCGTTCTCGTTGGTATTGATATCCCCCGGCAAACCACGCGCCTTGCTCCAGGTCCCGTCCGGGAGCCGGTGTGAAGAATACAGGTCTTCATTGGTATGGTTGACCCGCCGGGTAAAGAACAGGGTATCTCCGTCGAGGCTTACGGAAGGATAATATTCGCTGACCTCCGTATTGATGCTGTCCCCGAGGTTATGCAGCTCGAATTTATAACCGGCCGAAGGATGCGCGGCGGCATAGTCCAGCGCGAAGCGGTAAGTATTTTGCCGGTATTCACCCGCCTTCCGGCTTGTTTCGTTGAGGTTGGGGATGGTCAGGAAGGTATTGACGGCCTGCAGCGCCTTTTCGAACTCACCCTTACCCGCCAGGTCGATGGAATAGGGGAGGTTATAGTCAAGGAAGTAATTGCTGTCGATGGCTTTTGCTTTTTCATAGATCTCGACGGCCTTCGGGTAATCTTTCTGCTCACCGTACATCCCGGCCATGGATATAAAGGCTTCCGCATAACGGGGATCGATGGCTATTGCCTGTTGAAGGGTGGAGATGCCCGCGGGCACGTCTCCGTCCACGGCCTGCTGCAGACCTTTAGTATACAGCTGGACGGCCTTCCTGTTCACTTTATCCGGGTCATACTGCGACCGGGCAGTGGCATAACACAACAGGGTGGTGAACAGGAAGATGAGGCGGTAGGTTGTCATGGTACATGAATATATTTATGCAGCTGAAGGGAAAACCTCCATTCAGGATTCGACTCGATATAATCGATGATCAGCGGGGTGACCACTGCCGACCGGCTCCATTCGGGTTGCAGGAAGAGACGGCAACCGGGTGAGGTACCGGCCGCCCACTGTTCGGCCCACGCCAGGTCGCTCTTGTTGAAGACCACGACTTTTAGTTCGTTCGCCTTTGGGACGATGTCCGGTAAAGGGGCCTTGAACTTTTTTGGCGAAAGACAGATCCAATCCCACTGTCCGCTGAGGGGCCATGCGCCCGAAGTCTCCAGGTGTGTCGAAAAGCCTGCCTGGCGCAAGGCGGAGGTCAGCATTGTACAGTCGTGCATCAGCGGCTCGCCACCCGTAATGACGACGATCCTGGCGGGATGTTCCAAAGCCCCGGCCACCAGCTCGTCCACAGAAAGCCGGGGATGTGTTTCCGCGTTCCAGCTGTCTTTCACGTCACACCATACACAACCCACATCGCAGCCCCCGAGCCGGATGAAGTAAGCCGCCCTGCCCTGGTGGAACCCTTCTCCCTGCAAGGTATAGAAAGACTCCATGACCGGCAGACCGGTGAGGGTGCTATTCGCTGCCATTTCTTTCTTCACAGGCCTTGAACGTATTTTTCATCAATGCTGCAATGGTCATGGGCCCGACACCACCCGGCACCGGGGTGATATAGCTGCAAAGCGGCGCCACTTCGTCGAACTTTACATCACCCTTCAGGGCAAACCCGTTCTTCTTTGTGGCATCCGGTACCCTGGTGACACCCACATCGATGACGATAGCGCCCTCCTTGACCATGTGGGCCCTGACGAATTCCGGCCGGCCGAGGGCCGCTACGATGAGATCCCCCTGGGCGCACAGATCGGCCAGGTTGCGTGTTCTCGAGTGGCAGATGGTTACCGTGCAGTTGCCGGGGTTGGCATTGGCGCTGAGCAGGAGGCTCATGGGTCTGCCCACGATGTTGCTGCGCCCGATGACCACCGCATGCATCCCCTGGCTATCTATCCTGTAGTGTTGCAGCAAAAGCATGATGCCATGCGGGGTGGCGGGGATATAGGTGGGAAGTCCCTGGACGAGCCTGCCCACGTTTTCGGGGTGAAAACCATCCACATCCTTTGACGGATGGATGGCGTCTATCACCTTTTCATCCGAGATGTGCTTTGGTAAAGGCAGCTGCACCAGGATACCATCGATATCCGGGTTGTTATTCAGTTCCGCGATGACGGAAAGCAGCCGGTTCTCGCTGATCTCTTCTTCGAGCCGGATCAGGGTCGATCCATAGCCGATCTCCGCGCAGGCCTTTACTTTGGCCGCCACATAGGTCTCGCTGGCGCCGTTATGGCCCACCAGCACTGCTGCGAGATGGGGGACTTTCTTTCCTTCTGTCTTTCGTTGTGCTACTTTTAAGGTGAGTGCCTCTTTGATCGCCCGGGATGCCAGCTTACCATCTAATAATTCCATCCCGCAAAGGTAGGATTCGGGATAAGAAGCCCCCGAATTTTCGCATCAACGTAACTAAATATTCAATAATGTTTATGCATCGGCCGTGGGCGCTTATTCTGCGGCGGGCAATGCGACGGAGGCATTAATTAGTATTATTCGTAATATATTTTATTTTATCTTGGTTTTATCATAGGCGCATTTATAAATATGTGTAAATATTTGATAAAAAAATGATTACGCTTCTATCAACCTTTGGGCATTGTTAACTTTTGGCGATTTTGTTAATTTCATTAACAATTTTTTTTGCTGGGATAAAAACTTAATATAATTTACGAGCCACTACTACTTAAACTAACACACATGAGAGAATTTATGTCCTTGCCGGCATTGCGGAGCTATCTTTCCGCACCCGGCCACTTCAAGCCCAGGTTTCCACACCTTTTTCAGAACCCCATTTTTTAGACTTCTCCCCTCAAAAAAAGAGTCACATGAGAAAACCTCTAGCAGTATTTGCCATACTGATGCTATGCTCGGTATGGGTATTGGCTCAATCCAAGAACATCGTCGGAAAGGTAACTGACCAGCTTGGTCAGCCCGTTCCCTTTGCGTCTATCAAGATCAAAGGCAGCAACGCGGGTACCTCCGCCGATGCGGACGGCAATTTTACGATCAGGGCAAAACAGGGTGATGTGCTGATGATCTCCGGTACCGGCATCACTGCCCAGCAGGTGCCTGTCACCGACCTCAGCGCGATCCTGGCCATCAAGGTCACCCAAAAGGAGAGCGGCCTTACGGAAGTGGTGGTCACCGCGCTCGGTATCAGCAGGCAGGCCAAATCGCTTGGGTATGCCACGGAAAAGCTCACCACCAAGGACCTGACCGCCGCGCAGCCTATCAGCGTGGTCAACGGCCTGACGGGCAAGGTCTCGGGTCTCGAGATCAACACCGTCAACAACGGCCTCTTCGCCCCTACCCGGGTTACCCTGCGGGGCAACCGCTCGCTGATCGGCAACAACCAACCGCTGACCGTGGTGGATGGCGCCATCTTTTATAACGACATCAGCACGCTCAACCCCGAGGATATAGAAAGCATCAACATCCTGAAAGGGTCCAGCGCCTCGGCGATCTATGGTTCGGATGCTTCCAACGGCGTCATGGTCATCACGACCAAACACGGTCAGAACAACAAGGCCGTCCTCACCTTCTCCACGACCACCCAATACGAACACGTAGCTTACCTGCCTTCCTATCAGGAACAGTTTGGCAACAACGGGGGTGAGCTTTTCGTCTACAACTACAACGACCTGAGCACCTACATTCCCTGGGAGAACCAGAGCTATGGTCCGGCATTCAACGGTGCGATGGTCCCCTACGGCCGCCCCCTTACGGCAGACGGCACCAACACGCTGACCTATATCCCTTACTCGGCAGTGAAGAACCAGAAGGAGGACTTTTTCAATCTGGGCCTGACCGAGCAGAACAGTATGACCTACAGCGCGGGGGATGACCGGAGCAGGTTTTACCTCAGCGCCCAGGACATCAGCTCGAAGAACCCCATGCCCGGTGACCACGGCCGCCGCGATGTGTTCCGTTTCGGCGGCGGCAGGACCTATGGCATCTTCTCCGCGGACTTCTCGCTTTCCTATACTTACACCTATAAGAATACCACCAATACCGGCGCAGTCTACGACGACCTGCTGAACGTTCCCGCAAACGAGCCGCTTTCCAGCCTGAAGAACTGGCAAAGCAACCCCCTGGCTACGCTGGATGGCTATTTCAACGATTATTTCTATAGCCCCTACTGGATCGCCGGTAATATCAGGAACATCACTACCGACAACGGCCTTCAGGGAAATGCGCATCTCACCCTGAAACCCTTCAAGTGGCTGAACCTGTCCTACCGGCTCGGGATGAACTACACCGGCGAGAAATACGAATATACACAGGCCGAAGCCGATTACAACCAGCACTCGCTGAACGATGACTCGGCCTATTTCTCGAATTCCGACGGCACGGGTGTCGTACTCACCACCGGGTTCGGGTCAAAGTGGATCGCGGTCAATAATGGTTATACCCAGCCCTATTATACTACCTATCAATCCTCCAATTTTCTGCTGACCTCCGACTTCGTGGCCACCGCCACGACAAAGTTTGCAAAGAATTTCGATCTGAATGGCAGCATCGGCACGTCCTATGTCGACAACCAGATCAACTTTCTGCAGGTCAACGCAAACAACATCTTTTTCCCGGTCTATAACATCAATTCGCTCACCGGTATTCCTACGCTCAATCAGACCTTCGCCGAGGCCAGAAAGCTCGGCTTCTTCGGAGATGCCACCATTGGCTATAACGAGCTGGTCTATTTGCACGGCAGCTACCGTTCGGACATCGACTCCCGGTTGTCGACCTCGAACCGCTTCATCCCATACTTTGATGTGGATGCCTCCCTCGTCGTCAGCGAGCTGATCCCCGCGATGAAGAACAGCAATACCTTCGATTTCCTCAAGGTGCGCGGCGCCTATTCGGTGACGGGTAATGCCACGGCGCTTGCCGCCGGCCAGCCTTATCTCGCTGCGGGCGCCTATCAGACGACGCCGACCCTCAATTCCGTAGCCGGCTTTCCCTTCTCGGGACTTGGCGGTTATGCGCTCACGACCAATGTGGCCAACCCCAACATCAAACCCGAACAGGTCACGGAACAGGAGATCGGCATGGAGATGGGATTCATGAAGAGCAGGATCACCCTGGAAGGGGACGTGTATGACCAGAAGCTGAAGAATGGCATCGTGAAGGCTTCCCTGCCTACATCAAGCGGTTATACTACAGCGCTGGTCAATGCCGCCAACACGGATAACAGGGGCCTCGAGCTTACGCTGAAGGGTAATGTCATCCAGACCAAGGACTGGAAATGGGGTCTGGGCCTCAACTATTCCTACAACGAATGCAAGGTGCTTTCGATCAACGGTGGCGTCACCTCGCTGAACATCAGCCAGGCTTCGGGCACCAACATCGAGGGTAATACCACGGCCGCCAACTCCAGCGCCTATGCGGTGGTCGGGCAGCTCTATCCCGTCATCGAGGGCAATGATTGGGTGCGGGACCCCCAGGGCCAGGTCATCGTCAACGCTATTACGGGCCTGCCTACCATCGGCACGAACATCATCGTCCTCGGGAATGCCACGCCGAAGAACATCCTTGGGATCACGACCAACGTGAGCTGGAAGGACTTTACCCTCACTGCGACCGCCGACTATCGCGGCGGCTATAAGACCTACAACAGCATCGGCCAGTTCATGGCCTTTACCGGGACCAGCAGCTATACGACCCAGACCAACCGGCAACGTTTTGTCTTCCCGAATTCGGTGATCGAGGTCAACGGGAAATATATCCCCAATACCAACATCGAAGTGAATGACGCCAATTTCAACCTCTTCCCCGGTCTCTTTAACAATGTGTCTTCCCCCTGGGTGGAAAGCGCCTCGGCCTGGAAGCTGAGAGAAGTGGCCATCACATACAATATCCCGGTCAGGATATTCGGGGCCCAGAAGGTGGTCAAGGCCGCCTCGCTCACGGTATCCGGCAGGAACCTGCTGATGTTCAGACCCAAGACCAACCTCTGGACCGATCCGGAATTCTCCGAGGACACCAGCAACGCCGTTGGGGAGAACTCGATCAATCAGGCGCCGCCAACCAGGATCTACGGCGGCACGTTCAGGGTGACCTTCTGATCTATTCACGACAAAAAAGCAAGATTATGTTCAAACGAAATAAAGCATTCATCTTACTACCCCTCGTTGTCCTGCTGATGGTATCGGTGGGCTGTAAAAAGGGTACTTTCGACATCAACAGCGTCAACCCGAACATCCCCTCCGACGTGGACCCGAAGTTTATTTTGTCCGGGGCGCTGAAGAACACTGCTGCCTCTTTGCGGGGAGGCGATGCGGACTATATCGAGCTCTATATGGGCTATTATGCGGTCAGCGGGGATTATATCCCACAGACCCAGACCCTGACCTATGCGACCTCTACCAGCTATTATTCCGGTGCCTGGGACGACATCTACGTCAACCTGAAGAATTATCGTCAGATGGAGGTGCTGGCCGCCACGGATCCCAACGCCGGGTACTACACCGCCATGGCCAAGATCATGGAGGCATTGCTTTTCGGGCGGCTGGTCGATCAATACAATGACATCCCCTATACGAATGCCCTGGAGGGTGGGGTCGTCAATTTCCCGACCTATGATAAGGCTGCGAATGTTTACGACAGCCTTATCGTCCAGCTCAACGATGCGATCAGCATCATCAACACCACCAACAACAACGTGAATGCGGAGATCCCCGGGGCCTATGATATCATGTTCAACCAGGGGAACGCCAATTCGGTATCCGCGGAGATGACCTTGTGGAAGCAGCTCGCCAATACCGTGAAGCTGAGGCTGGCGCTGAATATGACCGGTGCTTCCGGTGGCAGCGCTTTTATCCAGAGTGCGCTGAGCGGGACTTCGGTCGATGGCTTCCTCGGTGCGGGGTCCGATGCCTCGGTCAACCCCGGTTATAGCAATTCCAGCGAGGCCCAGCAGAGCCCCTATTACAATGACATGGGCTTTAGCACGAGCGGTGCGGTCCAAAACCAGGAATCCTACCTCCGGGCCTGCAGCTATATCGTCAATTTGATGTACGCCAACAGTGATACTCTCAGGCTGAATCAGATGTTCGCGCCTGCCTCTGCCCTAGGCGTGGTTGCAGGCCGCCCCTTTGGCAGCAATGTCTCTGTCGGCCAGGACAATCAGCATGTGTCGGGGATGGGCCCAGGCCTCTTGCAAACCCCAAGCTCGGCGGCGGTGATCCTTCCCGCCTGTGAAAGCTTCTATATGCAGGCCGAAGCAACCGCGGATGGAATTCTGCCAGGTGGGCTCGGTGGCGCCGCATCTCTTTACCAGACAGGCATGGAGGAGTCATTCCGGCTTCTCCAGGTGCCGAATGCAGCCTCGACGGCGGATGCCTACATCGCCTCCCAGCCTGGTAACACCTTCGTTAACACCCTCCACGACACGACCTCGGCACTGATGGTGAACACGATCGTGAATCAGGAATGGCTGGCACTGTGTGGCGTAGACCCGCTCACCTCGTGGAGCAACTGGCGCCGTCTCGGCATTCCGTCCACGCTGCCCGTTTCGGTGTTCGAGGCCAGTACCGCAACCCACATCCCCTACCGCCAGACCTACCCACTCTCGGAATACAGCTATAACGCGACGAACGTTCAGGCGGAAGGCACCATCAATATTCTGACATCCACCATCTTCTGGATGCCGTAATCAAATATTCAAAAAAGAGAATCATGCGAAAACTACTCATTATAGCATTTTCACTGGTCGTCTTCAGCATTGCCGGCTGTTTGAAGGATACCCCTTCCACGGACCTGAGCCACGAAGGAACGATCATCGAGCTCATGTACCCCGCCGGCGCGCAGGAATATGGCGTGGGCACAGGCCTCGAATATTTTGCGGGTTGCACGCTGCTCTATCCGCCAACCGACGTTTCGGATACCATTACTTTCTATGTCAATATCGCCGGGACCAACACGCTAAGCAAACCGCTGGCTGTGACGATCTCAGTGGATAACGCTGCCCTGGAAGACAATATCGGGAACGATGGCATCACCTACACCGCCATGCCGGACTCCGATTATTCGATCCTCACAACCTCCGGCACCATCGCCGCCGGCCAGCGGATAGACACCTTCCAAATCGTCGTTTATCCCAGCAAGATCGACCTGACGCAGAACTTCGGGCTGCCCATTACGGTGTCGGCCCCGGGCTATACGATCAGCGGCAATTTCGGTATCATGTACCTGCATACCGTCGGCAACCCCATCGCGGGCGCCTACAATTGGGATTTCCTCCGGTATAACAACAATGACACGACCGGTCCGTTGAACGGGTTATCCTTCACGGGCAACCCCACTATCTTCGCACCGGATAACGGGACACAGGTCGAGGTGCCCAGCGGCTACTATAACGAGCCGCGTTATGTTATAGACTTTACCAACAATGGTGGTGTGCTGAGCAATTTCTCGGTATCGTTTAACTCATCCGACATCTCGGGTTGGACGGCCGCCGGTATAAGTATCACTACCCAGCCGCAGGTGATCGTCGCGGACCCCGTAAACGGGTACTATGAGTTCTACTACCAGGTGTCTTCAGGCGGTAATCCAAGGTCCATCATCGACCGGTTCTACAAATAGTTTTAATAGCTTCTTAATCGAAGAAAGGCTGGCCGGATGGCAGCCTTTCTTTCTTTTTTTCATAACTTGTAACAAAACTCATCTTCCTGCTTTTATGACGACTAAAATCAGCACCATTCTGCTTTCCGTAGCCGTCCTGCTGCTCATCGGCGGGACCCTTCACGCACAATCGCTGAACGTTACAGGCAAGATCATCGATATTCATGGGAGTGCCGTAGCCGCGGCATCGGTAAGAGTAAAGGATTCGAGGCTGGGCACCAGCTCGGATGCCCATGGCGTTTTCAACCTCAGGCTAAAAGCGAGGGATTCGCTCATCGTCACCGCCATCGGCTTTGCGGACACCATCCTGGCGGTTGGGGACCGCAACCTGGTCACCATTGTCATGCAGCCCCAGTCAAAAGTGCTCGGCGAGGCCGTCGTCAACGGACCGTCTTCCACGGGTGCGGCCCTGTCCAACCCGCAGGAAGTGGCCACCGAAGAGATCATCTCCGATCTCTTCCAGGAATATGTGACGAATTCCAATTACGCCATCGGGCAATATCATGCCGATTTTCTCACTTACCAGGAAGTCAATGGCCGGCCCGGCATCAAGATGGTCAACACCTGGACCACCGGTTTCGGTCCGCTGAATTCGATCAATGGCGGGACCCTCCTGCCACAGATGGTCCACCAGGAGGATACCCGCGGCAGCCGCTATCTCCTGAAGGAGTTTACCCCGGGGATCATCATAGATGCGGGTGGCCACATTATGACCGATTCGTCGCGGCTCCTCAATTTCGACAAGATCGACGGTCAGCTGCTCATCGCGGAAGGTGGGCGGAACTACCTCGAAGTGGATAAGGAGAAGGTCATCGCTTTTGCTTTCAGGGCCCCGGACACCTCTTTTGTCTTCCTCAACGTGCCCATCCTCAGCAAGATCAGCTATTTCATGCTGCTTGCAAACGGGCCGAGATACAGTGCCTATAAATCCGTCCGGAGCAGGTTCGTAAAGGCCAACTATTCCGACAGGGGACTTGTGGCGACGGGCAATAACTTTGACGAATATGTCGATAAGGAGACCTATTTCTGGGTGAAAGGAAATGACACCGCCGGCGTGTTCGAGCTGAAAAAGAAGTCGATCAAAGAAACATTCGCCGGCGAAAAAGTCAGGGTAGATGCCTATTTTTCCCAGCACAAATATGATGACATCGACGACACTTTTGTCAGGAACCTGATCATTTATCTCAACAAACCATGACCAGGAAGGGCCTCTTATCCGCAATTTTGATCGTGTCGTTCGGGGTATCGGCGCATGCGCAAACCCTGAACGTGACGGGGAAGATCATCGATACCCATGGCAATGCAGTCGTTGCCGCATCGGTAAGGGTAAAGGATTCGAGACTGGGCACGAGCTCGGATACGCTCGGTATTTTCAATCTCAGGGCAAACGCCAGGGATTCGATCCTCGTCACCGCGGTCGGGTATACGGATACCATCCTGGCGATAGGTGACCGCAACCTGGTCACCATCGTGATGCAACCCCGGACGAAAGTGCTTGGCGAGGCCGTCGTCACCGGACCCGCTTCCACGGGGACGGACCTGCCCAACCCGCAGGAAGTAGCCAACGAAGAGATCGTCGGCGACCTTTTCCAGAGCTATACGGCAAGTTCAGAGTTCAGCAGCGGAGTGTATCATATCGATGGAGTCGTGAACAATAAAATAGTCAATATCTGGATCTCGGGTTTCGGCCCGCTGAACACGATCAATAGCGGCGCCATGCTGCCGCAGATGACCCACCAGGAGGATACCCGCGGCAGCCGCTATCTCCTGAAGCAGTTTACCCCGGGCGTCATCATAGATGCGACCGGTCACATCATGACCGATTCGTCGCGGCTGCTGAATTTCGACAAGATCGATGGTCAGCTGCTCATCGCGGAAGGGGGGAGGAACTGCCTGGAGGTGGATAAGGATAAGGTCATGGCCTTTGCCTTCAGAGCTCCGGACACGTCCTTCGTTTTCCTCAATGTACCCATCCTCAGCAAGGACAACTATTTCATCCTGATCGCCAACGGACCCAAATACAGCGCCTACAAATCCATCCGGACAAGGTTCGTAAAGGCCAACTATTCCGACAGAGGGCTTGTCTCGTCGGGCAACAACTTTGACGAATATCTCGACAAGCAGACCTATTTCTGGATA
>Ga0206794_1177_pt1 | contig 14914 bp, 16 predicted proteins | sample Alteio_BWOrgCont_70_FD_152877 | JGI IMG/M metagenome (GOLD analysis project Ga0206794, IMG submission 152877) | Enriched cells from forest soil in Barre Woods Harvard Forest LTER site, Petersham, Massachusetts, United States -... | ecosystem: Environmental > Terrestrial > Soil > Temperate forest >...
CGATTCACACGGACGGCGACAAGTCCGTAGCTGCCGACCTTGTAGACGCCTTTGGTCCGTATGGAGTTCCACTGACCATGTTGACGAGGGAAGAGGCCGCGACCATCGCTGACGAGTTCCTCCTTGTAAGGGACTGGGAGTTCGATCAAGGAGCGATTCCGCGATTCCTTGGCAGATTTGTCGGACTCTTTCCCGATGAAACTTATGACTTGCTGTTGCGCAGGATCGAACTGAACGCCGATGCGCGAAAGAACAATCAGCCGTCTATCCAGACGTTCAATCTTGTCCAAGGACACATTTCCTTTGGCAGCGTTCCTGCGGAGAAAAGGCTTCAGCTTGCTCAGGATTGTATCGCTCGGCTTTTGCAAGCGGATTCGGGAGAAGACCTTGCGACGCTATTTTGGGACCTTGCTGGCTACGATGAGGCATCGCTTCATCTCATCGTGAATTCAGCACCGGGTGCCAACGATCTTGGCGTCCAAAACATTGCGACGCTGATTGACAAAGCCATTCCTCGTTTGGCCTTTACTCATACGGGCTTTGTTCGTAATCTTCTCCAACACTTTACGGGTGCGGACAGAGGGCAACTGGTTGAAGCGTTTGCGCATCAAGCAAGGCACTTCGGCGGTGGCGTGTTCGCCGGTAGCGTCGAAACCCACATGGCCCAACGGGGGAAGCAGTTTGCAGACCAGACCGCAGCCTTTCCTGATGAACCAGGGCTCGACGATCTCGCAAGGGCGCTCCGAAAGTTTACGTAACGATAAACGCCGTTCACTCCGGCGATCTATCTGCGAATCCTCAATGAGCCCCATCGAGGCGAGTTCCAGGCGAACGGCGATCGGCCCCTAATTTGAGCCTTTCGTTGGTTCAGGTTCTCAGTAAAAAAGTGACCAGCCGGAGAGAATCACTGGGGCATAAGCCCGCGCCGGACTCGAATCTCCAGTCGCAATTCCTCCCGGAGCGCCTTACTCTTCTTCATGCGCTTGAAGAACTCCTCCAGAACGCTTACGACAATCGCATTGACACTGACTCCCTCCTCTTCTGCCCACTCCTTTAACTTCGCGCGAGCCTCGGCGCCAACGTGGAGGAGTTGAGGATTGGAAAGGGGCAGGCCTGCCTTGCGAGTTTGCGTGATTTCTACGTCATTGCGGTCCACGTGGCTGAGAGCGAATAGGACCACCCGAGACAAATCGCCGGCGACTCGGGATTCTTCAGTAATGGCTTCCCGAAGATCGACGGGAAGGCGAAGCGTCATTCCGGCCCGGTCTTCGGTCCACCGTTGTCCCTCTCGATTGACCTTCCGGGTTGCTTTCTTCTGTGCCAACAGTCCCTCCGTCTGGGACCGTGCCCAGAGTTATTGCGATAGGAGCATCGGCGAATAGGGACCGTTGAACAGAATGTCCTTTTCCACCCGCACGAAAAATCTGTACCCCGGCCTGACCTTGATCGTCGGCTGGACGTTCAGGTTCCGCCGAGTGACTTCCTGTCCCAGTTGCCCTATCTGCTGCCCGACAGCCTGGCCTACCTGCTGCCCTACACTCTGCGACTGCAGAATGGAGGAATTGGTGCCCTGGCTGACTTGAATCCCAGCGGCGAAAAGCGATGTCAGCAAGGCGCCCGAGAGGATTCGGCGCCAGTGGCTGTCCACCTGGTCACGAAATCCTGTTGCGCCTTGGCCGTCGTCGCCTTCGAAGCCGCCTATTGAAATGGAGCTTCCATCTGGAAAAATAATCCTTCGCCAGATAGCTTGCAAGGCGTTCTGCCCATAGCCGATGTGGGAATTGTAAATTCCGACCAAGGTACTGCCGGCTGGAATCAGAACGTATCTGCCTGAAACAGAATCATATACGTTCTCCCGCACCAGCGCCCGGATCAACCCAGGCAGATCCGAATTCAGTTCCTGCTCCAGTACCGCCGGGATCAGCCAACCGGCCTTGATTTCAAATTTGCCGAGTGCGGCTTTGCGTTCGCGGCCGAGTACTGGTCCTCTTCCTTGCCCTGCTGTGACCCGAATTCGGCCTTTTGCCCCTGGCCGTTCTGGCGTTCATAGTCCGTCAGCTGATCCTGTCCCGTAAGCCCGGCTGGCTGAGAATTGGCGGGCGGGTTTGCTGCAAGGCCCTGAGTTGCGCGGGCATTGAGAAGCGCGGCCTGAATGGACTGAAGGAGATCGGTTGGCGTAACGGAGGGTTTGTTTGAGGACTCGGAAGGCAGGGAGCCCCTAACGGAAGTAGGCGCCTCCATCGCTTCCACCTCCCTCTTGTATTCCTCGGCCCGCTGTTGTTCCGCAAACGACAACGCTCCATTCGCGGCGGTGGATACCGGGTCCGGATGAAAGTTGATGGTCGGTATGGAGGTGCCGCGACCTTGCTGGCCTGGCGGCTGCGACCCACCGGTATCCAGCAATGAGGTTCGAGGAGCCAGGGAGGTCGGCACATGCGATTGTCCGGTGTCTAATCCATTTCGAGTTTGATCGGACAGCAGACCTTTCTCGACAGTCGTTGCGGGTCCCGTTCCGACTTTTGCGACGTCTAGCTGTGTCTTTTCCTTTCTGTGGCGGACAGACATGCCGTGGCGCATGTAAGCGGCGGCAAGGACGACGATCACTATGATAATGATTCCGGCCAGTGGGCGGAGCCGTCGGACCTTGGGTGAGATGCTGCCATTCACTCCACGGACGACCTTATCAACCTGCGCCTCCCGTAGCAGTTGCTCTCGTTCTTCGCCGATGTGGGCAGATTCCAGGTCGACCGGCTTCAGGCTCTCTTCATTAATTGCCACGGTTGGCTCCTTTCGCCGGACCGGCGGAAAACGAGACCGACCGCGTGATCGTCACTTTGCTCTGCTTCTTGCCGACACCGGAGACAAGGAGGCCCTTGTCGAAGAGGCGGTCAACAATATAGCGCGTCCCATCCAGCCGGAAATTGACCATCTCGGTCTTCCCATTGATTAGGAGAAGGAGTGTCGGTCTCTCGCGAAAACGGCCATCACTGGGAAAGATCAAATAGGTATTCTGGCCATCGTCGAAAACGTGTGACGGCCTCAATGCAGGGTTTCCGTCGATCTTGTAATCGAAATAAAGACTGTCCAACGAGCTGCCGGCGATGGGCAGAACTTCGGCCTGCTTGTCCCTCGCGCGCGCCTGTTCTGCAAGAGCTTCCGCGTCGTGTTTGGCAGCGTCCTGTTGAGCCTGGAAGGTGCTCCACTTCGCATTGTTGTCTGCTGGATACTGAAATGCCATCCTCGAGACGAATCGCGAGCTATCGGAGATCAGACGCACCACGTAGGTTCGGCGATCGGTGGGCACGATCAGATCCGTTTCAAGTCCCGGCTCGATCGGTTTGACAATGAGAAGTGGCGTTTCATCGAGCCCGGAGCCGGAGATGGCGGGTGTGATTTCCCAGCGCCGCGAATCGCCGTCTGATCCACAATACGGCCTATAGCGGCATGTCGTTCGGTTTTGCCTTCAGCCCGCAATGGGCGGTACCTCACAACCTGAAGACATCGATAGAATTCTCAGTTGGTCCACGCCATGTTGAGATGGCACGAGCGGCGGCTGAAAAGCTTCGCGGCGAGTCGGAGCCGGCTGATGCCGAGATCTTCGGAACGGTCGTGCGTCTGCAGAACGAGGCCGATCCCTCGGACCTCTCGGTGATCATGGGTGAAGGGGAGATATCGGTTCTCTATGACCACGCCGTCTACGGCGAGATCCATGTGAGGATCACCCTTCCTCCACCTGAATACTTGAAAGCCGTCCAAGCGCACAGCCTCGGACGAGCAGTACGGGTGACAGGAGTGCTGGTTCGCAAAGGCCGGTATTGGTATCTCGAAAAGCCATCCACTTTGACCACGCACTATCAAGGCGAACTCGAATTGTAAGCCCCGGACGCAGCGCACTATCCCCAATAGCATCCGGAGCCGGTGGCGGTAGAATTGTTGAATCCATGCTTACGGTTGCCAAACTCCGCAATCTGGAGGACGAGCGCTTTTACAGCGTCCTGGATGTTGCACTGGATATCAGGGCCGAGCTCGATTTCAACGAGAACCGCATCATCATTCCCCTTAACAGAAGCGTCATCCGCTACAACATACTCTATCCGACGCATGGTATTAACATGATCGAGCGGTATTGCCAGTTAAGGTGGAAGGCGGCCGAATTCCTCAAAAGCGAGGATACCTGTCGCAGGTTAAATGGCTAGATAGCGGTGGGCTTAATCATTGGGATAGCCATCTCGAAGTGATGATACCCGACAGGTCAGAGTTTTACCGCGTTCTGGTCACACTATCGGAAGAAGAGGAAAGACGTCAGCCCGGTTCGACGGCCGAAGACCTTCCAAGCGCAATGACCCGGCTTGAACAGCTGTGCTCACGTTTTCACAGAGTAGCGCTGAAGCTGAAGTCTCGTCACGCACAGCGCTCGCCGTTCGAGATTAACGACGAATACGATGTGCAGAATCTGCTTGCCGCTATGCTGGAAACCCGGTTCGATGACGTCAGGAACGAGGACTGGACGCCCAGCTATGCTGGCAAGGCCTCCCGTACGGATTTCCTTCTGAAGCGCGAGCAGATCGTCGTCGAGGCAAAGATGACCCGTCACGGGCTAAATGACGGTAAGCTCAGCGATGAGCTGATCATCGACACGGAACGGTATAAGATGCATCCTGGCTGCAAGGCATTGTTTTGTTTCGTGTATGACCCGGAACACAGGCTAAAGAACCCCAATGGTATTGAGGCTGACCTTTCGCGGAAGACGGATGGACTCATCGTTCGAGTGCAGGTTCGACCCGACCGGTAAGGGATATTAGGATTGGTGAGCTTCGTTCAGACGGCTCAATGGCTCTTTGGGTTATGGAAGATCGGCCCCCGATTGTGACAAATGGCCCAAACGATGCATGCTCATCGAGACTTAGACGTCATGATCGGGGACCAAGGCAGAGGCGATACACACGATGACTGTGCTCCCACTTCGGCACCTGACGACGCGTCGTAGGGCTGAAAAGAAACTCTCGCCCAACCCGGGGACGCAGTGGATGCCAATAAGGGTGCGCTCTAGGAGAAAGACGGAGCATCGCCTGATCTGTCCAGCTATAACTTGATCTGACATGACCGTCTGAAAGCGGGGATGCATCTGACACCGCCGGTCTGCGTGGCTGCGCCGGACCGGAGCCCTCAAGAGACGCAGCACGCCACACCGCCGGATGACCATAGTCTATGTCGGACCAAGTCTTGTTTGGAACACCTGATCTCTGGTTAGGCTTCATCGAGTCAAAACACTTGAAGAAGGTAAGATCACCTAAACCTGTACCGGTTCAGAAAGCTCGTACTTGAGGGAATTTGCATCTCATCGCTCGATCGAATAGTTAGAGCGTGTGGCCGCCTGTTACCGCGCGGCACGGCCGATCAAGCGTGCCCGTCAGACTGACCGGCCGATTTTGTACCCTGTTTTCCAGATATTTGTTTTCGAGGATACGATTTTTCGCTTTAACCTGACGGTTCCGCGCTGCAGGTGCTGAAGCATTTTGACCACCCCTGGGGCAGCTCCCACCGACCTCCCGGCCGCTGTGAAGCTTAAGCCCGGAGCCGCAGCGAAGCAGGGAAGACGAGCAGCCCGACCCAAAAGAAATGAAGCGCGATCGCTTGGACCTCCCCGTTGTTACTCAGCGCATAAGAGCTTTGACGAATTGCCGGATCGTCTCTGCCGCCCAAACGTTAGCGTGAGCCGCAACCCGCAGCACAAAGCGGAGCTCCGACCAAATCCCTACAACGATGATGTTCGGTTTTGGTCTCATACGCGTACCTCGATCTCATGACGTAAACTTAGATTTTCCTCGCGGAGGCCGCTTTAAGCCGCTCGATCTCGCGCGCCTGTTTCTCGCGATATCCGCGCATCGTTTCCGCAATAACAAATCCTGCATTCCCGCTGGCCCGGTCGCCGCTCGCGGCCGCACCCGCAGATACAGAGCTTCGAGAATGCGCGATATGCCATTTCCGCTTTCCCTGTTCCACGTGGAGAAAAAATGTTCCCTGTGGAACTCTCATACCCTTCTCTCTCGTCTTTTCATCCCTTCCCGCTTCTCGACTACATCGGCCAGAGCCCGAAGGTCCGCCGCGGTAAGGACTTCTAAGGCCGCGGTTACACCTTCCAAGCTCACCGGCTTCTGCGGTGGTAAGACCTCGATGCCGTTGCTTTTTACGAATTCGTGGATCATTTGGCGCACATCAAAGTAATTCTCAGGGTGCTCGTGCCTGTCCCGCTCCTCGGCTTCGGCTTCTGCCCGTTCCCGCTGCTCGCGCTCTGTGCGGAGCCTCGCATTTTTCGCCGCGCGTATATACTCATCCAGCGTTGGAAGATCAGGAAATGCCGTCTCGCCCTCTTCCCGCCTAGTGAACATGAGCTTTTCGATCGCAGCGCGGATGTCATCAATTCCGTAATGCGCGAGGCGCGAGCAGTAGAGCTCCAAGGTCTGCTCGCTGATCGGTGCTTGTCTCGCTTCCGCGAGAAGTGCCAGCATCTGCACGATTAAGTCTCGCTCGGACCGCTTCGAGCGCGGCAATATTGCCGTTTGTTCGCTGTTGGGCTTTATTGAAGGTTTCATACATTCCTCCACATTGACTCCTGTTGGGATTGGCCGCTTTCTCGGCGACCTGCGTTGCGCGGCCCGGCTGAAGCAGGAAGTCGAGATCGCAAATCCAGTTCGACCGGTTGTTGCCGTGGTACCGCGTATCCGCGGCCACGTACCGGCACGCCGCTTCAAACTCCGCGAACCATCCCGACTCTCTCAGGCGCACGTTGATAGCTCGAATCCGGCTCGGGTTGAGCCGCTTCGCTTGTGGTAACGGTGTACCCTTCACGGCCTCGTTCCACGTATCGAGAATTTTTTGGGCTTTGCCGGTCGCTTCCGGCATCTGCTCCAATTCGCCTATCATCAGGCAGGTTTGTTCCGATGGGGGCTCCTCTGCGTAAGCAGAGGTGGGGGTATAGGTCTTTAAGGGGTCTTCTAAGGAGTCTTTAAGGGGTCTACCTTTAAGGGGGTGTGGGGGTGCGGTCCGTGAGACCGTTTCCGCGGTCCGTGAGACCGTCTCTGTGGTCCGTGAGGCCGTTTCCGCGGTCCGTGAGACCGTTTCCTCAGGATCTCTGATAGCTTTGCCACGGCCTGCTGTTTCCCCTCGTGCAGCACGAAAATGTTCCGCGTATCGGGCTCGCAGGTCTGTCCCGAGGAGTTCCAGATTCAATTGAATTCCCGGCGTACGCTTCGGTCCGCGATCGACTTTGGTAACGAGCTCGATCTTGATGAAGACTTGCATTATTCGCCGCACGGTACGCTCATTGATCTCAGTTTTCCTCACGATGAAATCGGCTGATGGCCATCCGAAGCCCTCGCCGTTCATCTGATCTGCGATCAATACGAGCAAAGTCTTTGCAGGCAGATTCCCGAGCTGGGTCTCCCATGCCGGGCGCATCCATTCGTGGCTCATCATTCACCTCTCTCGCGTAGCAGAAGCAAAAATAGGGGGTTCAGCCTTTTGTAGGCTTCGGTGGACTCCATAGCGGCCGATGCCGCGAATCGCCATCAAAGGCAACGAGTCCGCCCTCTTCAAACGGAGACGTGCAGATGTATCCATGGAAATACGCGCATACAGTCCACGAACGCTGCCTGAATGTTGACTCGCTTTCTTCTCTAGGGCATACCCGCATAACTTTTTCGCCCTTCGGTTCCATGACGATTCGGGACCAATCTAATTGAGCGAACTGCGGACGTACGAAAAACCCGTCCCAAGAAGGTCAAGCCGCCGCGCCATTCGGCGGCTTTCTATTTTGTGGTCTCGCCTGCCGAGTCAAGCCAGCGCAAAAAAGCTGACTTGGGGATCAGGATGTTCCTCCCGAACTTCAGATGGGGAATCATCCCGGCAGCGATACCTTTCCGGATACTGCGCTCGCCGCAGCCCGCATACTCCGCGGCTTCGGGTACCTTCCAAGTCCCGCGCTCACCGTCATTGCGCTTCCGGAGCTTCTTCATGATCTGCCTCCAGAATCAATCTTATAACATCAAATGACGTACAAGTAAATAGTATACTATTAAAAGGGTCCGATACAAAGGACTGTAGTTGGTGTTATTATCGGAGCATGAAAGAAAACGATAGGACACGACACGCCACCAGCGCCGCGCTGATCGCTTTACGGCAGGCCATGAAAATGTCCCAGGCGCAATTTGCCGTGCTGGTTTTAGACTGTGCGATCACCACCGTGGGTCGATACGAAACGACTCACCCACCGCAAGGCGATCTGCTGTTGCGTCTCGCCAAGATCGCAGAACAGGAAACATTCAAGGAGGGGAGAAGCCCGGCGGAACAGGAGATATTCAACGATCTCAACGGTCGTTTCAAAGAACTGTATATACAGGACGCACGCGAGAAGCTCGGCGGCGATATGTTGATGATGCCTAGGACCGATGCAGAGCAGGAACACGCCTATTTGGTTACACGCGTCAACGGCGAGCGTGCGATGACGCTCACGATAGACTTCCTACTCGTCGCAGCGGTTTTGGGTGCGAAGGATCAGAACGACACTCTGAAGGAGGCACTTGAAGCAGCCGCTGCGATGCGGAGGGGAGCAGATTCCATCAGGGGAAATCCAATTGCATCGAAATTGGCGCGCGTATTTCCTGCACTCATGGCCAGCCCGGCAAAGAACGAATTCCCCACCCCTAAAACATCCAGACAGAGGAGTAAGAAGCAGTGAGAGGAACGATTACCAAAATCAGATTGAAAGGCGGCCGCATATCGTGGGGATACGTCTGCGACATTGGCAAAGACCGCGAGTGCAAGCGCAAACAGGTCACTCGCCAGGGATTCGCAACCAGGGGTGAGGCGGACCATGCCTTGCGAGATGCGATCGCAGCGCATGAGAAGGGTCATCGCATCCAGAAGGACTCGCGTCTCTTCGAGACGTTCTTCACCGACTGGCTGACGCAACACGGTATAGCCCACTGGGGAAAGATGACGGCAGAGCAAAATTTGAAACGTGGTAACTATGCAATCCGCATGTTCGGCGATGTGCCAATTCAGAAGCTCAGCGCCATGCGCATTGAGCAGGACTTGCACACGCTACTGATGAAGGGTGGACAGAAGACGAAGGAGTACCCCGACGGCAGGCCGTTGTCGCCCAAGACTGTGCGTGAAGTAGCGGCATTAGTATCCCAGTGTCTCGATAAGGCCGTGAAATGGAAAATCATCGAACACAATCCGATGGAGGACGTGGAGCGGCCGAAAACGCATGAGAAGGAAGTACAGATCCCCCAGATTGACGACTTCGAGAATCTGCTCAATCGTGTCACTGGCACCAGATACTTCAGCTTCGTGGTATTCGCCGCCGCTGCCGGATGCCGTCGCGGCGAGCAGCTGGCATTGAAATGGCCAGATATCGATTTCAAGACAGGCCTGGTCACCATATCGAAATCGGTCTCGCAAACGAGTGCAGGCCTGGACATCAAAACGCCAAAGTCGGGGAAGACCCGCTTTGTCCGGATCTCCCGGGAGACGATTGAGGTTCTGCTCGAGCACAGGGGGCAGATCGAACATGAGAAGGAACTCTTTGGCGAAGACTACAAAGACAACAATCTCGTGTTCTGCACGCCGGATGGCGCCTACTACCAGCCGGATCAGATCTCCAACCGCATTGCCGAGTTTATGCAGCAGGCTGGCGTCGATGCTTCACTTCATTCGTTGCGGCACTTCAACGCATCGACGATGCTGAGCAAGAAGGTTCCCATCCCTGTCGTCAGCAAGCGGCTCGGTCACGCCAACAGCCAGATCACGCTGAAGGTCTACTCGCATGTCATGAAGCATGACGAAGTAACCGCCGCCGACCTGTGGGACGAAGCCACCGCAGAGATCGTATCCCGGGTGCGGAAATCCAAACTACCGGGCGAATCCGGTAGTGCGGATGTTAGGTTTTGTTATATTGACCGACCAAAACTGGCGTAAGTATTTGAAACGAAAAGGCGGAATTGGTCGGGGAGAGAGGATTCGAACCTCCGACCCCCTGGTCCCGAACCAGGTGCTCTACCAGGCTGAGCCACTCCCCGAACATTTGCTGCAGCATGCGTATCAGCGGGTGCGGCCTGGCATAATGATCCGCTGGATGCGCTCTCATGAGTGTAGCAGAATCGGGCCGCCGCAGGAGACCACCCTCGGCGCGTCAAAAAACTCAAATCGCGGCACCCAAAATAGCCACGGCCGCTCTACTTCTTCTCCTCCGGCGTCACTGCTCCTGGGAAGATGCCTTCGAGCGGAGCGCGAAGTTTCTCAATCTGGTCCGGGTCCGGCAGCGGCTTGCGCGGCATCATCTGGTCGCGTTGCGCGGCGTTGTACACGAAGATGGCTTCAACGGTGGCAATCTGTTTCAGATCAGCCGGTTGTAGCCGTTCAAAGACATCCTGGTTTGAATGGTGCGTGCGGGTTTCGTAGTCCAGATCGTCCTGGATAAACTGAAAACCGGGAATGCCGACCGCGTCGAAACTCAGGTGGTCCGTGCCGCCCGTGTTGCGCATGGTGATCGTCGTAACGCCGAGGTCCTTCAATGGTGCGATCCACTGCGCAAAGATCGGAGCCACGGCTGCATTGCCCTGCGTATAAACTCCGCGGATCTTGCCCGAGCCGTTGTCCACGTTGAAGTAGGCAGAAATGAGCTTATGGTCCGCCTTGATCTCCAGCGGCCCTACGGCGCGGCGCATGAACTCGGGCAACTGCATCTGATCGGGCGCCGTCGAAGTCTTGGCGGAGCCGAAGTGCTCGGTCACATAGCCTTTTGAACCGAAGAGCCCCTGCTCCTCCCCCGTCCACAATGCGATGCGGATGGTGCGGCGCGGCTTGATGTCGAGCGCCTTCAGTATCCGGACCGCTTCCATCGCGACAATTGTGCCCGCGCCATTATCCGTGGCGCCGGTTCCCGCGATCCAGCTATCAAGATGCCCGCCCACCATGACGACCTCGTCCTTCAGTTTGGGGTCCGTGCCGGGAATCTCCGCTACCGTGTTGAAGGCGTGTTCGTGATCGCCGGTGAACTTCGTTTCCACATTCAGTTCGACGCTCGCGGGCACGTGGGCCTGGGTGAGCCGGTAGAGGCGCCCATAGCTCTCGATCGTCGCCACCACCACCGGAATCTTGACCCGCTTGTCTGCGATGTACGGGGTGCGTCCGAGGGTAGCTCCATTGTCGTCAAAGAATGTTCCGCCCGAACCGCCTCCGTTGCCGCCATCGCGGCTGGGCTCAATCACCCCAGCCACCTTCTCATCGGCAAAAAACTGGGCGATCCTATCCAGCAGCCGCAGGCGCTCCATGCGCTCGCGCATGCGGGCCACCATCTCCGGTGGCAAACCGCCGGCGTTCGCGCTCACGCTGAATTCGGCGAGATCGTCGAGTTCCTTCTCTGTGTAACGCGCAAATAGAATCTTGTCGACGGGCGGTACAGGGCGCATGGCTCCGAACAGAACGATCTTGCCCTCCAGCTTGCCCTTGTACTGTTCCAGATCCTTTTCGGTTTGAATGCTCACGAAGACCACATCGCCGGTCACCGCCCCGGGAGTGGAGGGCGACCAGGGCGTTGCCTGCACGATCAGCACCGCAGTATCGGGCGTCACCATGCGCGCCCAGGTATTGAGTTGCTGCCAGCCCAGGCCGAACTCGCCCCAGTCTTCGAGATGGGCATTCTCCAGGCCGATTTTGGTCAGCGTGTCGCGGGTCCACTCATTGGCTTTTTTTCCGTTGGGAGAGCCGGTAAGACGGGGGCCAATTCCATCCATCAGCGCCGATGCAAACTCCATCACATGCGAGCGGTTCAGGCCCTCCTCGCGGATCCGCTGATACATGTTCAGGTCAAGCGACTCCATGGCCGGCTGCGTTTCCGAATAAGGATCGACCGTAGCAGGCGCGGCGTTGGCGGATTTGGGCTTGTCGGCCGCATAGAGAGAGACCGCGGCGGCGAGCATAACCATGGGAATGGCGCGAAAGCGCTCGACTGGCATCAGGATTGGCTCCGGGTGGGACGTATGAACTACTGGTGAAATTGTAGGCCATCAACCGGCGATTCCGTTCGTTTTCGGCAACCCATTCCAGCCATTACCCAGCCGCTCCATTCGGTCATTCCGCAACTCCGGGAGTGCCGGTCTGGGCGATCGGCAGAGTCACCCGAAACTCCGTGCGGCCTCGATTCGACTCGACCTCGATTGCAGCGTCGTTATGACGCACCAGGCGCCGGACAATATCCAGCCCCAGGCCCATGCCTTGCCCCATCGGCTTGGTCGTAAAGAAGGGATCGAAGATCCGCGCCAGGTCTTGCGCCGGAATGCCTGGTCCATCGTCGACAATGCGAACCACCACACCCTGACCATTGCGGCTCGCACGCACATCGACGCGGCCACCCGAGGGCACTGCATCCAATGCATTGTCGATCAGATTTCCCCATATCTGGTTCAGTTCGCCAGCGTAGCCGCGAACGTGTGGAAGGTTGCCTTCGAGCTCCACCGACACCGCGACCGACTTTTCGCGTGCCTTCGATCGAAGCACAGCTACCGTATTGCCCAGGCTGGACCGCAGATCCACCGACTGGGCCACCATCGCCTGGTCCATGTTCGTGAATCCCTTCACCGCCTTCACCAGGCCCGAGATCCGCGTCGCCGCATCCTGGATCCCGGAAGCCAATCGGCGCACCGCACAGCTAGCGGCTGCCCACCGCAGTACCGAGTTCAATGCAGATCCCGACACAGCCGCTGCGAGCTGATCGAGTGCCTCGAATGTCACTTCGGTATCGGCCAGCATATACGCGTTCGCAATGTCCACGCGATGGGCGGCAAGCCAGTCGGCAATTGCCTCTTCGCGGTCCGACTGCTCCAGAGGGGACCGCACGGTGTTTATCTGCGCGGCCACGCAGGAAGCACGAATGGCATCGATGGCAGCCAACTGAGCATCGCTGAGCTTGGCCTCGCCCAGCGCGCGCGTTGCCATTTCAGTGTCTTCCAGTCGGTCCCCAAGCAGCGAGGCGCTGCGTTCAATTGCCGACGCGGGGTTATTCAGCTCGTGGGCCAGTCCGGCCGATAGCTTGCCCAGCGAGATCATCTTTTCGTTGTGCAATTCGCTCGAAGTGAACAGTCGCGCGCGATCGAGCATTGTGCGCACCAGGATCGACGTGATCTCAAAGCATTCGTGTGTCAGCGCGCGAAGATGTTTCCGGTCGAGGGACAGAATCTCGGTAGGTTCCTGCGCAATCGCATCCCCCGGAGGGCTTACGAGCCGCGAGTGGGGCAACATTCCAGACACATCGCCCGTCCGCCATTCAATCATCTTCTGGAGCCCTGCGCCTCGGTCAACGTACAGAATCACGTGCCCGGACAACACCACGTAGAGACCATCAACCGGTACACCTTTGTGAGATAGCACCTCGCCGGCGCAGAGCCGACGAAGAGAGCCATGCGCAGCCAGCCATGCAAGTTCTTCTTGAGGCGCTGAGCCCAGTGTTTTGTGTTCTGCCAATCGATCCATGAGATCGCTTGCTGTCATGCTTGTGCTGTCTTTCAAGGCGGGGTTCGAATGTTCCTCACCAAGGTACCAGATTGAAAGCTCGATTCGGTCACCATCCTTCCGGGGGACTAATCCGGCGTTGGAAACGCCATAAGCCGCCTCATAACTCTCTTCACACATCTTTCCCAGCGAATGCTCTATCCTAAGCTGCAGGAGAGGTCGAAATGGCCACACTGGTACGGCCGTTATCCCCAACAGCTGAACGCGCTGCCCATATTCCCTGGTACCTGTGGTGCTGCGCCCTGGCCGCCACGTCGGTAACGGTCGGCGGACAGTGGGATGTATCGTGGCATCGCTCGATCGGGCGCGACACTTTCTGGACGCCAGCTCACATCGCTATCTATTTATGCGGGGTGCTGGCGGGCATCGCGACAGGATATCTGATTTTCGATACAACGTTTCGCAAGTCATCCCCCTTGCGGGAGAGCAGCGTCCAGGTGCTGGGATTCACGGCCCCTCTGGGAGCGTTCCTGTGCGCCTGGGGCGGTGTGGCGATGCTTACGTCCGCCCCCTTCGACAACTGGTGGCACAACGCCTACGGATTGGACGTGAAGATCATCAGCCCTCCGCACGCGCTGCTGGTGCTCGGCATCTTTGCAGTGAAGGTTGGAGCGCTGCTGCTGATTGGGGCGGCCATGAACCGCGCGATACAACACGGCCGTCCTTATGGCGGGCTGCAGGCGCTGTTCCTCTTCGTGGCGGGACTGATGCTCGAACTGGCGATGTTTTTCGTCATGGAGCATACGCTGGACATCTTCCTGCACCAGGCGAGTGCGTACGTTGCAGTTGCCATAGGGCCGCCTCTGATCTGCGCCGCGGCCTGGAAGGCATCGCGCCAGCGCTGGGCGGCGACTTGGCTGGCCGGCATCTACATGGCAGTGGTGATCACGGCAATTCTGGTGCTGCCGCTGTTCCCGGCGGCGCCGAAGCTGGGACCGGTATACCAGAACGTGACGCACTTTATCCCGCCTAGATTTCCGGTGCTGGTGATTGTGCCGGCCATTTTAGTGGACCTCCTTTGGTCTTGGATCGGCGAGCGCAACAAGCTGCTGGTGGCGGCGGTGAGCGGGCCGGCGTTCGTGCTGTCGCTGGTTGCGGCAGAGTGGCCATTCGCGGACTTCCTGATGACCAGGGCGGCGGCGAATCGGTTCTTTGCGACGACGATGCACGACTACGGTACTCCGTCGTGGGCGGCCTCGGTAACACGGCATTTCGTCCGTCCGGAGTACGGGTGGGCGCTTTGGTCAGGGCTGGGTATTGCGATGCTCTGCGCGGCGATTAGCGTATGGCTGGGCCTCCTCCTGGGCGACTGGATGCGGAAGATTCAACGATGAAGTTTCTG
>Ga0206794_1178_pt1 | contig 14863 bp, 18 predicted proteins | sample Alteio_BWOrgCont_70_FD_152877 | JGI IMG/M metagenome (GOLD analysis project Ga0206794, IMG submission 152877) | Enriched cells from forest soil in Barre Woods Harvard Forest LTER site, Petersham, Massachusetts, United States -... | ecosystem: Environmental > Terrestrial > Soil > Temperate forest >...
AAAATGTGATCTTTTAAAATTAATTTTATGGAATGACGTACAAGGGCTCAAAACGATTCAACCAATGGGATATCCCTTCCGCCAACGCCACCGGCTTCGGCGCAGCCGCGGATGATTATATGGAACGCGGCATCGACCTGAACGAACAGCTCATCCGCAACAAACCCGCCACCTTCTTTATGCGCGTGAGCGGTGATGCCATGACCGGCGCGGGCATCTTCAACGGCGATGTGGTCATCGTCGACCGCTCGGTCAAGGCCGCCAGCGGCAAGGTCGTCATCGCCTCGCTAAATGGCGAAATGCTGATCCGGCGGCTGGAAAAAACGCTCAACAAGCTCAGGCTCGTACCCGAAACCCCCAGGCTTTCCCCCATAGATATAGACCTCTCGGGTTCGGAGTTCTCCATCTGGGGTGTCGTCACCTATGTAATCCATTCGCTATGACAGCCATCATCGACTGCAACAGCTTCTATTGCTCCTGCGAGCGGTTATTCCGGCCCGACCTCCGTGACACACCCGTCGTCGTGCTCAGCAATAACGATGGCTGCATCGTCTCCCGCAGCGACGAAGCGAAGGACCTGGGTGTAGGTATGGCGATCCCCTACTTTCAGGCCAGACACCTGATCCAGCAAAAAGGTATCGCCACCTTCTCCTCCAACTATCACCTCTATGGCGATATGAGCTGGCGGGTAATGGAGACCCTCCGCATCCTGGCAGGTGACCGCAGCAAGGTAGAAGTCTATTCAGTGGATGAAGCCTTTATGGACCTGAGCGAGATCCCCGCAAACGAGCTCCATGAATACGCCCGCCAGATCCGGGCGACGGTCGAACAGTGGACAGGCATCTCCGTAAGCATCGGCGTCGCCCCCACCAAAACGCTGGCCAAGCTTGCAAACCGCCTCGCGAAAAAAAACAAAAAGGCATCCGGCTGCGTCACCGTCCTCGCCACCCCCGAAGAACAACGGACGGCCTTGCAACAGACGCGTGTCGACAATCTCTGGGGCGTCGGCTGGGCCTATGCGGCAAAACTCCTCAACCTGGGGATCACCAGCGCCTGGGAACTGAGCAGGATGCCGGAGGAATGGGCGCATACCAACCTCGGCGGCGTCATCGGCATCCGTCTCATCCGCGAGCTCAACGCCTCACCGGCCATTTTTATGGAAGAAGAGCTCACCGATAAAAAGATGATCGCCACCACCCGCATGTTCGGCCGGCCCGTGACAACCCTTGCAGAAATAAAAGAGGCCGTGGCCACCTACATCTCCCGCGCAGCAGAAAAACTGCGGCGCCAACAAGGCGCCGCGGGCGGAATCACCGTATTCCTCGTCCCAAAGCCACCCCGGTCCACCCCCGCCGTCTTTGGCTATGGTCGCGGCTCCTCGGTCAGCAGCTTCACCCTGCTGCCCAACCCGACCTCCCTCACAAACGAGCTGATCAAGGCCGCCCTCGGCCTGGCCGACCGTCTTTTCGTACAGGGGAAAGCCTACCAGAAAGCCGGGGTCATGCTCAGCGGCATCGTCCCCGATGACTCCATCCAGGGCAACCTCTTCGTGCCCCAGGCAGCCAGCCAAAATCGATTTTTAATGAACGCCATCGACAACATCAACTTCTCCATGCGCGACGACAGCGTAAAATTCGGCGCCTCCGGTATTACAAAAGATTGGAAGATGCGACAGGAACTCCGCTCACACCGCCACAGCTCGAGATGGGAGGAGTTGAAAGAGGTAAAGTGACCCTTGATCCCTCCCGCACCCCTCATTCGCTCTTCAAGCTCTTTGCGGGACTCGTCAGGGCGGCTTTAGCCGCCTGGTAGCCAATTAGATAGGCACCCGATGCGGGCGGAGGATCGTCCGCTTTCAATACAGGCATCGTCCGATTCCAGGCCACGTTTAAAATATTTCTTTCCTTCACCCGTCTACCTTTATGTAAGATGAAGGAGACCCTGACGATACCGCCGCTTATGAGCCCATCGATCGGTAAAAATATCAGCTCGGTCATCAGCCGTTTCGGCAAGAGGCTGCAGAGCTTTATCCGCCGGCGTATCGGCAACGAGGCCGATGCGGAAGACATCCTGCAAGACGTCTGGTACCAATTCACCGCGACGGCAGACACCGAACCCATCGAACAGGTGGGGGCCTGGCTATTCAGGGTCGCCCGCAACAAGATCATCGACAACTACCGGAAGAAAAAGCCCGAGTCCCTGGAATCGCTGCTACCACCAACCGGGCTGGCGGAAGAAGAACCATCGGGATTCGCAAGCATCCTGCTCGACAAAAGCAACGACCCGGAAACCGCAAACCTCCAGGCGCTGTTCTGGAAGGCGCTGAATGAGGCCCTGGACGAGTTGCCGCCCGAACAGCGCGAAGTATTCCTATGGCATGAGGTGGACGGTCTCTCCTTTAAAGAGATCGCGGAACGCACCGGCGAAAAAGTGAACACCCTCATCTCGAGGAAACGATATGCGGTCCTCCATCTGCGCGAGCAATTGGTGGACCTCTATGAAGAAATTATCGAAAATTAAAACACTTATAAAAATGAGACGAACTAGCAAAGCAAAAATTTTGGGATTTATCATCCTTGCCGCAATGGGCGTCATCGCCTTTTCGGGTGTCGTCATGCTGTTATGGAATGCGCTGGTCCCCGGGATCTTTCACCTACCCGTCATCACCTACTGGCAGGCATTGGGTCTGCTGATCCTTGCGAGACTTTTATTCGGTGGTTTCCGCGGCGGTGGCGGCGGCTTCGGCCACAGGGGTCGCTGGAAAGACAGGCTCAGGGAAAGATGGATGACGATGTCACCGGAAGATAGGGAGCGGCTCAGACAGGAGTGGGGGCGCCGCTGCGGCAGGTCCTTCCCGTTCGAAGAGAAGCCATTCGCATCCACTGCGCCCCAGGACCCAAAGGAGGCCTGACATGCACGGGGCAGCGGATCGGGTCTAATTGGCTCTTTCGGGCAATGCAGGATTTTCCCTATCTTGGGGCATAGGTAAATGCCTGTATCAGTGATCTAAATCGAGCCATTTTTGAAACGTTTACCGTTTATTCCCCAATTAGATACTTTTCGCTTCTTCGCTGTCCTTATAGTGATATTCTTCCATTGGGCGCCATCTCTCCTGACCTTCCACCTGACCTACTTCGGCGTCACCTTCTTTTTTGTGCTGAGCGGCTACCTGATCACCAGCAACCTCTTATATTATAAGCAATCCGTCGATGGGGGCGAGCTGACCACGCCGGCTGCCTTTCTTCAGTTCTATTACCGGCGCTTCCTCAGGATTTTCCCACTCTATTACCTGGTGATCTTCCTGATCCTGTGGCTGGCCCCGGCAATGTTCGAAGGCAACTTCGCCTGGTATGTCTCCTATCTGCCCAATTTTCTCATTTATCATCAGCAAAGATGGCCGGACATGCTGGTCCCTTACTGGAGCCTGGGTGTGGAAGAGCAGTTTTACTTACTGTGGCCCTTCCTTATCTTACTGATCCCATGGCGATACCTGAATCGCCTACTCATCGGCACGATCATCCTCAGCATAGTTTTCAAGGCCGTTCTGCTGTCCTTCGACAGGAACGGCTTCTACTTTATCTTACCCTTTTCCCAATTCGATGCGTTCGGTATCGGCGCATGGCTTGCCTTCCTTCCTTTCTCCGGAAGGGCCGGGCTTATGGAGAAAAAACCCTACAACATCATCGCATTTACAGGGTTCCTTGTCCTTACCGCCCTTGCACATCGATTCTCGGACCTTAACTCTCTTTTCAATCTCGGTTTCTGCGGTTGTGCGATGTTTATCATCCACGGCGCGCAAAAAGGCATCGGGGGTTTTATCGGGAAAATTCTGGACCTCCCCCCGCTCCAATATTTAGGCAGGATCAGCTATGGCTTGTATGTCTACCATAATTTTATCCCATGGATCTGGCGATGCCTTAACGGTACTGAAAAGACCTACCCATTGCCGATTGCGGTGTTCAAATGGAGCTGGGCCTTTAACCCCTGGATAAAACAGCTCGCCCAGGCCGCCCTTTTGCTCCTGATTGCAAGCCTGTCCTGGTTCCTGTTCGAAAAGCCGATAAACCACCTTAAAAATGCCCTTAGCTTCAAAAAGCGGTCCTCGTTGGAAACCAGGCAAGTCTGACATTCACAGGCTATTAACAGACGGTGATTAAATCCTAAAGCTCATTTCATATCCAATATACAAGGCTGCAAAAGCAAAACACCAGGCAGCCGATCACTTAAAAAATCTACAGATATGAAAAAGTTAATCATTTTCTCCGCCATTATAGCCACCAGCTTGATCGCTACAAAAGGCTATTCCCAGGTATACGTAAATGCGCGTGTCGGTTTCCGTGCACCCGGTCCGAGGGTCTTCGTTGCCCCCAGGGTATATGTCGCACCCCGCCCCGTTGTTTACGCCAATGCTTATGCGCCCGTACCGGCCCCTGTCGTTTACCAGGATGCCTACGTCGGCGGACCCGAAGTCATCTGCGAAGCCAATTTCCCCGGGTATGCCTACTATGACTACCCCGCCTGGAACGGCCACTTCCGTGACTACGTTTACTATCAGCACTATCAGCCTTTCTTCGCAAGGGACCACAGGGCCTATTTCTACGGTGGCCGTTTCGACCACGCAAGGTTCGAACGGGATCGTGGATTCCACAGGGGAAGGCGGTAATCGGCAAGTTGATAATCAGACGATTAAATCATCAGGTGCCCGGGTATCCCCCGGGCATCATTATTGCACCCCTATCCATAATCTTGTAACTTAAAAATCAGTTGTATGAAATCGAAGTTATTGATCCTGTCGATGATCGTGGCCGGCGTCCTCGCCTTCAATGCCGCGAGCGCCCAGGTGCATGTCACTATTTCTGAAAGGGAATATCCCGGCTACACCTATTATACGTATCCTGCATGGCATGGCCACTACCGTGACCATGCTTATTATGAGCATTATCATGCCCGTTTCTATCGCGAACACCGGCATTATTTTGCCGGCGGCCGTTTTGACCACGACCGTTACGAGCGTGAGAACCATCATTGAGGGTAATTTATAAAAGCACATCAACGCGGGCGCGCCTTCGGCGCGCCCGCTTCAATCCGTATCTTTCGACCCTGTCGCCCTGACAAACGCCGCCCTGCTGGGCACAGGCAACGGCGCATCCGCCCCCTTGATCCCCTTCCATAAGATCTCATTGAACAGCTGGTCGGGAACCCTGTCCTCCCGTGTCAGGTCGATCTCCGCAGATTTTTTCGCCCATTCATTCCAGGCCATGTTCTTATCGTTCAGATCGACATTCGAAGGTAAAGACCGGAATGAAGTACTATCGGCCTCCCCTGAAAAACATCTCCACATCGGTTGCGCCGCGGCGTCATACTGCGTCATCGGCGGCAGACCCAATATCAGTTCCATGGTCCGCAGCACGGAAGAAGTGGAATACATCGAATGATCCACAAAATGCCGCTTGACCATCCCTCCCGCAATGTAAACGGGACTGCGGTGCGCATCTACATGATCCGGCCCGTTCTGCGCATCGTCCTCCAGTATAAAAACTACGCTCTCCTTCCAGATGGGGCTGGTGCTTAGATACTCCACAAACTCGCCGACGGCAAGATCGTTGTCCGCCACGCAGGCAAAAGGCGTATGCTTTCCCTTGCGCAACCCCTCCGTATGGTCATTGCCCAGCCGGACACTATTGAAATGCGGCAGCGCGCCCGCCGCCAGCAACGAATCGAAGTCCCGCTTCCATCGCGCCACCCTCATCGTATCATAATAGTCCAGGTCGAACCCCTGGTAGTCCCGGCAATAATGTCCCTCGAGCACAGGAATACTGGGCTTCTCATCATCCGCAAATTCGCCATAGGTACGATAAGAGACACCTCCACGCTGGCAGTCATTCCAGATATAGCCCCCCTTGTTGTTGCCGATCGGCCTATGGCCCTCCCCATCGTATTCACCGCCCCGGCCGCCATAGCTCGTGGGCCAGGTCTTCTCGATATAATCGGTAGCATAAGCCCCCATACTCCAGCTGTGGCCATCCATGCTCACCTCGGCATCTACATAGAAGTTGTCACACAGGACGAACTGCCGCGCGATCGCATGCTGGTTGGGCGTGATCCGCTCCCCAAAGAGCACCAGGGAAGTGTCCCCATTGCCTTCCGGCATATCCCCCAGCACCTGGTCATAGGTGCGGTTCTCCTTGATGATATAGAACACGTATTTTATCGGCGAAGAATCCCCCACCTTCATCGGGATGCCGCCGCCGGACTCACCCTTCGCCTGTAGCTCACCCTGCTTGCTGTAAGGCGTATTCTCATAGACCATCTTCGAATAGCCGGCAAGGACATCGGCATCCGGCTCCGGGATCACGCTCATCGTCCCCCTGAAAAGACCGGCGATATATTGCACGGGCTGCGGCTTGCCCGCATCCCCGTTCCTGTAGGTCACGGTCTGTCTCCTGCCCATAGGGTTCGGGCCATCGGGGTTGGCAAGAGAGGTGAGCCCTTTCCCATTCGCCACCCAAATTTTCTTTCCGATCACCTTCACCGCGGTCGGATACCAGCCTACGGGTATAAAACCTTTTGAGACGTCGGCGCCCGGCTCATGGACATCAAAAACGGCCAGACAGTTGTTGTCGGCATTGGCTACATACAAGGTCTTGTCATCCCCGCTGAGCGCAAGCGCATTGGTCGTGCTGCCGGGAGGGGCATCGGGATACAGCGCGGCGTTCAGGGTCTCCACTACCTTCCCGTTGCGGACATCGATGACCGATACGCTATTGTCATTGGCATTGGCCACAAACAGCCATCGGCCGCTCCTGGTCAGACAGAGGTCGTTGGGGTGGTTGCCGACCGCGATCTCCCCGGTGAACTGCCGGCTTTCAGTGTCGAAGATCCGGACCCTGTCGCATCCCCAGCAGGCGATATACAGCTCTTTTTTGTTCCGCGACAACAGACAGGTATAACCTTCACCGCCCAGTTCGACCCGCTGTACAACGGTCTTGCGGGCGAGGTCGACGATATAAAGCGAATTGTTCTCCTTGGTGACTACATACAAAAGCCCGCGTTTGTCATCGATGTCCATCCCCGCAGGGGAGATCTTCTCCGGCCACTTTTTTCCAAGGACCAGGGTATCCGCAAACACCAGACCGCGCCTGCCGGTGCCAGGCCGGGGATTGACCGCATACTTGATGATCCGGTTGTCATTGCCACCGGAAGCATACAGGAATTTCTCATCCGCGCTGAACTTCAGGCCCAGCCACGACTTCGGGATGACCACACTGTCGAGTACCTTTTCGCCCACTTCATCGATCAGCTGAATGGTCTGGGTGCTCTGGCCGTTATTGGTCACGGCCACCAGCCTGCCCGACCCGGACACAGCAATGTTGAGTGGAAGATCACCCAGCGGCAGGCTGTTCCCGACGGGAGTCAGCGTCCATCCGTTGGGCAATTGCACTTTTGTGCCTTTGATGGACATCTCCTTTGTCTCCTGCCCGTAGGACTCATAGCATCCAAAACACAGGCCCAGTAGAAATAAACCAGCGAATACTTTTATCATGGTCATAAGATTATCGTCAGATTATCGTCTATCCCGGCGCACGCGGGCTCACCCGGCATGTCGCCTCAAAGGTCCTCGGAGAACAGGATCGCCGCCGCCGACGCCGAGGCCGGCTTGCCGACATCTATAAATCTTGTCAAAGTATGATCCCACCCCCGTATAATATGCAGCCGGGCCAGGTCCAGGTAAACATCGATGATGGAGAACTTCCCCTCCCTTCCGATGTGATCGAACATAGCCGGATCGATGACATGGATACCGCTAAAGGCCCATTGGACAAGCGGCGCAACATCCGGTCGCGCCTCCACAGGCCGCGTGATCCGCTCCTCACCCGTGTCCACATTCCGCCAGCCGCAGAGCTCGAACTGGCCGTCGAATAAAAAGTAACGCGACGTGGGACGGTCGGTCACCGCAAGCGTCGCCAGGGGCCTGTGCTGAAAATGATCGGCGATCATCGCCCCCAGGTCCATATCCGTAAGGACATCCACATTCATCAGCACAAAAGGCGCATCTTCGAGAAAGAACCTGGCCTTTTTCAACCCCCCGCCGGTCTCGAGTACGACGTGCCTCTCATCGCTGATCGTGTACCTGCTGCCCCAGCCGTCATTGGCCCTGAGAGCATCGATGACCTGATCCGCAAAGTGGTGCACGTTGATGACGACATCGCGGATGCCGTATTGTTGGAGATATTCGATATTCCATTGAAGCAGGCTCCTGCCGTTGACGACAGCCAGCGCCTTCGGATGATGATCCGTCCATGGCTTGAAGCGGGTGCCAAGACCCGCGGCAAGTATCATTGCCCGATTGATGGAGGGGGGTGTCATTTCAGCAGGCAATTAAAATTGAATGGGAGATTACAGTACTATATTCTGCAAGATAGGGCTCTTTCCCGGGTAATCTGTATTAAAATGCAAACCCCTGCTCTCCCGCCGGAACTGCGCCTCCTTCACGATGAGATAGCCCACGGTGATCAGGTTGCGCACCTCGCACAGCTGCGGGGACACGGCGGTTGTCTCATACAGGGATTCGATCTCTTCATGTAGCAGGTCCAGCCGTTTCATGGCCCGCTGAAGACGGGTATAGGTCCTGACGATGCCCACATAATCGCTCATCAGCAGCTGCAGCTCCTTCAGGCTTTGGGTGATCAGGATCATTTCCTGCGGCTCGGTCGTCCCCTCTGTATTCCAGTCGGGGACACCTTCTTTGAATGCAACCCCCTCCACCTTTTGCACGCTGTCCAGGTAACAACGGTGCGCAAAGACCAATGCTTCCAAAAGGGAGTTGCTGGCCAGACGGTTCGCCCCGTGTAACCCCGTAGAGGAACACTCTCCGCAGGCATAGAGGTTATTGATGGAGGTGCGGCCCCATTCATCGACTTTTATCCCGCCGCAACTGTAGTGGGCCGCCGGCGCTACCGGTATCATGTTCTCCGCAATATCGATGCCGATGCTCTTGCATTTGGCAGTAATATTCGGGAAGTGCTCTACAAATTTCCCCTGGTCCATATGCCGGCAGTCGAGCCAGACATGCTCGGTACCCGCCTTCTTCATTTCGCTGTCGATGGCGCGGGCCACGATGTCGCGGGGCGCCAGGTCCTTTCGCTCATCATATTTTGCCATAAAGGCTTCGCCTTTTGTGTTCCGCAGGATGCCGCCATCCCCGCGTACCGCTTCCGTAATGAGAAAGGAGGGGCTGACCCCGGGCTCATACAAGGCCGTCGGATGGAACTGGATAAATTCCATATTCTCGATCCGGCCCTTGGCCCGGTAAGCCATCGCGACCCCATCGCCCGTCGCGATCTTCGGGTTGGTAGTCGTCCGGTAGGCCTGCCCATTGCCCCCCGTAGCCAGCAAGGTGATCCGGGACAGGATCTTTATGATCTTGCCCGTATGTTGATCTAATGCATATACGCCACTGCCACGATGCCGCCCGCCAGCATCTCCTCCTCCGCATCTGCTATGGCCTGCCTGATCACCGCCCCTTGTCCTTCTCCCCGCCGCCTAATTACCCCCAAAAGAAAATCGACAAGACCCGCCCCTTCTGGCAATACACCCTTCAGATGCGACAGCTCAAGATGGCAATGACAGTTGACAAAACCGGGGCACAGCAATCCGGCATATGTCTCGACCCCTTCCCCCGCCTCGGCAACCGGAATGACAGCCTGCACTATCCCCTCATTGTCAGTCACCAGTACTTCCCCCTCCCCGGCCATCCCGCCACCCGTAAATAAATAATCGGCTCTAAATTTTCGATAAGTCATTCCCGATAGTTTAATTTTGCGGTCCGCCGTATTTTGGCGTCTCCAGCCCCTGCTGATAGTTGCTGGTCGCCCTCAAATGTACCATAGATTATGCTCGATAAACTGGAAGCGATAAAAGCCCGCTATGAAGACCTGGGAATAGCCCTGGGCAACCCGGAGATCGTAAACGATAACCGGAAGTTCAGCGCCATGAGCAAGGAATATCGTAGCGTTGAAAAGATCGTGATCGCCTATCATCAATATAAGGACCTGCTCGATACCCTTGAATTCGACAGGGAGGCGCTCAATGGCGACGATCCGGAATTAAAGGAGCTGGCAAAGGCAGAGATCCCGGGTCTGGAAGAACGCCGGCTGGAAATAGAAGCCCACATCCGCCAGCTCCTGATACCCAAAGACCCGCAGGACGAGAAGAACGCCATTTTGGAAGTCCGTGCCGGCACAGGCGGGGACGAGGCCAGCCTGTTCGCAGGCGACCTGCTCCGGATGTATATCAAATATTGTGAGAAAAGAGGCTGGAAGACCACGATCCTCAGCGAGAGCGAAGGGACGGTGGGTGGGTACAAGGAAGTACAGGTGGAGGTGATCGGCGACGATGTCTATGGTACCCTGAAATTCGAAAGCGGTGTCCATCGCGTCCAGCGGGTGCCCGATACGGAGACGAGCGGCAGGGTCCATACCAGCGCCGCAACCGTTGCCGTGATGCCCGAGGCCGAAGAGGTGGACTTCGAGCTGAAAGAAAGCGATGTAAAGATGGAGACGGCCCGCAGCGGCGGCGCGGGGGGGCAGAACGTAAACAAGGTGGAGACCAAAGTCTTCCTCACCCATATTCCCACCGGCGTTACCGTCGTTTGCCAGACGGAACGCAGCCAGCTTGGCAATCGCGAGAAGGCCATGCAGATGCTCCGCACCAGGCTATACGAAGATCAGGTCCGCAAGCAGGAAGAGGAGATCGCCCGGCACCGCAAAAGCCTTGTCAGCACCGGCGACCGCAGCGCCAAGATCAGGACGTACAATTTCCCCCAGGGCCGCGTCACCGACCATCGCATCGGCCTTACCGTTTATAACCTCGATGATGTCCTGAACGGGAATGTCCAGGAATTTATCGATGCGCTTCAATTTGCGGAAAACGCGGAGAAAATGACCCGCCAGAATTGATCCAAAGCCAGGACTGGCTTGATTCCCACGTCTTTATATCCTCCTCACACCCCCCAGCCATTAAAACCGAATTAAACTCGGATGACCGGCAATCCCGCCACCGGCCTTTCACGTATTTTTAACGTGCCGGGCTTAAACCTTCTTTTCCAGGCTTTGTCTTATATACGTATCGACTTTGAAGTTCTTTAAAAATCGGGCTAAAACTTGTTATACCAGCGGAAATTGTATAACTTAAGAAGGACAATGCTAAATAAATGTTATTCCTCCCAAAAGGGGAAACCGGATGTAGGTTTCGAGCGTAATTTTGATAGACAGTTTTCCGGCAGAACGAACATAATATTGGCACCTGTTTTGCGTTATTAGTCTAAAATCAGTCTTTTCTATTTGACTCACATAAAGCAGTCAATTTTCTCATAAGCAGTTAGTTTTGGTTACGACCCCTGTTTCTACAGGGGTTTATTTTTTTCTCCTAACGTCATCGGCTATCCGCACCGCTCTCATCGGGCCTGCGGTAGCAGCAGCAAATTACTCAACCCATAAGCCAGCCCCGCCCCGGCCCAATCCGCGAGGATATCCGCCAGGTCATAGTCCCGCCCCACGATACAGCATTTCTGCATCAGTTCGGTTCCCACACCGTAGAGACAGGCAACCACATAAAAAAGAAAAAAGCCCCACAAAAGGCTTCTGTCCCTCCCCGTCCGCTTACTCAGGAAAAGGCTCCAAAGGAACACAAAGCCGCCAAACAACCCGGCATGCACGATCTTGTCGAGGTTGGGTATTTTAAAACCCGTTTCATTCGGTAACATGGAGCCTGGGAGAAACATCAGGACGGCGATGAGGCCGGTCCAGACAATAGGAATATAAAGCGCGGCAAAGTATTTCTTCAGAAATGCGATCATGCCGCGAAAATTAAACAAACTCCCCGACACTGAGACTTTTTTTCCCCATGAGCCCGCAGGTCGATCACCCCGGCGCCAGATGCTACGGCCCCCGACGGTTGGCCCTTTTATTGGGTCTGCAATGTCTTCCCCATCGACTGCAATTTCTGCAGGTCCGGAGACGGACTCCCGCCCTTCTTCTCGATGGTGATGGCAAAGGCCTGCGCCTTCCGGGTGTTCTTCATTTTGAGGATCACATTCGGATCCGCCGCATCGAAGACCCCGAGGTCCTTGGGTTTGCTGTCGATCAGCGCCCAGAGTTGATATTGCTGATCCGATGGCAGCTTGGGCATGTTCTTTACGACCAGGTAGACATTGGAAGAGGCCGAATCCCAATAGATGTTAGCCGAAGACTTCGGCGCGACCTGTGTTCCGACCATGTTCACGACCGTGACGTTGGGATTGGCGACGACATTCTTCTGGTCATCGACTACCTTGTCAAGGCCATGTTGGGTCGAATCCAGTGCGGTCCGCAGCCGTTGATTGGTGCCGGCCAGATCCTGGTTCTCTTCCCTGGTCCGATAGTAAAGGACAATTGCCCCGATAAGCAGGAGGATTGCAGCGGCGGCGACAAACCGCAGCAGCCCGATAGAGCGAACAGGTTGAGGGTCTCTAGCTGGCTTTTCCTGATTATTCATGGTGATTGCTTTCAAGACTTTTGCCCTGATCTCGGGCGGCGGCGGTGTGGCATTTTCGGATGCATAGGTCTCAAGCCTCTCCTCGAATTTCCTTCGCGCAGCCAACACCTCCGGGTACTCGCGGCACATCCGTTCAAACTCCGCCCTTTCTGGCTCACTGGCCAGACCCATCACATAGCTTTCGATAATGCCACTGACTATATATTCTTGTACATTCACTTTAGGTATTCTCTTAATTGGAGCAATGCATTCCGGATCCTGGTCTTTACCGTCCCAAGAGGAATGGACATCATCTCAGCTATCTCTTCATGGGTAAAACCCTTAAAATAAGATAGTTCCACAAGCGCACGATGCTCCGGTTTCAATCTCTCCAGCACTTTTTTCAGCCCGATATTGTCAACATTCTGCTGGGTGATCTGGTCTGTCACAGCTTTATATACGTTTTCCGGCAATTCCTGGTTTTTTTGGGAATTCTGATAACTTTTCGATCTAAGGGTATCGATGGCCGCATTCCGGGCAATATTCAGCATCCAGGTAAAAAGTCTGCCCTTGGTCTGATCATAGGTGTCGATCTTTCGCCAGATATTGATGAAAACCTCTTGCAATACATCACTTGCAATTTCTGGTTTATCTATAATGATTTGTTTTATAATGCTATAGAGGGCGCCTGCGTAGTTGTCATACAAAAAACCGAATGCCTGGTCATTCCTCTCTTTCAGGGCAAGCACAAGTTCCTGCTCAGTATAGGTTGTCGGTATTCCCATATCAATGCACAATGTTCCCGTATGCCGTGGCATCCATCAGCTTATCCAGGTCCGTGGGGTCCTTTACGGTCATCCGTACCATCCAACCCTTGCCATAAGGATCCGAATTGACGAGATCCGGCGCCTTGGCGAGCTCAGGATTTACCTCCAGGATGGTCCCTGCGACGGGCAGGTAGAGGTCGGATACCGTTTTCACCGCCTCCACGGTCCCAAACACGGTTTCCGCAGCCAGTGCTTTCCCAACGGTTTCCACTTCCACATAGACGATATCCCCCAGTTCTTTCTGTGCAAATTCCGTAATGCCGATGACGGCTACGTTGTCCTTTTCCAGCCGGATCCACTCATGGTCTTTTGTGTAGCGAAGATTATCGGGGAAATTCATTGCCTTGCATTTTTATTTGCGCAGGAAATGCCTACCCTGAAAAATAGGCATTTCCTGCAAATGTCTAATTTCTGTCCTTCGGACAAGCCGCCTCCGGCGTCTTGGCTGCAAATAAACAAAAAGGGGCTAAGATTAACAAGTTCCTCGTTCGGCATTCTCAAAATACAGCAGGATATGGTCTTTCAGGAAGTTTTCCTGTTGGACCCCGCTCATCACCGGCAAAGCTTTCAATTGTTTGAAATGCGGCCAACCATCTTCATCCGCACGTTCGAGCTCATAGAAGCCGCTCTGCGCGAATAGCGAGCAAACTGCGACATGCATGAGGTCCTGTTTCTCTTCCTTCGAGAATTTCTTCCTGATATCCCCGAATTCCTGCACCCCGATCAGGAACAGGATGGTCTCCAGATCCGGTTTCTTTCCAAATCTTTCCACCAGTGAGGCTTCCAGGTCCCACCAGCGTTTTTGTAAATCGTCTCTGATGTTTTCCATTGTCATGCTTTTTCCACGACCACCGCCGTCCCATAGGCGAGCACCTCGGTTATCCCATTCATCACCTCATTGGCATCGTAGCGCACGTTGATGATTGCATTGGCGCCCCGCTCGTTCGCATGCTGGATCATCAGCTGGAATGCCTCCTCTCTTGTCTTCTCGCACAGCTCCACGTAGATGGATATCTGCCCGCCGAGCAGGGCCTGGAGACCACCCGCTACATTCCCCAAAAGGCTGCGTGAACGCACGGTGATGCCACGCACCACACCCAGGTGGCGTACCACCCGGTGTCCCTCGAGTCCAATGCTGGTCGTGATCATGGATAGGTCGATCATAATGTTGGTTTGAGTGCCGATAAAATTACATCATTTTATTTTACCGCCGTGGGCGATTACCTTTGTTCAAAAATCAGCAGATGTTACAGGTGGCATTTATCCGTCAGGATCCCGGGTTTGTAAAGGAGCGGCTGGCCATAAGGAACTTCAGCGAAACGGGCCTCGTCGATGAGGTCGTCCGTCTCGATGAACAACGCCGCAAATTACAGCTCGAATCCGACACGACACAGTCGAAGATAAATACCCATTCAAAAGAGATCGGCCAGCTCATGGCAAAGGGCCAGAAGCAGGAAGCGGAAACAAAAAAACAGGAAGTGGCTGCGCTGAAAGCTGCGCTCAGCCCTATTGCGGCCCGATTG
>Ga0206794_1179_pt1 | contig 14846 bp, 9 predicted proteins | sample Alteio_BWOrgCont_70_FD_152877 | JGI IMG/M metagenome (GOLD analysis project Ga0206794, IMG submission 152877) | Enriched cells from forest soil in Barre Woods Harvard Forest LTER site, Petersham, Massachusetts, United States -... | ecosystem: Environmental > Terrestrial > Soil > Temperate forest > O...
TACAGTGAATGGCTGGCTTACATTGGTCGCAGCGCTAAAGCTGGCATTACCAACCTGTGATGCTGTGATGATGGCTGTGCCTGCGCCCACTATAGTTAATGTACTGCCCGAAACTGTGGCTACGGTCGGGTCGCTGCTGCTGTACGTTACCGCCAGGCCTGAACTGGCTGTGGCTGTAAGTGCAATAGGCGAATCGCCGAAGGTAGCTGACGCTAATGGAGCAAAATTTATGGTCTGTGCTTCCTGGCCTACGGTGAATGGCTGGCTTACGCTGGTCGCAGCGCTAAAGTTGGCATTACCAACCTGTGATGCTGTGATGATGGCTGTGCCGCCGCCTACTATAGTCAGGGTACTGCCCGAAACTGTGGCTACAGTCGGGTCGCTGCTGCTGTACGTTACCGCCAGGCCTGAACTGGCTGTGGCTGTAAGCGTTATTGGCGAAGCGCCGAAGGTAGCGGATGTTAACGCAACAATAAAAGTGAACGGTACAACCGTGGCTTCGGGAGTAGCATCAGGAAGTATCGCTTTAGGGACAGAGGGCAGCGCTATAACCATAACTATACTGGTAACAGCGCAGGATGGAACAACAACACACACCTATTCTATTGCTGTAACCCGTGCGCCTTCGTCGGATGCAACGCTGACCAACCTTGTTCCAAGCAGCGGGTCACTTGCACCAGCCTTTGCAACGGCCACAAAAGTATATACAGAAAGCGTACCGAACGCTACTGCAAGCATCAGCCTTACACCAACTACCCACGATGCTAATGCCGTGGTTACCGTGAGCGCTAATGGTGTAACCAACACAGTAGTATCCGGAACGGCTTCCCCTGCCATTTTCTTAACAGAGGGAGTAAATACCTTAATTACTACAACAGTGCTTGCGCAGGATGGAACAACAACAGCTTCTTATACCTTAACAGTAAGCCGTGCGGGTTCATCAGTCGCAACGTTGAGCAATTTGGTTCCAAGCAGCGGTTCGTTGAGCCCGACCTTTGCATCGGGTACCACAAGCTATACTGCAAGTGTGCCTAATGCTACAGCAAGCATAACAGTTACGCCAACAACCACTGATCTGAATGCAAAAGTAACTGTGAACGGAGTAGCAGTAACCTCAAGTACCGCATCAGGGGCTATCGCTTTGGCAGAGGGCGCTAATACTACCATCACAACGATAGTAACATCGCAGGACGGATCAACAACAAAAACGTATACCCTGGTAGTGAGCCGGGCAGCATCGGCAGACGCCACCCTGGCCAGCCTTGTTCCAAGCAGCGGCGCTATTACCCCAGCCTTTGCATCTGCCACCGTGAGCTATACAGAAAATGTTGCTAATGCGACAACGGGCATAGCGGTTACACCGACAACCAATGATGCCAACGCAACAATAAAAGTGAATGGAGTAACAGTGGCATCGGGAACAGCGTCAGGAAGCATTGCTTTGACTGTTGGCGCCAATACCATCACCACGGTAGTAACTTCACAAGATGGAACAAAAACCAAGGCTTACGTGATAACAGTAACCCGTGCGCCATCAAACATTGCAACGCTAAGTGCGATAAAGCTTACACCTACCGCAACATTAACTACTGTCGGCACAGTTGGCACTACAACATCGTATACAGCAACAGAGAGCAACGCCACCACTTCGGTAACGGTTACGCCAACTACAGCTGATCCAACCGCGACAGTAAAAGTAAACGGTGTAACAGTAGTATCAGGTGCTGCATCAGCAAGCGTAGCTTTAGGTGCGGAAGGCAGTACTACTACTATCACTACCATAGTGACAGCCCAGGACGGAACAACAACACATACTTATTCAATTGCTGTAACCCGTGCGCCTTCGTCAGATGCTACGCTGAGCAATCTCGTTCCAAACAGCGGTACGATATCGCCTGCGTTTGCATCAGCAACAAAAACATATACTGAAAGTGTGCCTAACGGGACAACAACTATCACTGTAACCCCAACTGCACACGATGGCAATACACACTCAATAACAGTGACTGCCAATGCTGTAACAACAACAGTAGCATCAGGAGCTGCTTCACCAACAATTGCTTTAGGAGAGGGTATCGCTACAGTAATTACCGTAACAATAACTGCCCAGGACGGGACAACAACGGCTACTTATACGCTGATGGTAACCCGTGCGGCATCATCTGTTGCAACGCTGAGCAGTTTGGTTCCGAGCAGTGGTTCAATTACACCGGCCTTTGCATCAGGTACAACAAGCTATACCGAAAGCGTTCCTAACGCTACAGCAAGCATAGCAGTTACGCCGGTAGCCACTGATCCTAATGCCAAAATAACAGTGAATGGTGTAGCCGTTGTATCGTCGTCTTCATCTGCAAGTATATCCTTGCCAGAGGGCGCCACTACCACCATCAGCACTGTTGTAACAGCGCAGGACGGATCAACAAACAAGACTTATTCGATAGCCGTAACCAGGGCTAAGTCGGCCAATGCGGTGTTAAGCGGCATAGCACTTACACCTGCTACAACCTTAACTAATACAGGTACCGTTGGCACTACAACAAGCTACACAGCATCGGTTAGCAATACAACGACATCTGTAACGGTTACGCCAACCGCACAGGACGCTAACGCGACAATAAAAGTGAACGGCACAACTGTAGCTTCGGGAACAGCATCGGGAAGTATTGCTTTAGCAGTTGGTGCAAATACCATCACAACGGTAGTAACTGCCCAGAACGGGACAAACACCATGACTTACTCGATAACAGTAACCCGCGCGCCGTCGAGCAATGCCTTGTTGACTTCCATAAAGCTGACACCAGCGTCAACACTGACTAATACCGGTACAGTTGGCACTACTACAACCTATACTACGCCAGTGCTCAATGCGAACACATCGGTAACGGTTACGGCAGTAGCACAGGATCCAACCGCCACAATAAGAGTGAACGGCACAATTGTAGCATCAGGAGCGGCATCACAATCGATTCATTTAAATGTGGGTGCAAATACCATCACTACCATAGTAACAGCCCAGGATGGGGTAACTACGCATACCTATACCATAACTGCTACCAGGGCGAGTGGTCCGGTGTTAAGCCTGTTCCAGCAAGCACCACAGGCGATAAGCGTTACCAAGCCTGTTGATACTGTAGCTATTGAAAATGATGGCGTGATGGTACACCAGGGTGTTTCGCCAAACGGTGACGGGATTAACGATGTCCTCACAATTGACGGTATATCGGCCTACCCTGAGAACAGGTTTACCATCATCGACCGTAACGGGACATTGGTTTACGAGGTAAAAGGGTATGATAATACTTCCAGAATGTTCGACGGCCACTCGAATATAAATGGCAGGTTGCAACAGCCCGGAACTTACTTTTATTCACTGGATTATGTTGTTAATGGAAAAACTAAACATAAGACTGGATTTATCATACTTAAATACTAAATTTGGACAATTAAGTCCCGTATAAAGTGTGATGGAGATATTGAATAGAGAAAAGAAGATACTGATAGTTTTATTAAGCCTGCTCCTTTTAGCGATAACAGGTACAAGGGTTGCTGCTCAGCAGCAACCCTTTAATTATACCCAGTATATGGACAACCTGACGCCTTTTAACCCGGCGTATTCAATGCTGGACAAGGCAGCTTCGGTCAATACATTAGCCAGCAAACAACTGGTAGGGATAAACGGAGGGCCCACTACTTTCCTGCTTAACGGAGACCTTCCCATTGAATCTATCAACAGTTCAGCAGGGTTGATCGTGCTTAGCGATCAGTTAGCCATAGAACAGGAAACCGAAGTAAATGCCTACTTTGCCAAAGCGATACAGTTAGGGGAAAATGCTTATTTAGCAGTGTCGCTGAATGCGGGTATAAGGAACTACGTGGCCAATTACTCGTCAGTTGATCCGACAGATCCCGAGTTCAGGAATGACGTGAGGGGAACAAAACCAAATGTTGGCTTCGGCGTGATGTACTATAGCGACTGGTATTACCTCGGGTTATCGGTACCCGAACTAACCGTAACCAGTTTAGGAACAGCGTCCGTACAGGGTAATAGCAACTTCACCAACCATTATTACTTCACCGGTGGCCTGATAACAAATTTAACTGAGGATATAAAGTTTAAACCAGCAACCTTGGTATTTTATACGACCGGGCTACCCGCCCTCGCAAATTTGTCGGGTACATTTTACCTGAAAGATATAGTTGGATTGGGCGTAAACTACAGTACCGATAAAGAGTTGGCCGGCATACTAACCGTAAATTTCAACGGATACCATATAGGCTACAGCTACAAGTTTGGGATCGGTTCGACCAACCTGGGTGGTGTTAACGATGCAACACATGAGGTCACGTTAAGCTACCGTTTCGGTAAAGGGGGGGCAATTCCAAAAGTGTTGTAATAAACTATTTTCTTCAAAAACAAACCGGCGTCCGATATCGGCGGGCCAGATCAGTTTGTAAATAGTTAGCGATGGGAGACAATTGCCATCCTGGAAAATCAATCAAGAATTCATGGAATAAAAAACTGGCATGGGTAAAATTATCACCCTTTTGAGGATTTTTCACTTATGTTGCCACTTTGGCAGTGTTTTGGCAGATTTTTGTTGCCTGATTTTTTGGGTAAAATTAGGTATTGTCATGCTGTATGACAAATTGACAATTTTTTATTTTGTGCGCTAAGGCTGATTAAATTAGCTCGTTTGGGGAGTCTTTTTTTTGAAAATGCAAAATTCAACCAGAATTTTGTACCGCAGAAAAGGTGGATGCGGATAAGCTTTTTAATTTTTCAGATTTGAATAACTAAACCGGCAGTAATTGAAGTTATTTGAATTTTTTATCAAAATTTTCCATGCAAAGAGATTTTTTTAGTCGTTATAGGCCGTTTTTTCCGACGGAAGTTGAAAAATAAGAGAAATATTCAGAAATAACCTCAATTTTTCAATAAAATGTAATTTTTATGAAATTTTACTTTTTAGCATTTTTTTAACAAAAAAAGGATTTGCGAAAAAAAGCTGTTGTGGCATGTTTTTAGCGCAAGTCGGCATAGAAGAATACGAACGTTCTTTTCATACTAACCGGAATCGAGAGATTTAGGTTAATCGAAAGAATGCCAATTGTTCTGCTATAGTTAGTAATCATTCAATAATTAATTTAAAACAAAAGTCATGTTAATCGTATTAGAAGTTGCCGCTTTAATTGCAATTGTTATATTACCAATATTATTTGCTCCTAAAAGAAGGGAAGCATAATCCAAGGGTACTATATTTAGGTTAGTAAAACATTGAAGGGATGCTCGGAAGGGTGCCCCTTTTTTTTGTTTTATACCCTGGCCAGGTTTTATAATGTTGGCTTTTCATAAAACCCGCCTTTATCAGAAATCGCCCTTAGCCGACGGCGGCCCACATTACGCTCCCGCGTTTTTTCTCCAAAAAACATTAATATTCTGTAATAAAAAGGCTTAAGTTCCGACCAATAGTTGAATTTTAACAAAATTTAACATTTATCTTTAACATTTGTGTTCCAAAAAAATGATGAACTGTTTAAGTTTGCCTACCAAAAATTAATAGGATTTAATGGAAGAAATTAAAAGCAATACCGGGCATCTTTCGTTAGGTGCCGAAACAGGAAGTTCATCGTATTCAACAGATATAAGGGCGCTGAACGAAATGATACAAAAGGAAAGCGCGTTTATTGATCTCCTGAAGATGGAGATGGATAAAGTTATCGTCGGCCAGAAATATATGGTTGAGCGCTTGTTAATTGGGTTATTGGCCGATGGCCATATCCTGCTCGAAGGTGTACCCGGACTGGCGAAAACATTGGCTATCAATACACTGTCAAAAGCCATCCGTGCAGATTTTAGCAGGATACAGTTCACCCCCGACCTGTTGCCAGCCGACCTTATCGGGACAATGATCTATAACCAAAAAAAGGAAGAGTTTATAGTAAGGAAAGGCCCTATATTTTCAAACTTTATACTGGCCGATGAGATCAACCGGGCGCCGGCAAAAGTGCAAAGCGCCTTGCTCGAAGCTATGCAGGAAAGACAGGTTACCATTGGGGATACTACCTTTGCATTACCCAATCCGTTCCTGGTGCTGGCTACACAAAACCCGATAGAGCAGGAGGGCACCTACCCGCTACCCGAGGCCCAGGTGGACCGTTTTATGATGAAGGTGGTTATCGGTTACCCTAATAAAGAGGATGAAAAAAAGATCATAAGGGCTAACGTGGCGCCGCAAGGGATGTTAAAACCAAACCCGGTGGTACATCCTGATGATATCATCAAAGCAAGGAAAGTGGTAAGGGAAGTGTATATGGACGAAAAAATTGAGCAATATATTATTGATATTGTTTTTGCCACCCGCTACCCCGATCAGTACAAATTATCAAGCTACAAAAACCTCATTAGTTTCGGCGCTTCGCCGAGGGCAAGCATTAACCTGGCTTTAGCATCCAAGGCGTACGCCTTTATAAAACGGCGGGGCTATGTGATCCCCGAGGATGTACGCGCTATTTGTCATGATGTATTAAGGCACCGTATTGGGCTGACTTATGAAGCTGAAGCAGAAAACATGACTACGGAAGACATCGTTACCGGGATATTAAACGCGGTTGAAGTACCATAAAAGAAGAGCCAGGAGTCAAGAATCAAGAACCAAGGCCGAAGACAGTATGGTAAAGTTGACTATCCTTAATTTATCTGGTTTAGTCTTGATTCTTGGTTCTTACGTCTTGATTCTCATCAAAACAAACTATGGCAAGAGACACCAAAGAACTGTTAAAAAAAGTACGAAAAATAGAGATAAAAACCCGGGGGTTGAGCAACCACCTGTTTTCGGGGGAATACCACTCTGCTTTTAAGGGAAGGGGTATGGCTTTCAGCGAGGTGCGCGAATACCAGGTGGGCGACGAGATCAGGACGATTGACTGGAACGTAACAGCCCGTTTTAACCACCCTTATGTTAAGGTTTTTGACGAAGAAAGGGAACTGACGGTAATGCTTTTGATGGATGTGAGCGGTTCTGAGAATTTTGGCACCATTAACCAGCAAAAGCAGGACCTGGCGACAGAAATATGCGCAGTACTTGCTTTTTCGGCGATACAGAATAATGATAAGGTCGGGGTGATATTCTTTAGTGATAAGATCGAAAAGTTTATCCCGCCAAAAAAGGGGAGGAGCCATATTTTAATGATCATCAGGGAGTTGATCGATTTTAAACCTGAAAACAAAGGCACCAATGTTGGCGAGGCATTAAAATATTTTACCAGCGCCATAAAAAAGAGGTGTACAGCCTTTATTATTTCGGATTTCATGAGCCCTAAGTTTGAAAACGAGCTTAAAATCGCTAACAAAAAGCATGATATTATTGCCTTAAGGCTGTTTGACAAGCACGAGGAAGAATTCCCCGACCTGGGGCTGATCCCGGTAAAGGATGAAGAATCGGGCGAGGTGATATGGGTTAATACCGGTGATAAAAATGTGCGTAACGCCTTTAAAGCTGATGCTTTACGACGAAATGCGCAATTAAAAGAGGTCTTCAGTAAGTCGGGCGTGGATGCTGCTGATATTGGTACGCATGAATCGTACGTAAAGCCATTAATGACATTATTTAAAAAACGGGAAAGCAGGCGTTGATAAAATGAAGAAACAGTTTTTTAATCATATACTTATTTCACTGCTATTTTTGACGGCCTTTTGTTTAACGGCAGGCGCTCAAAATGTACAAGTTGAAGCTAAAATAGATCAAACTACTATCAGGATCGGCGACCAGACCAGGTTGCACCTGATAGTTCATCAGGCTTCCGGAGTGCACGTTAACTTTCCGAAGCTGGCAGACACCTTAACCGGGAAGGTACAAATAGTTGGTGCAGGCAAATCCGATACCACGGCCGATAAGAATGATGCTAAAAACATAACTATCGATCAAAGCTATACCATTACCGGTTTCGACGCGGGGACATACACCATCCCCCCGTTTACATTTGGCACAAGCGGCGGCGCTTTAAAAACCAATGAATTAACTTTACAGGTTGCTACGGTAAAAGTTGATACCACAAAAGGCATTTATGATATTAAACAGCCTTTGGCGGTATCCTATACATTTTTGGACTGGCTTAAGGATAACTGGTATTTGGTTGCCCTGCCGCTGCTGGCTATTTTGTTTGTTATCTGGCTGATTTATTATTTAAAGAAGCGTCATAGAAAAGAACATGTTATTGAAATATTGCGGCAACCCGTGCTTCCCCCGAATCAGATCGCTTTAAGCAAGTTGAAAGAGCTCCGTGATAAAAAGCTTTGGCAGCAGGGTGAGGTAAAACAATACCATAGCGAATTAACCGACATTATCCGTGAGTATATGGAAAAAAGGTATGGTATAAAGGCCCACGAAAAAACGACCGACGAGATATTCGCCGGTTTAAAATACCTGGATATTACAGAAGAAAACAAAAGTTTGCTGTGGCAGATGCTGAAGCTTGCCGACCTGGTGAAATTTGCAAAAGAAAAACCGTTACCGCCAGACAATGAGCAAAGCATGGATAACGCGATCAACTTCGTGATGAAAACGCAGCAGGTTGAGACGCCGGTAAGTATGGAAGGAGGTAGCGCCCATGTTTAACGGAATTGAATTTGCCCATCCCGGATTTTTCTGGCTGCTGATGATTATCCCATTAATGGTTGCCTATTATATATGGCGGGAACAAAAACTGCAGGGCAGTTTCAGCGTATCAGCAATAAAAGGTTTTTCGCTTCCTGTAAAAAGTGTGGTTCCGAAGCTTCGCCATTTGGGGATTGTTTTGCGGTCATTGGCTGTCGCTTTTCTGGTCATTGCGCTTGCGAGGCCGCAGTCCTCATTAAGCTGGCAAAATACCAGTACAGAGGGGATAGATATTATGATCGCCTCGGATATTTCGGGCAGTATGCTTGCCGAGGACTTCCAGCCTAACCGTTTGGAAGCCGGGAAGAATATTGCGATTGACTTTATAAAAAACCGCCCCGATGACCGTATCGGGCTGGTGATCTTCAGCGGTGAGAGCTTTACCCAATGCCCGTTGACTATTGACCATGATGTATTAGTTAACCTTTATGCGGATGTTAAATACGGAATGATAGAAGACGGCACAGCCATTGGCATGGGATTGGCAACCGCTGTAAACAGGCTTAAAGACAGCGAGGCAAAAAGCAAGGTAATTATATTGCTAACCGATGGTTCAAATAATATGGGTTCGATACCGCCTGTTACGGCGGCGGAGATTGCCAAACAATTTGGTGTCAGGGTGTACACTGTAGGTATTGGTACGCATGGGTTTGCACCCTACCCGGTACAAACAGCGTTTGGCATCCAGTATCAGCGTATGCCGGTTGATGTTGACGAGGGTACCCTTACCAAAATAGCAGATATTACCGGGGGAAAATATTTCCGCGCTACTGATAACGAAACTTTAAAACACATTTACGACCAGATAGATAAATTGGAAAAGGCAAAAATCGATGTAACGCAATATCATAAAAAAACCGAAATGTTTTTACCTTTTGCGCTCATCGCGTTATTCTTTTTATTGGCTGAGTTCATTGTAAAAAATACTTTGCTTAGGGGGGCTTTAACTTAGCAGTATGTTACGTTTTGCAAACATAGAATTTTTGTGGGGGTTAGCGGCTATACCTGTCTTCATCCTGCTTTTCATAAGGATAAGCCGATGGAAAAAGAAGGCTATCAGCGGATTGGGCGACAAAAATGTTGTGAACATGATGATCCCCCAGGTTTCATTTTCACGGCCATGGCTCAAGTTTATTTTATTTACGGTGGCTTATGCGTTTTTGATCATCGGGATAGCAGATCCGCAGATCGGCTCAAAAATGGAGGAAGAAAAACGAAAAGGCGCTGATCTGATGATATTGCTCGATGTTTCGAACAGCATGCTTTCGCAGGATATGGCGCCAAACCGTTTGGAAAACGCCAAGCAGGCCATTGCACAACTGATAGACAACCTGCATAACGACAGGATAGGCATTATCGTTTTCGCTGGTGAGGCTTACGTTCAATTGCCGGTAACTACGGATTATTCTGCAGCCAAATTATTTTTGAATACTATTAATACCGGAATGGTGCCGACCCAGGGAACGGCCATCGGCTCGGCCATTGATCTGGGCATGAGATCCTTTGATTTTAAAGACGGTACCGGTAAGGCGATGATCATCATAACTGACGGCGAAAACCATGAAGACGACGCGGTAGCTGCTGCAAAAAACGCGGCCGAAAAAGATGTTATGGTAAATGTAATTGGCATGGGCTCGGCAAACGGCGCCCCGGTGCCTTTATACCAGGATGGCAAGCAGGTTGGTTTTCATGCCGATAGCGCCGGGCACACCGTGGTAAGCAAGCTGAATGAGGCTATGTGTAAAGAAATTACGGCGGCAGGGCAGGGGGCCTACGTCAGGGCCACCAATGCGAACAGCGGCTTGAATATAGTAATGGACCAGATAGGTAAAGTGCAAAGAAAGACTTACGACAGCAAAACCTTTAAAGATTTTGAAGACCGGTTCCAGTTCTTCCTCGGGTTTGCCTTTTTATTATTGATCATTGAATTCTTTATCTCTAACCGTAAAAGTTTAAGGTTAAGCGGTTTGAAACTATTTGAGGTAAAAAACACATGAAACAGTTTGTTATAATCATATTATTTTTACTGCAAGGTTCGCTGCTGATGGCGCAGCAAGCGAAACGCTACATAAAAAAGGGCAACGATTTGTATCAGCAACAGAAATATAAAGAGGCTGAGGCTGATTACCGTAAATCTGTTGAAAAGAATCCCGATAGCCATAGGGACCAGAATTTGGAGGGCAACTTCAATTTGGGTGATGCACTTTATAAACAAAAGAAATTTGCCGATGCCGGTACACAATTTACCCAGCTTGCCGGGGCCTCAAACAACAAAGCTTTAACTGCCGCAGCCTGGCATAATTTGGGTAATTCGTTCCTTGAGAATAAAAAGCTGGAAGAAAGTATCGACGCGTATAAAAAGGCGCTGATCAACAACCCAAAGGATGATGAGACCCGTTATAATTTAGCCTACGCGCAGGAAAAACTAAAAAAGCAGCAACAGCAAGACAAGCAGAACAAAGACAATAAAAACCAGGATAAAAAGAATCAAGATAGCAAGAATCAAGACGACAAGAATAAAGATAACAAGGATAAAGACAACAAGAACCAGGACAATAAGGACAAGGATAAGCAGAACCAGGATAAAAAGGATCAGCAGCAGCAACAGCCTGATAAAATATCAAAAGAGGATGCCGAACGCATGCTCGACGCCCTTAATAACAACGAAAAACAAACCCAGGATAAGCTGAAGAACAAGAAATTAAAAGGCGCTAAATTGAATATCACGAAGGATTGGTAGGGGTTAAGTTAGTAGTTGATTAAGTTGATTAGGTTAATGCAGTTTTAACTTAATCGCTGTTTAGTGAGCGGTTGATAAAGTTGATTGAGTTGATTAGGTTATGTATAGGTTCACTCAATCAACTACTCACTTAGCCAATTCAATCAACTATTTGGAATTTTAACCTACTCAACTCAATCAACTTAGTCAACCTAATCAACTATAAATAAATGAACCGTAAATACTACATATTAACGCTATTACTATTTTGCAGCCGGCTGCTTTTTGCGCAGGATGTAAAATTCACTGCGTCGGTAAGTAAAACGGAGGTTGGTACGGGCGAGCAATTTCAAATTGATTTTTCGGTAAATGGCAATGCCGATGGGTTTACCCCACCCAGCTTCAATGGGTTCCAGGTTTTATCAGGCCCTAATGAGTCGACGAGTATGACGTCGATAAACGGGAGCACTACGGTAAGCACCTCCGTTAGCTATATCCTGATGCCGGTAAAGGAGGGTGAGTTTACTATTGGACCCGCCACCGCAGTAGTCAACCGGCACAGGTTAACCACCAATCCTATAAAAATAAAAGTGGTAAAAGGGAGGCCTGTTCCGCAAAATAGCCAGGCCCAAAGCGGCCCTGATAATAGTATTAGTGAGGGAAATACTGCAGATCTGTCTAAATCGCTGTTTATGCGGGCGGTGGTTGATAAATCGACTGTGTACCAGGGCGAGCAAATTACATTAAATTACAGGCTGTACACCCGTGTTGATATTGAACAAAGCCAGGTTGATAAACTGCCCGACCTGAACGGTTTTTGGAACGAGGATATTAAGAATTTGCAGCAGCAAGTGCAATGGCATATCGAAACGTATAAGGGAATGAGGTATAACGTTGCGGACATAAAACAAACCATTTTATTCCCGGAACATGCGGGTAATCTTACTATCGACCCATTGGGAATGACCTTCCTGGCAAAAGTGCCGGCGCCTTCGCATGACATTATGGACCAGTTTTTTGGATCGTTTAAGGAAGTAAAGCTTAAAGTTAAAAGTCCGCCGGTAGTTATCCATGTAAAACCATTGCCGGATGCAGGTAAACCCGATAGCTTTGCAGGCGCGGTGGGCAATTTTAAGATCGAGGCATCGGTTGATAAAGCGGAACTTAAAGCCAATGACGCCTTAAATTACAAGGTGAAAGTTACAGGTTCGGGTAACATCAAGCTATTAAAAACGCTGAACGTAAATTTTCCGGCCGACTTTGAAAAATATGATCCCAAAATAACGGATACAATTACCGACAGCGAAAGCGGCGTATCAGGAAGCAGGTTTTACAATTACCTGCTGATCCCGAGACACCAGGGTGATTTTAATATTGACCCGCTTAAGTTCTCTTATTTTAACCCCGCAACCAACAGGTATGTAAGCCTTACCACAAAATCATTCCATATAAAGGTTGCCAGGGGCACAAACGAAAGCAATGTGACCGCCTTCTCCGCTGCTGATAAACAGGATATTAAATTGCTCGATAAAGATATAAGGTATATTAAGATCAGCGATAATGGACTTAGCAAAGAGGGGGATTTGTTTTTCGGTTCGTTTGCATATTACCTGCTGCTTTTGATCGGGCCGGCTTTATGCTACGGCGCTTATACTTACCGCAACTGGACGATAAAAAATAACAGCGATATAGTTAAGGTAAAAAGCCGCCGGGCGGGTAAAATAGCGGCCAAACATATGGCCAATGCGCAAAAACAGCTGGCCGCTAACAATACGCAGGCTTTTTATGAAGATGTTTTTAAAGGGTTATACGGCTATTTAAGTGATAAGCTCAACATCCCATACGCTAACTTAGACAGGGAAACCATTGCTTCGGCATTAAAAAGAAGGCCGGTGAACGAACAGTTGGTCAATCGGTTGCTGGATACGCTTGATCTGTGCGAAATGGCCCGTTTCGCGCCGGTAACCCATATTTCAAAACAGGAAGTGTTTGAAAAAGCAAAAGGGATAATCAGTGATATTGAAAATGAAATTTAACAGGCTGATACGGATGTTAGCCCTGTTTGTGGGGCTTGTTTTACCAATGTTATCATTTGGCAATGATGACGTGCAGGCGCTATTTGCGAAAGGCAATGGCTATTATGCGAAAGCGCAATACAAAGAAGCTTTAAATACTTACCAGCAAATTTTGGATGATGGGTATCAATCGCCGGCGGTTTATTTTAATATGGGCAATGCCAGCTATAAAACGGATGATATTCCATCAGCATTACTTTATTACGAAAAAGCGCATAAACTGGCTCCCGGTGATGAAGATATTAACGTTAACATTCGCTTTGCCAATTTAAAAACTACCGATAAAATTGACGAAGCGCCGGAGTTTTTCCTTGCTAATTGGTGGAAGGCTTTTATTTTGAGCTTTTCGGTCAGTGCATTATCGACGCTTAGTATTTTGTTTGTTTTGCTTGGATCGGGTGTTTTGGTCATTTACTTTTTCACAAACTCGGTAAGCATAAAAAAATCTTCTTTTTATGCGTCAATGCTGTTATTCTTCCTCGGTGTTTTAACAATTTTTGTTGCCGGGATGCAGATCAGTTATTTTGACGGGCACCGCCAGGCTATTATATTCAGCAGTTCGGTAGTTGTAAAAAGCGGCCCGGTTGAAAAGTCTAATGGTATTTTTGTATTACACGACGGCACCAAAGTAAACATACTGGACAACAGCAATGGCTGGCTGAAAATAAGGCTCGGCAACGGTAACGAGGGATGGATAAGAGCGACCGATGTAAAGGAAATATAATATGTAAATTACAGCACCTTTCAATTTGATCTTTATGAAAAAGAACTTTATGCTTTTTGTTTTTATGCTGGGCGTAGTTAGCCTGGCAGGCAATGTATCCGCGCAAAATACAAACAGCAACCTGCCCCGGCTATTACTGCGGCTTGACGATATCGGCATGAACCATTCTGTAAATATGGCCGCCGAAAAAATGGCCGAAACCGGGATGCCATTCTCCGCTTCGGTACAATTTGCCTGCCCCTGGTACCAGGAAGCGGTGGAGATATTAAAAAAATATCCTAATGTAAGTGTTGGCGTACATTTAACGCTTACTTCCGAATGGAAGAACTACCGCTGGGGGCCTGTAACCGGCCGAACTGCTGTGCCCAGCCTCGTTGATACCGTAGGATATTTCCCGCAGTCGACAAGGTCCTTTAGTAAAAGCGGGTATAAGCTTGATGAGGTTGAAACAGAACTGTCGGCACAAATTGAGCGGGCTTTAGGGTCGGGTTTAAAAATTACCTATATCGACCCTCACATGGGGATAGCGCTTTCTACACCAGAATTACGGGCATTAACAGAAAAACTGGCGCATAAATACAAACTGGGTATATCAACCTTAAGCAGCGTAACCTATTTTGGCGAAACCTACAAGGAAATGTGGGGCGAACCTGTCGCTACCAAAAAGGCGGCTT
>Ga0206794_1180_pt1 | contig 14823 bp, 14 predicted proteins | sample Alteio_BWOrgCont_70_FD_152877 | JGI IMG/M metagenome (GOLD analysis project Ga0206794, IMG submission 152877) | Enriched cells from forest soil in Barre Woods Harvard Forest LTER site, Petersham, Massachusetts, United States -... | ecosystem: Environmental > Terrestrial > Soil > Temperate forest >...
CATACTGCCAAACGCCGCAAGCTCTCGGAATTGCAGGGGCAGCACCCCATGGTTCTTGTACTCAGCCGCGGTGGTTATTGCCCCAAGGACCGCCGGCAGGCAGAACTCCTCGTCCAATTACATCGTGAGCTGGAAGTTGGATATTGCCGTCTGGTAACGATAAGCACCGACAATATCACTGTCACGAATGAGTATCGCTCAGGCGTTGGTGCTCACTGGCCGTTTCTTTCGGATGCGGGACGAATCGTTCAAAAGGATTTGGACATCGCCGAATACACGGATCCAGACCACAATCCGATGATTCCCCACGTCATCGTTCTGGAACCGGGCCTGGTCATTTACAAGATCTACAACGGTTATTGGTTCTTCGGCCGTCCGACGATGGAGGACCTCCGCCAAGACCTCCGTGCCGTAACGCAAAAATGTCGGCCGGATTGGGATATCACGACTCCCGAAATGAAGGCTCTATGGAAGGAAGGTCGCAAAGAGCGCTTTTATCCCTACGGTAAATCCTATGCTCAAACGCTCGGCGAGCAGGATTAGGGCCGTTCTTCGGTCGGCCACAGTAACCACTCAAAATGCCGTTGAAACGCCGCACTGGGCACAGGCTCAGAGCATCCTGAAGCTAAAACCAATAGCTAACGGCCGAAAGCCGGAGGGAACCATTACCTGCCACCCTTCGTATGTGTAGGATGAATTCGGAGGGTCGTCATGCCCGTCTTTTGTCATCGCTGTGGGTCCGGACTGCCCGCGAGCGCGCGCTTCTGCTCTAACTGCGGCACCGTGGTTACGGTAGCGCCACCCCACTCGGGCAGGCCGCTGGTTCGTCCCCACCTTGGCCGTGTGATCGCCGGAGTCTGCGCCGGCCTCGCGCAGGCGTATTGCTGGGATGTCGCTGTCGTCCGCATTGTCGCCGTGCTCGGCCTCATCTTCTCCGGAGGGATGGTCGGCGTTGCCTACCTGGCCTGCTGGATCGGCATTCCAGAAGAGCCCATCAACATTCCGGGAACCTATCCTCCAAACGTATGAGCGGCACCTACCAATCGGACGGCGCCCAACTGAGCTATCGTGACACCGGCAAGGGCATGCCGGTCGTCTTTCTGCATCCCACTCCGCTCGATCACGATTACTGGCGGCCGATGCTGGACGACCTCACCGGATCGCCGGCGACCGCTCCGGCGATGCGCGCCATCGTTCCGGATCTGCGCGGGCACGGCGCCTCGGAACTGGGTGCGGCACTCCCCGTGGGAGGATTTGCCCGTGTTCCCGATGTTCCGGTCCTGACCATGGCCCAGATGGCTGCAGACACGCTCGTTCTGCTCGACAAGCTCGAAGTGAGCGAAGCCGTCTTCGTCGGCTGCTCCATCGGCGGCTACGTGATGCTGGAGCTCTGGCGGCGGGCTCCCCAGCGGATGCGGGGGTTAGCGTTTGTCTGTTCCAAGCCGCAAGCCGACGCCGAGCCGGCTTTGGTCAAACGCGCTGCCAACATCGCGCTTGCCCGCCAGTCGGGTGTTGCGAAAATCTTCGACGGCATGGTCCAGTTGCTGCTGGGCGAAACCACTCGCCGCAACCGATCCGAGACCGTCTCCGAGTGCCGCTCCCGCATGACGATCACCACCGAGGCCTTCATCGCGGTGCAGGCGGGGTTGGCGGCGCGGCCTGATTCCATTGCCACCGTAGCTTCGATTGACAAGCCGGTGCTGGCAATTGCAGGCGGAGAAGACACGGCGGTGAACCCGGTTGACATGGAAGCCTTCCGAGCCGCCCCGGGTGGATGCGATTTTCACTTGCTCCCCGATGCCGGCCACTTCGCGGCCTATGAGCAACCCGGGAAGGTCGCGGCGCTCGTTTCGCAATGGTTGCGTAACCGGCTTCCATAAGCCATTCTTGAATCGGTGTTCCCATGGCCCATCCGAGGGCCATTGCCTTAGTCTGCCCATGATTCAAATCCCGCTTTCCGCATCCTGTTCCTGACAAGGGGGACTCTCTGACCGAGCCGGTTCATGATATCGCCCGGATTTTCATCGAAGTGGGCGCCGCGACTATCGGGCTCGCGGTGCTGGCGCGCATCGCAAGCCGCCTGAGCTTTTCCTCGATTCCCCTTTACCTGCTCGCCGGGTTGGCGTTCGGTAAAGGCGGTATCTCGCCGCTCAACCTCTCCAGGGAATTCATCGAGATCGGGGCCGAGATCGGCGTTCTCCTCCTGCTGTTCATGCTGGGGCTGGAATACTCCGGCGACCAGCTGAAACAGAACCTGCGCAGCGGCCTGGGGGGCGGGGCGATCGACTTTTTCCTCAATTTTCCGCCTGGCTTTGCTGCCGGACTTCTGATGGGATGGAATCCGCTGCCCTCATTTCTGCTGGGCGGCGTCACCTACATCTCCTCCTCCGGCATCATCGCCAAGGTCCTTTCGGAGCTCAACCGGACCGGTTGCCCGGAGACATCGACTGTGCTCTCGATCCTGGTGATCGAAGACCTGGTGATGGCAATCTATCTGCCCCTGGCCGCGGTGCTGATCGCCGGCGGGGACCTCCAGAGAATTTTGATCTCGGTTGCCATTGCCGTCGTCGCGGTCGTGGCGGTTTTGTTCGCTGCCATACGCTACGGCGAGTGGTTCAGCCGCGTGCTCGCGCACCCGTCGGACGAGATCATATTGCTCACGACATTCGGCTGCGTTCTGCTCGTGGCCGGCCTCGCCCAGAAAGTCCAGGTCTCCGCCGCCATCGGAGCGTTCCTGGTGGGGATCGCGGTCTCCGGGCCCATCGCCGAGCAGTCGCATCGCCTGCTTGCCCCGCTGCGCGATCTCTCCGCCGCCGTCTTCTTCTTCTTTTTCGGACTTGAGATCAATCCGCGCAGCTTGCCGCCTGTGCTGCTGATCGCGCTGGCCCTGGCTGCCATTACCACCCTTGCAAAGATTCTCACCGGGTACCTGTCGACCCGGAGCTCCGGCCTGACGCAACGGCCCCGACTGCGCGCCGGGTTCATGCTGGTCGCCCACGGCGAGTTCTCCATTGTAATCGCCGGGCTTGGCGTCACGATTGAGCCGCGTCTGGGGCCGCTCTCCGCCGCATACGTTCTCATCATGGCCATTCTCGGACCGATCGCGGCGCGGCTTATCCGCTAAGCTCTTCGCGGCATCGCGGGGCGGGCCGATGCTTTACGATCAGAAAAGTCTTCGTTGAATGGAATCGCATCTTGACTTCGGATCCAACGCAATCGTCTCGTCCTTTTCTTTATCCGCATCCAGGCGCCGCGCTCTGCTGCGGCAAGGTTTCGATTGAAACCCTAGCTCGCCAGTTCGGCACGCCGCTCTATGTCTATTCCGCCGACCAGGTGGTCGAGCGGCTGCGCATGTTTCAGGAAGCCCTCGCCGGCCGCGACCATCTTGTCTGTTATGCAGTCAAGGCAAACTCCGCGCTGGCGATTCTCAAGCTTCTCGCAGACCGGGGCGCGGGCTTCGATATCGTGTCGGGCGGAGAACTGGAGCGCGTGCGGGCCGTCGCGCCCGAGGCTGTCGACCGCGTTGTGTTTTCCGGAGTCGGCAAGACCGCCGCGGAAATCGATAGCGCGCTGACGGCGGAAATCCTCGAGTTCAACGTGGAGAGCGAAGCGGAACTCGAGCTGCTGGCGGCGCGCGCCAAAAAACTGAAGCGCAAAACGCGCTTCGCGCTGCGGGTCAATCCCGATGTTTTCGCCGAGACCCACCCCTACATCTCCACCGGGCATCTATCGCAGCATGGCCGGGAATCGCTGGCTGGAACCGCACGGGGTGAGCGTGCACATCGGCTCCCAGATCCGCTCGGCCGATCCGTTTGGTGCCGCGCTGGAAAGGCTGAACAAACTGGTCCGGCAACTGGGCCGCGAAGGCATCGAGTTGAAGGCCGTTGATGCGGGTGGCGGCCTCGGCATCGATTATCACGGGGGTAAGTTCGACCCCGCGGCGCATGTCCGCGCCTACGCAGCGGCTGTGGGTGCCGCGCTCGAAGGCTTCGAGGGGCGGCTGCTGATCGAGCCTGGCCGTTTTCTGGTCGCGCAGGCCGGGACCCTGGTTGCGCGCGTGCTTCAGGTCAAGCGGAATGGCCGCAAGACTTTCGTCATTACCGATGCCGCCATGAACGACCTGATTCGCCCCGCTCTCTACCAGGCGTACCACGAGATCGTGCCCGTCAAGCCGAGATCGGGCCGTGCGCGGACTGTGGATGTGGTGGGACCGGTCTGCGAAACCGGCGACTTCTTTGCCCGCGATCGAAAGCTTGCGCCAGTCGAGGCGGGCGACTTGGTGGCGCTGCTCGATGCCGGCGCCTATGGCATGGCCCAGAGTTCCAACTACAATACCCGCCCCCGTGCCGCGGAAGTGCTGGTGGAAGGCGCAACGGCGCGGTTGATCCGCCGGCGCGAGACGGTGGCCGATCTGCTTGCGGTGGAGATGGTGTAAGGCTGCGTCTGCAGCAGGGATGGCGGTATCATCTCAAGTGAGGCCTTATGGACGAGCGGATCACCATCGAACCGGGAAAGAGGTCAGGCCAGCCCTGTATCAGGGGCCTGCGCATTACCGTCTGGGATGTTCTCGAGTGGCTTGCTGCGGGTATGAATGAGGAACAGATTCTCGCCGACTATCCCGAACTGGAGCCAGCCGATTTTCGCGCAGTTTTTGACTACGCATCGCGCGTCGGGCGCCGTGTCGCGTTGTGAAGCTCCTGCTCGACGAGAACCTCTCCCGTCGGCTTGTCCGCCGGATTGATGACTTATTCCCCGGATCCCGTCACGTCGCCTCAGAAGAATTAGTCCAGGCGTCCGACACGGAGATCTGGAATTATGCGCGCGCGAATGGCATCGCAATCGTTTCTGCCGATGCTGACTTCTATGAGTTGGCAATCACCTTGGGATTCCCCCCCAAGGTGATTTGGTTGAAAGGGTGTGACTATCCGACGGCAGCAGCCGAGGGATTGATTCGGGATGAAGCCATCCGAATCACAGAATTCGACAAAGACCCGGAAAAGGCTGTGCTCGTTCTGCGACCGCATTTACTTCACCGCGCCTTGTGACACCTGAAACTCCTCCCGTCCGCAGCCCGTCCTGATAACGTATCTCCGGAGGACTTATTGATGCTACGAGTTCAGGGAATTTGCGCCCTGGCAGCGGGACTTGTGTTCGGCCTTGCACACTTCGCTCAGGCCGACCCGCTGACCGTCAAGACTGAACAGGGCAAAGTGCACGGCAAGACCATCAATGACGGCAAAGTGAAAGCGTTTCTCGGATTGCCCTATGCGGCTCCGCCGGTGGGCGATCTGCGCTGGAAAGCGCCGCAGTCCGCGGCTAAATGGAAGGACGAACGGGACGCCACCAAGTACGGCGCGCACTGCGCCCAGGGCCGCGTCTTCGACGACATGGTGTTCCAGGATACCGGCGCCAGTGAGGATTGCCTCTTCCTGAACGTCTATGCGCCTGCCGATGCGACCGACAAGAGCAAGCTCGCGGTCATGTTCTGGATTCACGGCGGAGGCTTTTCGGGAGGTGGCAGCAATGAACCGCGTCACAACGGGGACTTCCTGCCTCTGAAAGGCGTGGTGCTGGTCACCATCAACTACCGCCTCGGCGTCTTCGGGTTTCTTGCCACTTCGGACCTTGCCAAGGAAGCCAACGGTGCAGCAGGGAACTACGGTCTGATGGACATGATCTCCGCGCTGCAATGGGTCAAGGGCAACATCAAGGGCTTCGGCGGCGATCCTGACAACGTGACCATCTTTGGTGAAAGCGCCGGCTCGTTTGCGGTGAGCACGCTCATGGCTTCGCCCATGGCGAAAGGTCTGTTCCACAAGGCGATCGGCGAGAGCGGCGGCGCCATTGGCCGCGGCGCGCTCAACTACGACACCCTCGCAGAGCGCGAAACCAAGGATGCAGAGTGGGTGGCATCTACCAGCGCCACTTCGCTGGCGCAACTACGCGCCATGCCGACCCAGGCCATTCTGGACGCGGTGAAAAACAAGCAGGGCACGAGTTTCCCACCCGATGTCGACGGAAAGTTGCTGGTCGAACCCGTGGATGATACCTACGCGGCCGGCAAACAGGCTCATGTTCCGCTGCTGGCGGGCTGGAACGCCGATGAAGGCAACTTCTTCGCCATGCGCGGCATGACCGCTGCTCAATGGAAAGACAATGCGAGCAAGCTGTTCAAGGATCGCGCCGACGAATTCCTCAAGCTCTATCCCGGCGCCGACGACGCCCAGGCTTTGCGGTCCGCCATCGATTTCGGCAGCGACCAGTTCATCGCACTTGGCACGTGGCGCTGGCTCGAGGCGCACCGCAAGACCGGCGAATCGCCCGTCTATCGCTACCATTTCGAACTCGCAGCGACACCCAGCAAATATCATCCCGGCACGTTCGCGTTTCACTCCGACGACATCGAGTATGTCTTTGGCACCTTGGACACGCGCCCGGAATGGAACGTGCGCCCCGAGGATCGCAAGCTGAGCGATCAGATGATGACCTACTGGAGCAACTTCGCCAAGACCGGCGATCCCAACGGAGCCGGAATGCCGGAGTGGCCAAAGTACAACGGCGACAGCTATCCGCTGATTCACCTGAACGTCGAAATTACGTCAGGTCCCGACCTGCTGCGCCCACGCTACGAGTTCCTGGAGAAGGGAATGCCGCCGCTGCATTTCTGATGGCATTGGCTGTTGCGAGCAACCCTGGGCCGCTTCGAGCGGCCCCGGTGCTCTTGGGGCCACGTGGCTAGACCGCTCGATTCGATCTTGCGAATCGTATTCGCCTTGAGGAGGCCGGCGAATATACTCGCCGTCGAGGCATGCTTTCGCGTGAGAACCTCACCAGTTTCCGCAGGCGGCGCTCCGGACGGAATCACCGTGCCGCGTTGGGTCGCAATCGTCCTCGCGTTGATCGTCTGTCTCATTGTGATTCCTCTTATCCACGGAGGAGTTCCATGGTTCATCTCTACCCGGATGCATCGTTGGGGATGGACCGGGGCCGAACCTGGATTCTGGAATTGGCTGGGGCTGATACCAGTGGGGGCCGCGACCATTCTTCTTCTATGGCTCTTACTCCTCGGTATCGCTCAGGCTCCCGCGCGCGCCAAGCTTGGCGTGACTTCTTCCGTTCTGTTGACGCGCGGCCCGTACCGGTTTACGCGAAATCCCATGTATGTCGCTGAACTGGCACTGTGGCTGGGCTGGACAGTCTTTTTCGGAAGCATCGGCGTGTTGATCGGATTTGGCGTGTTGCTCGCAACGGTGTATTTCGTTCTCGTGCCGCTGGAGGAAAGTGGCTTGGAATCGGCATTTGGTGACGTCTACATCCAGTACAAAGAAAGAGTCCCTCGTTGGTTCACAAAATGAAAACATTGCTCCACTTTTGTTAACTCGGTCTCGAAATTCGCTTTGAAATTATGCTTGACGCTGTGCGGTGAAGCAGGGCTACGATTGAGCGTCATCTACGCGGGTGGGCCTTCCACAAAAATCCTGGCAATAAGAAGGACTGCGTCCCATGGCTCTGGATATTGTCGCCTGGCATGACCGCACGGCTTCGGATCATCAAACCCAATACAACAACGCACGGATCGCGGGATACAGTACCGTCTCGCTTTGCATCTATGGAGACGCGAACGATCCGCGCTTTGCCGCCGCGATGGTGAGGCGTCCCGGGCAAACTGCCGAACAGCCGTTCTTCGCTCTGAATGGAGCCGGCCTGCAGACCGAGTTCAACAACATGGCCGCGGCAGGATGGGGGCCGCTCGTGATTACGGGGACGGGTTCGACAAATAATCCTCTCTTTGCGACTATCTTTATCCCGGTCCCGGAGATTCCGTTTACGCGGTTCGGGCTCACCGCGTCCGACCTCATTTCGCTGAACGCGTCGAACATGAGTTCGAATCTGATTCTGCGCTGGGCGGATGCCTATGGCGATCCCGGCAATCTGCGCTACAACGCGATCTGGGTGAGGAACCCCGATAACCGTGTGTGGAATTGCGACGGTGTCGACGACAACTATGCGACGACCCAGGAGCGGTTCAATGCGCTGGTGACGGGAGGAGGGCGTCCGGTGGTGATCGCCGCCACTCCCGATGTTGCCGAACTGGTGGCGTACGACGATAGCCAGATGCCGTTCTGGCAGCAGTGGGTCGGCATGACGAGCACGGACTACCAGGCAAAGTTCAATACGCTTTATCCGCAGGGGCTGCCGCCGATCCGGGTGAGCGCCAAGGGCACGGGCAGCAATGCGCGGTTCAGCGTGATTTTTTCTCAACAGGAAGATGCGGGTCCGAGGAGCTTCAGGACCAGCGGCCCGGGTGCGGCAGTGCCCGGCATCGATGCCGCGATGGAAGCGGTGATGAGCGCGAACATGATCCGCGGTGCATCGGTGGCAGTCGTGGCCGGAACGCGGCTCGTTTACGTGCGCGGATACACCTTTGCCGAGCCGGCGTATGCGGATGTGCAGCCCACGACATTTTTCCGGCAGGCGAGCGTTTCGAAGATGTTTACCGCGGGGGCGCTGTATCAACTGATGGATGACGGCGCCATGCTCCCGGGAACAAACACGCTGCTCACACTCGATACATTGCTGAAAGATGCCCTCCCCAATATTGCCAATGGAACTCCAGACCCGAACTGGAACAGCATCACGGTCCGCAACCTGCTGGAGATGACCAGCGGAATTACGTATTCCCTATTTGCGACCGATCCCGGCGTATCGTCAACGCTCCCGATTACCGCGCTGCAGATGGCGGAGTTTCTGTATCGTCAGGGCCTGTCAAATACCCCGGGCGACACGACGCAGGCAAACTATAGCAACGCCGGGTTCATGTTGCTGGGCCTCATCGTTGCTCGCATGCGGGGAGCGGCGGACTATCTGACCGGGCTGTCAACTTTTCTCAATCGGCTGAGCATCACACGCGTGCGCTCTGCGGTATCGGTGGCCACAGCGCAGCCCGGGGACGAGGCGCGGTATCATCCGCGTCCCCTGCTGACCTGGCCGTCCGTCATGGTTACGGGGCAGCCCATGTGCACCATGGGGTATGGCGACTACAACATCGAGAACCTCGGCGGCGGAGGCGGGCTGTCCGCCGCGGCGACGGATGTTGCGCGGGTCGCCGCCGCGCTCAGCGCAACGTTCAAAAATCCGATGATGAGCGATGGCATGATCCAGACATGGCTGCAGAATGCGCAAAATGCCACTGCCACGTTGTCGGGACCGAATCCATGGGGCTTTCACGGCTTTGACAGCGTGCACGTGAATTCCAGTACGAAGCAATTCTTTGGGGAGAAAGGCGGGAGTCTCTCGACCAGTCAGAACGGGGTGCATTTTGAAATCGACGGCATCTCGACCGTGATCTGCTGGAATGGCGCCACCCCGGTAGGCCCCGTGTGGTTCGACAAAGATGGGATGTACCAGGATCTGATCACCGCGGCCCGAGCTCAGAACTGGGGATCGACGGACCTGTTTCCGACTTTTGGCATGCCTGCTTTTCCTGTCAGGAGGCCCGTCCCCATTCCGATTCACAATCCGTTTCCGCTGGCGAGTCGTGAGATTCCGTCTCACATGCTTCCGCAGACGGGACCAAGGAAGCAGGGCTAGGCTGGATTAACCGCGAGCCCGGTTCAACGTCATGGCGGCATCGATGATTGCCGGCTATCGCGCACAAAAAAGGCGCCTGTTGGGGCGCCCTTTCTTCAACTATCGCGTCCTGTCGAAGGGCTTACTGGTTCACGCCCGCAGCCGCCGCGAACCCGGCCGCCTGAGACGGCGGGATGCTGCTGGCCGGGGCCGGCCCAGCGAACGAAGAATCCTTTGCGTTGATCGCGGTGGAGTAATCGGGTCCGAGTCCGAGCTTTTTCAGGGCCCGCGAGTCGGGTGTCAGCTTGGTCTGCCAACCCTGGTCGCTCTGATACTTCTGCATCGCCGCCTGGGTCGCCGAGTCCCAGTTCCCGCTGGCCGCGCCGGTCAGGTAGTGCTCCCGAATCAGCGCCTCCTGAATTTCCGTGGCGCGGTTGGAGTCGATTGCCTGCTGACCATGCAGTTTGTGCGACTTGGACTTCGACGCCTGCTTGTGGGACGAGTGTCCGTGGCTGGTGGTGGTTTTGCTGCTGGTGGTGGACGTCGCCAATGCGGGTACGGCTGCCAGCGCCGCCGAAAACAAAATAGCTATTCCTGCTTTAAATGAAAGCACGCCGATTGTCCCTCCATAAAGCGAACAAATTGTAGGGATCGTTCTTGAAAGTGTACCTGAAACCCTGGGGTCGTACCAATTGAAAACAGCCGGGATTCGCGCGCTCTACCCGGATTGGGGAAAGTCCCAGACGCGGACGGACCGCGTCTGGAACCAAAATCATTCTACTGCAAAGTGCCGCCGATGTAGTTGATTCCGTCGTTGGGACGGCGCGGGTCGAGAATCTCGAACACCACGTCGTCGCCGGGTTTGAGCTTGCCAACCACCTCATCGAACTGCTCCTTGGTGGCCGTGGCCTGCTTGTTGATCCGGATGATGACCAGGCCCGGCTCCAGTCCTTGCAGGTCGGCAAACGAGCCGGGACGCACCGACTGGATGACCACCCCCTGGTTGTGCAGCTTGGTCGCCGTTTGCGGCGAAACTTCATGGACCACGATGCCCAGCTTGGCTTCGCCCGGCTGCACGGTATTATCCGGCGTCGCGTTGGACTGCTGCGGACCAATATCGGCAAACACCTTGTCCCGATCGCCAATCGTGACCGTGGCGTCTTGCGGCTTGCCGTCGCGCATGAAACCAAGGCGGATGCTTGACCCGGGCCTGCGGCTGGCAATTTCGTTGACCAGGTCGTCGCCGTCCTTGATGGAGCGGCCATCGATGGTCGTGATGATGTCGCCTGGCTTCAGGCCCGCCTTGTCCGCCGGCCCACTGGGTTGCACCTGCTGCACCAGCACCCCGTTCTTGAACCCGTAAACGCGGTTGACCGCCCCGGAAAGACCCTGCCGGAACTGGATGCCGATCGAGCCGCGGACCACCTTGTGACCCGGGCTGATCAGGTCGTTATAAATATCCGCCACCGTGTTCGACGGCATCGCAAAACCGATGCCCTGGTAGCCGGCAGATTGCGTGTAGATCGCGGTATTGACGCCAATCACTTCGCCATTCATGTTCAGCAGCGGGCCGCCGGAGTTGCCGGGATTGATCGCCGCATCGGTCTGAATGAAGTGCTGGAACTGCCCCGCCACGCCCGGCTCAATAGTGCGGTTTTTCGCGGAGATGATGCCAGCGGTCACGGTCTGCGACAGCGTAAACGGGCTGCCGATGGCTTCTACCCAATCGCCCACGCTGGCCGAGTCGGAGTTGCCCAGCTTCACCGTCGGCAGCGCCGTGTTGGTGTCAATCTTGATCACAGCGAGGTCGGTGGCCTTGTCGGTGCCGATCACGCGCGCCGGGCGGCCCAGGTCCTGGGTATCGGGATCCGTCGAAAGCTTGACGTAGATCTTGTCCGCCTTGTCGACCACGTGATTGTTGGTGATGATGTAGCCCTTGGGATCGACGATGAAGCCCGAGCCCAGCGACTCCCGGACCCCGCCGCCATTATCGTCGCCATCTCCCTGGTCGCCGCCCTGCCCGCCAAAGAAGCGGTTGAAGAAGTCCTGGAAGTTTCCCTGGCCCTGGTCGTCGCCGCCGCCCTGGTCCTCATCATCCCCCCCGGGAGGATTATGGGGATTGGGCTGCACGCGGCTGTGCGGGTTGGGCCGGCCGCCCTTGTTCGACGACTGCTTGGGCAGCGTCTGCGTATTGATGTTCACCACCGCCGGGCCCACCGCTTTGGCGATCTTCACAAACTCGTTGGGCGGCACAGGTGAATTCACTACTTTAAGGGGCGTGGCGTCGGCGCTGTCGTTCTGTTTTTCCTGGCCGCGAACTCCGTGCGCGATAAACGAACCGGCCACAATACCGGCCGAGAGCGTAGCAAGAAGAATGAACATCGAAGCGAGACGGCGCGTGCGTAGCCGTTCGAAAAGCAATTTCATGTCTTTGTAGACCTCGTCAGATGTCCAGCCTCGCGGCTGGAAGGTTCTGTGTCCCAATCCTCAGTGTATAGCCAGCCGAATATCCCGGTGTGCCCGAACCGCTCCCCGACCCGCTTCAGGAACCGCTCCCGGCATATCCACGTGCGGCACTAGCGGAGAATGCATGCTGCCCGCGCATCTTTCGTTCCCCTTCCGTATAGACGTAGATGCGGCCAAAGAGTTCCACGGACGCATGGTACGATCCGGCATGGATCTCGTGCGTAAGACCCTGCGATTGCTTGCCTTTGCGCTCCTGGTAGCTCTGCTGGCGCCCGCTCCTGGCTTAATGGCCCAGAATGCGGCTGCGGCGCCGCCCAGCCCGTCTGACCGACTCAAAACCATGATTTCCGGCGGAAAATCCGCCTGGACCCCGGATCAGCTCGGGGTGATGAACCGCCTCCGCGACGCCGCCATGAGCGATCCGTATGCCCTGAACGAGTTGCGCCACCTGACCGACAACATCGGGCCACGCTTGAGCGGTTCGCCCCAGGCGCAGGCGGCGGTGGAATACGTGGCCGCGGAAATGCGCGCCCTGGGAGCCGAGGTGACGCTCGAAAAGGCCACCGTGCCGCACTGGGTGCGCGGAGTCGAGACGGCGGAGTTGTTGGCCTGGCCCGGCCAGGCGCCCGGAACCAGGCAAAAGATTGTATTGACCGCCCTCGGAGGCAGCGTCGCCACCCCTCCTGAAGGACTCACTGCGCCCGTGATTGTCGTCGACAATTGGCGCCAGCTTCGTGCCCTGCCTGAGGGCGCCGCCAAGGGCAAAATCCTGCTCTTCAATCACAAATTCGATAAAGCGCTGGCGGCCCAGGGCGGAGGCCTGTTCGCGTACGGCGGCGGCGTTGTCTATCGGGGATCCGGGCCGTCTGCCGCGTCCGCCGTCGGGGCAGTCGCGGTGCTGGTGCGCTCCGTCGGCGGCGCCGACTACCGCCTTCCCCACACCGGCCAGACCGACTACACGCCCAACGTGCCCAAAATCCCCGCCGCCGCGGTCACCGCAGAAGACGCCGACCTGCTCAAGAACCTTTCCGGGCAGGGCCCCGTCTCCCTCCACCTCACGCTGACCCCGCAGACCTTGCCCGACGCGCAAAGCTACAACGTCATTGCCGATTGGAAGGGCACCGAGCACCCCGAGCAGCTGGTCATCGTTTCCGGCCACCTCGATTCGTGGGACCTCGGTACCGGCGCCATCGACGACGGGGCGGGCGTGGTTGTGTCGATGCAGGCCATTCACCTGCTCCACGATCTCGGCATTCACGCGCGCCGCACCGTGCGCGTGATTGCCTGGATGAGCGAGGAAGAAGGCTCCGAAGGCGCTGCGGCTTACATGGCCGACCACAAGGACGATTTTGCCAATCACATCGGGGCCATCGAAAGTGATTTAGGCTCGGACCACCCCACCGGCGTTTATTTCGCCGGGAAGCCTGCCCTGGGTCCATGGCTACGTCCCGTGGGCGAGGTGCTCGATGCCATCGGCGCCGAAACCCTGATCGCCGCGCCCGAAACCGGTGAAGACATTGCCGGCCTGACGCAGAAGGGTGTCCCGAGCTTTGCGCCCGTCCAGGACAACCGCTTCTACTTCAACTACCACCACACCGCGGCCGACACCTTCGACAAAGTCGACCCAAAACACCTGAGTGAGAATGCGGCCGTGATGGCAGTGCTGGCGTATGCGCTGGCTGATTCAGCGGAGGCCGCACCGCGATGAAATTTCGGAGTCTGGATGACCCATGTCCAGTTTTGAGACCTGGTAGAGCTCTGGCCAAAGGTAAGAAATCTCGCGTTCAGACTGCACTACATCGAGCTTTCTCCTGATACGATCGCTCTCCTGACGCGCGACGCACGGGTCGAAATGTGCAAGGGCGCTGTTAGCTTGAGTTGGATTGCCTTGGTGTAGTCCCGTAATGCGTCCTGAAGTTCGCCTTTGGTGTAATGCACGACGCCACGGTTGTGAAATGCGTCAGCGTTATCGGGGTTGAGCTCGATCGCTCCGTTAAAGTCCCTCAGCGCCCCGCCAAGGTCGCCTTTGTCATAACGCGCATTACCTCGGTTGTGATACGCATTGGCATAATCGGGCTTGAGCCGGATCGCCTCACTGTAGTTTCGTATCTTCTCAACTGGGTCAGTGGCAGCAAATCCCAGCTCGAACCACTGCTGAGCTGTCAACTCCTGCTTCTGGACCTGGGGAGCCGCGTTGGCTGCAGCCTTCTGTTCGACCGCCGCTCCCTGAGCTATAAAGGAAGCCGGATGAAGCACAGCTATGAGCGGAACATTCAAGTGCCGGGTTCGCAAACGTTCCATGGCTTCATTAAAGTAGGCTTGCGGGACTTCAAGGCCGTTGTAATTCTTGAGCGCGCTCAAGCTGCCGGTAAGTTGATTCGCGATGCCCGGCGAACCGAAATTGAAGCCTTCGAACATCAACGGCACGATGTTGCGCCGGTTCGTCAGTGCCGTCTCGACCTCCCGCCGCAGCCAGTCTCCAGGCTCTAGGCAGCGCTCCAGGGCAGAGGGCGTGAGCAGGACAAGGAAGTGCGCGCACGACGTGATATTTCCGAGAATGACCTGCTCGAAATCGCCGCTTGCAATCCCGTTGAAGTCGAAAAACACGTCGAAGCCGTGCTGCGTAAGGTTCTGAAAAATGGACAGCGCCCACGGAAAATTGGTCCGCCGATAGCTGAGGAAGACGGTTTTCTCGATGCGATCCATGCGTCCGATGACCTGCGAGCGAACAGAATGGAACGATACGAGAAATCCGGCCGTCTCCCTGCTTTAACTCGGCTGGCAAAC
>Ga0206794_1182_pt1 | contig 14692 bp, 16 predicted proteins | sample Alteio_BWOrgCont_70_FD_152877 | JGI IMG/M metagenome (GOLD analysis project Ga0206794, IMG submission 152877) | Enriched cells from forest soil in Barre Woods Harvard Forest LTER site, Petersham, Massachusetts, United States -... | ecosystem: Environmental > Terrestrial > Soil > Temperate forest >...
TAGCCGTGAAGGCTCTGTTCCAGAATGTTCTTATTGTCTTGCGTCAGCACGCCACTGATACTGGTACGGATAAAGCCATCGTCATCCGGCTTGAATACCTTGCTTTTCTTGGCCTTCTGCCGGGCCAGCTGCGTGATGATGTATTGGTACGCATCCAGCAAGAAACCCGCCGTGCCGCATGCGGGGTCGCAGATATTGTTACCGAACTGTGGATTCACGAGTTCGCTGATGAGCTTGATAATGTGGCGAGGGGTGCGGAACTGGCCATTCTTTCCGGCGCTGCTAATCTCATTGAGCAGCATTTCGTAAACGTCACCCTGAATGTCCTGGAAGAGATGGCCTTCCTCGCGCGCTTCACGTTCGATTTCGAGGAAAATGTCGTCGATGATCGCGATTGCACCGTATAGGAGGTTGGCACTCGGAATCAAGAAGACGGCATTGGCCATATGCCGTGTGAAGGCAGTGCCCTCGCCGTTGAGGTCCTTGATGAAGGGAAAAACCTTTTGCTGGACGTGAGGCAACATATCCTCCGCTTTCATCTGTTTGAAGTAACTCCAGCGAAGGGTGGCCTTGTCGATGGGCGTCTTTTTCTCAGTGTCGTGTGGCAGAAAGTATTCGCCTGAGAATCGGGATGTGACTGTGTCGCCGGTAAACTCGGCGTCCCGCTGGGTTTTAAGATCGAGCTCATCAAGCTGTTTCATAAACAGCAGGTAAGTAATCTGCTCGATGGCTGAGAGCGGATTCGATATTCCGCCGGACCAAAAGCGGTCCCAGAGTTTGTCGATGAGGGCTTTGAGTGTGGCGTTTAGCTGCATTAGGCGGCCAGTCCTTGAGTTAGCGTAAGGATTTCGTTGATCTCGACCGGCGAGAAGACGCCGCGAATCCCGCTCGGATGAATCACCGTAAAGGGAGCCTGTATCAGATCACGCTTCTCAACGCCACCGCGATGAATGATGTAGTCGCGAAGTAGGTCAAGGAACTGAAGCTGATGGCTGGTCAGCGCGGGGTGTTGGGTGATGAACTGGTCAATTGAGCGTGACACTGTGTCCGGGAAACTTTCAAGAATCTCAATACCCAGTATATGGCGGATGAATCGGAGGAACGGCGCCGTCCTATGTTGGTACACCCTGCGCAAGAGCTGTAGGGTGATGTGAGGATGCTCGTTGTGCAGCTGAGATGCAAGAGCTTCGGCCTCCTCATCGCTGACAGGGCGGGCATCGCGAATTTTCTGAAGGATTGGATTGTTGGCGGTAAGCTCTTTCACCTTCTGCTCTACCAACTGCCGATACTGCGCGATGCTGAGCGATTCGTGCTCAGGACCGAACTCGACAAATTCCTTGGCGACCAGAACGTCGGCAAAATTAAACCTGGCCGGCCCGGTGCCCGACTCTCGGCCATCACGAAAATGCATGAGCGGTGCAAGGTGCGTAGCAAGATGATCGAAGCTCTGGTCGGTCATGGTGGCCCAATAGTGATTCGTTTGAGCCCTTTGGATGAGACCCGCCTCCTGGGCTACTATGTTCACCGATAGCGGAAGTTCGCTGATCTGGGCGACGAGGTTTTCGGAGAGGGCGGCGTATTTCTCCTTTTCGCCTTTGAGGTGAGCGAGGGAGGCTTCAAGGATTTCCTTCTCAAAGCGCATGGCTTTGAAGTCAGCCTGCGAGACGACGCGAAAGAGGGGCTGGACAACGTGACGCAGGTAGGTGATCCTGTCGGCCGTGAGCGGCTTCCAAAATGCCTCGACCTGACACAGTGCAAGTTGCCCTTCAGCTTCCATAATCGTAACGGACCGTGGTGGAAAGGCGGCAATTTGGGCGCGGAGGGCCGTGATTTCTTTCTCCGCGACGCTGGCGAGGCCAAGGGCCGTAGCAGCCTCGATCTTGTCGATGCGAACGCCGGCAAAGCGAACGGGCAGAGGGATCTGCGGTTTGGGTTCCTTGCCTTTGGGCGTGAGCTTGAAGTATTCAAAATTGTCCCAGCAGTCGATAACCTGGAAGACATCCTTCTCTGGGCACCATGGTTTGATTTTGTTCGATTCCAGTAGGCGCGTACCACGGCCGATCATCTGCCAGAATTTGGTGTAACTGAAGACAGGTTTGGCAAAGACGAGATTGACTATCTCCCGGACGTCGATGCCGGTATCCAGCATATCCACGCTTATCGCCACGCGCGGCATATCATTGCGGGTAAATTGATCTAGCAGCCCGCCCTTTCCGTAAACGCGGGGATCGTCCGAGACCATCACTTTGGCGAGTTCACCTTTGTATTCCGGGTAGAGGGAATCGAAAATGGTCTCAATTCTGCGTGCGTGCTTCATGGAGATGCAGAAAAAGATGGTCTTGCCCGGAAGGACGCCGTTTGGGTCCTTGATGGACTCCTCCATGAACTCCTTCACGATCAGCGCGTTCGTGGCCTGGTTTGTGACCTTCTTTTCAAGGTCGCTGCCCTCGAAATTGATGTCTTCGATCTCTTTACCTTCGAGGATGAGGTGCTTCTGATCTTCGAGGCTGACGGTACGCTTACTGATTCCTTCGTCCTGAAACTTCGTCTTCAGTTTTAAAACTCGGAAGTCGCAGAGATAAGGAGGGACGTGGTCGATAGCCTCTTCGTAGGAGTATGCAAAAGTGGGCAGTCCGTCATCGCATTCGAATATTGAAAACGTGTTGTGGTCCACGATATCCCGAGGCGTAGCCGTGAGGCCGAGCTGAATTGCGTTGAAGTAGTCGAGAATCTCTCGATACGTGTTGTAAATGGAACGGTGGCTTTCATCGATGACGATCAAATCGAAGAAATGCGGCGAGAGGACGTTAGTCTCGTCATGGACGATATTGAGCATCGTCGGATACGTGGCAACATAGATGCGGCGGTCTGTGGCGATGCTCTTTTCGCCTGGTTCTGGCCAGCGGGGTTCGTCGGGGATATGTTCTTTGAAGGCGTCAAGCGCCTGTCCACGCAAAGCGATGCGGTCCACCAGAAAAAGGACTCGCTGCACATGTCCGGCACGCATAAGTGCATCAATCAAGGCGATACACGTGCGGGTCTTGCCGGTGCCGGTAGCCATGACGAGGAGGAAGCGGCGGCGGTTTTTTTCAATGCCTTCCATGACGGAACGGATGGCCTGTAGCTGGAAATCGCGGCCGGCGATCGCCGTGTTGATCAGCTCCTCAGCGAGGGGTTTCTTATGTTTCCGAATAAAAAGGAGGCGTTCGAGGTCTTGCAGTGTGGGGAAGCCGTGGACTTTCTGTGGCGGCGCTTCGCCAAGATTCCAAAAGAAGATTTCATGGCCATTGGTGTAGAAGCAGAAAGGCAGGTCGCCGCCATTCCTAGCCTGGATGTTCTGACAATACTGTTTGGCCTGTTCGCGACCGATTTGCGCGTTCGTTGAGGATTTCTTGGCCTCGACAACGGCGATAGGTTTACCGTTCTTGGCCAGAAGCACGTAGTCGCTAAACTCGCGGGAGCCATATGGGGCTACCTTCTCGTCCACAGCAGGGTTTGCTGCTTTACTTTCCTCAGCGGCGGTCGAAAGGAAAAACTCTTCGATTACTTGCGTCCGATCAGCAAGATTCCAACCAGCCTCTTTCAGCCGGATGTCGATGATTTCCTTGCGCGTTGCGGACTCAGTTGACATTTTGATTTAATCCAAGTGTAGCTGGAACGCCAAGATCCTCGTTTTCGCAGGCAATCTTAATTTGGAATTCTGATCGAAGGTAGAAAAAGTCGATTCGCCTTTCCTATCCAACGTCAGACGCCTTAAATTTCTGTCTTGCACCGTGGCGGATGTGGAGTACGTCAACCCGTTTCTGCTTCTCAAACACGCGGAAAATGACACGATAGATGTGAGGTTTGTTTCCATACAGGAGGTGCCGGAGCTGACCCTTTTCGGGGGTCACTGGGCAGCGGTTTGGTTGATCGTCCAGACTGAGGACAGCTTCCTTGAGCCCCCGGTACCATTTCAATGCCGCGTCGGACTCCCCGGCATTGATTTCCTGGTAGAGACTGGCAAAGTCGCGCTCTGCGCGGGGAGTGATGTTAACGAGGTATGCCATTTTTGGCTTCAAACTCGTCAAAAAACTCTCTTGCCGGTCGAGTTCGGCCATGTGCTACGTCATCCAGGCCCTGGCGGATGCCTTCCTCAGCATCGGCGCGCGCGGCGATATCGAGCAGGCGCTGATAGGCTGCGGCGTCCTGTACGACGGCGGCGGCTTTTCCGTTGACCGTGAGCACTACCGGGCGTTTAGTTTTCTTAAGCTGCTTCATGAAGTTCCCGGAGGCTCGGCGGAATGTGGTCAGCGATTGGATGTCGCTCGTGATATCAATCATATGCACCCCAGATTGTTGGCACCTTATTAGGTGCTACCAGAATACACCCTCGGGGTAAAGGAAAAAAGACCCGTTTGGTTCCCGCCCCCGCTCTGCCGTATTGGCAAGCTTAGGACCGTTCCCGCAATCGGCTATGGAATGGATGTAAACGGGCATAAATGGATATGTCCCAATCCCCGGTCCTGACTGCAAACTCCGGGGCTTCTACCCCCTGCTTTGCTTGCGGCTTCGCCCTGCTGCTGCGACGGCATTTTCAGCCGTGACGCGCACGTAGCCGGGATCATGAAACCGAACTTTTTCCTGAGCTTTCTCACTCACTTCAAGCAGCTTGGCCGCAATCGCGCCCGCGCCGTGGCCGAGCCGCGCCGCAAACAGGCACCAGGTAAAGTCCGCCTTACTGCGATCCGGCACTCCCTCTTTCGTGGCAAGCTTCTGATCCCTTAGGCATTTCTCGTAATCGGGCCAGCTTTTGGCGCCTTCGCTGCGGTGGGCGCTGCGCGAAGTATTGAGCTGAACTACGGTCGTTGCGGGTTCTGTAGGAGCGACGAGGCCGAGTGCTTCGAGCGTTTCCGGCGTCGTTGTGCGTCCCGGGAAAGCATCGATAATCGTCACCTTCGGAAAATTCCCAGTGTACTTGATTTTGAAGTTGGACGTGCCGGCCAGACGCACCGAGCCGGAGGCTGAAGCGTCCCCCGTCACTTGTTTCTTGACTCGGCGGGTGAAGTCCTTGCGCTCCTCGTCGCTTTTGAAGCCGGGAACGGCAATCCACGCCTGGTAATTGCCGGGGCTCGTCTGAACCGTGAGAAACGCCACGGGACGTACAGACTCCAATTTGGCCTCGATCAAATCGTCGAGCTGTATGAAGGCAATGGTGTCGCTGAACGGCCGAACCATGAGATTGCCCCCTGCCCTCGCCCTGCCCAGCACTTTCTTGGTCTTCTTCTCCAGGATGTCGCAATCCTTCATTTGTCCGGCGACGCGGACCATCGGCGGCAGCACATCGCGAAGATCCTCCAGTGAATAGGCTTTGCCCCATTGGAGAATTCCATTGATGTCGGTCTTGGTGACGTGGATTCTGTCCGCCCCGACACTTGCGAACGTATCAATCATCCGTTGCGCTTCGCTAACCGCCTCTGTCACCGTCCCTCCCCTTGCAAAATTGGCCTTTGCTCTCTTGAAGGCAGGCCAATCATGCAAGGAGTCGAACGAAGATAACGGCACATCCCGTAGACTGCAAGCATTCACGTATATGGACGTATAAATCCATGAACGCCCCCGCCGTGCCTCCTTTCAAGCGCCCTAGTTAGTCTGTGGCGACTGTGGAGTCTATGGAGTATACGCAGTCGCTGGAGCAAATGGAGCTTGCGGAGCCTGATGAGAATCGCTAGTGTGCCGATCCATGAACATCACGCTTCTGGCAAAAAAAGGCGGTGTCGGCAAGAGCACGCTCTCTATCCTGCTTTACGAGGCCTTTCGGCAAGCAGGTAAGACTGTTTCGCTCCGCGACTGGGATGCTCAGGGAACAAGCAGCAAATCGCTGGAGTTGATTTACGGCCCGGATGTCCGCAAGCAGTCAGCAAAGACGGATATTGTGATCTACGACACACCGCCCAGCCTCGAACACACCGCGACCGCCACTGCGGTGCGCAACGCAAATATCGTCCTGGTGGTCACCTCCCCCTCCCCTGCAGATATCTGGGAGGCCGACGATGCCGTTCGTTTTGTGCAGTCGAAGAACAGCGATGCATTGGTGCGGGTGATCTTCAATAAGGTCCGGAAATCAACGGTCCTAGGGCGTCTCGTCGATGAGAGCGCAAAACAGGTGAGTGCCCCTGCCCTGTCAGTCACATTGAGTGGCCGCGAATGCTATCAACATGCCATCGCGCAAGGATGGAAGGCGCTCGACGGCGCAGCCCGCCAGGAAGTGCTTCAGTTAATTATTGCTTTGCTTTCACCAAAATAGAGACTATGTAGTCTCAATAGACAACACAGTATATGCAGGCTCATGAGTAAACCCAAGAACAATGTCAATGATCTGCTTGCCGCCATCAAACGGCAGCCCACCGCTCCGGAGCCAGCGTCTGAGAAGGCGGAACAAATAAGCCCGTCAGTGAACAAGCCGGTACGGGAAGAACGGGTGAAGCGGGATGCCGGCAAAAAGCAATTTACGGAGAACAAACCCAAGAATCCCGTGGGCAAGCCCGTGCAGTTCTGGATGCATGACGACGATCGAAGACTGGTACGTGAACTGTCGGCGTGGCTGGCGGGGCAGGGGATAAGACCGACCGATAGCATGGTGATCCGCGCGGTGCTCCGTCTCGCGAAAACCGGAAACGGTTTGCTCGAAGCCTATTGGCAAGCGGCAAAACTCGACGGGCGCATTAAGCGCGATTGAGACTACAGATACTGTGTACTCTCAGCAGTCTCATGAGACTACATACTCTCATTAGGGTAAATATGCCGTGGGTCTGAAGCGATGTCTCTGCAATTTGCTCCGCCCTATTATTGCCGAGCGTCTTTCTCTCCACGATCTCTGGACTGGATGGTTAGGTAAAGACTGTGCAACAGCTAGGCTGGGATAGTTGAGGAAGGGGCGGCCTTGGAGCCCCTTCCTTAGGAAGCGAGAGGCCTCGATGGCCTTGAGCTTCCAAGAACTCTCCATAGCAGAGGTAGTAGGGGAGGAGGGAGTGCAAGGGTATTGGTCATCCGAAATTAGGCTCTGGTTAGTGTTAAAAAATCTTGTTAGAAAGTGTTAAGCGGTGGACGAAAAGCGGATAACCCCTGATTTTATTGACGAATTCGGAGGGGGTGCGTCAACGAAACCACGAAGAACCGTCAGCGAAAACTCGTAAAACCGTCAACGAAACCACGATCTCTTGACGGCTGTCAATGAAACCCCGTTGGCTCACTTCCTGTCATTGAAACCACGAAAAAACCACTTGCGTCAATGAAACCACGTTGCTAGTGTTCGCGTCAGTGAAACCACGAAAACGGACTACATCAAGCGCGGTTAGTGATGAGCAATGCAGCACTGGAGACAGAGGAGGAGCGGGCAGGGAGCGCCGTCGCACTCCTCCCCGAAAGACATCCCAACCACGATCTCTTCATCTGTGATGTTCTGGACGCGATTCCCAAAGACGATATGGCGAGCATGGAGCATCCGATATTCTCGCTTTCGACGAAGCCGGATACGCGTGTCCTCAAATACGAACACCGAAATGTGGTGGTGGAAATTGCGCCGAGCGTTCGCGGTCTGGCGACGATATACGACAAAGATATTCTGATTTACTGCATATCGCAGGTCATGGCGAAAAAGAACGCCGGCGAACCGCTGGCTCAGACGTTGCACCTCAATGCACATGACCTGCTGGTCTGGACGAACCGTGAGACGAGCGGTGATGCGTATCGACGGCTGAAGGAAGCCTTCGAGAGGTTGAGCGGGACGAGGATCACCACGAATATCAAAGCGGGCGGTGAAGAGATAACCGAAGGGTTCGGACTCATTGAGAGCTGGCGCGTCATCCGCGAAACCAAGTCGAAGCGCATGAGTGAAATTCAGGTTCGGTTGTCGGACTGGGTGTACAAAATCATTCAGGGCTCCGAAGTATTGACGCTTAGCAGGGACTATTTTCGGCTGAGGAAGCCGACGGACCGGCGCATCTACGAGCTTGCGCGCAAGCATTGCGGTGAACAGGATGAATGGAAGATTTCCCTGGAGCTGCTGCAAAAGAAATCAGGAGCGAGCAGCCATTACCGGGAATTCAAATCCATGATCCGGGAGCTCGTCGAAAATGATCACCTGCCGGATTACCGGGTGGAGCTCGAAGACGAGATGGTCATTTTCCGTAACCGGATGAGCTACCAGCCGAAGGCTGAAGTGCGCTATCCGGTCCTCGATCCGGAAGCCTACCATGATGCCAAGCTTGTAGCACCTGGCTACGATGTGTATTACCTGGAGCAGGAATGGCGAAACTGGTGGGTGGAAAACGGAATGGTGGATCTGGTGTTTCCGGGAAAAGCATTTGTCGGCTTTTGCAAGGCACGGTACCAGCGCAAGCCGAATCCCTGAGCGATTGAGACTGTGTAGTCTCATGAGACTGTGTGGTAGTTAGCGCTCCTTCAATCTCCCGTATTGCTCCTCCGTCAACTCCAGCCACACGCCGCCGCGCCCCATTTCAATGCCATGCTCCAGCGCCTGGTGCGATTCGAGGTTCATGCTGGCGCCGCCTTTGCGGGCCATCTCCCGGACCTTGTCTACGCTCTTTACGATGACACGGCGGGGCAGGGGAGTCTTCAAGTCCTCCTCCAGAAACTGGCAGAGCCATCCCTCCCGCTCCATGAACGACATATAGACCCGGTGGCGCTTGCGCTCGTCCCGGCATTTTGCGCAGAGCTGCTCGCCATAGGACTGATGTTTTGCGAGCGAAGCCCGGCACAGGGCGCAGATTTGGCCGGAGCGGATCTGCCTCACCGTTGACGCGCGTTCGCTGCCCATGGAAACAGTATATGGTGAATATAAGGCGAAACTATCAGTGGAAATAATTCACCGATTGATCTGGCGCATAAACGGAATCCGATCAACACTATGATCCGGAGGATTTTCCCCATGGGACTGATAAGCGTTGTTTCGGTCGCGCTTGGAGCGGTTTTGCTGCAGGCGGGTAATCAAACCCCCAAAAAGCCACATGTCATGCATGTCTCTCAGGAAGAGATGGAAAAACGATGCCTGACGATGGTGGCTCCGACATGGAGTGGCCCGTTCAAGACGTCACACTTCAAGGGGCATAACTACCTGAAGGTCATCATCACGAAAACGGGGGATGTAAAGCCAATTGATCAGGATGAAAAGAACAATTGGGGGCCACAGTTTGTCGCGCTTTCGATGGAAACGGTGAAGCTCTGGAAATACAAGCCGTATATGGTGAACGGACAACCCGTCGATGTGGAGACCACCGTCAGCGTGGAATATTCCGAGGATATTCCCGATGGTCAGGTGACGCATCCGAACAAGGAATGAGTGGGTATTTTCAACCCACAGCCCAACCCACAAAAACCTGCTTCTTACCCGACTTGTGATGATTTCGGCGTCCCTCACGAGTCTGTAAGTCGTTGAGAAACCTATCAGGGCAGCGCTGTCACGGCAGAGGTCGCGGGTTCGAGCCCCGTCGTCCCCGCCATTGATTCTACAAGGGTTAAGTGGAATTGGCGGAATTCAATTGGGGTGCAAAAGAGCCACAGAAATGTGTCCCTTTTGCACCCCGATTTCATTGTGTCCTATTTATAAGGTTGTTGGATTCTTGGCTTCAGGATTAAGCATCCGTTTGCGATTCCGCTTGGGGAGAGAAAACAAGCGACATGACAGCGGCTTGGGCAGCCAGCTTCGCCGGCGTAATCGCCTAGGTATAGACATCGAGCGTCGATCGCAGTGAAGAGCGCCGCAAAAGTTCCTGCATCACCTTGAACTCTGTACCGACGCTTCTCAAAAGAGTCGAGTACGTGTGCCGGAAGGTGTGCCATCCGAACTTTTTTTCGATTCCAAGTTCTTGTGCCCTGGGTCGGATGTACTTGCGCAAGATCGCCTGCCCCCAGTACGGCTGGCGGCCGCGTCGGCTGCCGCTTGCGAAAACCCAATCAGCAGGATTGCGGTAACGTTGATGTTCCTTCCATTTCTCCAGGGCTTCGACTATGGCGGGATGAATTGGAACTGGTTTCTGCGAAGATTCGGTTTTGCACGGCCCCACAACTCCGCACACAATCGAGCGCGTTACGTTCATTGTTGCTTCCGTGAGATTGATGTCAGACCACTTCAATCCAAACAATTCACTTTGACGCAAGCCGGTGGAGGCGGCGAGCAACACCAAGGTGCGTTCTCGAACAGCGAGACCATCCGCCAACACCCTGATCTCTGCCGGAGTGAGGACGCAGGGCGTCTTCCTGCGTTTCGCCCCTTGCCGAACCAATTGAATCGGATTGCGGTCAAAGAGTTCGTGCCGGCAGGCGTGATTGAACAGTACGGACATCACGCCGCGAATCTTCGCACAGCTGCCCTTTGCAAGTGGCAGACGTCGAGCCACGATTCAACTTCGATGGTTTTGACGTTCCCTAATTCGTACTTTCCCCATTGAGGGATGATCCAATGTTTCAGATAGCCTGCATACAATTTCTTCGTAGAGTAGCTGCGCCAGGTATTTCCTTGTGCTAACTCGCATCGTTCGAAATGGCTGCAGAGCGCCGAGATAGTGATCGCGCGAAGGCTGATCCGTGGATTATTGCCGTTGATTTTCTCGACCAGAGAAGCGACCGCTCAACGAGCTGAGTCAGCATCGACGAACTCTTCGACGGTTCCGATTACTCTCTTGCGGTATATGCGCTTTCCCGAAGCGGATTTGTCGGACCAACGGAGAAGCCATACGTCGGGACGGGACCGCGCTTTCGGTTCTTCCTAATCAAGCTGCAACGTTGCATTCTCATCCTCCGTAACCGCAGTAGCTGTGCAGGGAAGATGATTACTCAAGTTGACCTCCAGTGGCACTTGCCACGTGGAGACCGAGACGCCTGACCGGAATCAGGAGAACACTGCTTTGCGGCGGCAGTGTACCTTTAACGGCTCCTAAGTAGACAGAAGCTGCTATTGCCTTGAGGCACTGGATCGGCCGGATCGCTTAGTGATTGCGCTCTTCGGCAATCGCGGAACAGCCTGGACGCCGGCCCAAAGCGTGGCGATTGTTTGTTCGACCACGAGAGTCTGGTCTGGCAAGTCAGGCACAACCCCTTGGATGACCATGAGTGTGGCGAGGCCAAAGATCGTAAACCACCAGGTGTGGGCTACCACTATGTCATTCTTATTTGGCAATCCCTCATCCCTGGCAACATCGAAAAAGAGCTGCACGAATCGTCCGAACAAAGGCGCGCCAATGTCGTTGATATACTGTCCAGCGCGGACGCCGTCGCGGTTCTCAGGCCCGAAGAAGACGTTACGGAACTGTTGTGGATGGGCAACGCAGAATTGAATCAAGCCGCGTGAAGTCGCAAGAAGACGCTCTTTCGGTGCAGGATGTTTAGCGGCAATCGCATCGAAGTTCTGAACCATCAGCCCGATCGTCTCGCGGCTTAACTCGGCAAGAATGTGCCATTTGTCCGGAAAATGCTGATAGATCACGGCGTGCGTATAACCGATCTCCTTAGCGATCTCGCGAAGCGTCACGGCTTCGTAACCGCGATCGGCAAACATTTTGCTGGCGGCTGCAAGGATTTCGCCCCGCAACCTCTCCTTGCGCTCTACCCGGCGACTTGGTGATGTGGATGTCACTTCCATAGCTTAGTCCCTTTTGACGATTTTCGCGACCTTTTGTTAATTTATAACCATCGGTAATAAAACCATCGATTTATTTGCGACCAATGGTTACATAAAAGCCTCTAATGGTCAGGTCGCTCATTTGGATGTGCGGCCAAATACGAGGCAAAAGGAGAAAACGAGCATGTATTTAGTCATGGGCATTACCGGAAAAGTTGGCGGCGCCACCGCGCGGCATCTGCTGAAGCAAGGCAATCAGGTGCGAGCACTTGTGCGCAATCGCGATAAGGCAGCGAAGTGGGCAGACCAGGGCGTGGAGCTGGTGGATGGAGACTGGAACGATGCGACAGCCATAGCGGCGGCGCTCAAAGGTGTTGAGGGTGCGTTCGTTATGTTGCCGTCTGTATGGGCGCCCTCGCCTGATTACAGAGAAGCAAAGGGCGTGATTGCGAACTATGTCGAGGCGCTGACTAGGGTAGTGCCCCCGCGGGTGGTAGCGCTCTCGTCGATGGGCGCGCATAGAACAAGGGGGGTGGGGATGATCACGGCCTTATCACTCTTGGAGCAAGGTTTTCGCAGCCTGCCATCTCCGGTCAGGTTTGTCCGCGCAGGCGGCTTTTTCGAGAACTTTCTTTTCGGCTTACAGGCCGCCCAGGGCGGAACACTACCGGTCTTCTACAATCCTACAAACCGGAAATCGACAATGGTCGCGTCGGACGACATCGGCGCAGAGGTGGCAACGCTTCTGACCGGGCCGGCGTGGTCAGGGCATCGCGTCATCGAGCTGGGTTCGATGGTAAGCGCGGATGAAGTGGCCGAACAATTGGGTGAAGTCCTGAAACTCGACGTAAAAGCCTTTGCAGTTCCGCGTGCAGGGTGGAAGGAAGCGTTCGAGCAGTTCGGCATCCCGAAGGGCCACACTGGGCCTGCCGAAGAAATGTTTGAGGGCATTAACGCGGGATGGATGAGCCTCGGAGTCACTGGTACGGAACACGTAGCGGGTACAACGTCAGCACACGATGTGTTTGCGGCTGTACAGAACGACTTCAAGGCGTAAATCCGGGGCAAGCTGAATCAGACCAGGTTCCCTGGGAACTGCGGCGCTAACGTCAGGAAAGATCGAGGTCAAACATGAAAGTTTTTGTTTTGGCTGCCAACGGACGGAACCGGGCGGCTGAACGTCCGGTTCCGCTCTGGCGAAAGGCCATTCCGTCCCGCCCATGCAGGGCGTTGATTTCAGTCGCGTACAGGGCCGACCTATTGCAGAACGATTTGAACCGTTTGAATCGCAAGAAGAGGATCACTTTTGAAAACTGTAGACACAATCGATAAATCCGCGCGGGCAGGTCGAGCAACTCGAATAGCCGCGATGGTAGTGACCGGCCTTGTCGCCTTCATCTGGATGTACTTCGGAAGGTTATATCTAATTCACGATCCCGGCGAATGGAGGATCGCCAATCAGCAGCTCGGATACCCGCTCTATATCATCCGTCTGATTGGCGTGACCCACATCCTTGGTGGCGTGGGCCTTCTGATTCCCAATGTGCCTCGATTGACTGAGTGGGTTTATGCCGGTATCGCGATCGATCTTTTACTCGCGTTCTATTCACAACTGAATGGCGGTGGCAGTACCTGGGATAAATTTGATCCGATTCTCGTCATGGCGTTCGTCTTTGCTTCGTATGTATTAAGACGCTGCATGCGCACAAACAGGTGGTCGATATGAAGGACACCCTCGGCGGGCAGTCCTACTTTTTCCAGAGCATGTCGCGGAGGCCCGACGAGGGTCCGGGCCGCCCCTCATCCGAAGCCCTGAACGTACAAGTTGTCGCCCCTCGCTCGGCCTCGATCAGCAGGTTCCAGACGGCCTTGCCCACGATGGCTCGCGCCAAAATCAGAATCCTCGGCTTCAAAAATCCTCCGACATTCCGGCATTACCCTGACCCTGATCTTAAAATCCACGTTTGAGGTATTCACCAGGTTTGGCCCCGACAACTCGCTTGAACGCCTTACTGAACGCAGCGTCGGACTCGTAACCGACCAACCGAGCAACGTCTATGAGCTTTTTGTCACGCTGTCGTAGTAGCTGCATCGCCTTCTGCATCCGCCACTCGGTCACATATTCCAGTGGTGGTTGTCCGAGTAACTCTTTAAAACGTGCTGCGAATGCGGAGCGAGACATGCCCGCCGCTTCGGCCAGGGATTCGACCGTCCAGGGTGTATTCACACTGTCGTGAATGGCACTCAGGGCAGTGCCCATTTGAGGATGGAAAACAGCACGAAGCCATCCTTTGTTGCGTTCCGGTCCCGACGCGATATGCGCCCGGAGTACCTGGATAAACAGAACCTCGGCTAGCCGAGTCGCGACTACTTCAGATCCCGGCGCCTGTTCTGCCATTTCTGACGCCAGCGCCTGCATTGTGATGTGAAGAGCAAGCGTGCGTGCCTGGTCGGCCTTAATCAGAATGAAGCTCGGCAATAACTGATTGATCGGCTTGAGGCTGGCGCGATCGAAACTCAAGGACCCACAGACGATTGTCGTCGGTGCGCCACCACTTCCATAATGAGCGACATTGTTGTTGGCTTTAGTCCCGATCTCGCGGAAACTCCACCTCGGACGTGTTCGCGGGCTGTCGCGCAACACAATCGAAGTCCCCCGGGCCAGCAAAAAGCAATCGCCACCTGTGAGGGGAATCGGTTCCGGAATCCCTTCCACACTCAGCCAGCAGTTGCCGCGTGAAAGCATGGCGAAGTGCGCCAAATCTGCGCGTGACATCTTTTTGTCAGAAGGCATGACTTTTTCTTCGGTCTGCTTTTCCTGTTTTACGCCCCATGGGGCTGTGGCTTCGAGCCTGTGCAAACCGAAAGCGGTTACGTGCATCGTTCTGAAGATGTCTGTTATCGGGTCCAACATAGCCTCCTTCTTTTGGACGAATAGACAAAAGATTAGGACTCCCGAGCAGTTCTCATCCACCGCCAAAGAAATCTACTCCACTGTACTGAATGCTACGCACATTCCGAAGGGAGCAATTATGGGAAAGCTTGAAGGAAAAGTTGCAGTCATCACGGGAGGAT
>Ga0206794_1183_pt2 | contig 14511 bp, 15 predicted proteins | sample Alteio_BWOrgCont_70_FD_152877 | JGI IMG/M metagenome (GOLD analysis project Ga0206794, IMG submission 152877) | Enriched cells from forest soil in Barre Woods Harvard Forest LTER site, Petersham, Massachusetts, United States -... | ecosystem: Environmental > Terrestrial > Soil > Temperate forest >...
TATCAAACACTCGTTACCAGCGTGCTACATAAATTTTCAACGGGGCGCTTAATTTCTAACGATCGCATTCATAAAAGAGATTAATCATAAAATTTCTAAATTAAGGAAAAGCCATGATAGGACAACTTCGCGGGGTATTACTAGAAAAACAACCGCCGGTTTTAACGCTCGATGTGCAAGGCGTGGGCTATGAAGTCGATGCGCCGATGAGCACTTTTTATCAACTGCCCGACGTGGGTAATCAAATCACTTTGTTGACGCATCTCATTGTGCGTGAAGATGCGCATTTGCTTTATGGTTTTTACACGCGCGATGAGCGCGCTTTATTTCGCACCTTATTGAAAGTGAATGGCGTGGGGCCGCGTTTAGCGTTGACGATTTTGTCGAGTATTGAGCCGCCGCAATTTGTAAGCAGCGTATTAAATAACGACACGGCCAGTTTAGTGCAAGTGCCAGGCATTGGGAAAAAAACCGCGGAACGAATGGTGATTGAATTACGCGACAAATTAAAAGATTGGCAAAGTTTTTCATTAACACGAGCGGAAAATAATTTAGATCAATCGCGTCATCCTATTTTACAAGATGCGATTTCTGCTTTAATCTCTTTGGGCTATAAACAAAATGAAGCCAGTCGTAAAATTACAAAAATTGATGATGGAAAATTAAATGCGCAGGAATTAATTCGTCGCGCATTACAGGAGACGGTCTCATGAATGACGTGACTCAATTAGATAGAGTGATATCACCCGAAAAAAAAGAAAATGAAATCGTGGATCGTGCGTTGCGTCCCAAATTTTTAAATGATTATATAGGGCAGCATGCGGTGCGGCAGCAAATGGAAATTTTTATTCAAGCTGCAAAAAATCGCGGTGATGCACTCGATCATGTGCTCATCTTTGGGCCGCCCGGGCTTGGTAAAACCACGCTAGCCAATATTATTGCGAATGAATTGGGCGTCAGTTTGAAGCAAACGTCTGGGCCGGTATTAGAGCGTGCTGGCGATGTGGCGGCATTGCTCACCAATTTACAGGCCGGTGATATTTTATTTATTGATGAAATTCATCGCTTAAGTCCGGTGGTGGAAGAAGTGTTGTATCCGGCAATGGAAGATTATCAAATTGATATTATGATTGGCGAAGGGCCTTCTGCGCGCTCGATTAAATTAGATATTCCGCCGTTTACCTTGATTGGTGCGACGACGCGCGCAGGATTATTGACTTCGCCTTTGCGCGATCGTTTCGGTATCGTGGCACGTTTGGAATTTTATGAGGCGATGGATTTACAGAAAATTGTCACGCGATCAGCGCAAATATTAAATGTGACTATTGATGAAACAGCCGCGATGGAAGTGGCACGACGTTCGCGCGGCACGCCGCGTATTGCGAATCGACTATTGCGTCGTGTGCGCGATTATGCGGAAGTGAAAGCGAGTGGAAATGTTTCCGAGGCCATTGTGAAGCAAGCGCTCGACTTTTTGAATGTCGATAGTTTAGGGTTCGATGTGATGGATCAAAAAGTATTATTGGCGCTCATTGAGAAATTTGGTGGGGGACCGGTTGGGCTTGAAAGTTTGGCGGCATTTATTAATGAAGAAAAAGGCACGATTGAAGAAGTCATCGAACCGTTTTTAATTCAACAGGGGTTTATGCTGCGTACACCGCGAGGTCGGGTGGCCACGCATGCTGCCTATACTCATTTCGGGTTAAAAGCGCCGGAGAGAATATGGAACGTGCAGAATATGAGTTTGTTTGAAACCGAAGGAATATGATAAATTAGGTAAAGTTATTTACTAGGGAGAATCACACTGTGAATTTTGACGCTGGTTTTATTGGGTATTTTTTGCACGCAAGTCTGATTGTGAAGTGCGTGATGATTATTCTCGCAAGTGCTTCCATTTTTTCCTGGACGTATATTTTACAACGTTCCTTTTATTTAAAAGGTGTTGATCAATCGGCAGGAAAATTTGAAAATGCTTTTTGGTCAGGAGAAGATTTGTCGCGCTTATATAACGACACTCATCTTGATCAAGATGGCGTTCAAGCGGTTTTTCAGGCCGGATATAAAGAATTTTCCCGTTTTCGTAAGCAGCCTGGGGCTTCTTTAGATTTAGTGGTCGCCAATACCAAACGTGCGATGCAAGCGGCGCAAATGCGTGTGCAAGATCAGTTGGAAGAGCGCTTACAATTTTTGGCTATTGTGGGTTCGACCAGTCCTTATGTCGGTTTATTTGGAACGGTATGGGGCATCATGACCGCCTTTCAAGCGTTGGCTAATGTGCAACAAGCGACGATTGCCATGGTGGCACCCGGCATTGCAGAAGCATTAGTGGCGACCGCACTCGGTTTGTTTGCCGCAATTCCGGCTGTGATTGCTTACAATCGTTTTGCCAATCATATAGGCATTTTGATCAATCGGTTTACGGCTTTTCAAGAAGAATTCATGAATATTTTAATTCGACAATCACAATCGTCACAGGGGTAAACACATGGCCCATTTACATCCGCCCGGCGCTCGCAAGCCCATGTCAGATATTAACGTGGTGCCTTTTATTGATGTGATGTTGGTGTTATTAGTGATTTTTATGATTACGACGCCCTTGCTAACCCAAGGCGTTAAAGTGGAATTGCCAAAAACCACCGCAAAAGCCATGGACGATCAAAAAAAAGAACCTTTGATTGTGACGGTAGATGGTGCTGGTAATTTTTACTTAAATTTAGCCGATAAACCCACGCAACCGATTACGGCGCGTGCTTTAAGTGGATTAGTGACCACGCAATTAGCCAACCAATCGGCTGGCAATGAACGCGCTGTATTGGTGCGCGGCGATAAGAACGTCAATTATGGCAAAGTCATGGAAGCCATGGCTTTATTACAACAGGCTGGTGCAAAGAGTGTGGGTTTGATTACGCAGCCTATGCCTGATACCAAGTCCAGTTGATGCGTCATGCAAAAATATTTTCTTTATTCAGTTAGTATTCATTTTGTTATTTTATTATTTTTTATTGTGAGTTTTAATTTTAGTTCGACGTTACCGGTTTTTGAAAATACGAATAAGAATGATGTGATCAGTGCGGTGATGTTGGGCGATGTGCCGACGAGTAAAATTTTGCCGCAAAAAATAGCAGCAGAAGAGCCTAAGCCGTTACCAGCACCGATTGAAAAACCCAAACCAGTTATTACACCGCCTCCACCACAGAAAGACGCGATTTCGCTTAAAAAACCCGATGATAAAAAAATACGCGAGCAATTTGAGAAAAATTTATTAGCCGATATTCAAAAGACGACAGAAAAGCAAAAGAAAGTGGAGCAAAAAAAAAAATTACAAACCAATTTTCAAAAATTATTAAAACAGCAAGCTGAAAAATCATTGCGCCAACAATTATTGAATGAAGAAATTAAGTTACAAGGCAGTGAATTAAAACAATCGCAAGGCGTCGTTGATAAATATAAGGCATTGATATTGCAAAGTATTTCAGCGCATTGGTTAGTGCCTACGCAATCTAAAAAGAATGTGTATTCGGAGTTACTGATTCGATTAGCGCCGGGTGGTGTGGTGTTGGATGTGCAAATTACTAAAACCAGCGGCGATCCGGCTTTAGATAGCTCTGCGCGTGCTGCTGTGTTACAATCTTCGCCATTACCCGTGCCTAGTGATTCCCAGCAATTTGAGCCGTTTAGGCAATTTGTATTGAAAGTAAAACCTGAAAATATTGTTTCGCTTTAATATTTTAAAAATAAATCCAAAAAACGAGAAGTCATCATGAGTCAATTCCGTGAAGCTTATAAACATATACGTGATTTTCCTACACCTTTTTGGGTGGTGCTCGCGGCTACGTTCATTAATCAATTAGGCAATATGGCTTTCGTTTATTTGATGGTGTACACCAGTAAAGCATTGGGATTCACTTTGTCTCAAGCGGCCATGACGTTTGCCATGTTTGGCGCGAGCACTTTTTTGGTGACTTTATTGGGCGGCAATTTGATTGATAAAATTGGTGCTGCACGCGTCATGGTAGGCGTATTAATTGGCAATGGCATCACGTTATTAATCATTCCTTACTTTCATGATTTTAATATATTGCTGGTATTATGTTTCATCTGGGGAATTTTTTTCGGGCTATTTCGACCTGCTTCACAAACGTTCATTAGTTTTTTATCGGCACCCGGCATGCATAAACTGACTTTTTCAGTTTATCGCTTAGTCTTAAATTTAGGAATGAGTGTGGGCCCAGTGGTAGGCGGATACTTAGCGATTTATTCTTTTTCTTTGATTTTTATTACGAATGGTATTGAGAATTTTATAGCAAGAGCGATTTTATTTTTTGGTTTAGAAAGTGAATGGTTTAAAAAATCGTTGATCACACCTTCGAAAGGAATATCTGGTTTTAAATATTTAAAACAAGACAAGTTTCTAAGAAATTTTACTTTGGCTTTAATTCCGGTCACTATCGTTTTCTTTCAACACGAATCGACGCTTCCGGTTTTTATTAATGAAACATTGAAATGGCCGCTCAGTTTTTATGGGTGGTTATTAACGGTGAATACGTTATTAATTGTTTTCTGTGAATTGCCGTTGAATATTTTGACGATGAATTGGTCTTATCGAATGAATTTTATATTGGGGAGTTTCTTAACCGTATTCGCTTTTATGATGATGTATTTTGTGACACTCAAATGGCAACTCATTATGATTGCAGTGTGTTGGACGCTTGGCGAGATGATTTTATTGCCTGCTGCCAGCAGTTATATTGCTGATATTGCGCCTGTTCCAGAACGCGGCACCTACATGTCATTGTATAATGCGACGTTTAATTTTAGTTTGGTATTTGCGCCCTTAGGTGGTGCATTTATCATGCAACATCTAGGCGCATTTAATTTGTGGCTGGTGTGCGGCGCGTGGGGATTTTTGTCAGTAGTGATGTTTTGGTTTATGCGTGTGAAAGCGGTGTAGTGCTGAGATTGCTTTACTATCCGAATTAGACTGAATTAGTCACAAAAAGTCTAATTAGACTTTCAATGTCTAATTCAGTCTAATACCACCATTGACGATCTTCTGGCGTGCTATTGTCATCTGTTTTACAATCAAGGCACTTTAAGCTTTCAAAATGAGAAGCATACATGAAATACCTAATTACCAGCGCGCTGCCTTATATTAATGGCGTAAAACATTTGGGCAATATTATTGGCTCGTTATTACCCGCGGATGTCTTTGCCCGTTATTTACGTCAACAAGGTGAGGAAGTTTTGTATATTTGCGGGACGGATGAGCATGGGACGCCTGCTGAAATTGCGGCCCAGCAAGAGGGATTATCGATAGCCGAATATTGTCAGAAAATGTATGCGCTGCAGAAAGAAATTTATGAAGGTTTTGATTTGCAATTCGATTATTTTGGCCGTAGTTCAACGGAGACTAATAAAGCCGTTACACAAGCTGTTTTTAAAGAATTAGACCAAAATCATTACATTATTGAGAAATCCATCGCTCAGTATTATTCCTATGAAGATAAACGATTTTTGCCGGATAGATATGTAATAGGCACATGTCCGCATTGTCAGTTTACTAAAGCGCGCGGGGATCAATGCGATCAATGCGGTCATCTCTTAGACCCGGCTGATTTGATTTCGCCAAAATCCGCCATTAGCGGCAGTGCGCATTTAGAATTGCGCCAAGAAAAACATTTGTTTATCGATCTTGAAAAATTAGAGCCGAAATTGCGTGCTTGGTTAGAAATAAAAGAAAAAACCTGGCCGTCTTTTTCCGTGAGTGTGGCAAATAAATGGTTGAATGAAGGCTTGCAAGCACGCTGTATTTCTAGAGATTTAGAGTGGGGTGTGCCTATCCCAAAAGCGGGCTTTGAAGAAAAAGTGTTTTATGTGTGGTTTGATGCGCCCATGGCCTATATTGCGATCACGCAAGATTGGGCGACAGCCACGCACCAAAGCAGTGAAGAATGGAAACGATGGTGGATAGGCGAAGCCAATGACACTAAATATGTGCAGTTCATGGCGAAAGATAATTTACCTTTTCACAGTATCATGTGGCCTGCGATGTTATTGGGGACAAATACGCCTTGGCATACGGTAGATGTATTAAAAGGGTTTCATTGGCTGACTTATGAGGGCGGTAAATTCTCGACGAGTTTACAACGTGGCATTTTTTCAGATGTGGCTTTAAAGTTATTTTCTGCGGATTATTGGCGTTATTATTTATTGGCGAATATTCCTGAAAGTCAGGATTCTGATTTTAGATTGGGCGATTTTGTGGGCACCATTAATAAAGATTTGGTCGGTACATTAGGTAATTTTGTGAATCGCGTCTCGGCATTAGTCGGAAAATATTTTAATCATACCGTGCCCGATTACGATCCCAATAATGCTTACATTAAATTATTACAGCCTCAGTGTGAAAAATTAGTAATGGAAATTGATCAAGATTATCGTGAGCTTAACTTTCGTTCTTTGATGCGTAAAATAAGAGAATTATGGTGTTTGGGTAATGAATTTATTACAGAAGCTGCCCCTTGGACGTTAATTAAAACGAATCCCTCAGCGGCAGGTGAAGTGTTAGCCGTTTGTTTACATTTGATTCGCCTATATAGTTATATCAGCTATCCCATTATGCCTACTGCGGCATCGAAAATTTTTTCGATGCTAAGTTTAGAAAATGAATTGATTAATCAATGTGATTATAAAAAAGTGGTTGATTTTAATTGTCTTAAGCCGAATGCGCCATTGCAACCAATTGGGCTATTATTTGAAAAAGTATCACCCGAAAGACAAGAAGAGTTATTGAAACAATTTGCAATGAGTTAGGATATTATTCATGTTATAGGAAGCAGTTTTTCAGGGAGAATGAAGTATGGCGATTTTTTTAGGGATGTCTGTTATCGGGCTGGCTATTTTGGCGGGATATTTTCGGCAGCGTAAAAATCGCTTATTAAATAAAATGAAACAACTAGAATTAAATCAACAACACGCTGAAGTAGAGATTCAGCAATTACAAACGCAACTCGAAAATACTCAAAAAGATTCACTAACCGGTTTAGAAACATGGACTTTTTTTGAAAGTCATCTGCAGCAAGCCATTAAACAAAGTGTTCGTTATCAATTAACGTTAGGGATGATGGTAGTTGATTTAGATGGATTTAAAGTTTTAAATAATGCGCTGGGTAATGAGGTAGGCGACGCTTTATTACAAGAAACGGCACAGCGTTTAAAAGGGTGTATTCGTCAAGTCGATCATTTAACACGACAAATAAAAGATCGTTTTGTTATATTATTACCCCAGCTTTCCAAAGCAGAAACAGCAGCAATAGTGGCTACACGTATGCTAGAAGCCATTAGCCAACCTTTTTATATTAATGAGCGTGAGTTGTATTTAACGGCTGGCATTGGTATTTCACTTTTTCCCACCGATGCAAAAGAGCCGGAAGAATTATTGCAATATGCTGAACAAGCACTCGACTTAGCCAAGAAAAAAGGCAAACATTTATATCAATTTTATCATCAAGAATTGCATTTAAAAAGTCAGCGCGAATTATTATTGGCAACACAATTAAACAAAGAAACATTCTTGAATGAATTACAATTATGCTACCAACCTATCATGGATATACAAACGAATAAGGTCTTGTGTTTAGATATTATGTTGTATTGGCAGCATCGTGATTATGGCTTAATTGAGCCGCGTGAATTGTTAATCTATGCTGAAAGTCAGCATAAGCTAGCGATGTTAAGTGATTGGATGTTAAAAAAAGCGTGTCAGAATTTATTAAATTGGCAAAAGGCAGGATTACCTTTTTCTTTATTAGGATTACCGTTGTCATTAAATCAAGTCGAAAATACACATTTTATTTACGAATTAACGCAATTATTAAAAGCATTAAAATTTGAACCGCAGCATTTATTACTTGAAATAAAAGAAAATGTGACGGTAGCTAATATAGAAAAGTTTGAGAAAGCCATGGGAATGTTAAAATATGTGGGTGTGAAATTGGCTTTAGTTGATTTTGATTCAGGATCATTACCGCTCAGTGAATTTAAAAATTTAAATATTGATTATGTGAAATTGGATATGGCGTTTGTAAAAGATATTGTCGAAAATCCTAAAGCACGTTTAGTGATCAAGTCCATGCTCGCATTCACTCAAACCCTAGGCATCAAAATGATTGTGCAAGGCGTGGAATCGCCTCAGCAAGTCGCCATTTTAAAAGAATTAGGTTGCAGGTTATGTCAGGGTTCATTATTGGGCGCATCGCTTTCCGAACATGAGGTTTCAGAAACATTCGCCCATCGAATAGCGTGATTTCTGAAGCACTCTATGATATAAAAAAACACTATATTTTTTCTATTGAATAAAAAGAGATGGGTTATGCGTAAACTATTGCATTTTTGTTTTTTTATTTTTTTCCTTTTGCCTTTATCGGCTCATGCGGTCATTACCATGGAATTAACGCGTGGGGTGGCTGGCGCTATTCCGATTACGATTTCTCCTTTTGCCGTGACAGGTAATGAGCCCACCCAAGATGTCTCAGCGATTATTGGCACTGATTTACAAAATAGTGGCCGTTTTAAGCTGGTGAGTTCAAACGGTAATAATACGGTAACTGGCAAGATTAAAAGTGTGGGCGATGACCGTTATCAAGTCAGCTTTCAAATGTTTGATGCTTATAAAGGGAAGGATACGGCCGTATTGGGCCGCACTTACACGATTTCGGGTAATCAATTGCGCGCGGTTTCGCATCACATCAGTGATTTAATTTATGAACAAATCACCGGTGTTCGAGGGGTATTTTCAACGAAATTAGCCTACGTGGTCGTTCAGCGTGGCGTCGGTGAAATGGCGCGTTATATCTTAGAAGTCGCCGATCAAGATGGTTATAATCCGAGACCTTTGCTCAATTCTTCTGAGCCGATCATGTCGCCTTCGTGGTCGCCCAATGGCAAGCAAATTGCCTATGTTTCTTTTGAAAATAAACAGGCGGCTATTTACTTAGAAGATGTGGCAACCGGTGGGCGTCGTTTATTGAGTCAATTCCCAGGCATTAATAACGCGCCAGCTTGGTCGCCTGACGGTCGAAAATTAGCCCTTGTTTTATCAAAAAGCGGCTCACCAAATATTTATATTATGGATCTCGGTTCGCGTGCTTTAAAACAAATCACGCATGATTATTACATCAATACCGAACCGGATTGGTCACCGGATGGCCGTTCATTGTTATTCACTTCAAATCGAGGAGGTGGCGTCCAAATTTATCAGGTTAATTTAGCGAGTGGCGCCGTTTCTCGGGTTTCTTACGATGGTGATTACAATGCTCGGGGTTCATACACTTCGGATGGTAATCATATTGCGATGATTCATCGTTCTTCGGGTGTGTATAATATTGCTATTTTAGATTTAGATACCGGCACCACACGCGTCTTGAGCGGTAAAGCAGTGGATAGCGCTTCACCCAGTGTGGCACCTAATAACAGTATGATTTTATATGATACTTTGTCAGGGGGGCGTAGCGTGTTGGGGATGGTATCATCGGACGGTCGGGTGCAACTCATATTGCCCGCACGAAATGGTGAGGCGCAAGATCCCGCTTGGTCGCCTTATTTAGGGTAAGATCTTGCTAACACATAATTTCAAGGTATACTTTTGCGTTAAGCTTGAACGATAAATTGATGAAGGGGAATTCATATGCAATTAAAAAAGTGGATACAAACGATTTTGATTAGTGGCAGCGTGTTAGCTTTAACGGCTTGTACAACGCATAGAAATACCGATCAAACCGATGTCGCTGGTGCTAATTCTGCTTATGGCGCAGATGGCGCGCAATCTTCTGGTGCGGGTGATGAGACGCGATTTGGCGATCAAGCGAACGGTAACCGTTCGGGTCGTGTGTATTATTTCGCGTATGATAGCAACGTGGTTAATGACAGTGATAAACCAGCAATTGGTGCGAATGCGGATTATTTAGTGGCGCATCCTCATGCTAAAGTCATGTTGGAAGGTAACACCGATCCACGTGGCAGCCGCGAATATAATATTGGTTTAGGTGAACGTCGTGCTCAAGCGGTTGCTGAAATTTTGGCGCAAAAAGGCGTGAATCCAAAACAAATTCGTATTGTGAGTTATGGCGCAGAAAAATTAGCCTCTGCTGGCCGTACGGAAAGTGATTATCAAAAAGATCGCCGTGTTGTTCTTGTTTATTTGCAGCGTTAATTTATGCAAATACTTTCACGCGCGGTAAAAACGTTAGGGTTAGCGATGACATTGCTCATCGCTTTACCTCTTCATGCAGAATCATCTGCACCGGTTTATGATGCGGATAATATGCCTCAGCAATTTGACGGAGGAGATCAATCGCAAGGTGATCAAGCGCCGGATGATCAAGTGGCGCAAGAAGTCTCGCCCACCGCGCCTGTTACGCCTGCGCCGGGTGCAGAACCGGAAGACGCTGTTGTCCCTGTCCCGCCACCTTCCTCGCCAACGAATAACTCTATTTCTACGGCCTCGATGAGTATGGAGCAGCGATTGCATCGTGTGGAACAACAAGTGGTTAATTTACAGACGAGCAGCGCCTCTCAGCGTATTGATACCTTGCAAGATCAGGTACAAAATTTGCGTGGACAAGTTGAAAAATTAACGCGTGAATTACAACAAGCACAAAGTCAGCAAAAAAGTCAGTATACCGATTTAGACAAACGTCTTTCAGACGTCAATAGTAAACAGAGCAGTAGCAAATCAACAGATGATAATACTGTCCCTGCGGTCACGAAAAAAGCGACGAAAGTAGCGGCGGCAACTGCGGCAGCAGACGCGAGTACGGATACTTCCTCTGTAGATGCGACAGATAAGCCTGCAAAAGCTAAAAAAGCAAAGTCAGATGATGCGGATCAACCCAATGTGGCAGAAGAGCAGCAAATTTATCAAACGGCTTATAATTTAATTAAAGCTAAAAAATATGATCAAGCAGTAATTGCCTTGCAAGGCATGTTGCAAAAATATCCTTCGGGTCAATTTGCATCCAATGCGCATTATTGGTTGGGTGAATTATATGGTTTGATGGGTAAGAATGATCAAGCGTTGACGGAGTTTAGCAATGTTGTCAAAGATTATCCGGATAGTCCGCGTATTTCTGATGCGCAATTTAAAGTAGGGTTGATTTTAGCGTCGCAATCAAAATGGACGGATGCTAAGTCGGCATTTAGGAAAGTCATTAATCATTATCCAGGGACGGCACCTGCAAGATTAGCATCAGAACAACTGAAGCAAATCAAGCAAGCAGGTCACTAGGTGCAACGTTTACGTCTAACTGAAATTTTTTACTCTCTTCAAGGTGAAACGCGAACAGTCGGTTTCCCGACTGTTTTCGTGCGTTTAACCGGTTGCCCGCTACGCTGCCAATTTTGCGATACGGCTTATGCTTTTACTGGGGGTGACTGGGTTACTATTGAGGCTATTTTGGCGCAAGTAAAGCAATATAAAGCGCGTTATGTGACAGTCACCGGCGGTGAGCCGCTGGCGCAGAAAGATTGCATCACACTTTTAAAGCGTTTATGTGATGAAGGTTATGAAGTGTCGCTAGAAACCAGTGGTGCATTGGATATTTCTTCGGTGGATCCGCGCGTGGTTAAAGTCATGGACATAAAAACGCCGGGTTCTGGTGAAGTTGATAAAAATAAATGGAATAATATTGACCATATTTCATCACATGACCAAATTAAATTCGTGATTTGTGATGAAGCGGATTATGTTTGGGCAAAAGAAATCATGCATCAGTATGATTTGACATCGCGGGCGGAGGTGCTTTTTTCGCCGAGTTTTCATCAACTGAAAGCAGGGCAATTGGCGGATTGGATTTTGCAAGATCAATTAGCGGTGCGTTTACAAATTCAACTCCATAAATATTTGTGGGGAGACGTCCCTGGACGTTGATATTTTCGTAATAATCAGTAATATATGCGCTCTTGTCCGTGTTACCTAAACGGGTCGTTAGCTCAGTCGGTAGAGCAGCAGGCTTTTAACCTGTTGGTCCTGCGTTCGAATCGCAGACGACCCAATTAAATACTGTTTTTTCCTGATATATCCTTCCATGAGGCGGTATTTGGCTTAACGTTTGTTGCCCTCGATCCTGATGGCCATCGTATCCGTGTTTGTTTACCTTAAATGATATTATTGCCATTATAATTATTATAAATTTTGTGAAGCATTCACTCTTTAACATAGGAAACTGATATGTCAACTAAGCAAAGCACAGTCGATTTTATACTCGAGCAAATCAGCGATGCAGGTGTTGTGTCAGCAAAGAAAATGTTTGGTGAATATGGCATTTATTGTAATGGAAAGATGGTGGCTCTTGTTTGTGATGATGAACTTTTTATTAAAATTACTGGCGCAGGCAAAGCATTTTTAGGTGATTGTCCTCTAAAGTCACCTTATAAAGGAGCTAAACCCTGTTTTTTTATTTCTGGTGAGAAGTGGGATGAAAGTGAGTGGTTATCTCATTTAATTAGAATTACTGCTGACCAGTTACCTATACCAAAGAAAAAGTCTCGTAAGACGAAAGTTAAAAAATAGCACTTATGCATTTATAATTGTTAAAAAACAATGAGATATAAAATTTTTTGCTATTTTTAAAAATTAATCAAATCAAATATCCACTTAATGTTCTGTTAAGTAAGATATGGTAAATTATTACCCAATAAGATTGGGCGAGGATACGTAATGTTTATTTATGATAATTTAGTCATTGACATAAATCATTGTCATTTATTTAATGCATTACCTCTTAATAATTTAAAAGATCAGTTCAATTGTCAAACTAAATCTGAATTAATAGATAGAGTTTTTGAATTAGGGTATGCGAATGTACTTCCCTCTAGTTTGATTGTGCAATTTTAGGATAAAAAATCATGAATTTTGATAAATTAAATGTATTTGCGCAACTGCCTAATTTTGCCTTTTGCAAAGACTTACACTCGACTTATTTCCAATGCAATAGTAATCTGGCAAAAATAGCCGGACTGGAATCACCCAATGACATTATCGGAAAAAATGATTATAAATTACCTTGGGCTGAACAGGCTGATTTATATGTACGAGGTGATCAAGAAATATTAGATACTTCCATGATCGTTGAGTTTGTCGAGCCTTTACCATTATCAACCGGTGAAACAATTAAGATTGTTATTCAAAAAGGACCGTTATTTAATCTGAAAGGCCAGAAAATAGGTATTATCGGGAATTTTTCTGAATACGTTGATAATAAATATGATGGCAGATCCCAACGCGGTGGAAAAAATATGTTATCTCCTCATACACGCCACGCATATGGCCCCCTTACAAAAAAACAATCAGAATGCTTGTTTTATTTAATTCGAGGAAAATCCAGTAAAGAGATTTCATTGCTATTGAAAAAATCAAAACGGACAATTGAAGATCATATTAATAATTTAAAAGATCAGTTCAATTGTCAAACTAAATCTGAATTAATAGACAAAGTTTTTGAGCTAGGTTATGCTCATGTACTTCCTCCTAGCTTGATTGAACATTATCATAAATAAGCATTAATGAGTTTTGTAATTCCCTCATCCTTGATAGAGTATACGAGGAATGTTTTGTACCACTACTTTCCCTTTATTTGTATTATTTACATGTAGAAAGAGTGTATTAGGATTTTCAGCGTGAATATAATCTTTCTTGTCTTTAGCAGCTATTCCGGGTTTATAATAAAACTCATGCAATTTACAATGGGTATCCTGAAATCCAATGGCCCTTAAAATAGCCTTTTTAAATGTATTCTCGGTGTGTGGTTTGTTTATTACAGCTTTTACAAATTGTTCGCTCAAATCGCTAGTTGGTTTAATACTACCGTCCAATAGAGCTCCAAAAATTTGTTTACATGCAAATTCTATAATGATGTCAATACCAGATTTTTTTATAGACTTTAAATTTTCTTGATATTGAAAAGTTAGTATACGTGCAGTCGCTTTAATTGCTTTTTTAAAGTGCTCGCTTGAACCTAAAGAAGCGCTTGCCTTTATATTATTTATAAATCTTTCTTCCGCCACTTTATCCAGCATCTTTGCACCAACTGATAAAATTACATTTGCATAGTTACTTATACCTAAAATATGGCTTATTTCATGTGTTACTTCATGCATTTCTGAAACCAATTCTATACCTAGAGCAGCGACAGATAATGTACTTGATGGAGGAGCCGCTCTTACCAACTCACTTGCCACAGACTTGCATCCATAAATAATAATAATTTCTAATTGTATTTTTAATTGTTTGTAGTGTTCGTGTAAATTAGGGTGAATTTTAAAAGAATTTTTTTCCGCTGAAATTTCTTCCTTTTTTTCTGCCTCCAATAGAATTTTTTTTAATAACCTATCATCATTACTTTGAGATACATTATCCTGGTTAGAAGGAGAAGTAGTTGTATTTAATTTTTCAGGTAATTTATTTTCATTCTCATTATTATTTTTATTAGTTTCTAAACGATCTGCAATCTCTCG
>Ga0206794_1184_pt1 | contig 14409 bp, 15 predicted proteins | sample Alteio_BWOrgCont_70_FD_152877 | JGI IMG/M metagenome (GOLD analysis project Ga0206794, IMG submission 152877) | Enriched cells from forest soil in Barre Woods Harvard Forest LTER site, Petersham, Massachusetts, United States -... | ecosystem: Environmental > Terrestrial > Soil > Temperate forest >...
CCGCGAAGAGGGTGGTCGCCAAGGAAGCTGCCGCGAAGAAGGTGATCGCGAAGAAAACTCCTGCGAAGAGGGCGGTCGCCAAGGAAGCTGCCCCGAAAAAGGAGATCGTCAAGGAAGCTCTCGCGGAGGGGACGGTCGCCAAGGAGACTCCCGTGGAGGAGGTGGTCGCCGAAGAGACTCCGGCGGCGGAGGCGGTCTCCCGGACGATTTGAGAAGGCCGGACGCTTAGCTCCCCACCCTGGGTTCGAAAACATCATCTTTGCTCCTTCAATTGCTTCGGGTGAAGGGGCGGAGTTAGAACTCGTCCGGCGACGAATGCTCAAGTCGCAGTAGGGGCCTTCCTCGCAGAGAGAGCGTTGCAGCCCAATCTGCCGCCAGTCTCGATTGCTTTTGAGGCGAAGAATCGCCATAGGTCCCAATAGGCCTAGGAGATGATCCTTCCTCATGATACGGTGGGTGCGTTCCTAAGAGGGAGCACTGTGAGGGTCAATGGCTACCGCGATCCCCGGCGATGGCTCAGGCTGGCAGAGTCCACGCCCGTCCTCCTTGTGTGTTTGTGTGCGGCCATCGGTTCGGCATCGTCCCACGCGCAGACCTTTGATGCCAGAAATCTGCAGAAGCCTACCAATATTGACACTAAGTGGCGAGTGAAAGCGGGCGATGATCCCGCATGGTCGCGCCCCGAATTTGACGACTCGGCCTGGATGCTCGTCGATCCCAAAAGAAATCTTCTTGAATACTTTCCCACCGAGCGCCCGGAGGTTCTGTGGTATCGCATTCGAGTGCAGGTGGCGGCTTACCAACCGGCGTTGACGCTGGAAGAAGATCATCTTTCGCACGCGTTCGAGGTTTTTTTAAACGGCGTCCCGTTGATCACCAATGGACGTGTCTCTCCGTACAAACCATACACTTACTTCGCATACCGGATCGCCCCAATTGCGGCGAGCGAAGTTGAAAACGGTTCGCTGGTTATTGCACTGCGTGCGCACCTCTCGCGCGGGGAGTGGTCCGCAGCGGTTCCGGGTCTGAACGATAACAATCTGCTGATAGGTCGCAAGGCAGCGCTACACGATAATCTGTGGCTTCGCGCAATCACAACGTTTGCGGGGTCAGCTCTGACCATGATGCTTGCCCTGATCGTGGGAGTGATGGCGCTTGCGCTGTTCTCCGTTCAGCGAGAACGGGACGAGTATTTGTGGATTCTGTTTATCGCGCTAGGCTATGTGTTCGCATTTGCCTGGCGGGTGCTTGTGACGATTCGCAATCTTCCCCTAAGTTGGGCGGCCTGCGTCGACGGCATTCTCATGCTGTGGATCCTTCTTGGCCCGATCTTCATGTATCTCGCGTTTCTGCGGCTCAAGATTGGTCGCTGGGCAGGGGTCGTTCTCGGCGTTGCGGCCGCCTTGGCTCTTCTCGAGGTCGTCGCAGGAGACTACGACTGGATGCTCCCCTCGACGCGGTTGGCGCTCTCGATGCCGCTGACGCTGATCGCGTATCTTGCAATTCCCGTCGTTCTCGTGATTCGCCGACGACGCGGTAACCGTGAAGCGGGGATTCTGCTGATTCCGGCGCTGCTGCAGGCGATCGTGGCTGATTTTCACGTTGTAATGGGGGCTCTGGCCTGGATTCCCAGCTTCAGCACTCGGGCCTACTGGTTCGAACAGCGGATAACGAATTATCAGCTTGGCCCTTTCCGCACCCAGTTGAGCGACTTTACAAATTGGCTGCTCTGGATCTCTCTCGGACTAATCCTCGTTTTGCGCACGATCTGGATCAGCCGCGAGGAGGCGAGACTGGCGAGCGAACTGGAGGCCGCGCGCCAAGTTCAAAATGTGATCCTGCCTGAGGAAATGGAGACTATCCCCGGCTATTCAGTGGAGACAGTCTATCGGCCAGCGAAACAGGTGGGTGGAGATTTTTACCAGGTGTGGCCCACTCCTGAAGGCGGGTTACTGCTTGTGGTTGGTGATGTTGCGGGCAAAGGGCTTCCTGCAGCCATGCTGGTCGCCGTGCTCGTTGGCTCGATCAGGACGCTGGCGCAGATGACGTCGGATCCGGCAGCCATTCTGGCAGAGATGAACGCACGCCTCCTGGGAAGAACGAACGGCGGTTTCTCGACCTGTCTCGCGGTTCACCTCCATGCAGACGGGAGCGGGACCTTGGCCTGTGCAGGACACCCGGCCCCGTACGTGAACGGACTCGAGTTGGAAGTCCCCGGCGCTTTGCCGTTGGGAATTGCTCCCTGTCAGCACTACGAGTCCTGCAAGTTGCAGCTCGAACACGGTGGGCATCTCACGTTCTATTCGGATGGAGTGATCGAGGCGCAGAATATTCGAGGCGAGTTGTTGGGATTCGAACGGGCACGTGAGCTATCAATGCTGAGCGCGAAGGAGATCGCAGACGCCGCGAGCGCGTTTGGCCAGGAGGACGATATTACCGTTGTTGTGATTAAGCGCGGAGCGGCGTTGGCGCGTGTCGAGTAGTGAAGCTTGTAAAGCTGGCGAGTACCGAAGGGTGGAGCAACTCAAAAGCGGGTGTACTCCGACTTGGCATCTGTTGAGCGATGCGGTTCCCAAGTTTTCGAATGCGCAGTGTCCAGCGCGGACGGTGAGAGCCAGGCTTCTGGAACCTGGGGGTCATCGGAGTTGTCTTTCGCATAATCGATGACGCGCAGCCCTAATCACCGCTGACACTTCCCGGACCCTCGGCTGGGCTTCCCCCCGGTTGCCGGGGCCGGCGTCGAGGGCAAGCGAATGAATGTCAAAGGTCAGAGTCGCCCACAAACGGCTCAGAATACCGGTAATGCGCGGTTACTCAGTCGCATGTGCGAAGTCCAGACACAGGAACGGCGACTTAAAGGCGCATCAGTTTGCGGGCGTTAGCGTGCGAGATTTTCGTGCGGTCAGATTCACTGATGGCGGCGCGGTCGAACCACTCCCGCGCTTCGACGACGTCCTCATAGGGGTAGTCGACCGAATACAGGATGCGGTCCGCACCGACCTCGAGAAGGACATTGGTGAGGGCCTGGGTGCGGAAATTGCCGCTGGTCGTGATGTAGAAATTCTCGCGCAAGTAGGAGCCGAGCGGACGTCGCGCATTGAGGATGAGGCGGCTACGCCCAATGCGATTGTCGACGCGCCAGATGCCGAACGGAATCGCCTCGCCTAAATGGCCAAGGATGATCTGGAGCTTGGGATACTGGTCAAATAGGCCGCTGCCCACCAGGCGAAATGCGTGATCGAAGTTTCGACGGCGAATCCCCAGGGAGAGCCCGCGAGCCATGCGTGCCCCTCGTAGGCCTGCATGCGCGTTTCGAGCGGCACATAAGTTGACGCGTCCAGCACCTGGAGTCCGGCATGGTCCCCGGACGGCAACCAAATCGCGTACATCAGCAACCAGGGGGGCAGTACGAAGGTGTGGATCGTCAGTTCTCAGGGCGGCGACGCCCGACCGTTGGAGAAGACGGACGCGTCGGATACTAACAATGTGCTCGCCTGGTCTCCTAGCCGTGACGTTGTCTATCCTGCGAGGGACCTTCACAACCTTCATCGTCTGAACGTTGAAACTCAAGAGGAGAAACTGCTCTTTCCAGTGGATTCAAAGGGTTGGCTCGGGAAACCGGTTTTCTCGCCCGACGGCAAGAGAATTGCAATTCTCTGGAATCAAGCCCCGACTCAAGGAACATGGCTTATTACCCTTGACACATTGTCAACGAACTTTTTATTTCCGCACATTTGGCCCTTTGGGTGGTCCTCCGACGGTCTACTCATCTACGGGTTTGACGTATACGATGGACGAGACATACTCCAGTTAGATCCCGTCAATTCGAAAAAGACAAAATCCATCATTAGTTTGCCCGGCATTATCAATGCTGCTACGGTGAGTCCGGACGGGCAGAGGATCATTGTCAGTGTTGGTGAAAGAAAGTCGGATGTATGGATTTTGAAAGATTTCGATCCGCAAGCCGCGCAGGCTCAGTAAACGGCTGACTTGCTGCCGGTTTGATTCGCAGATCGCATTCTCCGCTCGATCACCGTTGGAAGCTTCATTCAGACTTTCACCTAACCGGTGTTGTTCGCGACTTACTGGGTGTGCTTTTCACTTGGTGGTATGGTACAAGACAAAATCCCTTCACACGGTCGCTGCTCGAACTAATTTGGTTGTCCACGTATGTCCCGCGTAGCGACCCGTTTCTTTATCAATGAGCGGGGAGATATATCGGCGCTCGATTCATTCGTCGAGGCATAAGTTTGAGCGCAGGTCCTCTAATCACCAGAATAGATAATGGTAAACGCCCCGGTGTCAGGGAGCATTGACGACTATTGGCGCAAAGGCAGGTCATGAGATTCCAGTCGCCATGCCGTACTTATCAGTCCGGATCCAGTCTCAATGGTTAGTCATCACTGTGACTGTCGGACGTTACATGCGGCCCCGGGATTGCCCTCCGCCATTGGGATCCTGGCGACATCTTAAATTCTTGGCCGCCTGAGGTTTGATTCTGTGCAGGACCTTCCGGTATTCTCCTTGCTGTATCGTACTCCGGCACCCCCGACTCGAAGACGATCAATCCTGGCATGGAGAATCCTTCTCACTCCGTGAATGTGCGCGAAGCAGTATTCCACCTGCTTCGCCGATTGGGAATAACAACCATCTTCGGCAATCCCGGCTCCACGGAATTGCCGATGTTCCGTTCGTTCCCTGACGATTTTCGCTACGTCCTCGGGTTGCAGGAAGCAGTGGTGGTCGGCATGGCAGACGGTTATGCGCAGGCAAGCGGCAACGCTTCATTGGTGAGCCTGCATTCCGCGGCGGGAGTCGGTAATGCAATGGGCAATATCTTCACCGCATTCAAGAACCACACGCCTATGGTGATCACGGCTGGCCAACAGGCGCGTTCCATCCTGCCTTACGATCCGTTTCTCGCCTCCTCACACCCCACCGAGTTGCCGAGGCCCTATGTCAAATGGAGCATTGCCTCCAATATTTGCACCAGAGCCGGCGCACACAGGACTGCCGGTGTGATCAGCGTTTGAGTTGCAGCCCTGTTGCATCTTCTTTTTTATCATCGTCATACAAGCGTCTTATTTAACATACACATCGCCGCTATAGCGGTTGTGTGTAGTTTTCTCCTGTCACGTATAATCGAGGCTACACATCGCCGCTATAGCGGTCTTGTGTAGTCTGGAGGGCTCGCCATGAACAACCCCTTTGAATACGGCATCGCTGTTACCGGCGCGTCCTTCTGCAACCGCACGAAGGAAACCGCCGATCTCGTAAACACCATCAACAACTCAAAGCGCGCCTTTCTTTACTCGGAAAGGATGATGGGCAAGACGTCACTCCTTCTTCGTGTACTCAAGAATCTGGACCGAGAAAAGTACATCGGGGCATATATCGACCTCTGGCCTACGGACGATGAAGCGTCCTTTATAACAGCGACTGCCAAGGGCATCTCTCAGGCGATGGGGACGACGGCAGGCGACGTAATCGCCGCGTCTAAGAAGTTCTTCTCGCGGTTGGCGCCGAAAGTGTCTCTTGGAGATGACGGACTGCCCAAGATCAGCTTTGAATACAACCCAACGGTTGAGCAGGCGAAGAAGAGTCTAGAAGAAGTCCTTGCCGTGCCGCAACACATTGCAAGTGAAACCGGGAAAAGGGTTGCTATTGTGTTCGATGAGTTGCAGCGAATCCTCGAATACGACGACGACCATGTGGAACGTCTGCTTCGGAGCATCATCCAAAGGCAGAACAATGTGGCCTACATCTTTCTCGGAAGCCAGAAACACTTGATATCTGACATGTTCCTGAATCGTAAGCGACCGCTCTACAGTGCAGCGGATCACTTCCCTATCGGGCCGATTGAGGTCAAACACTGGCGGCCGTTCATCCGCGAGAAGTTTGAGGCTTCGGACAGGAAGATCGGTACTCAGGTGATTGAGCAAATCTGCGAACTCACCCAGGGGCACCCGTTCTATACGCAGCACCTCTGCCATGCGATATGGGAGCGCTGCGAGCCGGGCAAGGAAGTCACGCGCGATGACATCAGGAAAGGCGTGCAGGTTGTGCTGGCGCGGGAAGCCAGCGCTTACACTGCGCTGTGGGAATCTCTCACCATCAACCAGCGCAGGTTCCTGCGAGGGCTCGCTGTTGAAGATCACCATGTCTCTCCCTACAGTTCCGCCTTCCTGCAAAAGTACGGGCTCGGGCACCCCTCTTCTATTCAGCGTCTGAGCAGCGCGCTTATCAAGCGCGATGTGATCGACCGTGATGCCCGTTCGTATCTCATTTCAGATCGGTTTCTGCGAATCTGGATTCGAGAACGAGAGGAGTAACCCCATCGGGCAGACCCGAGATGGCTCCGCCCGGGGTGAATTGCAGAACGATAGCCCTATGCGTCGGCGCCGGGGATGGGGTTCGCGTAAGCAGTGCATGACGGTCCTTCCTCCGAATATGCGTCGGACCGGCGTTGCGGAAGCGGCAAGAGGGAGTTGCGGAAGAGATCAAGGAGATAGCCTGGAAGGCACAACACCGGTTGCACAAGCGCTACTGCAGGCTGGCAGCCACCCGAAAGGATCAGAGAAAGATCATCACTGCACTGGGATGCGAACTGTTGGGCTTCATCTGGGCAATCGGAATCAAGGCGGAAACAGCAGCCAGGCAGCGGATAGCCGCCTGACGAAAAGCAAAGGCAAAAGCAAAAACCTTTCCAAAGAATGAAAAAGCAAAACATCCTAAAGAATGAACAACTCCACCAAATTCGAGGACAGAGCCAGCAGCAGCCCGAGCACGCACGAAGGAGAACCCTCGGAATCTCTATGCGACAGGCTTAGCCGGACTCGCGACACTAGTCAGAGGCGGCTCCCGACGGATCAAGATTATGCGGTTTCGACCCTCGAATATCCGACTGATCAATCGTCGCTCAAACATGCTTCGACTGCTGCTTGCCCTGTCCTCGAGAAACAGCAAAAGCAACCGCAACGACAAAAAACCAACCCCACAGATTCGCAGGGATGGACACGGTCACTCCATATCAGAGATCTGGCATCAAATCAGGTTGTCCGATGGCTAGATTTCAGAGTTGGTGGCCACGAGCCGAATGAGTTGTATCTGCTAGCGTAGAGCGAGAGATGCCATAGATGGACCCCGAGACCCCATTGTCAAGCGTTGCGTCTAAGGTCCGTTGTCCGCGGATTCGGCTCACTGCGAATTTCTATCGATTGGATCACAGCGACAGAGAGTCCAGCCGATCGATCGAAAAACCTCTTCAGGAATTCGATAAGGCTGCCAGCATCGAGCGGGAGTTTCTTCCCCAGATTGCTAATCAGACTGAACTCCATTTCTGCGATGGGATTGATCAGCCGGCTCATCACCACCTTTCTGTTCCTGCATATGTGCAGAATGTAAGAAGGAAGGACCGCGATGCCTTCGTCGCGACCGGTCCACCCAGTGGAGAGCTTGGTCCAGTCTTCTCACTCGAGAACGTGGTCATGCGGCAACTTGGCCAACTCGCCCGAAATCTCGTCGAGAGTGAGACCAACGCGCTTTGCCTGGCTATGGCCGTGCCTTTATAGCTAGTTTATCGTCGACAGGGATGGTCCCGACGGCAAACGGTGTTCCCTCATCGTCCCCGATGGCGGGAAGAGGGTTTTGGGGGTGTTTGGTGCCGAGTAGGGTCGCGTAGTAGGGAAGATAAACCATTATGTGTGGATGCCAATGGCCCGCCGGTCCAAGCACTTGGTCCGCCGACCACATGTAGGCAAAACACACTTCGGGGCGTTTCGGGATCTCGCCTTTGGCGTAAGCGGCTTGTACCCCCTCGGCAATTTGCTCGGCTGTCTTGCCTTCCAACCCCAGTTTTGTCCGAAGTTCGTAATAAGGCAGTAAGGTTCGCGCGGCTAGTGGGTCGAGACAAATGGGAGCCCGGGTTTTTGCGTCGTAATTGATGTAGGCCCGGACTTGAACCGGAGTGAATGTCGGAGCTCCGGTAAATCCCCGCATGACAATGCACACAAAACCGTTGTCCCCCTCGTGCGCGGTTTGAAATCCGGACGCCGTAAAGACCTTTATCGTCGCGTGGTCGGAAACGTAGTCCGGAGCCGCGCTCTTCGCCAACGCGATTTCGGCGTCTCGATCCATCATGTATTCGCTGAGCGGCGGGTATTTCGTTTCCTGAGCCTTCATGCCGGTCACACCCAGGCCGATCAGCAGCAAAAACAACGCATATTGATATCTTTTCATTGCCATGTGAATATCCATTCTGAAGTTACTTGGATTTCTAAGTACACTCTCTGTTACGATCCAGCCGCCGCTGAGGATACGTTGTCCAAAATTCCTCAGGCTGTGGCCGAGTGTTTGCATGCCGGTCAATGGGGCGTCGCCGCCTGGTGAGCGGCCGTCGAAGCTACTCGATCCAGCTGTGTCACTTCGGGTCCGGCGGAGCACTGTCCCGGCAAATATTCCGTGAAATGCCGAAAAAAGGGTTGCTTCTGGAGGTCCGGGATCACTTCCTCCACGACCTCGCCAATGTGGATGAACCGAAAGGGATCGGCTGGGTGTTGAAATGAGGCGTATCGGTGCTCTGGGTGATGGCTGCGAATCCCAGCAACAAACTCGGTAATGGCAGCCTTGAGATTGTCGAGATCAACGTCTGCTTTCACGGTGTAATCGATGCGGATGTACTTCGTCATTGGCGCCTCCATTCATCTCTATTACGGTTTCCGCCGAAGCGAGGATACGTCTCGCGAGAGAATTAGGCGCTTGCGCTGACGGTTACAGAAGTAGCTGCCTCGATCACCCATGGGCAGTGCGCGTAATCCACAATCGAGTCGATGTGGTTTTCAATCACATAAAGGCGGACCATCGAGTAAGGCGTCCAGGTATCAGCGCCGCGCTGCAATATGATCACCACCGGTTCGCCATCGACTTCGCCCTCCGCCATCCTCCAGGGCATCGACCACCGCTCGTAATTGCGGAAATAAGGCGCATCTGCCAGCTTGCCAGCAAAGGCGTCGGTTACCCTCAGGCGCGCGTCGGCGCTGATCAACTCGCGCAAGCTGTTCCAGTCGCGGTCGTTGAAGCGCTCGACATAAAGGTGCAGAACACGCGCCAAATCCGGGTCTACCGTTCGTGACGATTTCACGGGGCCCGGAGATGCCGCCAACTTCGATCGGCCGCGCTTTAACGCAGCCTTGACCCCGCCCACAGTAGATTCGACGAGGTCGGCGATCTCTTCGAGCGTGTAGTCGAACACATCCTTCAGAAGTACGCAGGCGCGCTCCTTTGGCGGGAGTGTCAATACCAGACGCTCAACCGCCTTTCCGATTCCCAGAATCGCTGGCTCGGTTGGCATCGTAACTTCGGACGCGGCGACACTTGCCACGGCTTCTCTTCCTGCACGACGGTGACGCAGAAAGTCGATGCATCGGTTGTGCGCGATGCGAAAGAGCCAAGGTGACAACGGACGAGTGTCATCGAATTGGTCCAGCTTCCGATATGCCTCGAATAGCGCGTCTTGAACAATGTCCTCGCCATCAAGAACCGAGCCGGTCATCCGTGCACAGTAACGGTGCAGGCGCGGGCGAATTCGGGAGACAGTCTCAAGAAAGGCCAGATACCGGGCCTCGAACGGACCTGTTAAATCCAAATCTGTTTGCATACTCTTAACTACGTAATCCGGCACTGTTGGGATACGTGGGATGAGACATCGGTGTGTGGGCGCCTCTCAGGGTGCCAATTAGCCGTCTCAGATGGCCCTCAGCGCATGCGGAAATCTTTGGGTCTCGTTCCGCTTTTCATTACCGATCAGCGACCCGACGATCATCAATTCTGCACCTTATTTCGCAGTGAGGTCCACCGAGGCGCGGGTTGTTTCCCAGTCCATCCGCAACGTGCAGCCACTTGCGGACTTGTCGTATCCGATAGCGAAGTTCTCTATAGACGCGGGCAGCTTCGACACTCTCATGTCTACGCGCGCCAGTTCGTCGCTCTCATACTTGTAAGGAATTCCCCATTCCCCAGTCTTCTTGTTGACAATAAGAGTCCACTTGTCGGCCGCCGGGATGGTGAAGATTGTGTAGCTTCCGGCCGCCACTGTCTTACCGCCAACGACTACATCGCTGCTGGTAACGAAAGTGGTCGCTTCGTTCGCACCGGCGCGCCAGACCTGGCCGAAGGGTACGAGGTCTCCATAGATCCTGCGACCCTTCATACGGGGGCTGGAATAGTTCGTCCTGATGGTCTTGCCCCCGCCGAGATCACATGTCGCCGAAGCGGGTGGACTCGGTCTCTTCTGACAGGCAGTGAAGAGGGTGAGGGTGAAAATCATGCCAATGACAAAGGCAATTCGTTTCCGCATGGTCTCTCCTTAAAGTAGCTGGTTGTCCTAAGGAACACACCACGTCAAGTGAATATGACGGGCATCTGTCCGACGTAATCATCCCTGACCACTTGCTCGACAAGGAATGCCGCGAGGTCCGAACGTGCGATCCTGAGGCGCAACCGGACTATGAGGCTCATGTCGGTGATGACGGAGATGTCCCCCGTCTTCGCGCCATTGGTGAACGACATCGGACGCACGATCACCCAACTGCAGCTGCTCGTCTCGATAAGATCGTCAGCCACAGTGGCATCTTCGTACATGCGATCGAGAAAGAATGGCATGATGATCCTCCCAAAGAAGAACGACGAGCGCTGCACGAATTCCTTGCTCGAACCAACACCGGCAGCGTCGAGACAGACCAGCTTGCGGACGCCGTGCTTCTTCATCCCGGCGACAAGGTTTCGGGCGACGTCGGCGCGGAGGGTAGTCCTCTTGTTCGTGCGAGCTCCGAGGGTGCTTAGCAACCACGTCTTGTCCGTCAAGGACATTCTCAAGGTCGGCTGCATTGGTCGGCTCGCCCCGCACGACGGTGAGACGCGGGTCTTTCCTTGGTATCGCGGACGGGTTTCGCACCAGAGCGGTGACTTCGTGATTCGCCTTCAATAGATCATCGAGCGCGAGTTGCCCGACTGCACCATTCGCGCCGAGGGACAGTATCTTCATCGCTGGACCTCGACTTCTGCTGCCTCCGCAACTTCGCTGCCAAGAGCGATGGTTGCACTCAGCGGGAGGTTGCGTGACGATCGGCCAACCCAGACCTTGTATTCACCGGGCACAACCTCCCACGAATTCTTGTCGGGGTTGAAAATCGAGACCATCTGAGGGTCTACTTTCACTGCGACATCTTTCTGCTCACCCGGGCCGAGCGCGGTCTTACTCCAGCCTACGAGACGCCTTGGCGGTTCGTGTGTGCTGGCCGGCAGTGTGAGATAGACCTGGGCAGTCTCTTCACCCGCGCGGTTTCCGGTGTTTTTCACCTTGAATGTCACGGTCAGCCCGTTGTCTGATGTTGTCTTCAATTCGGAATAGGAATACGTCGTGTAGGACAGCCCGAATCCGAATGGGAAAAGTGGTTCCTTCTTCTCCGCGTCGTACCACTTGTACCCAACCTTGAGACCTTCGTCGTATACCGCGTCAAATGGCGTCTGGTTCGTCGAGATTCCCGGAACCACCGGGAGGTTTGGCAACGGAGTTACCGGGTGGTCCGGGTCCATAGCCGGCTGATCAACATGCTTGGGGTGCGGCAGGTCGGCTTCAGTGCGGGCAAACGTCAAGGGCAGCTTGCCGGAAGGGTTCACATCGCCGAATAGAATATTGACCAGCGCCTCAGACCCGCGTATACCCGGATACCATGCTTCAATGACCGCGCTAACCCTGTTGATCCAGGGCATCGTAACTGGCCCTCCCGTTTCCAGCACCACAATCGTATGAGGATTGGCTGCGGCCACTGCTTCGATCAGGGCGTCCTGATTTTCAGGCAGGGATAGGTTTGGCAGGTCCATATTTTCATGCGTGTGCTGGACTGCGAACACGATGGCCACGTCCGAAGCCCTGGCCAGTGCTGCGGCGCAGCCGGATCCGTACCTGGATCGAACTTAACCACTGCTCCCTTAGCCCTCTCCGTGATCCCCTTCAACGGAGCCGAACGGTGGTATACCGTTATGCTGAAGATCCCCAGGGGGTCACCGGGTGCCCGGTCAAGCGATGGCGGAACTGCGCTGCCCCCAGCCGGCGACACCTGGCCCGAGCCACCGCCAGACATCACCCCTACATCCGCGTGTCCTCCGATCACGGCAATCGACTTTACTTCGGCAGCGCTCAAGGGCAACTGTCCGTGGTCATTCTTCAGCAGCACGGCGCCTTTTTCTTCGATCTTCTGCGCCACTTCGAAGCCGCGGAACACGTCAACCACATGTATTTGCGGCGGATTGTCGACGATGCCGGAATCGAACGCGGTTCTTAGAATGCGATGCACCATCTCATTGAGACGAGCTATTGGCACTTCGCCGCTCTCGACAGCCTTCTTCAGTGGCTCGCCAAGGAAGCTGTAGCCCGGCATTTCGATGTCCAGACCGGCAAGTACCGCCTTCACCGTGCTATGCGTACCGCCCCAATCTGAGATCACAAAGCCCTTGAATCCGAGTTCCTTCTTCAACACCTCGTTCAGCGTGTAATCGTCTTCGCAGGCATATACGCCATTAATCTTGTTGTAGGCGCACATCACCGCATCCGGGTTCGACTCCCGCAGTACGATCTCAAAGGCAAGCAGGTCGCTTTCCCGCATTGGCCGCTTGTCGATAACTGAATTGACAAAGAAGCGTCCAGCTTCCTGATCGTTCACAACGTAATGTTTTACGTCCGTGACCACGTTCTGCGCCTTCACGGCCTTGAGTGCTTGCCCAGCTAAAGTTCCCGCCAGCAGCGGATCCTCTCCCATGTACTCGAAGATGCGCCCATCGCGAGGTTCGCGGGTCAGATTGATGGCGGACCCGAGCGACAAGTTGAAGCCCTGCGCTCGAATCTCACTCCCTATCAGCGCGCCTGTCTCATAAGAGAGCGCAGGATCCCAACCCGCAGCCATCGCCGCGGCGGAAGGCAGCGCAGTTGCGTAACGGCTCTTGTCTCCCCCTCCTGCAACGCCCATGGCTGCGTCAGTCATCTGCAGATCGGGAATCCCAAGCCGTGGAACGCCGGGGATGAATCCGGAAGGTCTAATGGCTCTTGTTCCTGGTCGGGATTCTGGCGGTGGACCAAACAGAGCCTCCCAACCCAGTCCATGCAGAAGCTGGATCTTCTCGTCCAGTGTCATCTTGTCAATCACCAGGTCAGCTCGCTCATCAGGAGACAGGCTCTTGTTCTCCCATGGCCCTTTAGGCTCGTGCTTCTTCGGGCCTAACTGACCCGGGCTCGGACTCCCGGTGAACAGACAAAGGGCAACCACCGCGCCAAGCGCTGCTCTTTCCATAAATCTGAATTTCATGTGCGAGCCCTTTCTTGAAAGATTGCGGTCTCTATTACGAATGAGCAGGTGCTGAGGACACGTTCTGGATCGCGGGCACGAGCGTGGTCCGCGCGAACTCGGCGAGCGTCGTGGGGGTCGTCGTGTCGGGCGTACGCGGCTCGGCAGGATCCAGGCGGCCGTCGCGGAACGCGACGTACTGTTCGAGAATGAGGTCGACGACAAAATCGGGCATTCCCATGCCCGTCAAGGCACCGCCGGCCTGGGCGAGCGTGGCATCGATGCACTGCACGCGCTTGCCAACCGCCGAACCGATGATTGCAGCCGCCTCGTCGGTCGAGAGGTCCTGGGGGCCGTGGACGCCGACCCGATAATGCCCGGTCCAGCCGCGATCAAGGAACCAGCATGCGGCCCTGGCGGCGATGTCCGCCGTAGCCACCAGAGGCCACTTCTTGCCCGGTTGAATCGGAACGAAGATCTGGCCGGCCTTCGCGATCATGTCTGCGGAGAGGAGGAAGTTTTCCATGAAGATCCCGGGGCGAAGCGAGACGACCGCAGGGAGCCTGGCCTCAAATTCGCTCTCAATCTCTCGCGCAGGGCCGACCGCCCCCGTACCGGGGCCGGTGTGGGCACCCATGCTCGAGATCACGACTGCTCGGCGCGTGCCCGCCATCTTAGCGACCGTGGCAGCCTGCCTTGCGCACTTCACGGCCCAATCGTGGTAGTCCGGCCGCGCGGGCGGTGGAGTGAGCCAGAACAGCGCCTCCGCTCCCTCAAGCGCTTCGGCAAGGAGGGCTGGCTCCTCGAAGGAGCCTTCGACGACGCGCGCACCGCGACGCGCCAGCTCGCCGATCTTGTTCTTGTCGCGGCTCAGGATCGTGATGCGTTCACCGGCGTCGAGGAGGCGCGTCGCGAGGGCGCGGCCAATGTTGGAGGTTGGGGTATTGATAACGATGGACATGGGTATTCTCCTTGTTTGATTGGTTCCTCGTTCAAGAGCTCTTCGCTTCAGTTCGCCGATGCTACGCACTCCGTGGAAGTTATTACGGAGTCCAACCGCCGCCCCACGCCA
>Ga0206794_1185_pt1 | contig 14363 bp, 11 predicted proteins | sample Alteio_BWOrgCont_70_FD_152877 | JGI IMG/M metagenome (GOLD analysis project Ga0206794, IMG submission 152877) | Enriched cells from forest soil in Barre Woods Harvard Forest LTER site, Petersham, Massachusetts, United States -... | ecosystem: Environmental > Terrestrial > Soil > Temperate forest >...
CTGAATGATCGCTAGCAGGTCGCCGGCTTTCACGTGTGCGCCGATATCAAAGTACCATTTCTTCAGATAGCCGTCGGTACGAGCGTAGATCGGTGAAGTAACGAACGGCTGTATGTTGCCGGGCAGAATAATCTCCTGGGACGGCGCGGTTTGCTTCGGCGCTACAACCGAAACAGAGGGCACTGCCATTTGCGTCGTTATCGCGCACAGGTGTGTCTCGGCCTTAACGCGAGATCTGATACCCAGGGCCAACACTCCAATCCCGGCGAGAACGACAAGGGCCGCAATGAGCCAGCGCCTCTGCGACGGCCCAAGGCGCCTGTTGTTCAGAGGACAAGACATTACTGTTTCGATTTGTGCGGGAAGTTGTGTTTGTGTCATATCAATCACCCGTGTTCTCGGTTAGTGGCTGAGCTGTAAGCAAGTCGCGATCGCGTCCCAATTGAGGCTTTGACCCATGCAGGACGCTGAAGAATGTGGGTACAAAGAAGAGGGTAGAAACTGTCGCGAAGAGCAGGCCGCCGATTACGGCTCGTCCCAGGGGAGCGTTCTGCTCTCCGCCATCTCCGAGTCCAAGCGCCATCGGAACCATTCCGATGATCATGGCTAGGGCGGTCATCAGTACCGGACGGAAACGAGTGAAGCCCGCCTCCAGAGCCGCTGAAATCGGGTCTTTCCCTTGCGAGATCTGCTCCGTGGCGAAGCTGACGACCAGAATGCTGTTCGCTGTGGCCACGCCCATGCACATGATTGTTCCCATGAGCGCAGGGACGCTCAGGGTGGTGTGTGTGATGAAAAGGATCCAGGCGATTCCTGCCAGCGCCGCCGGCAGTGCCGAGATCATGATGAAAGGATCGAGCCATGACTGGAAGTTCACTACGATCAGAAGATAGTCCAGCATGATCGCAAACACGAGACCGAGAAGCAGTCCGGTGTACGAGGAATTCATGGTTTGCACCTGCCCGCGGATGACGACGCGCGAGCCTCGGGGTAACTGGCTGCGAGCTGAGTCGATGATTCTATTGATATCGTGGGAGACGCCTCCGAGGTCGCGGCCGTCGACAGAACCGAAAACGTCGATCACCGGCGCAACATTGTAATGCGACACCACTCCCATGCCTGCTCCGCGCTGGGTTGATACAAGGCTTGCCATGAGCGAGGGAGGCGCCGCTGGGTCGGTGCCAGTGATTGGGGTGTTGACGAGGTCCTGCAGTGTGCTTGTGAAGTATTGTGGCGTCTGTGTTGCTATTGAATAGCTGACGCCGTTCTTGGGATCCACCCAGTAGGTTGGCGACGTCTGAAAGCTGCCGCTGAGCGAGACAAGAAGATTTTGTGCGATGTCGTGCGCCGAGAAACCGAGTTCCTGAGCCTTGGTGCGCTCGACTCTCATATGCAGGTAGGGCTCGTCGAACGGCTGCTGGACCCGAAGTCAACTGCGCCCGGTACGTAACGAATCTTTTGGAGCAATTGGCTTGCTCAGGCGCGGTTGCCCTCGAGGTTACTGCCGATCACCTGGATGTCGATGGGAGCCGGCAGTCCAAAGTTCAGAATCTGGGTGACCATGTCGGAAGGCAGAAACGCAATCGTTACACCTGGAAACTCTGTGGCCAGTCTCGCGCGAAGTTGTTTGACATAGTCGTTGGTCGGATGGTGCTTCGGGGAGAGGGTCACCATCACGTCGGCATCGGATGTACCAATCGGCGCAGAGTTACTGTAGGAGAGATTGATCCCGCTATATGGCAAGCCGATGTTGTCGATGATGCTTTCCATCTCTCCTGCCGGGATCTGCCTTCTGATCGCATCCTCCACGCGATCGCAGAGAAAGGCAGTATCTTCAATACGCGTGCCTGTGGGTCCGCGCAGATGAAGTTTGAAGCTGCCCGCATCAACGCTGGGAAAGAAGTCCTGGCCGAGCCACGGAATGATGATCGCGAGCGATCCGAGGCAGACTGCAAAGAACGCTAGCAGAAAGGTCAGGCGATGCTGCAGGCAACGTTCCAGCGCGCCTCGATACGCGTTTCGGAAGGATTCGAACCCTGATTCGAATTTCTTCTGAAGTCTCAAGAAGATGTGGCGGCTTGCGGTCCCATCATCACCAATCTTTTGTCCACGCAGCAGGTACTTCGCCATTGTGGGGACGATCGTCCTCGACAGCAAGTAAGAGGCCAGCATCGCAAAGACAACGGCCTCGGCCAGAGGCAGAAACAGATATCGCGCCACGCCGGACAGCAAGAACATGGGCGCAAACACGATGCATATCGAAAGAGTCGACACAAAGGCAGGCGTTGCGATCTGCATTGCGCTATCAAGAACGACTTCGTCGAGGGTTTTGTCTGGTTCCGGCTGCGGCACCCGGCACGCGACGCAAGCCGGATGGGAATGGGCTGCGCTTAACTCCAACTCCGACAGGAAATCATCGTCGGTGCGAGACCGTCTAACCAGGATGCACACGAGCCGTCGAGTGGTCTTTGCCGTGCATGCTGAGGGCCAAAGGAATTCAGTGCTTGTGGAGGAGTCAATAGCGAGGCATTCGATCTGGGTGTGGCTGTGTATCTGCCTGGCGAGTGGCACGGTGTGGGCGGCCGACAGTCCGTTCACCGGGAAATGGAGGCTGAACCCCGCGCGCAGCCGGCTGACCGATGTGATGAAGGTAAACGCCGCGGGCCGAACAAGTACGACGTCAACCTGGGCGGCGACACGGTGGAGACCATTGTGGTGGACGGAACGGAGCATCCGGCTCGTATGATACGACGCTATCGGTGACGGCCGACGCACCCGACACCTGGAGAGTTGTGCGCAAGAGCAAGGGCCGCACAATGATCGTCGGCGTCTGGAAACTCTCGGCGGACGGCAAGACGCTGACCGACAACTTTACGAGCCATCGGCCGAACGGGACGACGTTCCACCTGGACTACGTCTACCAGCGGACAGCGGGCGGGCCGTGATTTGACGGCAAGTGGGAAAGCGCGACGGAGGATATGAGTTCGACCTTCGAGATTGAGATTGCACCGAGTGGAGAAAACGGAATCCTGCTGGACTACATCACGCTCGGCATGAAGAAGGGCTGCAGTTCGATGGCAAAGAATATCCGATTGTGGGCGACAACGCGCCTGCAGGCTACACGGGATCGGCGCACCGGGTGAACGAGCACACGATCGAGGTCACGGATAAGGTGAAAGACAAGCAAATCGACACGCAGCGGATGGAAGTCTCGCCCGACGGCAAGACGCTGACATCCACTGTTTTCATACCCAACCGGGAGAAGCCGCAGATCCAGGGTGTTTGAGCCGGAGAAGGCGCCTGTGCGCGCCGAAAGCGCCGCCGGAGGAGGGCCACGGCTCCCGTCCAAATTGCGCGCAACGAGGGCTTTGGCCTGCTCCCTCACGAATTGCATTCGAGAATGTCGACCGTTCCCCTTGTACTTCTACAAGAAGTGTCGTAACTTTTCATGTAGAAGTGAACGGGGACGCGTGACCTCCGACCCTATTAACCTTCCACAAGGAACCCTGGATCTCCTCATTCTCCGAACGCTTGCGCTCGGTCGACAACACGGGTGGGCCATCTCTGAACGTGTGCAGCAGATGTCGAGTGACGTGCTGCGAATTCAGCAGGGCTCGCTGTATCCGGCACTTCACCGGCTCGAGCGTCGCGGCTTGATCAAGGCACACTGGGGAAAGTCGGAGAACAACCGCCGTGCCAAATACTACGAGCTCTCGAAGAACGGGCGTAACCAACTTGAGGTAGAGACGGACGCCTGGGCAAAGCTTACGGCCGCCGTGGCCCAGGTGCTGGGAACGGCTTAGGAGATTGGACATGCTCAGCGATTTGATCTTCCGCTTTCGATCTCTGTTTCGGCGGACAGCCGTTGAGAACGAACTCGACGACTAACTGCAATTTCATTTTGAGCAGCAGGTGGAGAAGCTCATTCGATCAGGCCTCACGCGGCAGGACGCCTTGCGGCAAACTCGCCTGGAGTTCGGCGCCGTGGATCATGTCAAAGAGGATTGTCGAGAATCGAATGGCATTACATTTCTCGAAACAACAGTCCGGGATATTCGCTATGCGCTACGGCAACTGAGCAGGACGCCGGCATTCACAATTACGGTGCTGCTGACATTGGCATTGGGAATCGGGGCAAATGCCGCGATCTTCACGCTCATGAATGCGGTGCTCTTGAAAAAGCTGCCTGTCGCCGATCCTGGGTCTTTGGTGCGCCTGGGCGATAACAACGATTGCTGCGTGGGTTCCGTGAATCGGCAGAATGGCGACTTTGCAATGTTCTCTACCGGCACGTATGAACAACTGAAGAAAAATCTGCCGGAATTTGAAGAACTGGCGGCGATGCAGGCCGGTTTCTGGGGCCGGCCTGTTATTGCGCGACGCGACGGCACGCAGGGGGCCGCACGCTCAGTGGCTGCCGAGTTTGTCTCCGGCAACTACTTCCGCACGTTTGGACTCCAGCCGCGAGCAGGCCGCTTGCTGATGGATGCAGACGATACGCAAGGCGCGCCCATGACGGCAGTTATGGACTATGAGGCCTGGCAGCGCAATTACGCGGGCGATGCCTCGGTTGTGGGAAGCACTTTCTGGATAAATACAAAGCCGGTTACGGTTGTTGGCATTGCGCCTGAAGGCTTCTATGGTGACCGCATGTCGGTCACTCCCGCAGAATTCTATCTGCCGATCGAGGAGATGCCGGTGCTGGCGAATTCCCCTTACGTTCACGATCCTGAACAGGATTGGCTATACATTATCGGGCACATCCAGCCGGGGGTGGCGTTCGGGCCCCTGCAAGAAAAGGTGACGGCTCTGCTGCGGCAGGCACTCGCAACGGACGAGGAGTTCTCATCGGAGCAGGGCAAGACATGGATGAAGAAGGTCCATGTCGTGCTGACGCCCGGCGGCGCGGGGGTTCAGGCAATGCAGGAGTGGTATGGGTCAAAACTGCATCTGTTGATGTGGATTGCAAGTCTCGTGCTGTTGATTGCCTGCGCGAACATTGCAAATCTCTTGCTGGTGCGTGGGATGGCGCGGCGCGCGGAGATCTCAATGCGCGCTGCGCTGGGAGCCATGCGCGGAAGGATAATCCGCCAATTGCTTACGGAAAATATCGTGCTGGCCGGAATGGGCGGTATCGCCGGACTCGGCGTCGCCTATGCGGGGGCGCGCATGCTGCTGATGTTGGCTTTCCTCGGAGCGGAAAGCATACCGATCCACACCGGCCTGTTGCTCTCAGTTCTGGAGTTCGCGTGCGGTCTGTCGCTGCTCACGGGGGATCTCTTCGGGGTGACGCCGGCCTGGCAGCCCAGGCGGCTCCGATTGACGCAGTGCGGAACAGCACGCGAACGACGGCGATGGGAGCTTCTGTTTTGCAACGTGGACGGGTGGTGGTTCAGGTTGGACTTTCGCTGGTGCTCCTGGGCCGCGGGATCGACACCCGTGATACACCCGCCGCTACCACGGTCGCCGTGGTGAACCAAACATTTGTCAGACACTTGTTCAAGCCTGGTGAGAATCCAATCGGACGTCACTTTGGATCGCCGGGGCCAGATTCGACTGGAGATTTTGAGATCGTCGGAGTGGTGGAGGATACGGTCTACACCAGCGTGCGAGAGGGGGATCACCTGATGTATTTCGTCCCGATGATGCAGCGACCGAAAAGCACGAAACTGCCGATTGAAAAAGGCGATTCGCTCTATATGGGATCAATCGTGCTTGGAACCGATCATCCGATGAACGACATGGAAAAACTTGTCCGGGCCACGCTTGACGACATCAATCCGAACCTCACAGTGGAGCAATTTCAGACGTTCGACCAGCAGATCTCCGATCGGTTTACCGAGGAGCGCATGCTCTCGCGACTGTCGACACTGTTTGGCGCATTGGCACTGCAGCTGGCGATCATTGGCTTATATGGCGTGACTGCCTATTCCGTTGTGCGGCGGACGCCGGAGATTGGTATCCGCATGGCGCTCGGTGCCGAGCGCGGCGGTGTGATTGCGATGGTGATGCGGGGAGCAATGATTCGGGCCGCGCTTGGGCTGGCAATCGGAATTCCTATTGCACTCATCTGCGTGCGATTTGTGAAGTCCCAGCTTTATGAGATCACCAGCGCGGACTTCAACGTGATGGCGGGCGCAATCGTGACCCTGGCTTTGGCGGCATTCGTTGCTGGAATTATTTCCGCACGCCGTGCGCATCCATAGACCCCGTGCGGGCCTTGAGACTGGATTAGTTTGGACCTGCACGAAATGGCGGAGGCCGGCCTACTAATCGAAAGAGAAATTTACTTGCGCTCCGACCCGGGTTATGTGTTACAGTCAGTAACACTATGACGGGTAGCACCAAGGCGAGCCACGACCCTGCCGAGCTGGGCGAATTGGAACGAAGCATTTTGCTCATCGTATGGCGCGGCGGATCAGTCACCGCCGACCAGGTCCGCGAACAGCTGGATCGTCGTCTGAAGAGTTCGACGGTTCGCACGGTGTTACGTCGCCTCGAAGAGAAAAGCTATCTGGCGCACAGCATCAATGATCGCGCATTCATTTACCGCCCAGCTCAATCGCGGCAGCGGGTAGCTGGGCGCGCGGTCAAACGCATCGTTGATTGGTTCTGCGCGGGGTCGGTAGAGGCGTTGCTGGTTGGGATAGTCGATTCCAGGATGCTCGGTCATGCCGAGCTCCAACGCCTCGCCGAACGCATAGCCACTGCGCAGAAAACCGGTCCCACCGCCAAGAAGGGGGTTCAATGATTCCGGTCCTCATCGAATCAGCTCTCCGGTCACTCCTCGCAGGCCTGGTGGTCGCAATTGGCCTGCGCGTCTTCCGGATCCACAATGTTGTAGCGCAAAAGGCCGCCTGGGGCCTTGTGCTAACGGCCGCATTGGCAATGCCGTGGCTGTTACCGACTGTAGGGCGGTGGCAGCTCCTGCCGGAAAGCGCGAGCATAGTGCTCCCGGCGCATCCGATGACCCTTCTTGAAGAGTTACAGGCACGGATCCTGGCAAAAAACCCTTCTGGTAGTATGCCTCAGTCTAGCGAGCAGGCCGTTCTGCAAGGCAAATCGACCCAGGATCAAGAGTCCGAAGGCTCCGCACCCGAGACTGCAAGCACTCGACCGGCCCAGGAAGTCCAGCCCGCCTCTGCCCACAGGCAACAGGATGCAGTGCCAATCGGGCCGATCACGTATTCGGCGCGCCGCGGTGAAGATGCGAAGGGTTTGCCACAGCCGAATCGAGTCGCGGTCTCGCCTTCGGTAGTGGCCTGGTCTCTCTATCTTGCGGCGCCAGCCGTGCTCTTTCTGAGGCTTGTCCTTGGAGTGGCTGCAACGCTCCGCCTTTGGTTCACTGCTACTCCGATTTCTCAGCACGCGATGTCCTGCGCCTCTGCCTCGCTGGGTCTGCGGGCCAGTCCCAGAGTCTCTTCTCCCCTCACGATCGGTTCTGCCATCCTGCTTCCTGCTGATTACGAGACCTGGGATCAGGAGAAACTTCGAATTGTGCTCGCTCACGAGAGCTCGCACATTCGCCAGTGCGACTTTTATCTCCAGATCCTTGCCAGTCTGTACGCTTCACTAGTCTGGTTCAGCCCATTGGGCTGGTGGCTGAAGAGAGAACTTGCAGATCTGGCCGAGGCTATCAGCGACCGCGCAGGAATCGAGCAAGCTGAAAGCCGAACGTCGTATGCCCAAATCCTTCTTGAATTTGCGGCGGCGCCACGCTCCGCCGCGGTAGGAGTCCCGATGGCACGTCCCGGAAGTCTTAGCCGCCGCATCGAGCGTTTGCTCGACGATCATGCATTTCGCCGGTCGTTTGCCGGCAGCCGACGTGTACTTGGCGCTGTTTTGCTGGTGCCAATTGCGTGCTTTGCCGCGACAGCAATGGTGCGAGTAGAGGCTGCGTCTACAGCGCAATCAGCACCCGCAGTTCTGGTTGCTCCATCTGCCAGATTTGCGACTCCTGTGCCCGCAGCAGCAATTCAACCTTTGGCCGTCAATCCGGGCGCGCAGCAATATGTGGCGGATTCAACCACTCCTGCCGCCATGCCTGCGGTTTCGGCCGAAACCGAGTCGCAAAGCTCGATGACGTTTGACCGCACACTTTCAGTAAGCGGTGAAGCGCAGCTGATGGTCTCGACCGGGTCAGGCAATATCCATCTCACCCGTGGTTCCGACAGCCAAATCCGCATTCACGGCCAGATCCATGTCAATCGTGATGGCAGCGAAGAACAGGCTCGCGAAATCGCAGCGAATCCTCCGATTCAACAGACCGGCAATGTGATTCGCGTCGGCCAACAACACGAAGAGCATTGGGAGGGAATCAGCATCGATTACGAGATCGACGCTCCTGCCGGAACGCTTCTTGGCGCCACCTCGGGATCAGGCAATATAGTCGATGAAGGCGTTGGAAAGAACGCAAAGCTCCAAACCGGCTCGGGCGATATCACCGCGACCAGCTTGCAGGGACCATTCATTGTGAAGACCGGATCCGGAAACATCACGGCGGAACAGACCGGTGAGGGAGATGTGCAGGCGGAGACGGGATCGGGCAACATCGAGATCAAGGACGTTCACGGCAGTTTCCGTGCCCAAACTGGCTCGGGCGATATTAAGGCCACGGGCACGCCCTCCGCGCCGTGGACCCTGCAGACCGGATCGGGCAATATCGACATCTGGCCCGGTAACGCGCCGCTTACCCTCGATGGGTCCACGGGCTCGGGCTCCATGATCACGGATCACGAAATGCTGGTGCAGGGTTCACTCGATCGCCACCACATCAAGGGCAATCTCAATGGCGGAGGCCCCCTGGTCCGCGTGCAAACCGGTTCTGGCGAGATTCATGTGCACTGACTAGAGAGCCTTGCCCGGAAACAAGCCCGCTTACCGGTTACTCGCCCGGGTTCAAAGAGTGACACGGCGATCCGTCGCTCGAAACCATTGCGATGCCTGCCGCCAAGCGTCCGACTTTGAACACTTTTTCACAGTTGTGAACGCAGTTCCGCTATCTTGGGATCGCTAACCTTATGATTTCACGCATCTAGCGCAAAATTCGTATGGTACGTAAGATGCTTTCTGTGTGTGCAAGCCGACGTGTGTGGAGGTTAGTCGATGGGAGTTCTGCTACAGGATCTGGGTTATGCATTCCGCCAATTACGCAAGACGCCGGGGTTCACCGTTACCGTGCTACTCACGCTCGCGCTGGGCATCGGTGCCAACTCGGCCATCTTCACCCTGGTCAATGCCATCCTGCTCCATAACCTGCCGGTAACAGATCCCAAAACCCTCGTCCGCATCGGCGACACAGACGCCTGCTGCGTCAACAGCGGCTGGGACGACAAAGGGGACTACTCGCTTTTTGCCACAGACACCTATTACATGTTCAAGAAGAGCCTGCCGGAGTTCGAAGAGCTGGCCGCGATGGAGTCCGGCTACGCCTGGCGGCCCATTACCGTTCGCCGCGCCGGTCCCCAGACCGTAGCGAAATCCGTCATGGGAACCTTCGTCTCCGGCAACTATTTCCGCGTCTTTGGTCTTTCGCCGGCGGCCGGCCGGCTCTTTCTGGATGCCGACGACCAGAAGGGCGCACCCATTACCGCCGTGATCAGCTATGACGCATGGCAGCAGGATCATGCCGGCGATCCGAGCGTGGTGGGAAGCGCATTTTACATTAATACCAGGCCGGCCACGATCATTGGGGTTGCGCCCAAGGGATTTTACGGGGACCGCATCGATATAAATCCGCCCAAGTACTTCCTTCCCATGAATTCGATGGATGAAGTCATCGGCGCACCGTACTTCACCGAACCCGACGCTCAGTGGGCCTACATCATCGGCCGCGTTAAGCTCGGAACTTCCATTCCGGCTCTCCAGGCCAAGGCCAGCGCGCTGCTCAAGCAGCAGTTCGCGCCGCTCAAGACATTTACAGATCAGCGCGCCCAGAAGGTTCTCCCCCTCACCCATGTCGTGCTCACTCCCGGCGGCGGCGGAATCCAGAACATGCAGGACGGTTACAAGGACCACCTGAGGCTGCTGCTATGGATCGCCGCGCTGGTCCTTCTCGTCGCCTGCGCCAATATCGCCAACCTGCTGCTGGTGCGCGGCATGAGCCGCCGCGCTGAGCTTTCCATCCGCTCCGCGCTAGGCGCGCAGCGCAGCCGCATAGTGCGCCAGCTTCTTACGGAAAGCGTTCTTCTCTCGGGCACGGGCGGCCTGCTGGGCCTGGCCGTTTCGTATCTCGGAGCGCACGCGCTCTTGGCGCTCGCCTTTCCCAATCAGCACAACATGCCGATCACTGCTTCGCCTTCGCCCGTAGTCATCGGCTTTGCCTTTGCGCTTTCGCTCGTTACGGGCATCCTCTTTGGCCTTGCGCCAGCGCTGATGGCCGCGCGCGCGCAGCCCGCTGAATCCCTGCGCTCCAACGCCCGTACGACCGCCCACGGAGCCTCCATCCTGCAGCGCGCGCTCGTTGTCCTGCAGGCCGCGCTCTCCCTGGTGCTGCTGGTTGCCGCGGGCCTCTTTGCGCAGAGCCTGAACAAGGCCCAGAACGTGGACATGAAGCTGGATGCAACGAACCGCTACATCGCCCACATCAATCCGCAGGCGGCCGGCTACAAGAATTCAGAGGTCGAGCCTCTCTACCAGACCATCGTAGACCGCTTCCACGCCATTCCCGGGGTTCTCAAAGTCGGCCTCGCCACCTACACGCCAATGGAGTCGAACAACTGGGGATCGGGCGTCAAGGTTCAGGGCGAGCCGGACATCAACAAAGGCGCATCCTGGGTGAAAGGCACCCCGGAGTACTTCGAATCCGTCGGCACCCACGTCGTCATGGGCCGCGGCTTCACGTCGCAGGACACGCTGAATGCGCCGTCCGTCGCCGTCGTCAACCAGGAATTCGTCAAGCTGTTCTTCGGCAACCGCAACCCCATCGGCCATCGCTTTGGTTTTTCCGGCCCGTCCAAGGTCCCTCAGGATGGAGCGCATGAGATCGTCGGCGTGGTGGAGGACACCACCTACACCAGCGTCTACTGGAAGAACCACGCCATGTACTTTCTGCCGCTCACGCAGCGCTGCTGCAACGCGAACGATCCCGACTACCACCTCGACAAAGACCAATCCATGTACGCCGGAGCCCTGGTTATCCAGACCAGCCGCCCTGTTCCCGGCTTTGAAAAGATCGTCGGCGACACCCTGGCCAGCATCAACCCGAATCTCACCATCGTAAAATTCCAGACATTCCAGCAGCAGATTGACGATCGATTCATCGAGGAGCGGCTGATCGCGCGCCTCACTTCACTCTTCGGCCTGCTGGCGCTGCTGCTCGCCGCCATCGGTCTTTATGGCGTTACGGCCTACACAGTAGTCCGCCGCACGCCTGAGATCGGCATCCGCATGGCGTTGGGAGCGGCGCGCAGCCGTGTAATCGGAACCGTCATGCGCGGAGCCATGCTGCAGACCGCCGCCGGCCTCGCTATCGGTGTCCCGGTGGCAATCTTCTGCGTGCGGTACGTCAAGTCGCAGCTTTATGAGATCACCAGCGTAAACCTGCCGGTCATGACCGTCGCCATTGGTGTGCTGGTGCTTGCGGCTGCCATTGCCGGCATTATTCCGGCGCGGCGCGCTGCCTCCATCGACCCCGTACGGGCCTTGCGCATTGAATGAGCCGCGCCTCGTAGCACTCTTTGGCAATTGCACTTTACCGGCTAACGAACTCCTTCATCCGAGAAGTCTCAGAAGATGATGGTCTAATTCGACTCGACTGTTGGGCATGGCTGAAAATTAACTGCCACCAGCAAACGGCCCCATCCAGCGATCCATCCGGGATGATAACGGAATCTCAATAAGCGCGAAATCGCTTGAGCGTGTTTCCAAATCGACATCAACTTCGAATCAAGGATTGACTTCTTATAGGACTTCATTTCTGAGTTGACCGTCACCCGGGAACCGTGAAAGTATCCTGGCGACACTGACCCCGCGGCATACGACGGCGGCGTTGTGTGCAAGCCACAGTTCCCTAGAGAATTTCGGTTACGACAAACGAGGTACTTCACGCCCAGCCTTCAGCTGGTACCAAAAAACCGTATCTCGTGACGTGTCTCCTTCTGACATTTCAAGGAGGTGAAGACAGTGAGCGCATCGAGTGCAGCCAGCAACGCGACTGCAATGGGCGTACGGAAAGAGACCGACAGCCTTGGTGAAGTCGATGTGCCAAGCACCAGGCTATGGGGGGCACAAACGCAACGGTCGCTTGAACATTTCAGCATAGGACAGGATCTGATCCCGCGCGAAATGATCGCGTCGTATGCGATTCTGAAGAAAGCCGCCGTGAATGCGAATCATGCTGGTGGCAAGCTTGATGACGAGCGGCACAGACTCATTGTTCAGACCTGCGACGAGATTCTCGCAGGCCGACATGAGGACATGTTTCCTCTGCATGTCTGGATGACTGGCAGCGGTACTCAATTCAACATGAACATCAATGAGGTGATTTCGAACCGCTGTTGCCAGCTCGCAGGCACGCCGCTAGGGAGTAAGACGCCAGTTCATCCTAACGATCACGTCAACATGTCCCAGTCCTCCAACGATTCTTTCCCCACCGCGATGAACATAGCGGCATCAGTGAGCGTAAAAGAGCGACTGATACCGGCAGTGAAGGCTCTGCGTGATGCGATCGCAGCGAAGGCCGACGAGTGGAAGGATATCGTCAAGATCGGCCGCACCCACATGCAGGACGCCACACCGCTCACGCTCGGCGAGGAATGGTCGGGTTACTCTGGCATGCTAAGTGACAATATCGAGCGCATCGAGGATGCCTTGAAGGGCGTGTACAGCCTAGCGCTTGGGGGCACGGCGGTGGGAACTGGTATCAACGCAGCTCCGGGATTCGGCGAGGCCGCTGCTGCTGAAATTGCGAAGCCTACCGGCCTGCCGTTTGTCAGCGCATCGAACAAATTCACGGTGCAGGGCGCCCATGATTCGCTGGTACAGCTCTCAGGCACACTTCGCACTCTCGCGGTCTCGCTCTACAAAATCGCCAATGATATTCGGCTGATGTCCTGCGGCCCGCGGGCCGGCTTCGCCGAGTTGGTTATCCCGGCAAACGAGCCGGGATCGTCGATTATGCCAGGCAAAGTTAATCCAACTCAGGCTGAGGCGCTGACCATGATCGCCGTGCAGGTGATGGCCAACGACGTTGCCGTAGGCTTCGGGGGCGCGGGCGGCTACCTGGAGATGAACGTCTACAAGCCTCTCATCATCTTCAACGTGATGCACTCCCTCACGATCATGACCGACGGATGCACCAACTTCCGGAAATTCCTGATCGAGGGGACGAAGCCAAATTTGAAGAAAATCAAGGAATATGTGGACCGCTCCCTGATGCTGGTGACTGCACTCTCGCCCGTCATTGGCTATGACAAGGCATCGAAGATTGCGCATTACGCGCTGGACAACGATCTCACGCTGAAGGCCGCCGCGTTGCAACTTGGCTTTGTGACGGAGGCTGAGTTCGACCGTGTGGTCGATCCGGCGAAGATGGTTAAGCCCTACGTCGCAGCAGCTGAATGACCAGCAGGAGAAATAGCATGGCAACACTCATTCCATCCACAAGCCATCCTGATGTCGTTCTTATCGGCGCAGGCATCATGAGCACAACGCTGGCAGTCGTCCTGAAAGAACTTGATCCCAGCCTGAAGATCGAGATTTACGAAGTACTGGGCAGCGAGGCGCAGGAAAGCTCGAATGCATGGAACAATGCCGGCACCGGCCATGCAGCACTCTGTGAGCTGAACTACACTCCGCAGAAAAGTGACGGCACCATCGATATCTCCAATGCTCTGCAGGTTAACACCGAGTTCGATCTGTCCCGTCAACTCTGGGCCTATTTGATGAAAAAAGGAGCGATCAAAGATCCTCAGTCCTTTATTCATCCCGTACCTCACTGCAGTTTTGTCCGTGGATCGGAGAATGCCGCGTTTCTCAAAAAACGCTTCGAGGTGCTCACTGCTCATCCCCTTTATCACGGGATGGAACATTCCGATGACAAGAAGCAGCTGGAAGAATGGTTCCCGCTGATCATGGAAGGACGCGATCCCGCCGAGCAAGTTGCGGCGACGCGAATGCGGACGGGCACTGACGTGGATTATGGCGCCCTTACAAAAGATCTCCTCGATTCCTTACTAGATCAGGATGGATTCTGCGTTCACTTTTTCAGTCGGGTGCAGGATCTGCGCCGTGAGGGGAACCTATGGAATGTGCGAATCAGGGACGAAAAAAGCGGTGAGCAGTGGGATGTCCAGGCCAGGTTCGTCTTCATTGGCGCGGGTGGCGGATCGCTGCCACTGCTGCAAAAATCCGGGATTTCCGAG